>Ga0335074_10006108_pt1 | contig 16682 bp, 16 predicted proteins | sample Lox_Sample_23_FD_206715 | JGI IMG/M metagenome (GOLD analysis project Ga0335074, IMG submission 206715) | Soil microbial communities from Loxahatchee National Wildlife Refuge, Florida, United States - Lox_Sample_2.3 | ecosystem: Environmental > Terrestrial > Soil > Wetlands | place: USA...
GAAGCTCAAGACCGCAGATTTTCGCCTGCGGACCCGTGCCCGCTCATTGCCGTCGCCGACGCAGCTTGCCGGCCGTATATTCGCCGCCGCGCGCGACCTTCTGCAACGCGAAACCGACGGAACGCGTTTTCGCCTTCTCGGAGTCGGATTGAGCGCGCTTGCGCCGGCTATTGAGGCAGATCCGGCCGATCTTGTCGACGGCCGCGCCGCCGAAGCCGAGCATGCGATGGATCGCGTCCGCGCCCGCTTCGGCGAGGAAGCGCTCGTCAGAGGCCTCGCCTTCGAGCGGAGCGAGGAGTGCTAAGGTCCGCTTATTTACAGGGCGTCGGCTGCTTAATATCCAGCGAGACCAGTTTCCCGCTCACCACAAAATCGTTGTAATCCAGCGTCAACGCACGGGAGATGCCGTTTTCGTAGAGCTCGAAACCGATGGCATAATCCGGCGTTTGCTCGCCGCCAGCGGCCGCTTTGCCCTTGGCGAAATAACTGATCGTCACCGGCCAGCGCGGCACGTTGGCGAGCTTAGCTTCGTGCGCGGCCGCATCGTCATGGTTGCGCTCGCCGGGCGCAATTTTGCGGCCAACAACCGTGAGTGTGTTGAAGACCTTGTCGCCGGTGTCGGAACCGTCATAGACGGGGAAAGACAGGATCGTTTTGCCTGCGAGCCCCGCCTCGATCGCGCGCACCATGTGTTCGGTCGGAAACACCACGCCCGAAGCGAAGTCGAGGGTTTTGTGCGCCGGCTTGCGCAAATCGACCGTTGTCATCTTGCCGTCGTGCTCGGCGCGGCCGTCCACGGTGCCTACGAGATTCTCGTCGAGAAAATTTTGCGAGCTGAATCTGAAGTTCTTGGCATCGCCACCTTCCCAACTGGTCGAACGAAGATCGCTGGTCGAGACCTTGCCTTCGCTGCTGTCGAGTTCGGAGACCTGACGGAATGTGAGCGAATAGCCATCGCACGCATTGCCGGAAAAATCGTACAGAATGCGCCCGCGCACTCCGACAATGGTCGAGCTCCCGCGAGTCCGCGCCAGCGACAAGTCATAGATTGCCCGGTGCGGAACAAGTGCGATCGGCGCCTCTTGCGCGCGAAGCGGAATCGCCGGCGCAGCGAACAGCAAAGCGCAGACAAATACCGTCCCGCGCGTAACCCTCGTGCGATCCAAGCTCAAGATTGTCGCTGCCTTGCTGGCGAATAAGCCTGCCCCGAACCCGCTTATTCGCATGATATGCCTTTCACCACTCAAATTGCGGCGAAGATAGGGATCGCTCGGGCGGCCAGCAACCGCCATATGGCGCGCGGCTTGCGCGCCCTGGCGCGATCGGTCAAAAAGCCCGAGAATCGTTCGGTGTGGGACATGTGGAGGGGCAAATGCCCGGCGCAGCGGAGAGGAAATTGCAAGAGCTTGGCATCGCGCTCAAACCGGCGCCGGCGCCGGTCGCCAATTATGTTCCGTTCGCGCGCACGGGTAATCTTCTCATGGTTTCCGGTCAGCTCTGTTTCGATGGCGATGGCAAACTCGCCGCCAAAGGCCAACTCGGCGGCGGCGTCTCGATCGAAGACGGACAAAAAGCGGCGCGTGCCTGCGCCATCAATCTTCTGGCGCAGGTCAGGGAGGCGCTCGGCGATCTCGACAAGATGTCGCGTGTGGTCCGCCTCGGCGGCTTCATCAATTCCGCGCCCGGCTTCCTCGACGGCCCGAAAGTGATGAACGGCGCCTCCGACCTGATGGTGGCGGTGTTCGGCGACAGGGGTAGACACGCGCGCACCACTGTCGGTGTGGCGGCGCTGCCGGCCGACGCCGCGGTTGAAATCGAGGGTCTGTTCGAAGTGTCCTGAACGTGCGGACGTCGCTCGACTGGCTCACCGCCAACCCCATAGCGCATCGCGGGCTGCACGATGCCGCCCGCGGACTGATCGAGAACACCGCCGGCGCGGTGAGAGCGGCGATCGCCGCCAATTACGGCATCGAGGTTGACGTGCAGGTGAGCCGCGATGGCGAGGCCATGGTGCACCACGACGCTGCGCTCGGCCGGCTGACCGAAGGCGAGGGACGGCTCGATCAACTCACGGCGGCCGAACTCGAGCGCGTTCCGTTTCGCGGCAGCGCTGAGCGCATGATGACGCTCGGCGAGCTGTGCGATTTGGTGGGCGGACGCGTCGCCATGCTGGTCGAACTGAAAAGCCGGTTCGACGGGGACGCCCGGCTGCCTCTGCGGGTCGCCGCCGTGCTCGACGGATATAAAGGGCCGGCGGCGCCGATGTCATTTGATCCACGGCAGCTGGCGGTGCTGCGGCAAACGTCCCCTCGCCTTCCTCGCGGGATCGTTGCCGCCAAGTACCGGCCGCATCCATATTGGGACCTGATGCCGCTGTGGATGCGCCACGGCATGGCATATCTGCTCACGGCCTTGACGGTAAGGCCGCAATTCGTGGCCTATGCAGTGGCTGACCTCCCGGCACTGGCGCCGTTGCTGGCGCGGCACGTTTTTGGCTTGCCGCTACTGACTTGGGCAGTGCGCACCGAGGCCGAGCGTCAGACGGCCAAGCGCTGGGCCGACCAGATGATTTTCGAGGGCTTTCGCCCATGAGCGAGATACGGAGCAAACTCATGCCGGCAGCGCGGGCGGCCGAAGCGCAGGTCGAAGGCGAACTGCGCATCACCGCGGTCGACGCCATCAGCGGCGTCCCGAAGCCGGCATGGGATGCCTGTGCCAACCCTGGCGGTGAAGCCGCGTCGGGAGCCGTCCCGCAAGCTCATGATTTAGATCAAGACCGGGTCTACAACCCATTTATCTCACACGACTTCCTGTCGTCGCTCGAAGAATCCGCATCGGTCGGCGCGCGCTCGGGCTGGCAGGTCCAGCATGTCCTCGCCACCACAGCCGACGGTGCACTCCTGGCCGCCGCGCCCTGCTACGTAAAGAGCCACTCTCGCGGCGAATATGTTTTCGACCGCGGCTGGGCCGAAGCTTACGAGCGCGCCGGTGGCAGCTACTACCCGAAGCTGCAGATCGCGGTTCCGTTCACACCGGCAACCGGACGGCGGCTCCTGGTCCCACCCGGGCCGCAAGCGGTGCCGATCCGCCAAGCTCTGGTCCGCGGCCTGCTCGCGCTGTGCCGTCATCATGATGTCTCCGGCGTTCACGTGACCTTTGCAGTCGAGCCGGAATTTCAGTTGCTCGGCCAACTCGGCTTTCTGCAGCGCACTGACCAGCAATTTCATTGGGCCAATTCCGGCTACGCGACCTTCGACGACTTCCTCGCCGCACTCGCCTCGCGCAAGCGAAAGACGATCCGCCGCGAACGGCAGGATGCGCTGGCGAACGGCATCAGCGTGCACTGGCTTACCGGCAGCGATCTCACCGAGGACGTTTGGGACGCCTTTTTTGCGTTTTACATGGAGACCGGTTCGCGCAAATGGGGGCGTCCCTACCTGACACGTGAATTCTATTCGTTGGTCGGCGAGAAAATGGCCGACCGTATTGTTCTGGTTATGGCCAAGCGCGCCGGGCGCTGGATCGCCGGAGCCATCAATTTCATCGGCTCGCACACCCTGTTCGGCCGCCATTGGGGCGCTATCGAGCATCATCCGTTCCTGCACTTCGAGCTTTGCTATTATCAGGCGATCGACTTTGCTATTGCGCACAAGCTGCCTTACGTCGAGGCCGGCGCTCAAGGCGAACACAAGATCTCCCGGGGTTATATGCCGAGAACCACCTATTCGGCGCATTACATTGCCGACCCGGCGCTGCGCCGCGCAATCGCCGATTATCTTGTTCGCGAACGCGCCTACGTGGCGGCGGTCGGCAACGAACTGGCCGCGACAGCGCCGTACCGCAAGGATTTGCTGATCGGCCCGCAATAGCGGCGATCGAGCGGAGAGCACCATGCCGAGCTATGATCCCAACAACGTTTTTGCCAAGATTTTGCGCGGCGAGTTGCCTGCCCATAAAGTCTATGAGGACGACAAGTCTTTTGCCTTCCTGGATATCATGCCACGGGCGCCCGGCCACATCCTTGTGATTCCGAAAAGTCCGGTGCGCACGTTTCTCGACATCGAACCCGACGATCTCGCCCATCTCATCAAGGTCACCCAGACGCTCGCGCGGACCGCCGTCAAGGTCTTTGACGCCGACGGCTTCACCATTCAACAATTCAACGAGCCGGCCGGCGGGCAGGTCGTGTTCCACCTGCATATCCATGTCATCCCGCGCAAGAATGGCGTTCCGCTCAAGCCGCCGGCGAGCGTCAAGGAGGAGCCCGCGGTGCTGTCGGACCAGGCCTTGCGGCTCGCTGCGGCGGTCAAGGGCCGCTGAGCCATTATCTTCAAGGCGCGAGCGACCTTCGGCTCCGGTGCACCGGTGCGCCCGCGGCGATCATCAAACGCCCGGCGGCCAGAGGTCTATCGGCCGCGCGAGACGCGCTCGATTTCAGCGCGCACCAACCGCTCGACCATCGCGGGCAGGTTCTCATCCAACCAGGATTTCAACAGCGGCCGCAACATTTCGCGCACCAGATCTTCTAGCGTGCGGGCGTTCTGGGCCAGGACCGTCTGTGCCAGGGTATTAAACGCGGAATCGACGGCCGCACTCGCGGCCCGCGAAATCAGCGGTGGGGGCGCCGCCGGAACAGCAGTTTGCGGCGCGGGCTTTGCCGGAGATTCATCAAAGGCCACGTCGGGATTGCCGTCGATTGTGCGGAACGCCGGCGCGCTCTTTGGCGTCGCCATTTGTTCGGTCAGGTCAAGAATATCGGCCGACTGTTCGTCAACGGTCTCGCCAGCCGCGGAATCGGCGACCGCCCCAGCCTCAACTGGATCGGGCGCCACTTCGGCTGGAGCGGAAGGAACCGGCGGCGATGGCGCTGGCTCTGCCGGCTTCGCGGGCGCAACCACGGATTTCACCGCTTCCGGCACCGGTACGGCCGACGGCACCTTCGCTGCATCATCGTCGGCGATAATGCGGCGAATGGAGGCGAGAATCTCCTCCATCGACGGTTCGTTAGCTTTCGCCGGCTGCGTCATGCCCGCATCCCCGCTGGCTGCTCCCCACGCGTTCGCTCCGCCCTCGCCAGCCTCAAGGCGTCAGCCTTGTCCATCGATCTCGGTCCCGGTTGCAGCCTTTTTTGCCTCGGACCGCACGGCGAATCATTTGCTAGCAAGTATGCAATCCAATTGCCAAGTATGTCACGGCGCAGACCGAACGCAAGCGATTGGTTGACGCGAGCACCGACTGCATCGTGAGGTCTATCTGCCATCCGGGATGCGTACGCCGAACCAGGCGTCGCGGACTTGCTGATAGTGCACTTGCGGATCGTAGATCGACACGTTGAGGCCGAGGTGTTGCATCGATAGCCCGCCGACCGCCGCCAGCAACGTGTAGGAGGCCACGACCCGATCGTGCTGGGCGGTCACCAGAGCGACGCGGGCATTGACCAGTTCCTGCTGCGCATTGAGCACGTCGAGCGTCGTGCGCTCGCCGACGCGCGCTTCCTCGCGCACGCCGTCCAGCGCGATTTCGGCGGCGTTCACCTGGGCGGTGGTAGCTTCGATTTGCGCTTTCGCGGCTTGCAGCTCGCCCCAGCTCTGCACCACGGTTTCACGCGCCTGGTCGCGATTGACGTCGAGGTTAAGCCGCTGCTGTCCCAGCGTCTCCTTTGACTGGCGGATCGTGGCGTACTCGCCACCACCCTGATAGATCGGGATGGTCAATTGGCCGACCACCGAGGCGAGGAACTGCTTGTTGGTGGAATAGGTCGGGTTCCAATTCTGCGAGGCGTTGGCGACGAGCGCGAGATTGGGATAGAGCGATCCTTCATTGATCTTGACCGCGAGTTGGGCGATGTCGACCCCGTACATGGCTGCGAGTACCGACGGACTTTGCTGCTCGCCCTGCGTGATCGCGGCGCCAAGCGCCAGGGGCGAGAACCGGTCGACCGGCGTGGCGACGGCGAGCTTGGCGGGCGCGACGCCGATCACCCTGCGATAATTGGCCTCCGAGGTGATGTAATTCGACTGCGCGCCGAGCAGCGAGGACCGCCCGGCGGCAAGCCGCGACTCCGCCTGGGCCACGTCGGTGCGCGTCACCTCACCGACATTGTAGCGGTCGCGCGTCTGCTTCAATTGCTCGGTGAGGACCTCGACGTTGCGCCGGTTAAGCTCGAGGATCGCTTCATCGCGAAGCAAATTCATGTAAGCTGTGGCGGCATCCAGCAGCACCTGCTGCTCGGTCACGCGCAAAGTCTCGCGCGCGCCCATCACCTGGCTTTCCGCCTGGCGCACGCGATTGGCGGTCTGCATACCGTTAAACAACGTCTCCGTCGCGGTCGCGCCGACGCCACTCGAGACGTACGGCGTCTGCACATTGGTGGTGCTGACGATGTTGTTACCGACCGACGCGTAGGTATGCGTCGTGACGTCGGTGTAATTATCGCCGCCATTGGCGGTAATGCTCAGTTTCGGACGGTAGCCCGATAGCGCCTCCGGCACGTTCTCGTCGGTGGCGCGCAGCGCCGCGCGTTGGGCATTGAGCGAGGGATTGTTCTGATAGGCCTGCACCAGGGCCCATTCGAGCGTGTCGGCCGCCGCAGTCCCGGCGCCCATCGCGACACCCATGGCTGTCAGAACGAGGAGCGCAACGGCCAGGACTGCTACCCGCTCACCGCTGCTACGCATGACCGAGCACAGCTCCGGTACCCCGTCTTGGCCCTAACGGGGAAACACGAAAAATCAACGCCGCATCACCGCCGTCGGGCCGACGACGGAGGGGAACGCGAAACCTTATGCGGCCGCACAGCGCCGTGAAACCCCGAGCGTGAGCTTGGACACAGAATTCTCGCCCGTGGCACATAAGCGCCACAGGTATCGCCGCGTAACCGCACGTAAACGCGCCGTTCGCAGCCGAGCGCCAGGACTAGAACACGAAGGCCGCCGGCGCCGCGAAGCCCGGCAGCAGGGCAGCGGCGGCATCGAAAATCGGGCGACCGACCAGACGGCCCTCGGCGAGCCGGAACATCATCGCCTTGGCGGCCGGCGCACGGCCGAAAATACAGGCCAGCCGGCCGCTTGGCTTGAGCTGCTTGCCGAGCGCTTGCGGTGTGACCTCGGTTGCTCCCTCAAGCAGTATGACGTCGTAGGGTGCGGCGTCTGTCCAGCCTGCGGTCAGCGGCCCATGGACTACGATTACGTCGCCCGCGCCGCCGGCGGCAAGCGCCTGGTTCGCCTGGCGGGCGAGATCGGGGTCTTCCTCGAGAGCAATCACCGAGCCGGCCAGCTGCGCCAGCACCGCGGCCGAATAGCCAAGTCCGCATCCGACATCGAGCACACGATCGCCGCTGGTCACCATGGCCGCTTGGATAAGTTTGGCAAGCACCATCGGCTTGAGCAGTGCGCGGCCCTTGGCAATCGCAAGGTCGCCATCCGTGTAGGCTTGGTCTGCCAGAGCCGGCGGCACAAATTGCTCACGCGGAACCGTGAGCATCGCCTCGATCAGTTCGGGATTGTGGACATCGGCGGTGCGGACCTGACCATCCACCATCATGCGGCGCGCGGTGGCGATATCGGACATTCGTTGCATCCCCATGGCCAGTGCAGCGGCAGGGCCTTTTGCGGCACGGTCCGGCAAAACGCAAGCGGGTCGGATTAGGCTCCGGCCGGCGAAAAGGGGCACCATTTGCACCTGATCTGCACGGCTCCGGCGCCGCACAGCCGTTGCCGCCGAGCGGGCGTTCCTCTATAGACCGCCACTGACCGGGCAGACGCGCAGGCGGCTATATTTATCCCGGCATGGCCACGTGGCGGAGTGGTTACGCAACGGTCTGCAAAACCGTGTACCCCGGTTCAATTCCGGGCGTGGCCTCCAATTCTCGCTCGGCGTTCATCGAAGCGGTTGCAGACCGCTCGTTTGAAAGTGCGCAGTGACGCTAATTCCGTCGCGACAGGTTGGGTTGCAGGCAGGCGGGCTCTGCGGCCGGTTTCACGCTTTCAAAGCCGCCCCAGCTTTGTTATATGCGCATGCGCTTGAGCGTTGTTCCCCGGTAGCTCAGCGGTAGAGCAACCGGCTGTTAACCGGTTGGTCGCTGGTTCGAATCCGGCCCGGGGAGCCAAATATATCCGACGCAAATATAGCCGGCGATTAACGCAACACCTCGCTCCCGTCACGACACCGTCCCTGGCGATATCTGACCAGTCTTCGCGGCAACCTCCCCGATACCGCGGGATATGGGTCGTGTTATGAAGACCGCGTCCAAAGGGAGCAATGGCGCGCCGGGTAGCCCCGCGGACCTGCCACGATTGAGCCATGTTCGAATATTTCGACGACAACTACACCTGGAACATGGCCGTCAACCTCGCGCTCGGCATGGGCGCGAGCATCGGCGACATCGACGATGCCTCGCGGAAGCTCAGACCGCTTGCGAAAAATCGCGACGATGCCGCCGCAGAGACATTTTTCGAGAGCTGGACGGCGCTTGGCGGCAAACTCAAGCGCCAGGCGGCAGCGGACGAGACCCGCGGCCGTCTGCTGAGCGCCGGAGCAAAATACCGTCGCGCCTTCATTGCACTCATTCAGGCGGAGCGCATGCAGCGGCCGGATTTTGCGCCCCGCAAGCGAGCCTATGGCGAAGCACTCGAATGCTTTTCCCGCTTTCTAAGGTTGACGCGGCAGAATTGCCGGCGCGTGGACGTGCCGTATCTCAACACGTCGCTGCCCGCGCTTCTGGTCAGGCCCCCGCAAACCGCCGGCGACATCCCGTGCATGGTTCATTTCGACGGCCTCGATGTCACCAAGGAGATCATCTACCTCGTCGGCGTGCCCGGCGCGCTCGCGGAACGCGGCATTGCCACGCTCGTCGTCGACAACCCCGGCGTCGGCGAATCGCTGCGCCTGCGCGGGCTGCATAACGGCCCGGACGCCGAAATTCCCGCGAAAGCCGCGGTCGACTTTCTGCAATCGACGCCCGGCATCGACCGCGATCGAATTGGCATCATGGCGCTGTCGCTCGGCGGCTATCATGCGCCGCGCGCCGCCGCCTTCGAGCCGCGTTTCAAATGCTGTGTCGCCTGGGGTGCAAATTACGATTGGGGCGAAACTCAGCGGCGCCGTTACGAGTCGAAGGATCAACGGCTGCCGGTGCCGCATTACTGGGACCACGTGGGCTGGGTGTTCGGCAAGTCTTCGGTGGAAGACGTGGTCGCGGTCTCCGAGAAGTTGTCGCTCAGGGGCATCCTGCACCGGATCGAATGTCCGATCCTGTGCGTCCATGGTGAGAACGACCGGCAGATTGCGCTGAGCCAAGCGAAACAGCTGATCGCCGACTGCACCGCAAGCCCGAAAGCCGATCTTCATGTGCAGACGCTGGCCGACGGCGGCGCCGAGCATTGCGGCGTCGATAACGTCGCGCCGACGCGGGAAGTCATCTGCGACTGGATCGCCGAGGTATTGGGCGGCAACCCGGCCGCCGCGACGTAAGCCCGCGGCGTCCGCTATTGGCGCAATAGCGCGCGACCGTAATCGTTGCCGTTTGGCGTGCGCACCAGCGCGTGCGCGTGGCGACGGCTAAATCCGGTATTCGGCAGTGCCACCCCCGGCTGATGATAAAACTCGATAAAAATCACCGGACTGTAGATCCGATAATAGAACGGTGCGACCGGATCGAACTCGCCGATCCAGGCGAAGATCGTCTCGCCGAGATGCCGCTTGACTTCGTCGAAGCGCAGCCGCGCGTGCGCGGGCGGCAGCCGGTCGGTGTAGAGTTTGGCCAGATCGAGCAGCAAAGCCGTCTGCACCGCCGACATGTCGGCCGCGCGCAAACCGTTACGCGGAATAATGACATTGTCCTTAAAGCCGGAGGCGAACCCGTCGAATGGCAAATCGTAGCCGATGGTCGCCTTGGCGCGCTGCTCCAGCGTCAACGCGTTCATGAGCGCAGAGCCCTGCGCCTCCTCCTCGCGCAACACCGTGACGCCCTGGTATTTCCCGGATTCCGCCGTGACCGGTTCGGAGCCCAACAACATCGGCGTCAGAACCATTTGTCCGCCAAGCGCGAAGCAATTGATGTTGCAGTGGTGGCCGTCGATCTGGAAGCCCCACGGCGTGTCCGCCGACGGCGTGCCGAAGACGCTGATCCAGTAGAACAACTCGCCGAACTCATCGCGCAGGCCGGTCAGTTCGGCCAAGTGCTCGTTGAGCCGCATGGCGTTGCGGGCGGTCCCGTAGGCCCGCGCGCCGAGCCCGACGCGCATGATCGCGTAGGCGAGATCGAGCTGGCGATTGCTTAACTCGGCAAAACACAGCCCGTGGCGCATGACGTTGCGATGGATATTGCTCCAACGCCGCCACACTTCGCTGTCGACCGGAAAGCTCACCACGGCGCGCTGCTCCGCGTCGAGAGAGTCCAAAAATTGCTTCACGGCGGCGAGCAACGGCTTCGTCGAGGCGCCGGCCGCGCGCAGCGGGAACAGGCCTTGTTCAGGCTTGCCGTCGATAGTGAGGCCCTGGAATTCCTGTTGCAGCGACTGTCGCCAAGTCGCGAACAGATCCCTCAATGGCTGTGAAAGCTTACTTTCATCAACCCGGGGTGGGGCGCGGCGGCCGCGCCGATCACGCACCAGAGCGTCGGTCATCGTTTGTATTCTATCACGGCGGTAAACAACGCTGAAGTCGATTTCCAACTGTCGTACGTTCTTCCCGCTTCATCCGCGATGGTCAGCAGGATCGAGGCGCGGCAGGCCCCGTTCACCGATCATCGGAACAGCAGGTGCTCGATCGTCAGCGACACCGCCGGCACGTAAGTGACGATCTGCAGCGCAATTATTGCCAAAATCACGAACGGAATGAGGCCGCGATACAGCGTTTCTGACGGCGTCTTAAACAGCGCCTGGATGACAAAGATGTTCAGCCCGAACGGAGGATGGAACGTGCCGATCGTCAGGTTCATGACGACGATGACGCCAAAATGAATAGGGTCGACGCCGAGCGAGACGGCGACCGGCGCCAACAGCGGCGCCAGCATGATCAAGCCGGAGGCTGGATCAAGAAAGCAGCCGATAAACAGCAGGAACAGATTGATCACCAGCAGCACCACCCAACGCTCGGAATGCATGCTGGTAATCACGGTGACGAGCGCCTGAGCGATGCCGCTGATCGTTAACAGCCACGAATACAAACCGGCCACCGCGACGATGATGAAAATCAGCCCGGTCAGATACATCGAGCGCGCCGCGGTTTCGAATATGTCGGCGAGCGTGACCTCACGATAGATGAAATAGCTGACGACGATGGCATAGACGCTGGCAACGCCGGCCGCTTCCGTCGGCGAAAAGACCCCGGAATAGATGCCCCCGATGATCACAACGATGGCGCCGAGCGACCAGACGCCGTCGCGCGTCGAATGAAGCAGCTCCTTGAACGAAAACCGTCCAGTGTCCGGAATGCCGGCCTTGACCGAATGATAATAGATGTACGCGCCGAACAAGCTCGCGAGCAAAACGCACGGGCCAATGCCGGCGGTCCAAAGCTGAATGATCGAAGTGTCCGAGGCGATGCCGTAGATGATCATTGCGATCGACGGCGGGATCAAATTGTCGAGCGCGCCTTCCGACGTAATTAACGCCGCCGCGAAGCTCTCGCTGTAACCCACTTCGCGCATTTTCGGATAGGTCAGCGTTCCGATCGCTGCCGTCGCCGCGGTGGTCACGCCCGATGTTGCGCCGAACAGCGCGGCAAAACCGAGCGAGGTGTAAGGAACGCTGGCGCGAAAACCACCTATCAGCGATCCCACGAACCGCAACAGCCGCACGGAAATGCCGCCCCGCGACATCAGGCTGCCGGCAAAAACGAAAAACGGTACGGCCAGCAACGCATATTTGTTGAGGCTGTTGAAGATATCCTGGGCCACTACCGTCATCGGGATATCGTAGAATCCGATCAGAATCACGAGCGAGGTGACGAGCAGCAGCAGAAAGATCGGAAAACCGAGCAGCAGCAGCACGAACGGCAGGATTGCCATTACCCAATACATATTCGCCGCGCTTAGTCGAACTTGCCGCTGATGTAGGCCGGCAAGCGCACCAGCGCCGCCGCCGCCATGAAGCCAAAGCCAAACAGCAGCGCCGAGTGCGGAATGACTAGGGGGATATTGGTGCCCGCCGTAACGCCATGTGTCAGGTAATGAAGCTTGACCACCTTCCACGACTGCGCCGCCGTGTAGACGGTGCAGAGAATCAGCGCAAACGCGATCCCTGCTCGGATGACCCGCTGCGCTCCCGCCGGCAGCCGGGAGAAGAAGAGGTCCATGTTGAGATGTGCGCCGCGATAGGTGATGGTGCCAACCACCAGAAAAACGATCCAGATCACCGTAAAGGTCAGGGTCTCTTCCGCCCAGAAAATCGGCATACCGAAGACATAGCGGCCGACGACGTTGACGAAGTTCAACACCACGGCCAACAGGAAAAGAACCCCGGATAGGACGTGCGGGATTCTGACAAAAATAAACTCTTCAATCTGCCGTCGCCGCGACGGCGGCATTGCGTCCGACATTTGACCTATCCTCGCGTGCGCGGGCGCAGACGTTTATGCCGGCGTGCGCGACGTTACCGTTCGTCGCCCCAATCGGATTTCGCCGGGAGTATTCCGCGTAGCGGAGATTCCTCCCCGTTCCGCGCAAAACCTACTGATATTTCGCCGTCAGCGCCTCGGTCTTGTCGTAGAACGCCTTAAGCGCCGGATCGTCCTTGGTGACTTCGGCACCGATCGGTTTCAGTCTTTTTTCGAGTTCGGCCTGCTCGGCCGGCGATAGATGCACGATCTCACCACCACGGCTGAGCCAAACTTGGCGCAATTGCGCGACTTCGTCGATCGCCGTCTGCCGCGCCCACGGCTGCAGCTTGCGCGCTTGATCGACGACGATCTTGCTCAGTTCAGGCGGCAGCTTGTCCAGCCACGGCTTGCTCAGGGCGCCAAAGGAGACCAGCAGAGTGTCGTGAGTCTCAAGCAGAACCTTGCCGACGTTCTGCAGATTAAAATTAGTGAAAATCGACATTCCGCTCATTGTGCCGTCGATCACGCCGTTCTGCAGCGAGGTGATCATTTCCGGCAGGCCCATCGGCACCGCGGTTGCGCCAAGGGCGGCCATGCGCGCGCGCTCGGCCGGCGTGGCGTTGACGCGAAGCTTCATCCCCTTGAAATCCGCAAGCGTCCGCAGCGGCTTCTTCACGCCGAAATAAAGCGATTCCGCCGCAACCGCCAGATTGACGCCGACTAGGCCTTTGCCCTCGGCCATATTCAACACATACGCATTGTAGTCGGGGTCGGCGAGCACCTTGTTGGCCTGCTCGACACTCTTGAACAGGAACGGAATGCTGAAAATGCCAAAGCGCGGATCGACCCCGGTAAAGAAGTCGGCGGGGTTCGCGTAACCCTCGATAGTGCCGAGCTGCAGGCCTTCGATCATGGCCGACGGACTGCCGAGTTGGCCCCCCGGAAACACCTGCACCTCGACGCGGCCGTTGGTCGCCTGCGGGAGAACCTCAGCGAGCTTGTGCCCGAATTTTTCCTGCATATCGCCGCGCGAGACGACTGCCCATTTCAGCACGTATGGCGGGGCCGAGACGGCCTTGGGCGCCAGCGCGAAAGCCAGCGCCAGTGCAAACGAAAACGAAATCAGAACAAGAAGAACACGATGTCGCATATTGCCCTCCCCGGCCCCGGCGATTATCTGCACCGGTTTGTCTTCTGCTTACGGCCGCCGCCAGAGATCGTAGACCCCTGCACAGGATGCCGTCAATTATACAGCAGCAAAAGGCGACAATGTGCATCGGTCGCGGAGGGTTTCGCGCCTCCGATCGAGGCGTCGTCGGTTGGAGCAAGCTTATGAACCGGCATCATTGACTAAGAACGGCTATCGGATCGGCCATCAGGCCAAACGCGGCACGGCTTTCCGCGACTGCAGCTGCGATCACAAACAATCTCCCCAGAATGATCATCGCGCACATGACGCACCGCGATCGACAAACTACAAACGACTAGTCGAGTTGGTCACCCGCATAAGCGGTGCGGTTGATGTATTCCAACACGGTGCCGTCGGGATCGCGAAAATAGGCGCGCGGCCCGTCAATGGTGCCGCCGCGCCGGTCTTCCTCGAAGAACACCGCGACGCCCTTTTCGCGCAATGCATCCACGCCTGCCTGGTATTCCGCTGCGTCGAGCATGAAGGCGTGGTGCACGCCATCCGACATTTCGGGCGGACCTTTGGCGATCGGCGCCGGGCGCTTGATCAACAGCACGCATACCCCGCCAGCATCAAGAAACGTAATGCCCTTGTCGGGCCGCTGCGCCAAGAATCTGCAGCCCACGACATCGGTGTAAAACCTGACGCTGCGGTCGACGTCACTCACTGGAACGCTGAAATGCGCGATACCCTTGATCTGCGGCATGACCGTACCCTTTTCCAATCCAGCCTCGCACCGCGACGGGTCGGCATTCCCCACGCCGCGGTCGAGCCATATTATCCGACCCCGAACGAACGCCGGCAACGGCACGGAGCTAACGCATGCAGTTTCCTCGCCGGCAAGTCCTCGGTCTAGCGAGCCGCGCCGCCGCGCTCGTGTGCGTGTCACGTCGGGCATGGGCGCAATCCTGGCCGGCGCGGCCGGTGCGGATCGTGGTCGGCTATCCGGCTGGCATCGCGCCCGATATTGCCGCGCGCCTCGTCGGCGGCGCGCTGTCTTCGCGCCTTCATCAGCAATTCGTCATCGAGAACCGGCCCGGCGCCGGAACGAGCATCGCCGCTGAAGACGTCGTACGGGCGCCGGCTGACGGCTACACCCTCTTGCTCGTTGCAGCCGCGAATACCATCAATACGGCGCTCTACCCCAATCTGGATTTCAATTTCATCCGTGACATCGCGCCGATGGCGGCAATTGGCGACGTCGTGTTTGTCATGGCGGTCAACCCCTCGGTCCCGGCCAAGACGGTTCCCGACTTTGTCGCCTATGCCAGGGCCAATCCGGGCAAGATCAATTTTGCTTCGCGGGGCATCGGCTCGTTAACGCACGTGTTCGGCGAGTTGTTCAAGATGATGGCCGGCGTTGACCTGGTCCACGTTCCGTATCGAGGCGATTACACAGCCGACCTTCTTGCCGGCCGTGTGCAGGTCGCCTTCTTCGCCACCGCCGATGCGGCAGGCTACGTTGCGGATGGCCGAATGCGCGCGCTTGCGGTCACCACCAAGAAGCGCTTTGCCGGATTGCCCAGCGTCCCGGCCATGGATGAATTCTTGCCCGGCTACGAGGCGAGCGGCTGGCTCGGCATTGGCGCGCCCCGCGCCACGCACGCCGCGATCATCGACAAGTTCAACGCCGGGACGAACGCGGTCCTCGCCGATCCCAATGTAAGAACGAGCCTCCTCGGCATGGGCATCGAACCCACCCCGATGACGGCCGCCGAATTCGCCAAATTCATCGCCGCCGAGACAAACAAATGGGCGAAGGTGGTCAAGTTCGCGGGCATCAAGCCGCCGTGAGTCCGGTAGGGCGAAAGCTGCTACCGGCGAGTGAGGAAACCTGATACCTGACCCGATGGGTTCATCGATAAACCTCTCAATGCCGGAGAACGGCGGATGGTTTTGACCACAACCAGCCCGATGGGCTGGAAGGCTGCCGCCTTCGCCCTTAAGGGGATCGACGGCAAGACCTATTCGTTGGCCGACATCCGCGGCTCAAAGGGCACGCTCGTGGTCTTCATCTGCAATCATTGTCCCTACGTGAAGGCGTCCATCAATCGTATCGTCGCAGAGTCCAAGGCGCTGCGCGAGATCGGCATCGGCACGATTGCCATTATGCCAAACGACACCAACTCCTATTCCGAAGACTCCTTTGAGAATATGAGGGCATTCGCGGCCCGACACGGCTTCACCTTTCCGTATGTTATTGATACGACCCAGGAGGTGGCACGCGCCTTCGACGCTCAATGCACGCCCGATTTTTTCGGCTTCAACGCAAAAGACGAACTGCAATACCGCGGCCGCCTCGATGCCTCGCGCATCACGCCAATCGCAAAGGCCCGCCGCGACCTATTTGAAGCGATGAAACAGGTGGCGGAAACGGGCTGTGGACCGAGCGAGCAAATTCCGTCGATGGGTTGTTCGATCAAGTGGCGGCACTGAAGATCGAAGGCAGGAACAGCGGCGTCATATCGGGCCGCTCCGCAACGACCGCTCGTACAAGGCCGGCGATCCGGCAAGCAAGGTCGCTGGGTTCGCTCATCGGCCGGGGTGGATGGAACCGTGATGCGCTTCGACCAACGGCCGCGCGATCCGCCCAACACGCGCATCGGCGCAGCCGCGTGGCGGCGCGCAAACGTCGCCGGCTGGCTCAATTGGCAAGTTGCAATGGCGGCCGCACTGGCCGTATTGGCGCTGCTGCTACGGCTCGTCGGCCTCGGCGACAAGGCCTTTTGGTATGACGAAATCCTGACCTGGGGCCGGGCCCGGTTGCCGTTCGGCGAGCTCATTATCAATGCGTTGAGGCACAAGCACTTTCCGAGCTATTTTTTGCTCGTCGGTCCATTTGCTTCAGCCACACACAGTCCCGAATGGATGCTGCGTCTTCCCTCCGCCGTCTGCAGCGCGGCCTGCGTGTTCGTCGTCGCATGTTTGGCGTCGGATGCGCGCGGCCTTAAAG
>Ga0335074_10006109_pt1 | contig 16681 bp, 17 predicted proteins | sample Lox_Sample_23_FD_206715 | JGI IMG/M metagenome (GOLD analysis project Ga0335074, IMG submission 206715) | Soil microbial communities from Loxahatchee National Wildlife Refuge, Florida, United States - Lox_Sample_2.3 | ecosystem: Environmental > Terrestrial > Soil > Wetlands | place: USA...
TGTTGCGGTAGGTGCCCGGCGGCATCGTGGACGGCTTGACCTCGTACTGCACCGAGAACGCCTCGGTCGTCTCGCCGTAGTTCCAGCCCGCCCGGAAGGCGGCCTTGTTCGCCTCCATGATCTCGGGTTTCTTAGCGAACTTGGACTCGAGGAACGTCATCGTTCCCTCGGCGGGCCGGTTGTACAGCCAGGACAGCAGGCCGAGCGCGAACATGTTCTTGGCCCGCTCGGCTTCCTTGCGGCTGATGTCGTAGCCCTCCAGCGCCTTGACCGTCACCGATGTGATCGGCAGCGCGTGCAGCTGGTAGCCGGACAGCGAGCCGTCCTCGAGCGGGTTCTGCTCGTAGCCCACCTTGGTCAGGTTGCGCTTGGTGAACTCGTCGGTGTTGGCGATGACGTCGGCACCGCGCGGCAGGTCGCCGAGGTTGGCCTTGAGCGCCGCTGGGTTCATCGCCACCAGCACGTCCGGGGCGTCGCCCGGCGTCAGGATGTCGTGGTCAGCGAAGTGCAGCTGGAAGCTGGATACACCCGGAAGTGTGCCTGCCGGGGCACGGATCTCAGCGGGGAAGTTGGGGAGCGTCGACAGGTCGTTGCCGAACGTCGCGGTTTCCTGGGTGAACCGGTCCCCGGCGAGCTGCATGCCATCGCCCGAGTCGCCGGCGAACCTGATAATGACACGATCAAGTTGCTGGACCTGCTTGGTCACAGTCGGAGGCCTCCTCCAGCGCCGAGGCCGTGGCAGTGAATCCATACACTGGGGACGCGGTGACGGCGTGCATCCTTGTTGGCGCCACCCCTGTCCGTGGCCTGGGCCGGGGCGTGAGGTTAGTTGAAGTTAGGATTACCTTACATCTTACCGGCGGCAGGCGGCCGTCGGCCGGATGCGTGTCGGTCTGTATCTTGTCCTCGCGGGCTGCCACCGTAGCCTCGCTACCAGGCAAATCACCGGATAGAACGGCCATGCAACGGCCCGGTCGAACAAATCTGTGACGTCATGTGCGCCCAGACGTTGCCTTACTGTAATACGACGTTCCGGAGAGCGGAGCGGTTCACTTGATGCCGTGGGCCTGACTTTCCCTTAGGGCCGGGTGATTTCCCTTAGGGCCCAGTGAGCCGATGCCGACGCCGATCCGCTGACCTGCGCTAACCGTCACGGCGCGTCGGCTTGGGGTTCTCCGGATGGATTACTGCGGGCGCCAGCCTAACTGCATTCAGCAACCTCATAACCATGCAGCTACGATAGAGTAACTGATTGTAACTGGCGTCGGTCGCCTCCTGAGCTGGTTGAGGTCGTCAACTCAACGGCACCTACTCATCTGGGTGATGTGGCCCAGGACGGCGGGGAACTAGCGTCCCAGCATGCAGCTGTCCGAAAGGTCCCGGCCGCTCATCGAAGCCACACTGCCGATCGTCAGCGAGCACATCGAGGAGATCGCCGAGCAGTTCTACCGGCACATGTTCGCCGGCCATCCCGAGCTGCTTGACGGTACCTTCAACCGCGGCTACCAGGCCCAGGGCACCCAGCAGGAGGCCCTGGCCGGATCACTGGCTGCCTACGCCGGCGCCCTGGTCAGCACGCTCCATCGCCTGCCCGAGAACCTGCTGGCCAGGGTGGCGCACAAGCACGCCTCGCTGGGCATCCGTCCGGACCAGTACCAGATCGTCCATGACAACCGTGCTGAACCTGTCGGTGCCGTCCGGCGCCCTGGCGCTGGATGACTAGACCGGCAGCCCGATGGTGTTCGTCAGCGCGGGCATCGGGATCACCCCCATGGCCGGGATGCTCTCGCGCCTGGTCAAAGCCCGGTCCCGGTTGCCGGTCATGCTGTTGCACGCCGACCACCAGGAGGACCGCTTCGCGCTGCGCGGCCAGGTCCTGGGCGACATCACCGCGTCGCCCGGCGGCTCGGTGTACGTCTGGTACGAGCAGGGCGCGCATAGCCAGCTGCCGCTGACCGGTGTCTTCGCCGGGGAGATGGACATCTCGTGGGTGAGCCTGCCCAACCATGCCTCCTACCACCTGTGCGGTCCGATCCCGTTCATGCACGAGATCGACAGCGCCCTGACCAAGCGCGGCGTGTCCCCGCAGGACATCCAGTACGAGGTGTTCGGCCCGGACCTGTGGCACGGGGACTACAAGTAGCGTCCGGCAACGGGCCACTCAGCGCCCAGGCCCCCTGCGCCAAAAACCGGCCGAAAGGGTGAAGTGGTAGTTTTCAGCGGTAGTTCACGAACTGGACGGCGAAGTCGAACTCCTTGCCCTTGAGCAGGCTGATGACTCCCTGGAGATCATCCTTCTTCTTGGAGGACACGCGAAGTTCGTCACCCATGACCTGAGCCCGGATGCCCTTAGGCCCCTCGTCACGGATAATCTTCGAGATCTTCTTGGCGTCATCCTGGGAGATGCCTTCCTTCAGCCCCACCGCGAGGCGGTATTCCTTGCCTGAGGCCTTGGGTTCGCCCGCATCCAGGACCTTGAGCGACACCGAGCGCCTGACCAGCTTGTCCTTGAACACATCCAGCACCGCGCTGGCGCGTTCCTCGCTGTTCGCCTTGATCTCCACGGCGTGATCGCCGGACCAGGCAATAGACGCGCCCACGCCGCGGAAGTCGAAGCGTGTGCCGATCTCCTTGGCCGCCTGGTTCAATGCGTTGTCGACTTCCTGGCGGTCGATCTTGGACACTACGTCGAAAGAGGATTCGGATGCCACGGTCCCAGGTTAGACGCCCGATGCTCGGTCGGCACACTTGCTAGCCACGCGAGACTGGATCGTGTCGGGCCATGACGGGATGCGGGTGCTGACCGGGGCCTGCAGTTCCGCTATCCTTCACTGTGCCGTCCGTAGCGGCGGCGCGAGGCAGGTTGCCCGAGTGGCCAAAGGGAGCGGTCTGTAAAACCGTCGGCTCAGCCTACGTTGGTTCGAACCCAACACCTGCCACCACCAGCGAAAACGGCCCGTGACCAGGGGTTTCTCCGGGTTCGCGGGCTGTTGTGCGTTGTGTCATCTTGTGTCATCGCCGGTCAGCAGGCGTCGGTGTGCGGCAGTGGTTACGGACATATGGCGGACGGATTCGGGGCAGGAGGAGCGGTTCACCGAACCGCTTGCTCTCCTCTGTTGTTCATCATTCAGCCCTGGTGATACAGGAGAGACGGTCTGCCGTCGAGGCCTGTAGTGCTTCTGAAATTCGGCTATCAGGTCTGACCTGGTAGTTCATGCCGCAGGCCGGTATTGGTTGATCAGTCCGCCAAGAACGGGCTTCCGGCGGATCCTGCGGATCGTGCCCGCGCCGATCCGGTGTCCCAGGCGGCGCAGCTCGCCCTGGATGCGGACAACACCCCAGGCCCGGTTCTCTCTGGCGAGCCGGACGATCAACTCGGCGAGTCCGTCCTCGAGCGGTGGCCGTCCCGGTGACCGGGGCTGGGTCCACTTCCTGGTCACCATGCGGCGGTGCCAGCGCAGCAACGTTCCAGGGGTCACGACCCGGTGCAAGCGCAAGCCCTTCGGCAGCATCCGGGACAACGCCGCTAGCATGACCCGATCGGTCCACTCGAGCCGCGGCTCGGGGTTCACTCGGCGCAGCACGGCGACCTCCTGGCGCAGGACCAGAATCTCGGTGTCCTTCGACGCCGACGACCGAGCCAGCAGCGCCAGCCAGGACAGCACCGCGACACCGAACCGGTAGATCAGACGAACCTGCACGATGGCCTGTCATCGCAGGTCCAAGCTGGTGGCCAAGTTGCAGACGTACTACAGGGCTGCTGATCCAGGCCTTCGGCAGTGCTGACGGCTGGCGGTCGATCTTCTTCCTCAACCTGCCGGTCGGCGTGATCGCCGTTACCGCCGCCCTGGCCGTCTTGCCGGGCACCGCGCTCGCGAAGAAGCTGTCCACCGACCTGTTCGGCCTCCTGCTGGCGACCTGCGCCCTGGCTGCCCTGCTCGTCCCGCTGATCGAGGGGCAGGACGAGGGCTGGCCGCTGTGGGCCTACCTGTTGATGGTCGGCGCGGCCGTGTAGCCGTGGTTCCGGGTGGCATCTGTGTCTCAGACTGGTTCAGCACGTGCTTGGTCTTGGCGGTCATTCCCGGTCGCCGTGACAGCAGGGGCCTGTGTGGCTGGTGGTCCCGGTGGCGTGACTCGACGTGGCAGGGCGAACACCAGCAGGAAAGCCGCTGCTGCCAGGCCCGCGCATATTAGGAGGGCGTCGGCTGCAGCGTGGCCGTACCCGGCTGCGAGGTTGTGATCCGCCGCATCGGTGATTGCCTGTTTGATGGCAGCGGGCCCGTCGTGCAGGTGGTCGCGGATGATCTGGGCGGTCTGGGTCTTGCTGGGGGTGAAGGCGGCAGGCAGGGCGCCGAACAAGACGCTGGCGACGACGGCGACGCCGATGGCTGAGCCGATTCGTTGCATTGTCCCGATGACGCCGGAGGCGGCGCCGGCTTCGGAACGGGTGACGGTGGCGATGATGAACCGGCTGTTGGGTGCGATGAACAATCCGCTGCCGACGCCGACGACGAACAGCGGGCCGAGCAGGTCCCAGTTGGTCAGTTCCTGGGTTGGCACCGCATGGATGACGAGGCACAAGACGACCAGGCCGGCGGAGAGCAAGCCGGTTCCGATGCTCAGAGTGGTCCGGCCGAGCCACTGGACCAGCCGGGTGCTCTGGGACGCCCCGACGATCACACCGATGGAGAACGGGAAGGTCGTGAGCCCGGAGGCGAGCGCGGAGTGGCGCAAGCCGGCTTGCCAGAGCAGCGAGACAACAAAGAAGATGCCCGTGAACGAGGCAAAGTAGACCAGCGCAAGGGAGACTCCGCCGGTGAACGATGGATGGGAGAATAGGTGCGGCGGCACCAGCGGTTCGCTGGCGCCGCGGGCTACCCGCCGCTCCCAGAACGCAAACAAGATGAACAGCACGACGGCGCCGGCCATGGACAGGTAGGTCCACAGCGGCCAGCCGTCTTCCTGGCCCTCGATCAGCGGGACGAGCAGGGCGGTCAGGGCACCGGTCGCCAGCAGGAGACCGAACAGGTCGCCTGACAGCTTCCTGGCGATGGCGGCACTCGGCAGGACGCGCAGGGCGGCGGCAAACGCGATCACCCCGACCAGCAGATTGACGAAGAAGATCGACCGCCACCCGTTCGTGCTGCCGAAAGCCTGGATCAGCAGGCCGCCCGTCATCGGACCGATGGCAACCGAGACACCGATCGTGACGCCCAGGAAGCTGAACGCCCGGCCGAGCTCCTTGGGCGGGAACATGATCTGGATCAGTGCGCTGACGGCGGGGAAGAAGATACCCCCGCCCAGACCCTGGATAACCCGGGCGACGACAAGCTCAGTACTGCTCTGGGACAGGCCGCACGCGACGCTGGAGAGCGTGAAGATCACCAGCCCCACTACGAAGATCCGCTTATGACCGAACCGGTCGCCGATCCGGCCCGACGGGATAAGAACCAGACCGAAGGCCAGCGCGTAACCCGACACGATCCACGCCAGCGTCGCCTCGCTGGCGTGCACGCTATTGCGGATCGTCGGCAGCGCCACGTTGACGATCGACGTGTCGAGTATCCCCATGAACAAACCGGTCAAGAGCACAGCGAGGGCGAGCCAACGCCGGGGGTAGAGCTCAGACGGGCCGGCCGGCGCCGGAGCGGCGGCACCCTGAGGCTGGCTTGATGTTTGCACAGTCAGCACTGTAATCAGCTGGCTTTGGAAGTGTCAAGCCAGATAGGATGGCGCCATGACGGACTTCGTCCTGACCCTGCCAGAGGCCGGCAACCCGCGCACCGAGTGGTGCCCCATGTCCCGTGCCCTCGATGTTGTCGCCAGCCGTTCGGCCTTCCTCGTGCTCCGGGAGGCCTTCTACGGAACGACGCGCTTCGACGACTTCGCCAGCCGCGCCGGCATCAGCGAGCAGATAGCTGCGGCCCGCCTCAGGTCCCTGGTCGATGAGGGACTGCTCGAGCGCCGTCCTTACCAGGAGCCAGGTCAGCGCACTCGCTACGAGTACCACCTCACCGAAGCGGGAGGTGAGTTCTTCCCCGTGATCGCGGCCATGATGCGCTGGAGCTCGAGATGGCGAGGGCCCGCCCCGATCACCTTCCGGCACCACGGCTGCGGCGCCACGGTGCGCACCACCCTGCGATGCGAGACCGGGCACGACGACCTCACCGCTGCCGACATCGAGCTGGTTCCCACCGAGTCCGCACGGGCACGCGCACGCAGTCGCGCCGCCTCCTTTGAGGAACGCGGCCGGGCAACCGAATGAGGCGACCCCTTCCCACAGCCTGTTTGATGACCACACTCACGAGGAGCAGTGGCTGACCATGCCCGAGATCGACGGCGAACCCATCAGCGACTCTTTCAACGCCCGGATCGTCGCTGAGTTCCGCGCCAACCACGGACGGGTCGGCGGCCCGTTCGAGGGCGCCCCGATAATCCTGATCCACCACCGCGGCGCGAAAACTGGCACCGAGCGCGTCAACCCGGCGCTGTACTACAAACTCGACGGCGGCTGGGCCGTCTTCGCCTCCAAGGCCGGCGCCCCGACCCACCCGGACTGGTACCACAACCTCATCGCCCACCCCGACGTCACCATCGAAGTCGGCGATGACACCATCGACGTCGTCGCCCGAGTAGCCGAGGGCGAAGAACGGGCCCGAATCCGCGACGCCTGGCACCAAACCCTCCCCCTTATCGCCGAGTACGAAGCCGTCGCCGCCACCACCGGCCGCCAAATCCCCATCGTCATCTTCGAGCCCGCCGCGAAGGGGTGACATCACCTTGCGGATTAACAACGCAGGTCGCGCGGGTCGCACGGCGCCGAGTCCGTCGGTTCTCGCGGGAGATCTGCAGTGAGCAGGCTGCGGCTGTGGTGGCTGGAGCGCCGCCTGGACCGGGACTGGCGGCGGCGTCAGGCTGACTGTGTCCTCGCGGCCCTGCGGGCGCGGACTGGCTCGACCCTCCTCGTGTCAGCCCGGGCAGCTGCCACCGATCCGGTGTGCGTGGCCGAGATCGTCTGGCTGGACGGGTTCTCCGTGCGACTCGTGGCCTGCCATCCGGGTGCCGTCAACGACCTGGCCCGGTTCCTGAGCGACGGGCGGGCCGTGACTTTGGTCAGGGCGATCCGCTCCGGCCCGCTGTGGAGCCTGGACTGGGCGCTCGGCGACACGTCCTTCCCTCTGCTGGCGCGCGCCATCACCCTCGCCCCCAGGCGTGGCGACGCTCTTCCGTCGATCACGCCCCTGGTGTGGCAAGACGCCTGAGGGACAGAACGCCGCCGCCCTGGTGACCGGGTCCCTCAATGGCGGTCACGGCCCGGCCCTCCAGCCGCTCACCGCAGGTGCTGTACCGGTGGCGGCGCCGCGGCACCGGCCCCGCGTCGATCCGGCTGCCCGGCGGCACCGTGCGGATCCGGCGCAGCGAGCTTGACCGAGACCGGCTGGCCCGACCACAGCGGCTCGGTGCCCAGCGCGCTGCGCTTGCTGATCAGCAGGTGCGGGTTGGCGGTGTGCGGCCAGCGGGCGCGCCGGAAGTCCAGCTCACCGCGCCGCAGGTGCGCGACCGCCAGCGCGGTATACGCCTTGCCGAGTTCGTGGTGGGCACTGATCTCGCCCTGCACCTCGATCGCCCGGCCCACCTCGGGAATCGCCTCGGCGGGGCTGGTCAGGGCGAGAAGCTCGGCGCGGTTCGTGCGGGCATTGGCCAGTCCCAGCACGCTGTCTGCCGCCTGATCTAGCCGTGCTGGCGGCGGCCAGCTCGCCGACCTGGCCGGGCACACAGTCGCCGCCGCCCCGGACCGGTCGTCGAGGTCGCGGTAGAGCTGCAGCGCCCGGGTGTGGCTGGCCTCGGCGGCCTGGTAGTCCCCGCCCGGCAGGTCGCCATCGCCGCCACCGCGGCCGTGATCGTGTGGGCCGGGTGGGTGGCTGCCCGGCACGTCCTGCCGCTGCCCGCCTTCGCCGTGCTGTTGGGACTGTGGACGCTTCTATAGACGGTGTGGCGTTCCGCCCGGAAGAGATGGGTCGCCGCTAGGGTCCGGTGCTGGTGATCTTCACGTGACTCGCGTTAGATCTGGCCGCGTATGCGTGCCATCCTGTGGACTTGTCCGTGAGAGTTGCCGGCACCGGCCCGGCCCACTGATAGCCCGGCTTCGGTGAGGATGCGGTCGACCCCGATCTTCTAGTCCGAAGTTCCCCCTGATCAGCTTCTGATGAACGGGTCGATTGTGCCGTGACCTGGTGAGCTGTGTCTTCAGGCGAATAGGCTTGTAGTCATGTAGATCACATTGATTGGCTCGATAACGGCGTGTCTGACTGCTTAAATACGGACGCTTCCGGTATGATCGTGGTCATGTACGTGGCCAAGGTGCCGAACCGGGAGTCACCACCCGCCATCCTGCTGCGGGAAAGCTACCGCCAAGACGGCAAGGTGAAGAACCGCACCCTGGCCAACCTGTCGTCCTGGCCCGAGGCCAAGGTCGAGGCGCTGGCCCGGGTGCTGAAGGGCCTGCCGCCGCCGGCCGCGGACTTGGACGGGGCATTCGAGATCACCCGCAGCCTGCCGCATGGCCACGTGGCCGCGGTGCTGGGCACCGCGCGCCAGCTCGGGCTGGAAGAGCTCATCGACCCCGAGCCGTCCTGGCAGCGGGATCTGGTGACCGCGATGGCGGTGGCGCAGGTGATCGCGCCGGATTCCAAGCTGGCGATCGCCCGCGGGCTGCGCGGCCAGACTGCGGCCAGCTCGCTGGGCGAGGTGCTCGGCGTGGGCGGCTGCGATGAGGATGACCTGTATGCGGCGATGGACTACCTGCATGCCCGGCAGGCGGCCATCGAGGACGCCCTGGCTGCCCGGCACCTGGCCGGCGGCACCTTGGTCCTCTACGACGTCTCCTCCGCCGCGTTCGAGGGCCGGACCTGCCCGCTGGGCGCGATCGGCCATCCCAAAGACGGGGTGCGGGGCCGGCTCCAGATCGTCTACGGGCTGCTGACCAGCACCGGCGGCGTCCCCGTCGCCATCGAGGTGTTCAAGGGCAACACCGGCGACCCCGCCACCGTGGCCAGCCAGGTGGCCAAGGTCAAGGACCGGTTCGCCATCACGAAGGTGGTGCTGGTCGGGGACCGGGGCATGCTGACCGCCGCCCGGCTGCGCGAGGACGTCGCTGCGGCGCAGCTGGACTGGATCACCGCGCTGCGCGCCCCGCAGGTCAAGAAGCTGGTCCGCGGCGGGGACCTGCAGCTGACCCTGTTCGACCAGACCGACCTGGCCGAGATCACCTCCCCCGACTTCCCCGGCGAGCGGCTGGTGGCCTGCATGAACCCGTTCCTGGAAACCGAGCGGGCCCGCAAGCGTGAGAGCCTGCTCGCGGCCACCGAGGCTGACCTGGGCAAGATCGCCGCGGCATGCGCGCGGGCCCGGCGGCCGCTGCGCGGCCAAGACAAGATCGCCGTGCGCGCCGACCGGGTCCTGGCCCGGCGCAAGGTCGCCAAGCACTTCACGGTCGAGATCACCGACGACAGCATCCGCTACGCCCGCGACCAGGACTCCATCGGCGCCGAGGCCAGGCTCGACGGCATCTACGTGCTGCGCACCAGCGTCAACGCCAGTGACCTGGACAGCGGCGAGGTCGTCTCCTCCTGCAAGGCCCTGGCCCAGGTCGAGCGGGCGTTCCGCGCCTTCAGCACCGACCTGGACATCCGCCCGATCCGGCACCGCACCGCCGACCGGGTCCGCGCCCACGTATTCCTTCGGATGCTGTCGTACTACATCACCTGGCACATGCAGGCCCGGCTGGCGCCGATCTTGTTCACCGACGACGACGTGCCCACCGCCCGGGCCGCCCGTCCCAGCCCGGTCGCCCCAGCGGTCCGCTCTCCCCGCGCCCTGGCCAAGGCCGCGACCAAGCAGACCCCGGGCAGCCTCCCGGTGCACAGCTTCAGCAGCCTGCTCACCGATCTGGGCACCGTCTGCCTGAACACCATCGCACCGGCCGACCCCGCGCTGCCCGGCTTCCGGCTGGCCACCACCCCGACCCCCCATCAGCGGCAGGCCTTCGATCTGCTCGGCGTCAGCCACCGCCTCGGGGTCGCGTAGTCAGCAGTCCGCCTGGCGCATCACGAAAGCCCAGGTAAACGGCCAGACGCACGGATCACTAGGGGGAACTTCGGTCTAGTTCATCCCACGTCGATGGCTCGCTGTCCTCGATGCGCATAGGCAACACCGTCCTCCTCGCCGGCCTGCTTCCGGTGTCGAGTGTTGCCGCGCTCATATGGTGCTGTCGGCGCGCATCGCTGCTTCGAGGTGGCGGACCAGGTTGTCCTCATCTGCGTCGGTGGGCGGTATGAGGTAAGCGACCTGCCTGCGGTCGGCCATATCGAATGGTGACCTGCCTGGGTTCTGGTTGAGGATGACAATCGGCTTCTGGAGGCCATCGGCGTACCCGAGTTCCCACATGACGTTCGGGTTGACTCCGGTGATGTCAGCGATGACGACACCCGCAGTGAGGATCGCCTGCTTGATCTGGGTGGTGATCTGGCCGGGGTCGGCGATTTCGTCCGCCCGGTACAAACTGCCCTCTCCTGCTGGCGGGTCGAGCTTGCCGGCAGCTCTCCGGATGAATGCATAAGTGCCGTCTGACCAAGACTCCCCGAATAGCATGATCACGAAGATGCGGGTGGTTGCAGTCGGCCGAACGGGAACTGCGAGTCCCATCCTCGGCGCGAGCCCGGCCAGGGGCGGCGTAAGCGACGGCGCCGCAGGGCGTGGAAAGCGCTTGCGGTCGCCTGCGATGATCGTGGCCTGAGCGGCGAGGTAGTCGCCGAGGGTCTGGATGTCTTTGAAGGCGGGCATGGCCGCCTCGTTCAGCAGTCTGTACCAGTCGGTGGACTCGGTGCCTGAGCCCCCGCCTCCCAGTGGGTCCGGTGGGTGCTGGTCTAGGACTTCGCGAGCGCGGAGCACCAGACCTGGGTCACCGGCGGCGGAAAGCAGCGCCGGGTCATCACTTCGCAGTTGCGGCGCGTCCGCGGTGTCGGTGCTGTACAGCTCGTAGGCCCTTCTGACCATCGCCACGCATACCTTGAGCAGGGGCGCAGCTTCAGGCAGTTCGCGGAGCACCTGCAGCGACAGGACTACCGGATCCGGGATGAGGGGCACACGCTCCCAGCCGGACCTGGGCATGTCGCGCAGCAGTTCGTCGAGGTTCAGGTGGTCGAGACCACGCTGGGTGAGCCTGCGCCGCAGCCATTCCCGCTCCGGCCACTGGGCTGAGTCGAGGAACTCCCCCAGCACTAGCCTCCGATATTCGTGCGCCCAGCAGAGCGGGGGGTGACACCGTGACGTAGTTGCCATGGTGGATCTTTGCGTTCGTAAGCTCGTCGTCGCCTGCCGGTGGAAGTCCGGTCCGGGTAGCTGCCAGGAGGCCCGGTAGCAGGCTGGCGGTCCGGTCTGGAAACGGGCCGGGCCGGAGCCCAGCGTCAAGAGCCCTGTAAGGGGGAGCGACGATGCGGTCCGTAGCATGACGCGAAGCCTGCGGCGTCGTTAGAGGTCTCGTCTTCGGGCGGGGGCAGGGAGTGCCGAGCCCTCGAATTCAGGGTGAAGGCCATGGAAGCGGTGCAGATCCTGGAGTGCAGCCGTGAGGGACTCCCCGGCGTATGGGGCGCGGAACGTATCGATGGTGGCGGCGGGAACTGGGGAGGCCCTCCCCGGTCCGGTGACCTGCGGAAGTGTCACCGGAGCGTGGCGTCCTATAACCGGTGACCCCGGGAAATGGATCGCTGGCCGGGTGGGCGTCGGAGGCGGCCGTAGTACTGCTTGAGCTGACCGGACAACATAACCGGCAGTGAGGGAAGGGCCGCTGCTTCGTCGGTGCGCAGTGTCTGTCAGGAGGGGCCCGGTGAGTGCCGTTTCGGCTAGTCCCGCCGCGAAGGGATCGGGCCGGGTGATCCCGGCTGATCCGGTCCGTGCCTTGCAGCATGCGCTGTACCGGGCGGCCAAGGCCGGTCCCGGGCGGAGATTCCACGCGCTGTATGACAAGGTCCGCCGCAGGGATGTTCTGTGGCGCGCGTGGGCTGCGGTGCGCGCGAACAACGGCGCGCCGGGCATTGACAAGGTCACCCTGGCCGCGGTCGAGGAGTACGGGATAGACCGGCTCCTCGGCGAGCTGGCTGCCGAACTGGGGGAAGGCCGTTACCGCCCGCTGCCCGCGCGCAGGGTCTATATCCCGAAGCCGGGCGTGCGGGAGGAGCAGAGGCCGCTGTCGATCCCTCCGGTACGGGACCGGATCGTGCAAGCGGCGGTGAAGATCGTGCTCGAGCCGGTCTTCGAAGCTGACATGCTGGGCTGCTCGTTTGGGTTCCGGCCCAGGCGCTCGGCGCATGACGCCTTGCAGGTGCTCATCGATGAGTGCTGGCGGGGCCGCCGGTGGGTGGTCGAGACGGACATCGCCAACTGCTTTTCGGCGATCCCGCACGACAAGTTAATGCAGGCGGTGCAGGAACGCATCTGCGATCAGCCGGTCCTGAAGCTCCTGCGCGCGATGCTGCGCGCCGGGGTGATGGAGGACGGGCAGCTTCGGCGGTCAGCCACCGGAACCCCGCAAGGCGGGGTCGTCAGTCCCGTCCTCTGCAACGTCTACCTGCACCGATTGGATCGGGCGTGGGATGACAGCGACGGGGTCTTGGTGCGCTATGCCGACGACGCGATCGTCATGTGCTGGTCCCGCAGCCAGGCCGAGCGGGCGCTGGAGCGCCTGACGGCCTTGCTGGCTGGTCTCGGCCTGGAGCCGAAAGCGGCCAAGACCCGGATAGTGCACCTGGAGGTGGGAGGCGGGGGTTTTGACTTCCTCGGCTTCCATCACCGCCTGGTGCGCTCACCGGGGCTGAACGGGAAACGGCCAGTGACGTTCCTTGCCCGCTGGCCCGCGGACAAGGCCATGCAGCATGCCCGGGACCAGCTGCGGGAACTGACCCGCCGGTCCCGGCTGCTGCTGCCGGTGAAGTGGATCGTGGAGGACATGAACCGGTTCCTGCGCGGCTGGGCCGCCCACTTCCGGTTCGGTAACTCCGCGGCCCGCTTCGAGAAGATCAGGAACTATGCGCGGATGCGGCTGGCGCTGTTCATCAGCAAACGCCTCCGCCGCTCCCGTGGGTTCGGCTGGTCGGTGGTCACCTACCAGTCCCCGAACCAGCTCGGGCTGGTCACCTTGTCGGGAATCGTCGTCGACCCCAGGCCCTTCCGGGACTGGCGGGGAAAGCCGAATGCCGGCGGTGAACGACGTCGGTGAGCCGTGTGCGAGAGAACCGCATGCACGGTTCGAAGCGGCGGGGGCTGGAAACGGAGCAGACCTGACCACGGTCACTGGGGTGGCACAGCCGACCGGGAAACTGGCGGAAGAAAGGCCCCAGGCCCTACCGTCAGCGAGCCACCGCGCCAGCCCCCGACCCTACAGCGCTGATTGGCAGTTGAGCGGTTCGGCGGATTGTCTGTGGCTGTGAGCTGGGGGTTTGCGCCGGGGCAGGCTAGGTGAGCGTGCACCTTATGGGTGCGGGGTGATCTGCGGGAATGGCGGGTGCCCGCTACGCCGTCGGCGGGCCGGCTGCTGCAAACATCACTCAGGTGCTAGAGCGTGCCTTGTGCGTGTTGGTGTTCGTCTTCTATGAGGGGGAGGTTGAGCAGTTCCAGGCCGTCGACGGCCTGGAAGCCGGCAGTGATGTAGAGCCTGAGCGCGGGGGTGTTGCCGGCCTCGGTCTGCAGTGACACGCGATATGCGCCGGCGGCGCGGGCGTGGCCGACGATGTGCTGGAGCAGGGCGCGCGCGATGCCCCTGCGACGGCATTGCGGGGCGATGTAGAGATCGCGGATCGACCAGGCAGTGCCGAGCATCAGCGAGGCCGGCATGACGGTGGCCGTGATGAACCCGCAGGCTTGCCCGGCGCGGATGGCAGCGGCGGCTGTCATCTGGTAGCCGGCCAGCTGGCCGTGCAGCCAGTCATGGGTGAGCTGGGGGGATGGTGGCTGGCCGTAGTGTGTCCGGTATTCGTCGAACAGGGCAGCTACCTGGCCGAACGCGTAGTGGGACGGCGTTATCTGCTCGATTGCTGTGGTCATGGCGCCAGTCTCTTTGACGATCACATGCCAGGACACCCTCCGGAGAGGTCTGGTTTGCGGGCGAAGAGCGCCCTGGTTCTGGGAGATTGCCGGTCACCACAACCTGTGCAAATTCCCGGAGACTGGAGCGCTCTTCGCCATGGAGGATACGCGGTGGGATCGTGCCCTGAAGGTGACCGGCGGCGGGACGGGCCTGGTCGGCCACGCTGGCGCGGTCCTGCTCCGCAAGGCCGCCGGCCAGGCGGGACTCACCGGCGGCCTGAGCGCGGCGTTGCGGAAGGCGGGCATGTGGCCCCTGCTGGACCGGGGGATCGTGCTGGTGTCGATGGCGGCGGCGATTGCGCTGGGCGCCACGAGCATGAGCGATATCGCGGTGCTGGCGCACCTGGCCCCGGTGCTGGGGGACGCGCCGAGCGGCCCGACGATACGGCGGGCGCTGGACCTGGCCGGCCCGGCGGCCATGCTGGACCGGATCGCGCGCGCCCGCGCGAGAGCCCGTGCGCACGTGTGGACGCTGATCGAGCAGGCCCCGGCCGGGTTCCCGTGGCTGGCCATCGCCGGGAAGACCCTGGCCGGGTGGCTGGTCATCGACATGGACGCCACGCTGGTCACCGCCCGGTCGGACAAGGAGGGAGCGGCTCCCACCTGGAAGAAAGGCTACGGCTTCCACCCGCTGGGAGCGTGGTGCGCCAATACCCGCGAGTGCCTGGCCATGCTGCTGCGGCCCGGCAACGCCGGATCAAACACCTTCACCGATCACCGGGACGTGCTGGCCGCGGCGATCCGCCAGGTCCCGGCCCGGTTCCGGGCAAGGGTCCTGGTCCGCGTGGACGGGGCCGGGGCGAGCCACGAGCTCATCAGCCACCTGCTGGGCATGTCGTCTGCGCGGCGGAAAGTCCTGTTCACCTGCGGCTGGATGATTACCGAGGCCGATGAGGCTGCGATCATGGCCGTCCCCGCCGGCGCGTGGCAGCCTGGCATCGGCCAGGACGGCAAGGCTGAGCAGGACAAGGCCGTCGCGGAGATCACGCACCTGATGAGCCGCGCCGGGAACTGGCCCGGTGGGCTGCGGTGGATCGTCCGCCGGGCCAGGCCGTCCCGCCGCCAGATGCCCAACCTGACCGCCTGCGAGAAGAAGACCGGCTGGCGGTACTCCATCACCTGCACCAACATCCCCGACGGCGGGATCGGCGGCATCCCGGGCAGCCATCACCCCCAGTACATCGACGTCGCCCACCGCGAGCACGCCGTCGTGGAGACCGGCGGCGTCCGCACCGCCAAGACCATGGGCCTGCGCAACCTGCCATCGAAGTCCTGGCAAGTCAACTGCGGCCGGGTCATCGCCGCGAATATCGCCGCCGACCTGACCGCCTGGATCCGCCTGCTGGGCTTCTGCGACGACGAGGATCTGCGGGACGCCGACCCGGACACACTCCGCTACCGCGTCTGGCACATTCCCGCCCGCCTGGCCCGGCACGCCCGCGAGCGCGTCCTGAAGATCAGCCCGGGCTGGCCCTGGAAGGACGCGTTCCTCACCTGCTGGCAGCGGCTGTGCGCCCTGCCAGCACCCGCATGACCAGCACGAACCACCCAGCGACGCGAAAGGAGGCATGGCCGGCGCGGTCGGAGCCGGTGCGCACCCGGGCACCCCGGGCAGCACCGCGCGACCGCTCCCGGAAAGCAAACAGACACCACACCCGAAACCGGGCGTGAGCACAATCAGTAACCGGACCTCAGGAATGCTGAACGATTGAGGCTAGGTCCAGTGCGGGCCGGAACCTGTCGATCCAGCCTTTTTCTCCGGCAGGGGCCTCAGCGTCACTCATGTACGCCCGGCCAGGCTGTCAGCCCCGAATTCATGGCTCTCAGTATCGGTGATCGTGACCATTGGCCGGATACGGCAGGCCGATCCGGTGCCCGCGAGATACGTAGTGGTCCCTCTGCTCGCGATCGCAGCCGACGTCGACCACATCTGGCTTCGTGCCGTGTCGCACGCCTCAGTCCCATCTGGCTTGGCTCTGCAGCTAGCAAGCCACGGTGATGATCTCTGTGCGCTCCGCGCCGCCGTCGTCGGTGACGGTAATCCTACAAGGGTTCATCAAGGTCCACGACGGGTCCATCGCAGGTCGGTAACAAGTAGCGGAAACGGCGCGGCACTTACCAGCTGTCGGTGGTTCAAGTGGTGGCCTGCCGCCACAGCGCTCACTCCAATCGTCCGCGTGCCGCGGCCTGGCTCCATGCGATAGCCCGTGACACCACTCGTCTTCGTCTGGCGGGGGTTCGTTGCTGTCGCTCAGGCCGCCGTCATGTCCTTCACCGGGGTGCCGTTTACGTCCATGATGAGCCGAGCCCGATGTAGATGCCGTCCAGGCCGGTCGCTATCAGCTACCACCATCTGGGGATTCTGGCGGAACTCCGCGACGACTACGACGCCGCCGAGCAGCGTTACCAACCTCCCTAGCCCCACTAGCCGATGACGAAGTTTCCGATCAGATCAAGTTTCAGTGTTCAGGCTGGGGCGAGCCCGTGATCGATGAAATGGTCGAGTTCGCGTAACAGGTCCTTCCAGGCGAGGGCGAGCGGG
>Ga0335074_10006110_pt1 | contig 16681 bp, 14 predicted proteins | sample Lox_Sample_23_FD_206715 | JGI IMG/M metagenome (GOLD analysis project Ga0335074, IMG submission 206715) | Soil microbial communities from Loxahatchee National Wildlife Refuge, Florida, United States - Lox_Sample_2.3 | ecosystem: Environmental > Terrestrial > Soil > Wetlands | place: USA...
TGAGGTCCGGGTATACAAGCCATCGCCCGTGGTGTACCGCCACGCAGCCGGGCGGCTATCGGTTCCGGTCAGCCAGGTCCGGCTCGTCACGTCCAACGCGTTCGACTGCGCCGGGGCCGGCGCCGCCGGCATGCTCACCGCCTGGGTGAACCGCTCCGCCACCCCGTTCGACACGATCGGCCAGCCGCCGGACCTCACCGTGCCAGCCCTCGACCGCCTGCCCACGGCGCTGGCAGACTGACGCCGCCGGCCGGATGGCTGTCCGAGCACGACCGGGACGCTGTCAGCGGGGCACTGGATGCAGAGGACGCCGCCACTCCGGCACCGGGCAACCGCTGGGCGCTGCTGCGCTCGCCCGCGGTCATCGTGCTGTCCGCCCAGTACCTGCTGTGGAGCATCGGCGTCTACGGATTCGTGTTCTGGCTGCCGACCATCGTGGCGGGCCTGACCCGGCAGGGTATCGGCACAACCGGTGCCCTTTCCGCCGTGCCCTACGCGGCGGCGGTCCTGGCCATGCTGGCGGCCTCCAGGCTGTCCGACGGCTCTGGCAGGCGGCGCGCGTTCGTATGGCTGCCGCTGACCGCAGCGGCCGCAGCGTTTTACGCGTCCTACCTGGTCGGCAACTCCAGCTTCACCACCTCGTTCATCCTGCTCATCGTCGCCGCCGCGGCCATGTACGCGCCGTACGGGCCGTACTTCGCCTTCATCCCCGAACTGCTGCCGCGCGCCAGCGCCGGTCCGGCGATCGGCCTGATCAACGCATTCGGCGGCCTCGGCGGATTCGCCGGCACATACCTGGTGGGCTGGCTCGGCGGCGGCACCGGCGCTGCCTTCGTCTTCCTCGCCAGCTGCCTGCTGGCGTCGGCGCTGCTGATGATCGGGGTCCGGCAGCCAGCCGCGATGCTACAAGCGCCCGGCCGCCAGACCACGGCACGCTCGCGCCCGAGCGCGGCCTAGAAACCAAGCCTGCCCGGCGGGCCAGGGTAAGCGGGTTTCGCTACGGGATCGTCATCCGTCAGCAGCGACCGTGGACGGTCTGAGGTCGGGATCGTTCTTGTAGGTGCCCTTGGCCACGCCGCGTTTCCAGACCAGATAGGTCACAACGCCGATGAAGATCGGCGGGAAGTAGGTAGCGGCCCGCCACACCAGGTCGGCGGCCAGGGCGCCGCTGGCGGATGCGCCGAAAGAGATCAGCATGCCGGCGAAGGCGGCGTCCACGCTGCCGAGCCCTCCCGGCGTGATGGGCACGGCCCCGACCAGCCGGGCGATGGCGAAGGACAGCAGGACCGCCAGGAAGGTGACCTTGCTGGCCGGGATGCCGACGGCCCTGATGCAGAACGCGACTAGAACGAACACCGCGATCTGGCTGGCCGTCACCGCGGCGGTCAGCAGCCAGCCTCGGGCGTGCACGATGTCGCTGGCCTGGTCCCGGAAATGCAGCGCGGCGCGCTCGACCCGGTGTGACTCGGACTTGCGCGCGAAGTGCAGCACCCAGTTGACGATCCGGTCGCCGAGCCGGCCGGCCCACCGGGCGCTCGACTCATCACGGAAGATCAGCCGCAGCACCGTCCCGGACACCGCCAACAGCAGCACCCCCGCCAGGGCGGCGCTCACTGTACCACCGGTGCCGTGCCCGGTGACGGTCAGCAGCACCACAGCCACGATCGGAAGCCCGAGCTTGAACCCCAGGTTCCACACGCCGGTCGTCACCACGGCGGCGCTGACGGCGACGTTTGAGAACCCGAAGCTGTCAAACATCCGGTAGGTGAGCCCGAGGGCAAGCGCTCCCCCCGCCGGCACCGTTGTCGCGACCGTGGTCGACGTCTCGATCTCCATGAATCCGTGCCAGAAACGCAGGTGCGGCAGGACCGCCTGGAAGGGCCAGACCGGGGCAAGCTGGTTGACAGCTGCGGCTATGACGATCGCCACCACCCAGGCTGGGCTCATCTTGGCGATGGCGGCCCAGGCGCCGTGGTAGCTCGCGAACTGCGGGATGACGCCCACGAAGATGAAAACGATCACGACCACGCCGAGCAGAGCTGCGCCGATCCGGTACGCCCGCGACTTCTTCCTGGCAGCCGACTTCTTCCTGGCAGCCGACGACGCTGAGCCACCCGAGCCGACGGCTGGGCCGCCGGAAGCGGCATGGGCTACCGTGGCGGAGTCTGCGGCTCTGGTCATCCGAGCGGGCTTCTCGGCGTCAGGCACGCATTCATTATGGCCGTGTTGGCCGGGCGGCTCCGGCTCAGCGCTCAAGGCGCTCGCCGGGCTCGCCTGAGGCGGCGTGGGCGATGCTGGCGTGTCATCCGCCGCGGACGGAGACTTCACATGGCAGGTAAGCGATACCGGAGGCCCGTCAAGCGCAGTTCCGGGCCGCGTCCTGACGCGCGGACCCGAGCGCAAGCGGCGTCCATCGCGATCCTCGTGGGGGGCGATCTGCTTGCCCATCGTCTCGGCGGCCGGACCGGGTCAGCGGCCGTCCGGCTCGGCGCAGCCACGGCCATGCTGGGAATCGCACGCATGGCTGGAGTCTCCTGGGCTGAGCTCGGGCTTGGCCGGGAGGACCTGGGCAGCGGAGCCCGCTTCGGCGCGGCCGCCGCGGCCTGCGCGGCAGGTACGGTGCTGGCCGGTGTGGTAGTGCCAGGCACGAGGTCAATGTTTCTCGACGAACGGGCGGTCGGCCACCACTGCAGTCCTGGCGTCCGGTTGGCCAGCATTACCCTTGCCGCGGTTCCGGCCGAGGAGCTCGCCTACCGGTCGGCCTTGCTCGGCCTCTGGCTCGGAACGGGCCGCCGTCGCGCCATGGTGTGGTCAAGCGTGCTGTTTGGCTTGTCGCACGTCTCGGCGACGCTGTCCACCATGAGCCAGACGGCGATCGGCGGTCATCTTGCGGAGCGCCCCCTGCGGCAGGCTGCGTTCGTGGGCGGCAACGTCGCGGTCACGGGCCTGGCCGGCGCGGGGTTCGCCTGGCTGCGGCTGCGTTCAGGCAGCGTGCTGGCCCCGGTTCTGGCCCATGCAGCGCTCAATGACGCAGCGCTGCTTGCAGCGAGCGTCGTGCATGCGTCGGTCCCGCGGCACACGGAGGCCGTCTAGCCCGGGGTGCGATGCGATGCTCACCGCCCCGGCTCAGCCGGTGATCCCGGCAGCTGGCGAGGCGCGCGGGACGGGTTCCGCCATGTGGTGCTGGCGCAGGGAGCGGCGCCAGCGGGCGCCTGCGGCACGGGTACCGTCGGCCACCCGCTGAGCCGATGAGATCCGCTTGGCGCGGTCGAGTTCAAGCTCGCGCAACACCCGTTCCACCGCCTGCATCTGCTGGTCGGTGACGGCCGGGAGCCGGAAGGCGGCGTGCACGAACCGCGCCGTGTCGGCCCGGTAGTCGTGGCCGAATGATTTGAACTCCCCGGGCACCCTGTGCACCGCGTTCATCGCGTCGACCGCGACGTGCACGAACGTGATGACCGGCCGCCAGCCCATGGATTCGGGCACGCCGCGACCGCGCTCACGGCCGAGCCAGCCGGGCCGGGCGTAGGCCAGGCGCGGGCTGAGCACGGCGATGGGGTCGTCATCATGGTCGACCACGACCACGCGCAGCCGGTCGCGCTGCGGCCTGCGCAGCGCGGCGAACTGTTCGTAGCGGTCGAAATGGCCGACCGTGCCCGACGGGACCAGCGGGCTGCGGCCCTCCTTCATGCCAGTCTTGGACCAGGCCGCCACTCCGGGCAGGCCGAACCACAACGCGCGGTCCACGCCGTATTCGTCCAGCCCGGCGATGCCGTTGCGCATCGTGACATCCGAGCTGGCCCACGCACCCAGGCTCTCCCCGAACACCAGCACCCGCGGCCGCCGGTCGGCCGGAACACCGGCCAGCCGCTCCTTGATCCCCCACAGCAGCGCGCGGAACTGCGCCCGCCCGGCGGGCACCTTCTGCATGCACAAGAACGACGGGAACCGGCCGTACTGGATGGCGCAGGTCGCAACGTCACCACGGGTGAACAGCTCGGCGCTTTCAATCACGGTCTGGTCTATCCAGCCGGTCCCGGTCGGGCTGACCAGCAGCAGGTGCGACCGGCCAAAGGCGCCCGTCCGCTCCAGCTCGTCCAATGCGATCTCGGCCCGCCCGTTGGGGTATAGCGGTTCGGTGTCAAACCCGACGTAGGCACGGATCGGCTCGGCCATGGCGGGCTCGCCGAGGGTCGTCTCGATCAGCCCGGGCGTGATCACGTCCGTGACGTACCGGCGCCCCTGCAGGCCCAGTTCGGCGAACGGCGCCTTGCTGGACGGTGACCCGGACCGCAGTGGCGAGTTCGGCGGGGTCGCGTAACCCGGCTCGATCCTCTCGTTGGCCCGGCCGAGGTACGTGATGACCGCGCCATAGGCCAGCAGGCCTCCGGCGCACCAGCCGGCCGCGTTGATCACGTTCGCGACGGCCCGGTGCGCCCGGCCGGTGCCGAAGAACTGGGCCGTGGAGTCTTTGGTGCCGATGAAGGCGCGGGCCAGGCCGCCCCCGGCCGCCACCACGCCCTGCGCGATCATCCCCGAGGCTGCCAGCCCGGCCGGCTTGTCTTCTGCCGTCCACTCGGGGACCAGCTGCTCGCTCATCCGCAGCCGCCGCCGCGCGACGAGCACCAGAGCCGCGCCGCTGAACAGGGTCCGCACCACGACGCGCCGGTCCGGGGCACGCCCGGGAAGGCGGTCCTGGGCCGCCATCGCCGTGTCGTAGGCCGCGCTGCTGACCGCGCCGATCGCCAGCAGCCACCCGCAGCTGCGGGCTGCCGAGACCGCCAGCGGCTCGCAGCCAGCCGCCGGCCGGCGCGCAAGCGCCAGGCCTCCGCCGGCCCCAGCGATCACCGCGGCCGCGACCAGCCTGGGACGTAGCGAAGAACTGCCACCCGACATGACCCCGATCCCGGCCTCCGTGGCAGCACCAACGCAGCGAGCCGCCAGCACGGACAACCCAGTCGCCATGCCCTGGTGCAACGCGGCACGCGGCATCAGCGAAGGCCCGAAACCCTCGAGCGCCGCCCTGGTCTCGAGGGCGGCAGCAGGAGAACCGGCGATCGGATCCCACGACGCGACAGTGCGAAAAGCTGCCTGCCGCAGCGGCCCTCGTGACCGCCATCCTTTAGCTGACACGATCGGACCTCTCGCGGTGATCCGAATTGAGCCGCGAGTCTGCGGCGATCTGCGATGTATTTCGAGGTGAGCGGTGAAGAAGAAGCGTTTATGCGCCGTGGCTTCAGTCACCCTAGCACCGCAGTTATCTCCGGACCGCAGCCGGGACCGAAGGCTCGAGTGCCGGCGTCCCGTTCAGGTCACGGGCTTGATCGTAGGGCCCATGTTCCTGCGGGGGTGTCCGGTCTTAGGACGGTGGCGGGGCGGGAAGGCGGGCTTTGGCCCAGTCCTGCATCTCGCTGAAGGTCACCTGAAGGCCAGGTGCCGACGGATCCTCGGCTAGCTGTGTGACGGCGCGCATTTGCTCGGTCATCGCGTTAATGACGGCTGGATCGGTGATTGAGCGTAGCGCTGGCCACTCGTCGGCTTCCTCGGCCGCAGCGTGGTCGGTCACGCTGGTGGCAAGGTGCCCGAACGTGTGGTTGAACTGGTCGGAGTCGACATCTACCAGTTCCAGCCCGGCGATGGTCTGACCGGCGGTCTGTTCTTCGGCTATACGGTTGGTGGCGGCACGGTCGTCGGGGCCGAGTTGGCGCAGGGCCTGCGGGTGGATGGCCTGTTCCTCTGCGGTCTCATGAAGGGCAAGAGTGAGCCGCAGGGTGTGAAAGGCGGTGGCCCGGCGGTGGCCGGTTTCCTGCCGGACGGCCTCGAGCAGCTTCTTGACGTGCTCATGCTGTGAAGCGATGACAGCGATGACGTCGTCGGGCACGGGTGAGCTAGATGATCTGCTGCGTCTGTGGGCAGGTAGGTCGACGTGTGGGTGTGGCTCCTGCGGGCCGTTGGTGGTTCCACTGTTCGCCTCGGCCAGGCCTGGCCTACGCCCGACGGGGTCTTGCGGTAGATCCCCCTGTGGCTTGCGGCCGCCAAGACCCACGGCAGCCAGCAGGCGGGCTGTCCATCCGGTCATGCTGATTCCCTTACCCCGGCGGGTCCGACGAAACTCCAAGGTGGCTGTCAACGGACATTAGGAAGTGCCCGGTGGCGGCCACTCCCCGCGCCAGGGCGGCCTCGCGCGAGGGCCGGACGGCCGCCGGTGGGTTACTGGTCATGTCGATCCAGGTCGCTCCCGCTGCCAGTGCACCGAGGGCACCGCCGGGGCCCGCCATCGCCGCCTGGACTTCGTCCGGGCCCGGCAACATCCGCCTGCGCAAGCGAGAGTGATCCGCGACCGGGACCTGATCATCACCGCCCACGAGCCTCTGGCCGGCGCCGCTGGTCTGATGCTGGGACAACCTCAACAGCTATCCAGGCAGGCTTCGCGCACCCTAGTGACGGCTTCTGTGTCAGTTGCTCGTGCCTGGCAGGATCTCCCTGGCCTTGGTCACCAGGCCCTCCTTCAGCACCCCCCAGCGGTCCGGGTCGCCCTTGAGCAGCGCGGTGGCCGCGTCCTTCATCTGCTCGAAGGTGGCGTGCGGCGGGATAGGCGGAACGTCCGGATCGGTCCGCACGTCAAGCACGGTCGGACGGTCGGCGGCCAGGGCCTGGTCCCAGGCCGCACCGACCTGGTCGGGCTTTTCCACCGCGATCCCGTGCAGGCCCAGGCTCCGGGCGAAGCCCTCATAGGAGACGTCCGGCAGCCGCTGGGACTCGGTGAACTTCGGCGAGCCTTCCATGGCCCGCATCTCCCAGGTGACCTGGTTGAGGTCATTGTTGTGCAGGACCGCGACGATCAGCCGGGGGTCGGCCCATTCCTCCCAGTAATGCTTGATCGTGATCAGCTCGGCCAGGCCGTTCATCTGCATGGCGCCGTCCCCGGCAAAGACGATCACCGGCCGGTCCGGGTAGCCGAATTTGGCCCCGATGCCATACGGGACGCCCGGGCCCATCGTGGCCAGATTGCCCGACAGCGAGCCGCGCATCTGGCCGCGGAACCTTAGCTGCCGGGCATACCAGTTGGCCGACGAGCCGGAGTCCGCCGCGACGATGGCGTCCATGGGAAGCCGGCCCGACAACTCGCGGAACAGCAGCATCGGGTTGACTGGGTTGGCCTCGGCATCGGCCTCGGCGTGCATCGACTCCCACCATTTGGCCACGCCGGCTTCGATCCCCTCGCGCCAGCTGCGGTCCTCTTTGCGTTGCAGGTGCGGGATGAGGGCACGCAGGGTAGCGGCGGCGTCCCCGACCAGGTTGACCTCGTACGGGTACCGCATGCCGATGAACTTGCCGTCGATGTCGATCTGGACGGCGCGCGCTTGATCGAACCCGGGCAGGAACTGCGTGTACGGGAAGCTGGACCCGACCGTCAGCAGCGTGTCGCAGTTCATCATCAGCTCGTAGCTCGGGCGGGTGCCCAGCAGGCCGATCGAGCCGGTCACGTATGGCAGCTCATCGGACAGGACGTCCTTGCCCAGCAGCGGCTTGGCCACTCCGGCCCCGAGCAGCTCGGCGACCTGCTCAAGCTCGGCCCGGGCGCCGCGGGCGCCCTGCCCGGCCAGGATCGCTACCTTGCTGCCCGAGTTCAGTACGTCGGCGGCCCGCATAATCGCCTGGTCGTCCGGCAGGGCCGTCGGCCAGTCCACCCCGATGGACGATGGCACCATCTTGAACGCGTGGCTCGGCGCCGAATACTCGAGCTCCTGGACGTCGGACGGAATGATGACCGCGGTCGGCGCCCGCTCGGCCAGCGCGGTGCGGATGGCCCGGTCGAGCACGTTGGGAAGCTGCTCGGGCACCGTGACCATCTGGACGTACTCGCTGGCGACGTCCTTGAACAGCGACAGCAGGTCGACTTCCTGCTGGTAGGAGCCGCCCATCGCGCTCCGGCTGGTCTGGCCGACGATCGCGACGACGGGCACGTGATCCAGCTTGGCGTCGTAGAGGCCGTTCAGCAGGTGGATGGCACCCGGGCCCGATGTCGCCATGCACACGCCGAGGCGCCCAGTGAACTTGGCGTACCCGACGGCCTCGAAGGCGGCCATCTCCTCGTGCCGGGCCTGGATGAACTGAGGCTTGTTCTCCGCTCGCCCCCAGGCGGCGAGAATGCCGTTGATCCCGTCACCGGCGTATGCGAAGACGTGGTTCACGTCCCAGCTACGCAAGCGCTCGAGCAGATAGTCAGCGACCGTCGGTGCCATGTCTTTCCTCCATAGTTCGTGATGTCACGCAGAACCGCGCCTGGCGATCAGCCGGTCCGCTGCCCGCGCGGCGACGGCCATGATCGTCAGGGCCGGGTTAGCGCTGCCTTGGGTGGGCAGCACGCTGCCGTCGGTGATGTAGAGATTGGGCACGGCGAAGCTGCGGCAGTTTCCGTCGACGACGCCCTGCCGCTCGTCCGCCGCCATCCGGGCCCCGCCGACCAGATGGGCGTAGCGCTGGATGGTGATGACCTCGTCCGCGCCGGCCGCGTGCAGGATGTCCTCCATGACGCCCTGCGCGGCCCGCATCAGCGCCTTGTCGTTGTCGCACTGGGAGTAGGCGAAGCGGGCGACGGGCAGGCCGAAGCGGTCCTTCTCGCCGGCCAGGGTCACCCGGTTCTCCGGCCGGGCAAGGAACTCGCACAGCGCCCCCAGGCAGGACCAGTGCACGTAGTCGCTCATGTACTCGCGGAGCGGGCGTCCCCAGTGACCCTGCGCGGCGACGTGCTCGGCCCAGGTGATCGGCAGCGGGGAGACCGTCTGGATGGCGAATCCGCGCTTATAGTCCTTCGCGGGATCGGTTTCGTAGAACTCCTCGGTGCTCACCTCGGGGGGCGGCGCCTTGTACATCCGCACCTCGGCGCCGAAGCGGCCCGCGGTCTGCGGGGCGCCTTGCACCATGAGGTAGCGGCCGACCTGGTCAAAGTCATTGCACAGGCCGTCGGGGAACCGGCGGGATGCCGAGTTCAGCAGAAGCCTTGGCGTCTCGATCGAGTACCCGGCTACGGCCACCATCGCCGCCCGCTGGAATCGCTCCTTCCCGCCGGAGATGTAATGCACCCCGGTCGCACGGCCGGTGCGCTCATCGACCCCGACGTGGGTAACCATCGCGTCGGCGCGTACCTCCGCGCCGTGCGCCAGGGCGTCGGGAATATGGGTGATGAGCGGTGAGGCCTTGGCGTTGACCTTGCAGCCTTGCAGACAGAACCCTCGGTAGATGCAGTGCGGCCGGTTCCCGAATCGGCCGTTAGCGATGGCAACCGGGCCAACCTTCGCGGTGATCCCCACCTTGCGGGCCCCGCGCAGGAAGATCTCGCCGTTCCCGCCGACCGGATGCGGACGGTGCGGGTAGCCATGCGGGTCGCCCCACGGCCAGTGCTCGCCGGCGACGGGCAGTTCCTGCTCGATCTCGGCGTAGTAGGGGCGCAGTTCTTGGTAGTCGAGCGGCCAGTCCGCGCCAACCCCGTCCAGGCTGCGGGTCATGAAGTCACTCGGGTGGAAACGAGGCGTATAGCCCGCGTAGTGAACCATCGATCCGCCAACGCCGCGCCCGGAGTTGTTCGAGCCCATCGGCACCGGATCGGTCCCCGCGATGACGCGGGGATCGGTCCAGTAGAGATGATGCGAACCCGCTTCGTCGCTCACCCAGTCCGCGTCCGGATCCCAGAACGGGCCCGCATCCAGCGCCGCCACCCGCCAGCCGGCGCGGGCCAGCCGCTGCAGCAGGACGGAACCGCCGGCGCCGCAGCCCACGATGGCCAGGTCAATCTCGTCCTCGTCGGCGAACCGCCGCATGTCTGTCCGTAGCTGGTGATTCGTCCTGGTGCCGTCGTTGGGCAGCAGCCACGCTGACTCGTTGCGCGAGCGCACGCCGGCCATCAGGCTCCCTGCCGGACCGGGTCATCCGATGGCTGCGAGTCGGGCACCTCGAAGGGCTCACGCTTGCCGACGCCTGCGTTCTTGTAGCCGCGCGGGTAGGCCGGCCCTGGGAAGCCGATCTCGTTCCAGGCGGACGGATGCGAGTAGAAGGCCGTGCACGCGTACCGGGTCCACAGGCTCCACACATGAGCCGCGGGGAGCCCGTGCCACTCATCGGACTCCAAATCCTGCACGGCTTGCAGCAGTGCCAGCTGGTCGACCGCTTTCGCGTCAGCGAAAACGGTGCCGCAGCGCAGGGCGGCATCCGCATCGAGATAAGACAGCGTGTCCCGCCAGGCCTGGCCGTCCTCGGGCATGTCTTCGTAACGCCAGCCGTCGGTCTCCCCTGCCGCCAGCCGGGCGTCGATCATCTGCAGCACGGGCACCCGGGGCTCCTGGGGCTGACCGGTGATCTGGTCCAGCAGGGCCGCGGCGCACGCCTCCTCGGCCGCGGTAAAGAACTTCAGCACAGGTGCCGGCGCGGTCCTGTCCAGGACGACCTCAGCCGTGACCCGATCCCAGTGCCGCGCCTGGCTCAGTACGTCGAAACCCGGGAATCGGTTCTCCAGGCCGGCTGACCGCTGGCCCCGCTGGCCGCTCACTCCTCCCGCCTGAGGATCGCAGCAAGCAGTCCCATCCCGCCCACCATGGTCACCAGCAAGGGCGCCAGCAGCGGCGGGCCCATCTCCATGTTGTAGCGGGCGTTCGACCAGCCCCCGGGCTTCTGGGCAATGCCCCGCCCATGCAGATAAAGGCCCTGCAGGCCATTGGCGACGATTGCCGCCGACGCGACCGGCAACAAGGTCTTCGCCATCCGGCGGTTGAAGAACCCGGCCACGCCCGCGACGGCACCCACCGGTCCCAGGGTCACCGGCAGCCACATCATCTTGTTACCGAAACTGGCACTGTCGTGCTCAAAGAAAATCTCCGCGGCCGTCACCAGCGCTCCCGCCGCTGTAAGTGCCGACAGGCTCCGCTCGAAGCGCCCGGTCTCCACATTGCGCACCATGCGGTCTATGCCGCGTACACCCTCCCCAGCTACGCCGCGACTCGCGCGCTGAGATCTCATGTGATCTCTCCCTCCCGGTCATCAGCGCAAGCACCACCGCTCGCGCCGCCCTACCCGCGCCCCTGCTGAGCCTCGGCTCCGGAGATGCACAACTACCCGCGGCGGCCAGGGCAAACCTGGCCTTTGCTGAGCGTGGTCCCGGTGCCTGCCGGGTAGAGAGTGCAGGACGGGGCGGTCATGCCGAATAGAGCGCGGTCCTTCTTGATCTTGTGGACGCTGATGCGCATGCCGCTTTCGCGGGGTTGGTGGCTTGGCGCGCTTACGGCACCCGATGTATCAGGTCGATACGGCTGCTTTGGTGACAAAGCCTGGCAGGGACCATCCAAGCGGAGTGCCACTCAGAGCACGTTCCATCTCGGCGCGGCCGAAGAGGACATCGCCAGCTTCGGTCACGCGGCGTCCAGACTGAGGCGCGGGCGTGGGCCTTGCCGGCCTCATACACCGCCCAGCGCAGCACCGGCGGTCCCTGCCGGGACAGGCGCCCGGGCGGGCCCTTGCGGTCGGAGGACCAGACGGTGACGTCCAGCCCGCCTGACCGGCGCGAGGGTGCTGGCCGCCCGGAGCCAGCGCCTCTGCCGGCCGAGTTTTAGCGGGTGTGCTCGTCCGGGCTGAGGGTTTCGCCGACGCTGAGGGGAGTGGTGGCGATCCAGCTGGCGAGCATCTTCAGCGCGTCGTCGGACGGCGAGCCGGGTTCGGCGGTATAGCAGGTCATGGTGAGGCCGTGGTCTTCGCTGGCGGGCAGCGGCATCGAGTCGAAGGCGACGTCGACGAGGCCGACGACCGGATGCCGGAAGTGCTTGGTCCCGTGCTGGTGCAGGCGCACGTCGTGCGCGGCCCAGAGGTTGCGGAACTCCTCGCTGCGGGTGGCGAACTCGCCGACCAGGTCGCTCAGCTCGCGGTCGTAGGGGTCGCGGCCTGCTTCGGTGCGCAGCAGCGCGACGGTGGACCGGGCGACCTCGTCCCAGTCCGGGTAGAAGTCCCGCGAGACCGGGTCGAGGAAGCAGAACCGGGCCAGGTTGGCCGGGCGGCCGGGGTTGTCGAAGACGGGCGCGTACAGGGCGCGGCCGAGCGGGTTGACGGCCACCACGTCGAGCCTTCCGTTGCGGACGAACGCCGGCGTGCCGCCCATTGACTCCAGGATGCGCAGCACGCTGGGCCGGATGGCCTGCCGGGCCCGGCGCCGCGGCGGCCGGGAGGGCTTCGCGGCCCGGGCGAGGTCGAACAGGTGCAGCCGCTCGGCCTCATCCAGCTGCAGAGCGCTGGCGACGGCGCCGAGAACCTCGTCGGAGACCCCGCTGATGTGCCCCTTTTCCAGGCGCACGTACCACTCCGTGCTCACGCCTGCCAGGACGGCGACCTCTTCGCGCCGCAGGCCGGGCACGCGGCGCCGCCCGCCGCCCGGCTGCAGCCCGGCCTGCACCGGGGTGATCTTGGCGCGCCGGGGTGACCAGGAACTCGCGGATCTCGGCTCGGTTGTCCACCCCCTCACGTTACGCCGGGTTATCGCAGGCAGGGGGGTTGCGGCAGTACCCCGGTAACCTCGACCCCCCGCGCCCGCCCGGTCGCCGGTTATATGGAAGACGCTGCTTCTCGCCGCTGTGCCGCCGGCCGCGCTGCGCAGCGACCGCCGTGGCCGCCGCGGGGAGCCGGAGCACACCGCCTGCCCGGATCCAGTCGGCCTGGAAAGGCAGCTGGACAACAACCAGCAACTGGGAATCAGAAGATTCCCGAAGGGAGAGAAGTGACTACTGAGGGAAAGGAGCCGTCTGGCGCGGCGAAGCAGTTCGGTGACTTCGCGCCCGGCCTGGTGGGCTTTACCGACGACGTGCTGTTCGGCCAGGTGTGGACCCGTCCGGAGCTGTCGCCGCGGGACCGCAGCCTGGTCACCGTAGCCGCCCTGATTACCGCCGGGAACACCGGGCAGCTCACCTACCACCTGGGCCTGGCCCGGGATAACTGCGTGACCGAGGCCGAGCTGATCGAGGCGATCACCCATCTGGCGTTCTACGCCGGCTGGCCCAAGGCGATGGCGGCGATGACCGTGGCCAAGCAGGTCTTCACCACGGACCCCAACGAGTAGTCGAGGAGCTGGACATGAACATCGAGCCGAAGCAGCCCACCCGCAAGGGACCGGCGGAGTGGTTCACCGGCGATGTCTACATCGACGCGATCCACGTGCGCAAGGACGAGCCGTCCCGGATGGCGTGCGGCTGCGTGCACTTCACCCCCGGCGCCCGCACGGCGTGGCACTCGCACGCGGTGGGCCAGACCCTGTACATCACCGAGGGCACCGCCGTGCTGGGCACCCGCGACGGGAAGGTCATCGCGGCCCGCCCGGGGCAGGTCGTCTACACCCCGCCGGGCGAGGAGCACTGGCACGGCGCCGCGCCGGACAGCTTCATGGCGCACATCGCGATGTACGAGGGGACCGCGGACGGCGACGGGGCCAGCTGGCGGGAGCACGTCACCGACGAGCAGTACAAGGCCGCCCTGGCGGCCGCCGGCTCGGACTGAGAGGAAGACACTTATGCGCGGCGCAGCCATGTACGGTCCCGGGGACGTACGCGTTGAGGAGCGCGACGACCCGACGATCGTCGAGCCGACCGACGCGATCATCCGCCTGGCCGCCACCAGCGTGTGCGGGTCGGACCTGTGGGACTGGCGCGGGATCAACCCGGTGACCCAGCCCGTCCCGATGGGGCACGAGTACGCCGGCGTCGTCGAGGAAACCGGTCCCGGCGTGCGGAACATCAAGCCGGGCCAGTTCGTCGTCGGCTCGTTCTTCGCTTCCGACGGCACCTGCGAGATCTGCCAGGCCGGCTACCAGAGCCGCTGCGCGCACGGGGAGTTCGTCGGCGCGGGCGGGGCCCAGGCGCAGTACCTGCGCGTCCCGCTGGCCGACGGAACCCTGGTCGCCACGCACGGCCAGCCCGGCGCCGATTTGCTCCCGAGCCTGGTGGCCGCCTCCGACGTGCTCGGCACCGGCTGGTTCGGCGCGGTCGCGGCCGAGGCCGGCCCGGGCAAAACGGTCGCCGTTGTCGGTGACGGCGCGGTCGGCCTGCTCGCCGTGCTCGCCGCCCGGCAACTTGGCGCCGAGCGGGTCATCGCGATGAGCCGTCACGAGGCCCGGCAGAAGCTGGCCCTGGAGTTCGGCGCGACCGACATCGTCACCGAACGTGGCGACGACGGCGCCGCCCGCATCAAGGAGATGACCGGCGGGTACGGCGCGCACTCGGTCATCGAGGCCGTCGGCACCCAGGAGTCGATGATGCAGGCCGTCCGCTCCGCCCGCCCCGGCGGGCACGTCGGCTACGTCGGCGTCGCCCACGGCGTCGAATTGCCCGGCGAGGAGCTGTTCTACGCCGAGGTCCACCTGCTCGGCGGCCCGGCCCCGGTCCGCCGGTTCCTGCCCGACCTGATCGGCCTCATCGAGAACCGCGCCATCAACCCGGGCAAGGTCTTCGACCTGGCCCTGCCCCTCAACCAGGCCGCCGACGGCTACCGGGCCATGGACGAGCGCCGCGCCATCAAAGTCCTCCTCCAGCCGTAGGCCGGGCCAGGCACCCCATCCGCGAACGATCAAACACGCACAAGCGAGGGAGCATCCCATGCAAACGGTCCACAGCCAGGTCCCGATGATCCCGCTGCGAGACGGGACCAGCATCCCCCAGATCGGCTTCGGCACGCTGCGCGTCCAGCCGAGCCGCGACGCGTCGCAGCCGAACATCGACACGACCGCCGAGGTCGTCGGCCTCGCCCTGCAGGCCGGGTACCGGCACATCGACACGGCCCAGGCCTACGGCACCGAGCGCGGCGTGGGAAAGGCGATCGCCAACTCCGGCATCCCCCGCGACGATCTGTACATCACCAGCAAGCTCGCCAACAGCAACCACCGGCCCGACGACGTCCGCCGCTCGTTCGACGAGACCATGGCCGGCCTGGGCCTGGACCAGCTCGACCTGTTCCTGGTCCACTGGCCGCTGCCCACCCTGTACGACGGCGACTACGTCTCCACCTGGAAGGCCGTGACAAACCTCGTGACCCAGGGGCGGCTGCGCACCGCCGGGGTCTCCAACTTCCAGCCCGCCCACCTCGACCGCATCATCACCGAGACCGGCATCACCCCGGCCGTCAACCAGGTCGAGCTGCACCCGTACTTCACCAACCCCGCCGTCCGCGAAGCCACCGCCCGCCACGGCATCGCGATCGAAGCGCACAGCCCCCTCGGGCACAACGGCAAGCCCCTCACCAACGAGACGATCACCGGCATCGCCACCGCCCGCGGGAAGACGCCCGCGCAGGTCATCCTCCGCTGGCACCTCCAGCACGGCACGATCGTCATCCCCAAATCAGCGCGCCCCGAGCGGATGGCGGAAAACCTCGCCGTGCTCGACTTCGAGCTGACCGCCGCGGAGATCGCGTCCATCGACGCGCTCGACCGGGGCGAGACCGGCCGGGCCGGGCCCAACCCCGACACGTACGAAGGAGTCTGACAGCCGGCGACGGAGTAACACCGGCCCGACCAGTCCGTCGCCCGGCTCGGGCGTCCCCCGCACGCGGCGGCTAACGACGTCGTCAACGGGGCAGGCCACGAGTCACCTCGATGATCCGATCTCGCGGTCACGTCGTGGCCGACGACATGGTCCATCTCATGAGACACCGGGTGCGCTCGGCCGCGGGTGTCCAGCCGCTCTCGCTGCTCGCGGAGCTCAACAGCGCCCGGAGCCAAGATCAGTGAACAGCGCCGCCAAGTCGCCCGGCGCCGCTCGCTCCTGGCGCTTGGCCTGTTTGCCGCTGCTGCGCTAGTGGCATGGTTCCTGCCGTGGCCCGGATTCGGCCTGATCTGCGCTGCGCTCGTTCTCCACGTCAAACCCGACGTCGGCGCCGACCCGGGACGCGTCAGGAGATCGCACCCGCGGGAACCGAAACGGCCAGCAGCGCAATGACCGCGCCTGGACCGGCTGGCCGCCACCCCGCGGCGACGGCTGCGGGAAATTGAGGCTCCGCAGGCTGGCCCGCTGGCGGCTGGTCAGCGCCGGAGCTGGGCCCAGCGGGCCGCGAGGTCACATTGGCCGAGGACCTCGATGGTGGGGGTGGGGGCCCGGTTGGTGAGCCAGAGCAGCAGGTCGGATTCGGTGCCCCAAACAGCGGTGTCCGCGTTGGCGTGCCGCCGGACGGCGACCGCTCCGGCGCGCGCGTCGAGGTCAGCCCACCACTCACTCGGTCCATCCGTGGTGTGCAGGTGCAGGGTGCCGGTCAGGCCTTCGACGCCGGGCTGGGCCAGCAGGCCGGGCAGAAACTCTGTCAGGAACTCCTCGACGCCGGCCGCAGCAACCTCCGCGTTCACCGGACGGGCCGGCACGCCGGCGGCGTGCTGCGCGTCCCACCGGTGGATGGCTAGTTCCACCGCCAGCCGGCGCCGCCACCATCCAGCCCGCCGATCACCGCGGCTGGAGAACGTCCAGACGGGCGCATCGGGAGGGGTGATGCTCAGCACCTCCAGGGTGCGGTCCAGGTGAGCCGAATACCAGGGCGCCAATGCGGTGAGATCAGACGGCGGGGTTTCCCGGTCCGCGCGGCTCACCCGCTCGCCGGTAGTGACGATCCTGGTCATCCAGCTCAGGATGCTGCCCATGTGGCCGACCAGGGCGGCGGCATCCCAGCCCGG
>Ga0335074_10006111_pt1 | contig 16680 bp, 16 predicted proteins | sample Lox_Sample_23_FD_206715 | JGI IMG/M metagenome (GOLD analysis project Ga0335074, IMG submission 206715) | Soil microbial communities from Loxahatchee National Wildlife Refuge, Florida, United States - Lox_Sample_2.3 | ecosystem: Environmental > Terrestrial > Soil > Wetlands | place: USA...
GCCGCTGCGGCCATGGTCCGCCAGAAGGTCGGATCGGCACTGATCATGCAAGGCCGTTTCCTGGCCGGGATCCTCACCGAGCGGGACGTCCTGCGCGCCGCAGCCTCCGGAATCGACCTGACGAATTGCCCGGTGTCGGAATGGATGACAAAGGACCCGGAGCAGGCTTCGCCGGATACCCCGGTTGAGGACGCCATTCAGCTCATGCTGCTGCATGGCTTCCGGCACCTGCCGGTGCTCGAGGGCCGCGAGGTGCACGGCGTAGTAAGCCTGCGTGACCTGGCCGCCGCCCGGATCAGGCGGCCTGCCTCACAGCACTGACCGGAAAGGACAAGGATGTTACCTGAAATCGATCGCCGTACCCTGCTGCGCTTAGGCGCTGTCGGCATCGCGGTGCCCGCACTGGTCGCCAGCCGCAGCTCCATGGCCGCCGCCAGCTTCTCCAGGACAGCTCGCCCCGCCGCCTGCCCCACGCCAGCCGACGCCGCCGCGGACCGGATCGTCGCCTCGGTGCGCGTCCCGTGCTTCCCGCCGCGGTACTTCCCTGTCACCGATTTCGGCGCTGTGGGCGACGGCACCACCAAGAACACCGCTGCCTTCGCCGCCGCGATTGCTGCCTGCAGCCGCTCGGGCGGCGGCCACGTGGTAGTGCCCGCTGGCACGTTCCTGACCGGTGCCATCCACTTACTCAGCCGTGTTGACCTGCACCTAGAGGATGGCGCCACGGTCCTGTTCAGCCAGGATCCCAACGACTACCTGCCGGTTGTGTTCACCCGCTGGCAGGGAATCGAGCTGATGAACTACTCGCCGTTCATCTACTCCTACGGTCAGCGCGACATCGCCGTGACCGGGCAGGGAACCCTCAACGGGCAGGCGGACGACAACCACTGGTGGAACTGGAAGAACCTGGAGACTGCGGACTTCGACACGCTCGAGACGATGGCCGACGACAACGTGCCAGTACCGCAGCGTGTGTTCGGCGCGGGTCACTTCCTGCCACCGCAGATGGTCCAGCCATTCCTGAGCGACGGCGTCCTGCTCGAAGGCGTCACCGTCATCAACAGCCCGTTCTGGCACCTGAACCCGAACTTGTGCACGAACGTGACCGTTGACGGGCTGACGATCAGCTCGACCGGCCCGAACACCGACGGCTGCGACCCGGAGTCCTGCGACGGCGTCGTCGTGCGGAACGTGACCTACGACACCGGCGACGACTGCATGGCGATCAAGTCAGGCCGGGACGCCGACGGCCGCCGGGTCAACGTGCCCTGCCAGAACGTGGTCATCGAGAACTGCGACTTCGCCAACGGCCACGGCGGGATCACGGTGGGCAGCGAGATGACCGGCGGCGTGAAGAACGTCTACGCGCGCGATCTCACCATGAACAGCGCGAACCTGGAGGCCGGGCACCGGATCAAAACCAACACGCTGCGCGGCGGCTATGTGCTGAACACCAACGTGTACCGGGTCACGGCGGGAACTGTCGGCGGCCCGCTGCTGCTGATCCAGGGCAACTACGACGCTCAGACCGGCGACTTCCCGCCGGACCTCAACCACATCACCCTCGACGACTGGACGGTGGGCACCTGCGAGGGCATCTGGTCGATCATCGGCGCCTCCGCTGCTGATCCGGTTGGCACGGCGACGCTGGAGAACATCGCGATCACCACATCAACGGCAGCCAACTCCGCGCAGTACATCAGCAACCTGGTGGTCGAAGACGTGACCGTGGGTGGCGTCCCGGTGAGCGGCTAGCAGTTCCACCGGGCAGCTAGCGGCCCGCCGTGCTCATTACCTAGGGTTGACGGCGTGGCTCGGTTTGGGCAGGAGACGCGGCTGATGGCGAAGAAAGGGCGCGCAGACGCGCTCGTTGCGAAGTTCGTCGAGGCGGCCGAGATGCAGCGCGACAATCCGGCGTGCCATCTGATGATCGCTGGCAAGTCGACGGCAGAAGACGACGTTGTCCACGTCATCGAAGTCTGGGCGAGTGAAGCAGACTGGAAACGGGCGCGTAACAGTGACGAGGTCGCGGCCTGGGCGAAAGATATGCCCGGGCTCGTTGCCTCCTGGCCCAAGAGCGCCACATTCGACGCAGCCGGCGGAAAGGGTCTCCCGGCCTCAATGTGAAGCTCGCCTCAGGGGCCAATGCCGCTGGCTTAAGTTGATCTTTATTTTCGGTGGGGTGCGCCACTGTTCTGTCAGGTGGCCGGGCCGTTATGGTCCTGCTGACCCAGGTTCTGCCGGGGCAGTGACAGCTCAGGAGCACCGGCGGGTTCTGGCTCAAGTACAAAAAGGGGTTTCGGTGAGGCTGTTTCCAGGTGGGTTTGCGGGCCTGCTTTCCGGCTGGCGCGGTGGCTGGATACGGTCTCACCGGAACCCGTTACTGCGGGCTGCTGGGCTTACGGTGGAGTGTTGCCGGCGATAGTATCGAAAAACTCTCCACGATAAGGGAGGCTGCCGGTGACCGGAATCCGGCAGCACGGCTGTGCGTGGCCGGTACCGGTCACCGAGCTGGCCCCTGGCTGACCGCTAGGTAAACCCGCAGGTTGTTGCCGTGATCGAAGTAGCCCAAGTGGCATTGCCTCAGGGGCCGTCTGCCGGGCCGCTGGCAGCTGACTGTTCTGCGGGCTGCTGTTCTGCGGGCTGCTGTTCTGCGGGCTGCTGTTCTGCGGGCTGCTGTTCTGCGGGCTGGGTACCTCTGTCGGCGACGACGTCTTCTGCGCCCTCGCCTGGGCCGCCGGCCTCACCACTGTCTGCGCCGCCACCGGTCGGCTCGGCTGAATCTGGGGCTGACGTCACGGCCGTCTGGCTGGCTGCGGCCCGCTTGTTCCAGCGGCGCAGCCAGAAGAGGCCGAAAACGGGAAGGACGAGTGGCACGAAGCCGTAGCCGCTGCCATAACCAGACCACACCGTGGCATCGGGGAACGTGGCCGGGTCGGCGAGGCTCCAGGTGCCGACCGCCAGCACGCCCGCTAGTTCGACCGAGAAGGAGCAGACGGCGATGCGGCGCGCTAGCTGGCTGCCGTTGGCGAGGGTGACCGTGGCCAGGATGTAGACCACGCCAGCGAAGGCCGACAGCAGGTAGGCGACCGGGGCGTTGCTGAACTTCGTCGCGATCTGCACCCCGGCACGGGCCGAAGCAGCCAGCGCGAACAGCGCGTAGATCGCGACCAGCAACCGGCCCGGGCCGGTCCTGGTTGAGTCCGGCTGCGGTGCCGCTGGCTCAGACACGCCTGGCTCAGACACGGAGGGCTCAGACACGGAGGGCTCAGACACGGAGGGCTCAGACACGGAGGGCTCAGACACGGAGGGCTCAGACACGGAGGGCTCAGACACGGAGGGCCGGCCAGATCTGATGCAGCCGGACCATCAGCACGGCCGCGACAAGCCCGGCCACGGCGATGACCGCCGGGCCCCACCGTGTTCGCTCCAGCAGCGCCCAGAACGCCGCGGCCACCGGGATGAGCGGCAGCGCGATCAGGTATCCGATGAGCGTGGCCAGCGCGGCCGGGTGCCCGCCGCCGGCCAGTTTGGCGACAACGACGCCGATCTCGACCAACAGCAGGAGCTCAAGGACACCGACGGCGGCAAGCAAGGGGACGTCCATCCGCCGGTTCCTGGCGGTCATCAGCAGCGCGTACCCGGCAAGCGCCAAGCCGACGACGATGATCGTCGTGGCGACGGCACCGTTCACGGGTGCAATCTTACTACGTTGCGTAGTATCTAGCTCGTCTGACGGTAATGACTCGATGGGCAGGGCGGCTTGCCCGCGGGTTCCTGGCCACGCCTGGCTGGTGTGATGGGGTGTACGTCAATAAACATTATGTTTCCGCTGTTCACTACATGATCTGGTTCGGCATGCCACAACCAGGCACAAACATGCTGGTCAGCTGAGCGCAGGCGGTTCCTGCCGCTGCGCAGCGGAACGTCCGCGCCCACCGTCACAATCAGCCCGCCAGCGCACTATCCGCCCCACCACAAAGATGACTTTCCCCGCCGTGTCTCCTGCGCCTCCTGCGCCTCCTGCGCCTGCTGTGCCGGGTCCGCAGGCGCCGCCGTCATGATCGATGTGGCATTACTGCACACCCCACTACAGCAAAGCCACATTCACGCCTGGGCGCGCCGGCTGGGGAGCCAGGCCGAGGTGCCTGGCGTGAACTGATGTGGCCGGCGGCAGGGCGTGGCCACAGTTCCGGGCCACGCGCGGCCACCGCGCATGCACGCACGGCACCTCAGACCCGGCGGCCCAGGCCGCCTGACAAGATCATCCCCAACAATCCCGTCGTACACCCCGTCCGGCGGTGTGACGCCTGAGACTATTTGATGGCGGGAGCGTGAACCACAAGCGCGTGACCAGGCGTGTTAGGGGTATGGCCGGGCTGATCGCGGCCCGCCAGGGATCACGCCGGGCAGTCCCTGACCCGCCGCCGTTTCGCCGCCGCCGTGTGCGGCGCGGAAGCTCAGACCGCCATGGGCCCGGGCCGCGTGCACGAGCGCGGTCCGCGGCGGCGAGGAGGCCGCCGTGACCAGTGCGAGCGGCCCTGGCGAGTGCGCCAAAGTCCGGGAAGAGCTGGGCGTCTACCTGGTCGGCGCGATCGAGCCGGCGGACCGGGCCCGGCTCAGGAGGCATCTGGCATCCTGCCCGCGGTGCCGAGACGAGCTGGCCGGGCTGGCCGGGTTGCCGGGTATGCTCCACAGGATCGCAGGTGACGTGGCCCCGCGCCCCCCGGCGGATTAGGCAGCTGCCTTATGCGCGCCACCCATGCTCCGGTAACTCTGTGCCAGGGTGCCCGGTCCGGCCGATCTGTGGTGCCATGCACGTAGCGATAGCGCGGCGCTGGAGGGCTGGTCATGGACAAGGCGCGGCAGGTGACGTTTCACGACCTGGAGATCCTGCTGGCGTTCTCGTCGGGTGAGCACCTCGGCCAGGCCGCCCGGAATCTCGGCATGAGTACGGCGAGCGTCCAGCGCTCGATCCGGGCGCTCGAGGACAAGCTGGGCGTCGTACTGGTGGAGCGGGACGGCCGGCGGCTGCGGCTGCGGCGGGCCGGCTGGGTACTCGCTGGGCAGGCGGCCAGGCTTCTGCGATCCAGGTCAGATGCTGTCGACGAGGTACTGGCCGCGGCTGGCGGTGAGCTGGTGCCGTTGCGGATCGGGCACACGTTCTCGCTTGGAATCGAGGTAGTTCCGCAGATCGTGGCGACCTTCCTCGACCGGTCGGCTGGGGTCAGGGTGATGCTGCGGCAGGACGCTGCCACCACGATCATCGAGTCGCTGCTGTCCGGGGACATCGACGCCGCGTTCACGTCTATCGCCCCGGTAGAGCCGGACGTGCGCGTCGTGCCGCTGTTCGAGGAACCGATGCTGCTCGCTGTGCCCACCGGTGACGCGCTGGCCACGGAGGAAGCCGTCGACCTGGCCCGGGTCGGGGATCGCCGTTTCGTGGCGATGAGCGAAGGGTCAAGCAGCCGCGGCTACATGATGCGGGCGTGCGCCCGCGCCGGGTTCACCCCGCGCGTGGTGATGGATACTGACGATTTGTTCAGCGTGACCGGCGCCGTCGCCGTCGGAATCGGCCTGGCCGTTCTCCCTGGCCGGATGCGTGACTACAGGCACCCGGGAGTGGTGCTGATCCGGCTGATCGAGGCGGTGCCGACGCGCCGGATGGTGTGCCTGGCGTACCGGCGGAAGTCCGGTCGCGAAGCGTATCTCGGCGTCCTGCGGGAGGTGGCCCAGCAGCACGCCGCCACCACACCATCGTTGCGCGATATGTAACGATCGCGACAGGCGTTGATATTGGTTGGGCCCGGAAGTGATCGTACGTTCCCGGCATGTATCCAATCACCGCAGAAATCACTTCTGATTTCTGCGACGCGCTAACGAGACTGTCCGCCCGGCCGCTCCCGCCTGCCGTCCGTCACTCCGCCCAGCGCACCCTGCTGAACGTCGTCGCTACCGCGATCGGCGCGAGCCGTTCCCCGGCGGTGGAGATCGCCGTCGGCTACGCCTGTGCTCATGGCGGCACGCCGGTCGCACCCGTGCCGGGGCGCCCGGAACGGCTCGGCCTCATGGGTGCCGCGCTGGCGACCGGGATCGCCGCGCACTACGACGACTTTGACGACACCCACCTGGCCACGGTGATCCACCCGGGAGCGGCCACCATGGCGGCTGTCCTGCCACTCGGTGCTGCCAAAGCGACGCCGGGGGAGACGGCCCTGCGGGCGTTCGCTGTCGGCTGCGAAGCACAGCTCCGGCTGGGCAACGCGGTCTCTCCCGGCCATTACGACGCCGGCTGGCACATCACCGGGACATGCGGCGCGGTCGGCGCGGCGGTCGCGGCCGCCGTGATGCTAGGGCTGGACGCACCGGGCATGCGGTCAGCGGTCAGCCTGGCCGCCGTCCAGGGACTCGGTCACCGCGAGGCACTCGGCTCGATGGCGAAACCGTTTCACCCCGGGCAGGCGGCGGCCAACGGGCTGCTCGCCGCCCTGCTCGCCCAGCAAGGCTTCCCAGGCCCGGAAAGGATCCTGGAGAGGCCCGGCGGGTTCTTCGCCGCGTTCACTCCGCTTGCGCATCCCGGCGAACTGCTCACCGGCCTGGGGGAGCAGTGGGAACTGGAGAAGAACGCGTTCAAGCCCTACCCGTGCGGCATCGTCAGCCACCCGCTGATCGATGCCGCCATCGCGCTGTCACCGCGCGTCGGTGACCCGGACCAGGTCACCGGGATCGTGGCGCACTGTCATCCGCTGGTGGTGGAGCTGATGGGCCGGGCCGAGCCTGCCGACGGACTGCAGGCCCGCTTCAGCGCCGCGCACACCATCGCCGCGGCGATCGCCGAGGGTGAGCTCTCGGTGCGGCAGTTCCGCGACTCCCTGGTGGGCCGGGAGGACATCCGCCGGCTGCGGGCCATCACCCAGTTCGCCCCCAGCCCGGACACCGGCCGCGACGAAGCACGGCTGGAGGTCAGCCTGGCCGACGGCAGAACGGTTCGCGTGCACGTGCCGCACGCGCGCGGCAGCCTGGCCCGGCCGCTCACCGACGACGAGCTCACCGCGAAGGCACGCGGGCTGATCGAGCCGGTGCTGCCCGGCCGCACCGGCCGCATCGTCGACGCCAGCCAGATCGACGGGCCGGGAGGGCTCGCCGCCCTGGTCGAGGCCATGAGCCCGGAGGCCGCTGCCTCCGGCGAGGGAAGGTAGCGCGGTTGTCCGCCCTTACGCAGGAACTGGCCAGTTTCGCTGTCGGCACCGGCGACGTTCCCGGCGACGTCCGGGCGGGCGCCGCGCGCGCGATCTCAGCTGGGGCCGCCGCCGCGGCCGCCGGTGCGGATGACCCCGAGGTGATCATGATCGCGGAGGTCGCCGGGTCGCTCGGCACCCCGCCGGAGGCAGGCGTGCCGGGCCGTTCTGACCGGTACGCGGCGCCAGTGGCAGCCCTGCTAACCGCGGCCGCCGCGGCGGCCAGCGCCGACGCGAGCTACCTGAGCGTAGTGGTCCCAGCGGGCCTGGCCACCGCGGCGGCGCGGGGTCTCCGGCTCGCCGCGGTGGCCGACGCCGTGGCGGTCGGGCTCGAGATCGCCGACCGTCTGGACAGTGCCCTCGCTGGCCGGCTCGGCCCCTTCGACCCGGTCAGCACCATCGGACGGCTGGCCGCGGCCGGGACCGCCGGCCGGCTGCTCGGCCTCTCGGCTGCCGCGGCCGCGCACGCGTGCAGCCTGGCCGCGACACAGGCCGCCGGCTTCGCCGTGCTGACCGGAGAGCCGGCCGGCGTGCTGCAGAGCGGCAAGGCGGCCGCTGATGCCGTCCAGGCTGCCTGGCTGGCGCTCGGCGGTTTCACCGCCGGCCTGGCCGGGATCGAGGGCCGCCGCGGGTTTGCCGCCGTGCTTGCTCCGGGCGCCAGCCTCGACGGCGCCGCCGGGAAGCTGGGCCAGACCTGGGCCGTCACCACAGGCCAGATGTGCAGCGAGCACCACCCGGCCGAGCTCAGCCAGCTCGCCGATGCCTTCATCTCTTCCTTCCCGCCCACGAAACGGAGCTGACGATGACCTCTGCCGCTGGCACCACCCCAGCCGCACTCAGCGTGTCGGCACGCCTGGACCGGCTCCCGCCATGCCGGTACCTGGCCACCCTGGCCGCCCGGATTGCGCTCGGAGGCTGGTTCGAGTTCTACGAGCTGTTCATAGCCGGGTACATCTCCCTCGGCCTGATCAGCTCCGGGCTTTTCCACAAGACGTCCACGGGGTACTTCGACTGGTCCGGGTTCGCCGCCTTCACCGGCACGTTCTTCGCCGGGATGTTCGTGAGCACGGTGTTCTTCAGCCGGATACCAGACCGGTTCGGCCGCAAGTCCACGTTCACGATCTCCATGGTGTTCTACTCCGTCGCCGCCGCGTTTGTGGCGTTCTCCCCGACGGCCGGCTGGATCGACGCGTGGCGCTTCGTCGCCGGGTTCGGGATCGGCATCCAGCTCATCAACAACGACAGCTTCATCTCTGAGATGGCGCCCAAGCGGGTCCGCGGCCGGTACATGGCGCTCGGCTTTATCGTCATCCTCACCGCGATCCCCGTCGTGGCCCTGCTCGCCTGGGCGCTCGTGCCACATCAGCCGCTCGGCTTGGAGGGCTGGCGGTGGGTGATGCTGATCGGCGCCGCTGGTGGCGTGCTGGTATGGCTGCTGCGCCGGGGCCTGCCCGAGTCGCCGCGCTGGCTGGCGGCACGGGGACGGGTCGCGGAGGCCGAGGATGTGGTCTCGGAGATCGAGCGCCGGGTTGTCGCGCAGACGGGGCGCGCGCTGCCGGAGCCAACGGCAGTCGATGTGGCGCCGACTGCGGAGAAGGGAAGCTGGCGCGAGGTGTTCGGCCGCCGCTACGGCGGCCGAACGCTGATGCTGTCCGTCTTCCAGTTCGCCCAGACGATCGGGGTGTACGGGTTTTCCAACTGGGTGGTGATCCTGCTGGCGACCCGCGGCTACACGGTCGTGACGACGCTCGGCTACAGCTTCGTGATCGCCCTGTTCACCCCGGTGGGCGGGCTGCTGGCCTGGCGCCTGGCCGAACGGTACGAGCGCAAGTGGCAACTGGTCGCGGCCGCGGCCGGGATAGGAATCTTCGGCATGATTTTCGCCGAGGCCAGGTCCGCCGCCCTGCTGATCACCTGCGGCGCGGCGGTGACCGTGTGTAACAACTGGCTGATCGGTATCTTCCACACCTACGGCACTGAGCTGTTCCCGACCAGGATCCGGGCCCGCGCGTTCGGCTTCACCTTCAGCTGGAGCCGCGTCAGCTCGATCTTCGTTTCGTACTGGGTCGCGGATCTGCTCGCCGCCCATGGCACCGTCGGGGTCTTCACGCTCATAGGGGTGGCCATGATCGTGATCATCGTCTCGGTGGGCGTCTGGGGCCCGACGACCAACAACCTCCGGCTGGAAGAGCTGTCACCGTGACCGATGACGGCCACCAGGTCAGCCCCGGGCATCGGCCGCCACGTTGCGGTGGGTCGCGGTGCGATCGAAATCGAGCAGCATGGCCCGCGCTTCCGGCTCGACGATGGCCACCGTGATGTCGTCCCCGGCGAAGGCGCGGATCGCCGCGGGGGATTCCCAGAACGTGTGTGCGGTCAGCTCAACGGTGCCGTTCCCGTCAAGGTCGCGGCGCAGCAGATAGGCGCCGTCGAAACCGGGCAGCTTGCGCAGTTCGGGCAGCAGCGTGCCAGTGAAGTACCGGCTGTAGCTCCTGGCGCCCTCGGCGTCGGCGGTCGCCGACCAGGTCCTGACGGTCAGTTCTCTTGCAGCGGTCATGCCCGTCATCGTGGCCCGTCACGATATAAAAGTAAAGGTGAACTATCTTCCGTTAAGCGAAAGCGGAGCTTCCGAATGATCGATCCCCGCAGGCTGGGAGTGCTGCAGGCGGTGGCCGTGCACGGCAGCGTCGCCGGAGCCGCCGACGCGCTGGAACTGAGCCCGCCGGCTGTCTCCCAGCAGTTGCTGGCCCTGGAGCGGGAGACCGGTGCCAGCCTCATCGACCGCTCCGGCCGGCAGGTCCGGCTGACCGCAGCCGGGCGGTTGCTGGCGGCCCATGGCGAGCGCGTCACCGCCCAGCTCCGCCAGGCGGAACAGGACCTGGCCGAACTGACCGGCCAGGCGTCCGGCCCGGTCCGGATCGCGGCATTCCAGAGCGTCATGGCTCCGCTGATCGGCCCGGCCTTGCGTGGCCTCGCCGCCGCGAGCCCGGCGATCCAGCCCGTCATCACCGAACGCTACGGGCCTGCCGCTGTGGCCGATCTGCGCCTCGGCGACCTGGATATCGTGCTCACCGAGTACGACGTCGCGAGCCATCCGCCCGCTGAGCCCGGCCTCGCTCTGCGTCAGCTGGCCTTCGACCCCTACCTGCTGGTCATCCCGCCGGACTGGCAGGTCAGGCCGCGCAGCCTGGGTGACCTGGCTGGGCGGCCATGGGTGTCCGGGCCGCCCGGCACCGCCTGCGACCACGCCCTGCGGCGCCTCGCGGCCGAGGCCGGCATCGGCATACCGGCCGGGGATGTCTGCGTTGAATTTCCCTCCGTTCTGGCTCTGGTGGCGGCCGGGCGCGGAGCGGCCATCATCCCCCGGCTGGCCCTTGGGCAGTCACCGGTGACGGTCTGCGCCCTGCCGCCACTCGGCGGCCGCCACATCGCCGCCTGGTACCAGGCCGGTCGCGCCCAGCCCGCGCCGGCCACCGTCACGGTCCTCGACGCTCTGGCCCAGACCACGATCTACCGGGGGGACAGTGGATGAGTCCGCCGTCCCAGCAGAACGCGGGCCGGCGTCGGGCGGGCTATCTGATGGAAACCCAGGCGGTCGTAGAAGGCCCGGGCACCGGTGTTGGCCGCGCTCACGCTGAGGTGCACGCGCGGGACTCCCGTCGCGCAGAGCGCCCGCAGGTAGGTGTCCATCAGGGCGCGGCCCGCGCCCTTGCCCTGGGCCTGCGGCGCCAGCGCGATATGCAGGTGCGCGGGGTAGGCGGTGAGGTCGTCACGCAGCATCCACTCCGGGTGATGCAGTTCGTGGATCCGCTCGGCGTCCCGGCCCTCGCCGCTGCCGTCCGCGCTGGGCAGCGGGTAGCGCCCGGCGACCTGCGGCAGCCAGTCGCGCCGGTACGCGGCGACGAAGCGCGGCGTGTCAGCAGTGCCGACTATGTAGCCGGAGGGTCTGTCCTCGGGGTCCTGGAGAACGAATGCGAGCTCCGGTTCGAGCAGCAGGTAAGGGCCGGTGAAGATGTCGGGGAGGATGCGCGGGTCGCGGTAGAGCGAGGTCGCGTCCCGGCCCGCATCGCCGGTGCGGACGCAGATGGCGTACAGGGCTTCGCGGTCGTCGGGGCGGTAACGGCGGATCACGTTCACGAGTTACGTGGCTGCCTGTGCAGGAGGCCGAACCGGGCCCACTGGGCTTCGGCCTGTTCGATCGCGGTCCTGGTTCTGGCTGGGTCGACGGCAGCCAGCTCGGTGACAACTGCCTGCGCCAGTGCGAGGCCGGCGGTCAGTGAGGGGAAGAAGGCGACGCCTTCGGCCGGTACCAGCAGCACCCGTTCGGCCGCCCTTGTGAGTACCGGGCTGGCGGCGTCGGTGAGAGCGAAGACCCGGGCGCCGCAGGCGCTGGCTTCCTCGGCCGCGATCACGCTGGTCTGGTTGAGCCGCCAGAAGCTGATCGCCACCAGCACGTCCTGGCCGGTCATCGCGGCGACCGCGTTGGCGGGGCCGCCGCCGCCGTATCCGCTGGCCAGTGTGACGTCGTAGCCGGCCAGCTGGGCGTTGTGGGCCAGGGCCACGCCGACCGCTGAGTAGCTTCCGATGGCGACGACGATGGTCCGCCGTGCGCCGGCAATGGCTTCGGCCAGCGCATGCACCGCCTCGACGTCCATTCTGCGGGCGAGCAGCGCGAGGTTCTCGACGTCGCGGCGCACGGCGGCGGCCGAGGACTGCTCGGTCTCCCCGATTCCGGTGTGTTCGGCGGCCACCTCAGGGGCGCTCAGCGCGGCCAGGTACCTGGCCCGCAGTTCCTGCTGCAGCGCTGGCCAGCCGGCGAAGCCGAGCGCCTGCGCGGTCCTGGTGACGGTGGCCGTGTTAGCCCCGGCCAGCGCAGCCAGCTCAGCGGCGGAGTCGTAGGAGGCCCGGCGTGGCTGAGCGAGCAGCACGTCCAGCACGGCCGCGGCCTTGGGTTTAAGGCCCTTGTCCGGCACTCGCCCGCGCAACCAGTCGTCCGGCCGGTCCCCGTCCCCGTTATGATGCAATGAATTTTGCATATTTTCTATAATGCAGCATGTCTTGCTGAGAGTCGACGGTCAGAAGGGTGCTGTCCATGACCGATCTGCTGCTGCGCGACGCGCTGCTGCTCGATGTGCACACGGGCGACTACCAGGAGGCCGACCTGCGCTGCGCAGAGGGGCGGATCGCCGAGATCGGTGACCGGCTGCGTGCGCCCGACAGCGTCCCGGTGCTCGAACTGGCCGGCGCGGTGGTGCTGCCAGGGCTGATCGACGGCCACGTACACGTCACCGCGGCCACCGCTGACCTGCCGGCGATGACGTCATGGTCACCGTCGTATGTGGCCGCGCACAGCGCACGGATCATGGGGGAGATGCTGGACCGCGGTTTCACCACTGTCCGCGACGCCTGCGGCGCCGACTACGGACTGGCCGACGCGCAGGCCGAAGGGCTGATCCGCGGACCGCGGCTTGCCTTCTGCGGCCGGGCACTGACGCAGACCGGTGGGCACGGGGATACCCGTGGCCGGGGCGACCAGTTCCTCGACAACCATCCGTGCCGCACCGGCATGGGCCGGGTGGCCGACGGGGTGGACGCGGTGCGGGCCGCGGCGCGGGACGAACTGCGCAAGGGCGCCCACCACATCAAGGTGCATGCGTCCGGCGGCGTGGCTTCGCCGACCGACCGCGTCGATTCGACGCAGTACTCGGCCGAGGAACTCCGCGCGATCGTGGAGGAGGCCGATGCGGCCAGCCGGTACGTGGCCGCGCACGCCTACACCGCGCGGGCGGTGAACCGCGCGCTGGAAAACGGGGTCAGGTCGATCGAGCACGGCAACCTGATCGACGACCGCAGCGTGGAACTCTTCGTGGAACACAAGGCGTTCCTGGTGCCGACCCTGGTCACCTACTGGGCGCTGAAAAATGAGGGCAGGGACCACGGGCTGCCCGAATCGAGCTGGCGCAAGGTGGACGACGTGCTCAATGCCGGGCTCGGCGGGCTGGAACGGGCCGCACGGGGCGGCGTCAAACTGGTCTACGGCACCGATCTGCTTGGTGACATGCACCGCCACCAGAACCGGGAGTTCAGGATCCGCCGGGAGGTCCAGCGGCCGATCGACATTATCCAGGCGGCCACCGTCAACGCCGCCGAATTGCTTGGCCTGGCCGGCGAGATTGGCACCCTGCAGGCTGGCGCGCATGCCGACCTGATCGTGCTGGACGCCGATCCGCTGGCCGACATCGACGTGCTGGCCGAGCCTGCCCACATCACGCGCGTGCTGCAGGCAGGCAGGATCGTCAGATGACAGCGCTCGCCCGATGCGACGTCCCGTGTTCTTCCCGCTGGCTCTGCCCGCCTACATCCGGTGGGCCTGAACGCGGCTTACCGCCTCGCGCCCTTCATCCAGCCAGGTGCGGAGGAGGAACTGCTCAATGGAGTCGCCCCGGCCAAACGCTCGGGCGTCGCTGGCTGCCAGGGCGGCAAGCTCCTCGCGGGTGAACCAGCGGGCCTCGCTCAGCTCATTGCCGTCAGGATGGATGGCGTCGTCGACGGCAGTAGCACGAAAGCCAAGCATGATCCCGCTGGGAAACGGCCACGCCTGCGACCCTTGATAGCGGACCGAGCCGACCCGCACCCCCGCCTCCTCGGCGATTTCACGGCGAACGGCGCCTTCCAGGCTCTCACCGATCTCCACAAAGCCCGCGAGGGTGGCGTAGCCACCGAGCACGGACTTGCGGTGGCGGGCCAGCAGGCAGCGGGGCGGCGGGCCGGGGGACTCGACGAGAACGATGACCGCTGGCTCGATGCGCGGGAACAGCAGCTTGCCGCAGGCGTCGTTCGCGCATATGCGGCTGTGACCGGCCTCCCCGGCCACGGTCGGGTTCCCGCAGGTGCCGCAAAATCGCGTGTTCCGATGCCAGTACAGCAGGCCCCGCGCATAAGCGAGGCGCGCGGCGTCAGCGGCGCTCAGCTCCCCGGCGACGTCCCGGACCTCCGCGGTTGACCGGGCACTGGCACGTCTCAACGCGTCCGCCTCGTCCAGGGGAGTGAGGTCGACGGCGAACACACCCTCACCCGCGGCCAGGCCGAGCAGCACCGCCTGCTCGGTGCCGGTGAGCAGCTCGCGGGCCGCAGCGCCCTCGATCATGACCGGATGGGAGTCGCCGTCGAGCAGACAGCGGTCCCGCCATAGGACAAGAACGCCTGGATTGCCGTCGGTCACCAGGCTGGCAACCCACTCGGGGCTGATTCGCCGATCGGCTGACCTGTCGAGCGCAGGATCACAGTAGGCCAGCGGAAACTCGCCGCTCGCTACCACCGGCGGTTCGGAATCCGATGTGGAATGCACCGTCGAAGTCTCGCCGGCGGCGGCGGCAGAGACAACGGCGTGACTTTGCCCGGACGGAGGAGACAGCCCCTTTCCGGACAAGCGCGTCACGTGGGCTTGGGGCTGCGGCCTCGTTTCGGAGCCCGTTTTGCCGGCCGGTTTCGTTTCGGTGCCTGTTTTGCCGGGCGCCCCGATCTGACCCAGTGGGCCCCGGCGGTGACCGTGGACACTCCCCGGCGGCGGCGCCGCGCCCGCCGCACCATATGCACAAAGCCGGCGATCACGCAGACAGTCCCGAGGTCGAGGAGCAGTCCGCCACCTATGCCGTCAGCAGCCATATCGCCGTTCATAAGGGTGGGGGTCGTCCAGGCAACCCACACCGGCTGACGGACGTCGAACGGCTGGCCCAGCGGAACCTGCCCGTTCCAGGCGACTTTGACGGGCGGGTTTGTCTCCAGGACGCCGTTGGTCGCGGTGGAACAGCCGCGGCCCCCACTACGGCCGGTGTGGCACGAGAGGCTGTAGGACTGCGGCATGAACGTCACGCTCCTGCCCGCGCCTGCCACGTAGGCGTACGCATTGACCTGGTCAGGCAGGGACAGAGCCGTCATGATCAGGACGATGCTGAGGATGAACCAGACGAAGACGTGGCTCGCGAGGTCGTGAACGGGTGTGCGGAACGGGTGGTGCGCGACCGGATGATGTGACGTCCGGCTCGCGGCGGCCGTCCGGACAGCCGCCTGACGGCGGTGCAGCCTGGCTGTATCCGTGATCACCATGATCACGGCGACCACCGCCATAGCCAGCAGCAGGATCAGCGTGATGTCGCTCAGCACCGCCAGCGCCCCGGTAGCTGCGGCCCAGACGCTGGCCCTGATCGCGGCCAGAGCCAGCAGGGCGACAAGGCTGCTGGCCAGGACCCACGACCAGCCGCGCCGCCGGTGCAGCAGGTGCACGGTGGCTGCGACGACGTGATCGGTGCCTGGGTCGGGCAGGCCCCCGCCTCGGGACGGGGATTCGCTCATGTTCGCAGATTGTAAGGACTATGCGCTCCGCTGGCATGCGGTGCGCAGCGGGGTTACTGGACCGTGAGGTCCCCGCGCGGCGCGCACGTGACCATTCCCGCTAAGCCACTGATCGTGACCAGGCTGCCGTAGGTCAGGTATGGCCAAACCTCCTGTGCCTCGTTGAGCGGCAGCTCGACGCAGCCCAGGCTCTGCGGAGATCCATAGGAGGCGCGCTGCATGCTGTGCACCGCGTAGTCGCCGTTGAAGAACGAGACGAACTGGGCCGGGTCCGCGTAAGGCTCGCCGTCAGGCATTACCCCTTGCATGACCTGGAACGGGCGGCGCAGGTACACCGGGAACGTGCCATCGGGGGTGGGCGTCGCCGGAGCACCCGTGTTCGCCAGCCCGTGGAAGACTACCCGCCCGTTGTGCCAGACGGTCAGCGTCTCCGGCACTGCCTTGCTCACAAGGGCGTAGGTGTACCCGTGCTTGCTGTGCTGGCCACTGGCCGCCGCGGCCAGCAGTGCCTGCCACAGGCCTGTGGTCACGGTGCCCGTCATCGACAACCCGCGATCGGACTGGAAGGCCATGATCGCGCCGGTCAGGATGACGCCCGGTGCGCCGGGCTGCCACTGGCTGGTCAGCGCATCGGGATACTCGCCTTGCCAGCGAAACGCGCTGGCACCGGGAGACGAGCCAGCGGCGGAGCCGGGCTCGGTGTGCTTGGCGGTGAGGACGCTGCCAGTCGCTCGATGCAGACCGGAGCCGTTCTCTGCGGCCGAGGTCAAGGGCAGGTAGCCCAGCTGGGCGAGCAACTGCTCGAGGCGGAGTGTGGAATAACCTCCGGCCTGGATGACGGTGTTCACCGGCCGGGCCAGCGCGGCACCCGTAACCGAGCGGACACCCGCCGGAACCCGCAGCGTCTCCTCGGTGACCGGCCCGAACGGGATCGCTGGGGTGAATACCAGAGCGCCGCCGTCTGCGCGCCAATGGCCGGCGACTGGTGGGCTGAAGGCCGGCAGCGGCGACCTTGCCGCCACCGCAGCGGAGAAGACCACACGCACCGGGTCGGCGGAGGTCACGGGATCGGCGCTGCTGCTCGGCGAAA
>Ga0335074_10006114_pt1 | contig 16675 bp, 12 predicted proteins | sample Lox_Sample_23_FD_206715 | JGI IMG/M metagenome (GOLD analysis project Ga0335074, IMG submission 206715) | Soil microbial communities from Loxahatchee National Wildlife Refuge, Florida, United States - Lox_Sample_2.3 | ecosystem: Environmental > Terrestrial > Soil > Wetlands | place: USA...
GGCACTATCACGGCAGTCATCTTGCCATTCTCGTCCAGGATGTATTGAACTTCTGCGCTCGCCATCAACTTCGGTGTACCCCTGACGCATTCACCGGATTTTCAGGTTTCCCGCTGTATCCTGAAGCCGGATGCGCTTGTTCGCCCTTACGCTGTGCGTGGCCCTCGGTTTGTTCGCGCAGCAGACCCCGAACTCCGCTCACCCGGTCACCCTCACCTTCACCCAGGCGCTCGCACGCGCGCGCCAGTACGGCATCGATCTGCAAACCGCCAACATCGCCGCACTTCTCGCACGCGAGGACCGCATCCAGGCCAAGGCCGCGCTTCTGCCGCAGACCCAACAGGTGGACGAGTTCATCTACACCCAGCCCAACGACACGCTTTCCGGCATCTTCGTGCCCAACGACGGCCCGCACGTTTATTACGTCTACGCGCAGGCGCATGAGGACTTATCGTTCGTCCACCGCGCTGAGTATCATCGCGCCCAAGCTGCGGAAGCTTTGGCCCAAGCCAAAGCGGATCTCGCGGCCCGCGGCCTGTTTGGCACACTGGCGCAGGATTACTATGGGCTGGTGATCGCAGAGCGCAAGCTCGCCAATGCCGGGCAAACCCTTCGCGACGCGCAGGCATTTCAGGACATCACGGAAAAACTCGAGAAAGGCGGGGAATCGGCGCACGCCGATGTAATCAAGGCGCAACTGCAGACCCAGCAGCGTGAGCGCGATGTCTCCGACGCGCGTCTGGCCATCGAGAAGGCCCGTCTTACTCTGGCCGTCCTGATTTTCCCGGATTTTCAGCAGAATTTCGGCGTCACAGACGACCTGGATCAAATGCCGCCGCTCGAATCTCTCGATCAAGTGCGGGAGCAGGCCCAGGCGAAAAGTCCTGAGTTGCGCATCGCACAAGCCGGCATCCGGCAAGAGAAGGCGGACATTTCGGCGGCGCGCGCTGCGTATTTGCCGGCGCCGTTTATGGACTATTACTATGGCATCCAGGCCAACCAGCTCGCGCTCTACAATCACCTGCATGAAAACAACCTGGGCTCGGTTTTCGACGTGGGCGTGAACATCCCGCTGTGGACCTGGGGCGCGACGCAAAGCAAGGTGCGGCAGGCGCAACTTCGGGAACAGCAGGCGAATCTCGAATTGAGTCTCACGCAGCGTCAGTTGCTTGCGGACTTGAACGCGTTCTACGCCGAAGCGCAGCTCGCGCGATCGCAACTCGATTCGTTGCGCAGCTCTTTGACTCTGGCTACGGAGAGCTTGCGCCTCACCGTGCTCCGCTATCAGGGCGGCGAAGCCACGGCCCTTGAAGTGGTGGATGCGCAAAACACGCTGGCCGCCGCGCGCGACGCCCTCGACAACGGATATCTGCGCTATCGCGTCGCCATCGCCAACCTCCAATCGCTTACGGGAAATTTCTAGACGACCTATGCGCACGCTCCTCACACTCGCCGCACTCGCCGCGCTGGCCGCATGTTCCAAGCCCAAGGAGGCTGAAACAGAACCGGTGGCGCCCGTTCAAGTGGCCGAAGTCCAGCGCGCATCCATCCAGCGCATCGTAACGGCTGACGGCATTCTTTATCCGGTTGATCAAGCTGCGGTGATGCCCAAGCTGAGTGCGCCGGTCAAAGCTTTCGCCGTGAATCGGGGCGATCACGTGGCCAAGAACCAGTTACTCGCCACGCTGGAAAATCGCGATCTCGTAGCCGCCGTAGCGGAAGCCAAACAATTGTATGAGCAGGCGCTGGCCGGGCAGCGCAACACCACCGGAGCGCAGCTTCCTGAAGACGCCACCAAGGCGCGGCAAGATGTGGAGTCGTCCAAAGAAGCGGCCGACGCCGCAAAAAGAGTCTACGACAGCCGCAAACAGCTTTTCGAAGAGGGCGCACTCGCGCGCCGGCTGGTGGATGAGGCCGATGTCGCTTATGTGCAGGCTCGCAGCCAGTACGATATCGCGACGCAGCACCTGGAGGCGCTGGAGCGCGTCGGCCGTCCGGAAACCACCAAGAGCGCGCAGGCCCAGACCGATGCCGCGAAGGCACGCTACGATGCGGCCCTGGCTCAGCTTTCGTATTCGGAAATTCGCAGCCCGATCGCCGGTGTCATCGCGGACCGCCCGTTGTACGCCGGGGAAATGGCCGCGGCCGGGAGTCCGCTTCTGACGGTTGTGAACGTGTCCCGCGTGATCGCACGCGCGAATGTGCCGGTTCCGGAAGCCGCATTGCTGAAGGTCGGCAACAGCGGAACGATCGAGCAGACCGAGGCCGGAATTACGTTTAGCGGTAAGGTCACGGTGGTGAGTCCGGCCGTCGACCCGAACAGCACCACGGTCGAGGTCTGGGTAGAGGCGGAAAATCCGGGCGAGAAACTCAAGCCGGGCGCGACGGTCCGTGTTTCAATCGTTGCTGAAACAATTCCCGACGCCATTGTCATTCCTCCTTCCGCGCTGCTTCCCAATGACGAAGGCGGCGTGCAAGTGATGGTGGTGGGTCCGGACTCAGCGGCGCACGAAACCGAGATCGAGGTTGGCGCGCGCGAGGCTGACAAGGTTCAGATCGTGAAGGGCTTGAACGTCGGCCAAAAGGTGATCACCGGTGGAGGCGTGGGCCTGGAGGACGGCGCAAAAGTGCGGATCGCCGCAGCTTCGCCGGCCGACAAGGAAGACAAATGAACGGGCCGCCGCCGCAGGCCGATCACTGGAGCGAGCGCTTCGGCAAATCCATTATTTTTGTGATCCTGGCGCTGGTCGCTGCCGGCGCCTATCTCGCTTTCAACATTCCGATCGCCGTGTTTCCCGAAACAAATTTCCCTCGCATTGTCATCGGCGTCGACAACGGAGTCGCGCCTATTGACCAGATGCTCGTCACGGTGACGCGGCCCATTGAGGAAGCTCTCAACAGCGTGCCAGGCCTGGAGCGCGTCCAATCCATCACCAGCCGCGGCTCGGTGGAAGTGGATCTTTTCTTCTCATGGAACGTCGACATGTTCCAGACGCTGGATCTGGTGAATGCGGCTCTCGCGCGCGTACAGTCGTCACTTCCCTCCACCGCCGCCGTCACCTCCAATCGCCTCACGTTCGCCGCATTCCCAATCATGGGCTACAGCTTGACCTCCAACACGGTTCCCCAAACGCGGCTTTGGGAAATGGCCACGTACGATATCAAGCCGCGTCTGAATCGTTTGAACGGCGTTGCCACGGTGGTGGTGCAAGGTGGTCAGGAGCCCGAGTTTGAAATTCAGGCCGATCCCGCAAAGCTGCTCGAAACGTCGGTGACAGTTCCCGGATTGCTCGACGCGGTCCGGCGCAATAACATGATCGATTCGCCGGGGCTGGTGGAGACCAATCACCAGCTCGTGCTGAGCCTGGTGAGCGGCCAGGTGCACGACGCTTCCCAGATCGCGAACATTGTTGTGAAAACCACTCCGGCCGGCGTTCCGGTGCGCATTAGCGATCTCGGCGCCGTTCGATCTTCTGTGAAGCCGGTGTACACTATTGTGCGGTCCAACGGGAAGCCCGCCGTATTGCTGAACCTCAACCGGCAGCCCGACAGCAACACGGTGCAGGTGGCGGACGAAGTTCACGCCGAGGTCGATAGCATTCGCCAAACGCTTCCCCCCGGCGTGACATTGATGCCGTTTATCGATCAGTCCGATCTGGTGAAGGAATCGATCAAGAGCGTGCGCGACGCGATTCTGATCGGGCTGGTGCTGGCCGCGATAATTCTAGTGCTCTTCCTGCACGATTGGGGAAGTTCCATCGTGGCCGGGCTGGTGATTCCGGCTACTATCGCCATTACCTTCATCGCCCTCCGCCTGCTGAATCAGAGCTTCAATCTGATGACGCTGGGCGGGCTCGCCGCAGCCGTCGGACTGGTGATCGACGATGCGATTGTCGTGGTGGAAAACATCGTGATGCATCGCGACGCGGGACAAAGCCGCGCTGAAGCGATCCGTAGCGCGATGCGCGAGATTCGCACGCCGCTCATCGGTTCGACGCTGACGCCCATCGTGGTCTTTCTGCCGCTGATCGCGATCACCGGGGTCACTGGAACGTTCTTCCGCGCGCTGGCCATGACGGTCGGCATAGCTTTACTAACCTCGCTCGGGCTGGCGCTCACCTGGACGCCGACGCTCAGCCATTATCTGCTTCGCAGGCCGCGGGAAGGCGCATCCCCGCACAGTCCAGCGGAGCAGAGCGGACTGCTGGGCCGCGTAATTCGCATCTATGGACGCGTATTGCGCGTGGCGTTGGAAAAACGCTGGGCGACGGCGATCTTCTGCGCCATCCTGATTTGCGCCGCCTATTTCTGTTACAACGCGCTGGGGTCCGATCTTTTGCCGGCCATGGATGAAGGCACCTTCGTGCTGGATTACATCGCGCCGCCAGGCTCATCGCTGGCCAACACCAACCGGCTGTTGGAACAGGTGCAAAGAATACTGCGGGAGACACCGGACGTGGAAACGACATCGCGGCGCACCGGGCTGCAATTGGGCCTGGCCGCCGTCACGGAAGCAAACACCGGCGATTTCACGGTCAAGCTGAAGGAACATCGCTCACGCAGCACCTATGAAGTCATTGCCGACGTGCGCCAGCGCGTAACCCGCGAAGTCCCTACACTGGACGTCGAGTTCGCGCAGCGCTTGCAAGACGAGATCGGCGACCTCACCAACGCGCCCGAACCAATCGTGATCAAAATGTTTTCGCCGAATGCGGATCTGCTGCGGCAGTGGGGCCCGCGCGTAGCCGCCGCGATCAAAAAGATCGATGGCGTAGTGGATATTCAGAATGGCGTGGAGAACACCATCAGCGGGCCGGCCATGGAGTTTCACGTGAATCCTGTGGTTGCGGCTCGTTCGGGATTTACGGCGGACGAGGTCGAGCTCGATGCCAGCGCAATTCTGCAAGGCGAGCCGGCTGCAACGCCATTAGTGCTGAACGGGCGCGCCTATACCATCCGGGTCCGATTCCCGGAATATACACGAACATCGGTCGAGACCATCCGCAACACGCTGCTGTCGAGCCAAAGCGGCAGCCGCGCAACTTTGGGATCGCTCGCTACCGTGCAACAGCTTCCCGGCCAAACCGAAATCATTCGTGAGAACCTGCAGCGCATGCTGGCCGTTACGGCGCGCCTCGAAGGGCTGAATTTAGGAGCTGGAATAGAAGCCGTGAAGAAGACCATCGCGGGACTCAGCATTCCCGGCAGCATTCGCATCGTGTATGGCGGTGGCTATGAGGAACAACAGAAATCGTTCCACGATCTGGCCGTCGTATTGATCCTGGCCGTGGTGCTGGTTTTCACGGTTTTGCTTTTCGAGTTCGCAAATTTCGGTGCGCCGATCGCAATTCTGTCGTCGGCCTTGCTCTCCACGTCCGGCGTGTTTCTCGCGCTGCTGATCACCGGCACCACGTTCAACATCTCTTCGTTTATGGGCCTGATTATGGTGATCGGTATCGTTGCAAAGAACGGGATTTTATTGTTGGATGCCGATCAAAGGTTTCGCGCTGAGGGAGCCGCGCCGGAGCAGGCGATGATCCTGGCAGGCGAGCGCCGGCTGCGGCCGATTTTGATGACCGCTCTCGCGACCACGGCCGGCATGATTCCGCTTTCGCTCGCGTTCGGCGCCGGATCGCAGATGCTGCAGCCGCTCGCTATCGCGGTGATCGGCGGCATCGCGGCGTCGATGATCCTCTCGCTGATCGTGACGCCCGCGGTGCATTACTATTTGCAGAAGAGGCCGATCCAGTAAATCAGACCGGTCAATCAGACGGACAACAAACGGTCAAAGAAGGAGCGATAGCGCCGCAGCGCTTGCCGCAGGTCCTCAGTCGAAACGTCTTTGCCTTGTCCCCATTCCTGCTCGAGTTGGCCTCGCTCCTTTGAAAACACATCTGTCAGACGCTCAATCACGCGGCCGACCAGTTCGTTCGCTTCCTCAACGGCGTGGCGCGGTTCGTCGACGAATTGGCCTTGAATATCGCGCCAGCGCGCGCGGAAATTATCCGCGTCTCCCGGCGTAAAGAGCGGCGCGTGCTCCGGCGAGCCGTTCTGGGTGTCGCTCGGTCCGGAACCCGCCGGCGCGGGCAGCGTTTCCGCTTGCACCTCCGTGTATACCAATTCGCTAGCCATGACGGACCTCCTCGTGTTCCACGTGTGTCACTCTCATTCCCAAAACATCTTCAAAAAGACTGCGGTAATACTGCATTGCCTTGCGCAGGTCCTCGGTGGTCGCCTCAGCCTGCTTATCTTCCATCGCGATGTGATGCGCTCGTCGGTAGTTCTCCACCACGTTTGGATATTCAACGGAAAGGTCCGCGGCCTGCTGCTCGAATTCCGACATCGGGTAGCCGCGCGCCTTCAACGCCTGGTTGATCAGCCGGTCGGCATCCGCTACTGCGCCGCGCGGATTGTCGACAAACCGTTCCTGCACGATGCGCCACTCCGCGGCGAAGCGGGCGCGCTCATCTTCAGCGAGCGGGCGGATCTGAAATTTCGAGACGCGTTTCTCGCGCCGCTCCAGAATCCTCTCGGCCCGAAGCGAGCTCTGCTCCTGTGCGGCCAGCCGCTCATACTCCGTGCCGTATTTTCGCCGCAGCTTGAGCGTCTTCTGGCGCTGCAGATAAGCCCACGCAGCGAAAGCGACTGCTGCAATAACGATCACGATCAAAATCACAATAGTGCTGCTCATGACACCCCCGCCGCCACTGTGGCACGCCGTGGGCCACTCACCAAGCGTGCAGCTTCAATGGGAAACGAAGCCAGCACGGGCGGTCCGATTCCCGGCTCCTGAAAAAAATACGTGGGCGCATTGCACCGGGTGGACGCTAACAGGACGTAACGGTTCAAGTGATCAATCGAGCGGAGCGCGCGCCGCAATTACCAAATGAATGAGGTGCAGTTTGGCGACCGCGGGGCGGGGCAGCGCGAAAGGGTAGAGATCCGGCTGGCCCATGCTGCGCGAGAGTTCGTTCAATACGGCCGAGAGCTCGATCCAACTATTCAGGAAAGCGAGAAATTGTCTCGATCCTTGATCGTTTGGCCGAAAAAGCGCGTCGCGGTTGAACGGATCGATTTCCATTTCGAGTTTTCGCGCATCCAAGCCGAAGCTGAACGCGGTATCCAGCGTGTCGATCATGTGCAGATAATGCGCCCAGGTTTCGGCCCAATCTTCCCAGGGATGCGCGCTGGCATAGGCGCTCACGAATTGTTGCTGCCAACCCGGCGCCGGGCCTTGGTGATAATTACGCTCGAGCGCAGAGGCATAATCCTGCTGCTCATCGCCGAACAGCTGGCGGAAATCGGCGAGATAATTCGAGCCGGCGATCAGGCGGTCCCAATAATAATGTCCGACTTCATGGCGCAGATGGCCGAGCAGGGTGCGGTAGGGTTCGTGCAATTGCTCGCGGATTTTCTCGCGTGCGGAATCGTCGGCCTCTTCGATGTTGATGGTGATGATCCCGTCGGCGTGGCCGGTTAGAACGCGCGGGCCGGAGGCGGGCGTTTGCAGGAAGTCGAAGGCCAGGCCGTGGCCGGCGTCCTGATCGACACGCGATGCGACGGGCAGATTCAGAGCCAGCAACGAAGAGACCAGGCGGCGTTTGGCTGCCTCGATGCGTCCCCAAAGGACGCCGTTTCCCGGGAAAGTCAGATCGGGGATGGTCCTGTTGAGGCGGCAGGCGATACAGACCTGCCGGGAATTACCTTCGAGTTCGGGTTCAGCGAGCAACCAATTGCAGGCGGCGGGCGTATCGAGATTCGCGCAGCGCCGGTACCGTTGAGGATTCGGGCTCTCTGCCGCGATCTGCCACCATTCCGCATCTGAGCTTGGCGTTAAGGGGAACACCCGGCGCAAATGCGGCTCGTAGCCGAGAGGTGTTTGGCAGGCCAGGCAAATGCTGTTCCGGAAGAAGACCGACCTTCCGCAGCGGCAGAAATAGGCACGGCCGGCGGCGAGGGGCTTGCGTTTCCTGGGTGCAGCAAATTTATCGAACAGCATAACGGCACCCGTTAGATGCGGCGGACGAATTTTGGTGACCCGGAGGATTCAATTCAAGCTTTTCCGCCCGCGAGCGATGAGAAGCGTAGGGAGAACCGAGAAACGCCGTGACTTCAACCGCCGTTACCAATCCTGAACCGAATGCCGCCGCGATCGTCGAGCATCGCGCGGGCAAGTATCTGACCTTCCGGCTCGGCAAGGAAGACTTCGCCATCCAGGTGCTCAAGGTGCGCGAGATCGTGGGCATTCAAGACATTACGTCGGTGCCGCAGATGCCCAGTTACGTGAAGGGCGTGATCAATCTGCGCGGCAAGGTGATACCGGTGGTGGATTTGCGGCTGAAGTTCAGCCTGCCCGAACGCGAGTACACGCAGCGCACCTGCATCATTGTAGTGCAAGTGCAGAGTGGCGGAGTGGCGGTGCAGACCGGGGTGATCGTGGACGAGGTTTCCGAGGTGCTGAACATTGTCGCCGGCGAAATTGAGGATACACCCGATTTTGGCGAAGACGTCCATACGCCGTACCTGTTAGGTGTAGCGAAGGTCAAAGGCAACGTGAAGATGTTGCTCGAAATCGATCAGGTTTTGGCGAATAGCGAAACGATGTCACTGGGCGGCCTGGTGAACTAGCTTAATCGGAGGTTTGCGGCGATACATCCACGGACACGCTGATCACTTGTTCGCCACCGCCGAGAGCCACACCCCTCACTGGAGTGACGTCGGAATAATCGCGGCCCCAGGCGACGGTGAAATGCTCGCCGTGCGGAATAACGTTGTTGGTGGGATCGAAATCCTGCCAGCCAAAAACCGGGCACCAAACCGAAACCCAGGCATGCGATGCTTCTTCACCAGCGAAATCCCCACCGGTACGCAGGTAGCCGCTGATATAGCGCGCCGGCAACTGCAGCGATCGAAGACAGGCGATCATCACGTGCGCAAAATCCTGACATACGCCGCGTTTGGATTCCAGCACTTCGTCCACCGGAGTGCGGATCGTCGTCGCGCGGCGATCGTAGTGAAATTCCGTGAAGATGCGGCGCGACAGATCTTCGACGGCGCCCAGAAATGGCCGTCCGGCAATGAAGGAGGGAGCGGCATATTCGGCAAATGACGCGCCGAGCTGAACCGATGGCGATTCAAAAGTGAACTGGCTTGCCTCAAACGTTTCAGGCGTGTCGCGTTTTGAAGTTTCCGCCCGTACCTGCTCCCAGGCGGGCGAGAGATCCAGGGCGGGCGGAGCAGCGGATTCCAAATTGGCCAGGCAGCGCGACGTGATGATCAACTCGCGGTGCGGTTCGGCGATGGAGAAAAATGTAACTTCGTTGCCGAAGTAATCCTGGCGCGCCAGCGTGGAATCGGGCGTGGGGCTGATGTCGAGGCCGAATTCCAAAATAGTCTGGTGCGGGCGGGGGCGCGGCTGCAAATGCACTTCGGTGTGGCACATGGAGACTGGTCCGGAGTACCAGTAGCGCGTGGTGTGCGTGGCGAGGAGTTTCATCGGGACCTCACAATTCGCCTCACAACCGGCGTGACTGCGCGGCATGGCTGAAATAAGCGCGCGTTAACGCATCGGAAAGCAGGGTCAAGTCCGTGATCAGCTTACCGAGCAGAGCGTCGCGGGCTTCGGCCGCGGTATGGCCGTTGGAACGCGCCAGTTCGCGAACATCGAGCAACTGCACGGTATTGAGAAGGGAGAGAGCCGCGCGCTCCTCGGGCGGGCGGCGAATGGACGTCTTGCTGTTGGGAAGCTCGGCGATGTGTTCGCGCAGCCGAGCCAGCTGAAACGCGATGGACCGCGGATTGGCTTCATCGACCAGCAGGAGATCGAGGACGAGATCGGTCTGCACCGACGTCAGGTAACGCGAGCGATAGGTGATGGAGCTGTCGGCCATTTCGAGAATGGCTTCGAGAACGCCGGCGCCGCCCGCCGCATCCCGAGGTAAGCCGTTACGCAACAGCTCGGCCATTTGAAGGGCGCGTTCTAAACGGCGGCCGATATCGAGAAAACGCCAGCCATCGCCGCGCGTCATGCTTTCCATCACAAGACCGCCAAAAGCCGAGAGCGTGATGACAGCGCGATTCAGGCGATCCTGCGCGGCGCTCACGCGGAATTCTTCGGCCGGCGGCGGCATGGAAAATTGCTGATCGAGCTGATTCAAGATGAGCCACGCGTCGACCGAGATGCGGTCCCGCAGGAGCCAGGCAACGCGGCGCACTTGATGAATGTTCCACACCAACCCGTTCGCGGCGGCTGGGTCGTAGATCATTGCGAGGACTTCGTGTTCCGTCGCCGACGGCTCTTCGCCGTTGATGTAACCCAATGCGGTTAGGATTTCAAGACCCGCGTTCAAGCCGGCGGCGCGAGCAGCGTCCTCTTCCTGGAAGAAGCGCGAGAGAATGGCGCGCGTGATGCGCACCGCGGCTTCCACGCGTTCGGTATAGCGGCCGAGCCAGAAGAGATTGTCGGCGATGCGGCTGGATAGATCGAAAGTAGCGCGGCTGACATCGAGCGGATGCGTGGCCGGGCGCAAAAGCGTGAACGGAGGAGCGGGGCCATCGCCCAGCACCCAGGTATCTTTACTGCCACCGCCGCGCTGGATGGAGACGACCATACTATCGAGCGATGTGGAGACGCGCGTGAGGCCGCCGGGCATCACGGCATAGCTTCCGCCGGAGGATACGGCGTAGACGCGAACCACCATGTGGCGCGGGTGAAGCGGGCCATCTTCCCAAACCGGGACCGTCGAGAGAGCGACGCGTTCCTGCGCGACATAGCGATCGGGCTCGGCGCGAACTTTATCGAGCAGCGCTTCGCGTTCCTTACCGCTCAAAGCCGCGCCGAAGATCGGATCGCCGCGCAGGCCGGGGAAAGTTGGTTTCAGAACAAGATTGGTCAGATGATCGAGCACGTACTCGAGCGGCTCCTGCTGGCCGCACCACCAGGTGGCGACGGTGGGAATTTTCAGATCTTCGTTCAGAAGAAGACGGCTGAGTCCGGGCAGGAACGCAGCGTAAGCGGGCGATTCCGCGAGTCCGGAGCCGAGGGTGTTGGCGATTGCGACGTTGCCTGAGCGAACGGCCTGCACCAGCGCGGGAACGCCCAGCATGGAATCGGCACGGAGCTCGAGCGGATCGCAGAACTGGTCATCCTGGCGGCGGACGATGACATCGACGGGTAGCAAGCCGCCGAGCGTCTTCATGTAAACGCGATTGTCGCGTACGGTTAGGTCGCCACCTTCGACTAATGTGTAGCCGAGATAGCGCGCGAGAAAGGCGTGTTCGAAATAAGTTTCGTTGTAGGGGCCGGGCGTGAGGAGAACGATGCGCGGATTTTCGCGATTGGCGGGAACCAGGCGCTGGAGCGCGTCCCGATAGGTCTGGAAAAAATTGGAGACGCGGCGTATGTGGGATGCGCGGAAGACATCGGGAAGCACGCGGTTGGTTACCAGGCGATTCTCGAGCGCATAACCGGCGCCGGAGGGCGACTGCGTACGATCGGCCAGCACCCACCATTGGCCATCGGGTGAGCGCGCCAGATCGGCCGCGTACATATGCAGAAAGACGCCGCCGGGCGGCTGGATACCCCAACAGGGGCGAAGGAACGCGGGGTTCGGGAACACCAGCTCGGCCGGCAGCATCTTGTCGCGCAGCAGTCGCTGCGGGCCGTAGAGATCCGCGAGGATCGAGTTGAACAACGTGGCGCGCTGGATGACGGCGGCTTCGATGGTTTTCCACTCGGCCGGATCCATCATCAGCGGGACTGGATCAAGCGGCCAGGGGCGCGAGGTGGACTCGGGATCGCTATAGACGTTGTAGGTGATGCCGTTGTCGTGAATGAGACGCTGGCCTTCGCGCCAGCGCCGTTCGACACCCGCGTGACCGATGTTGGCTAGCGACTCGGCAAGCGCGCGCCAATGGGGGCGAAGCTGCTTATCCTGGCCCAGCACTTCGTCGTAGAAGCCGGGCGTAGCTTCGTAGCTCCACACGGGGTCCAAGTGGCTGCGCGGCGCTGAGAGCTTGCGAGTCATTTCAGATAATCAAGACCAAACCAATAACCCGGAAGTATGTTTGTAGTGTTGCATATTGTCATAGCAAGCCGTCCGCGGGGCTGGGGGCGGGGCGGCGCAAATCGAGCGTCAGCGGAAACTCGGGATTTTCTTCGGGCGGCGGCACGCGCATGGGTCCGGCGGTGTGGCCGAAGGGGAAGAATCGCGAGGCGCGGCGCGACTCTGCTTCATTGGCGTTCACCGGGAACGTGTCGTGACTGAGGCCGCCAGGATGTGAGACATGATACGAGCATCCGCCGATGGAGCGGCCGGTCCAGGTATCGACGACATCAAACGTCAGAGGGGCATGTACGGGAATGGTCGGATGCAGACAGGAGGGCGGCTGCCAGGCGCGATAGCGAACTCCCGCGATCCACTCGCCTTGCTTGCCGGTGGAATGCAGCGGCAGGCGGCGGCCATTGCAAGCGATGATGTAACGGCCCTCGACCACGCCTTCAGCCTTGACTTGCAGGCGCTCGACGGAGGAATCGACGTAACGGGCCGTGCCGCCGGGGCTGCCCTCCTCGCCGAGCACGTACCAAGGTTCGGTGGCTTGCCGGATCTCCAGATCGATGCCCGCGTGATGTGCGTGGCCGTGCACCGGATAGCGAAATTCGAAGTGCGGCGCGAACCATTCAGCTTCGAACCCGTAGCCGGCGCGGTTCAGATCGCTCAACACGTCGCGGAAATCCTGTCCGACGAAGTGCGGGAGCATGAATTGATCGTGCAGCCGCGTGCCCCAGTGGATCGGGGGTTGCGAGTACGGCTCGTTCCAGAACCAGGCGATCAAGGAGCGCACCAGAAGTTGCTGGGTGAGGCTCATGCGCGCGTGCGGTGGCATCTCGAAGCCGCGCAGTTCGAGGAGGCCGAGGCGGCCGGTTGCGGAATCCGGCGAGTAGAGCTTATCGATACAGAACTCAGCGCGATGCGTGTTTCCGGTGACGTCCACTAAGATGTGGCGCAAGATGCGGTCGACCAGCCACGCTGGGACCGAGCCTTGGCCGGGCTGCGGGATCAGGCCGAAGGCGATCTCGAGTTCGTAGAGGCTGTCTGCGCGGGTTTCATCGACGCGCGGGGCCTGGCTGGTGGGTCCGATGAAGATTGTCGAAAAGGCGTAAGAAAGCGCGGGATGATTCAGCCAATAGCCGATCATGCTGCGCAGCAGATCGGGACGGCGCAGGAAAGGGCTGTCGGGCGCCGTGGGACCGCCCAGCACGAAATGATTGCCGCCTCCGGTGCCGGTGTGGCGCCCATCCATCATGAATTTCTCGGCGCCGAGGCGGGACTGGCGAGCGTCGTCATAGAGCGCGGTGGTGTTGGCGACGAGCTCCTGCCAATTCGCGGCGGGATGCACGTTGACTTCGATGACGCCTGGATCGGGAGTGACCTTTATTTGCCGCAGACGCGGATCTTCGGGCGGCGGGTAGCCTTCGATGACAACGGGCATTTCGAGATGCGCGGCAGTGTCTTCAATTGCCGTAAGGAGATCGAGGTAGTCCTCGGCTGATTCGAGCGGCGGCATGAAGACATGCAAGCGGCCTTCGCGGGCTTCGACGCACAGCGCGGTTCGTACGATCCAGGGCGCCGACTCTCCGACTTTGGGTTTCTGATCGCGTTTGGAAGCTTTCTGCTCTTGCAGGCGCGGCGCGTTCATGGGGGCGAAGCGAGGGGGCACGGGCAGTGGCGCGCGATTCACCATGGGATCGACGGGGAACACGCCGGGCGCTTCCGATGGCGCCACCCAGGGAAGGCTGGGCAACGGCAGACGCAGACCGACGGGCGAATCGCCGGGCATGAGGAACAGATGCTGGCCGCGCAGCATCCATAGGCCGGTCTGCCACTCGGGGCCATTCAAACCGGCGATGCGCTGCACGGGAAGAACGAAGCCGGTGGGGGTATCGAGACCGCGCTCAAAGACCCGGCGGAGGCGTTCGCGCTCGCCGGGGTCACTTAAGTGGTTGTCGACCGGGTCGACGTTGACGGGGAGCTGGCGCTCTTTTTGGAGATAGTAGACCGGGTCTTCAAAGGCCGGGTTGACGTAATCGGGGTCGAGTCCCAGGCGCCTGGCGAGAGTTTCGGCGAAGTGCTCGGCCTCAAGTGCGGTAAAGTCTGTGCGAAGTCCTTCCTGGGCGAGCAGGGAACGGTTGTGCCACAAAGGTACGCCGTCGGCGCGCCAGTAACAGGCGAGTGCCCAGCGCGGCAGCGGCTCGCCGGGATACCACTTGCCCTGGCCAAAATGCAACAATCCGCCGGGAGCGAAGCGCTTGCGGAGGCGGTCCAGCAGACGTTCGGCGAGAATACGCTTTTCCGGACCGAGCGCGGCGATGTTCCACTCCGCGCCATCCATGTTGTCGATGGAGACGAAGGTAGGTTCGCCTCCCATGGTGAGGCGGACGTCGTTCGAACACAGGTCCTGATCGATGCGGCCGCCGAGCGCCTGGATGCGTTGCCATTGCGCATCGGTGTAGGGCAAGGTGACGCGCGGATCTTCGTGGATGCGCGTGACCGACATTTCGTGCGTGAACGTGACCTCGCATTCATCGACGGCGCCCGAGATGGGAGCAGCGGAAGATGGCTCGGGCGTGGCGGCGAGCGGCAGGTGGCCTTCGCCGGCGAGCAGGCCGGAGGTGGGATCGAGACCGATCCAGCCGGCGCCGGGGAGATAGACTTCGGTCCAGGCGTGGAGATCGGTGAAATCCTGAGTGGGGCCGGGCTGTCCATCGAGCGGCTTGAGGTCGGGCTTGAGCTGGATGAGGTAGCCCGAGACGAAGCGCGCGGCGAGTCCCAAGTGACGCAGGATTTCGACCAGGAGCCAAGCGCTATCGCGGCAGGAGCCGCTGGCAAGAGCGAGAGTCTCTTCGCTCGCTTGAACACCCGGTTCCATACGGATCAGGTAACTGACCTTGTGCTGGAGTTGCTGGTTCAGCTCGACCAGAAAATCCATGGTGCGGCGCTCGGTCCGGTTGACGGTTTTGAGATATGCCGCGAGTTTCGGCCCGGCGGGGCGGACTTCGCGGAACGGCGCAAGCTCACGTTCGAGTGCGGGCTCGTAACAGAACGGGTACTTTTCGGCGTAGGGCTCAAGGAAGAAATCGAATGGATTGATCACGGTCATTTCCGCGATCAAGTCGACATCAACCGAGAACTCCTGAACCGGTTTCGGGAACACAGCGCGCGCAAGGAAATTGCTCTGCGGGTCCTGCTGCCAATTCAGGAAGTGCGGCTTGGGTTCAATCTTCAGCGAATACGCGGTAACGGGCGTGCGGCAATGGGGAGCTGGCCGCAGCCGGATGGTTTGCGGAGACAATCCGACGAGCCGGTCATAGTGATAAACGGTGCGGTGGCGCAGAGCGACGCGAATGGGCATAGTGAGTCAAAATGATTTTGGCAACTGTGCCAGGGACATCCTCGGACCGGGGGGAAGACTTGTGATCGATTATAACGTGCTGCGCGTCAGGGCTAATTTGCTGCGCCACCCTAGTAGGGCGACTTACTGTGCGACAGCCAGGAGCCGAGCCGGAGCGGCGTGTTCGCAGATGGCGCGCATGGTATCGACAACATCGGTGTACGTCAGCTCGTCGGTGGGTTTTTCACCGGCCAAAAGTACGACGTCGTCAAGCGTGAGGATTCCTTTCAACGCACCATCATGATCGACCACGGGAAGCCGCCGCACTTGCTGCGCCTGCATGGTGCAGAGGGCGGAGTGGATGTCATCCTCCGGCAGACAAAAGAACACTTTGGGCAAAGCAACATCGCCGACATACGTTTCGCCTGCCTTGGTATTGCGGGTGCCGAGAGCGATGGAAACGTCGCGGTCTGTAATCATGCCGATCGCGCGCCCATTTTCCACCACGGGGAGCGTGCCACAGCCTTGCTCCCAAAAGATTTTTGCTACGGTCGCGAGGTTTGTGTCCGGGGTGCAAAACCGGACGTTCTTGACCATTACATCTTGGACTTTCATATTCAGGTCCTCTCTGGAATCGACAGAGGTACGATTCCCTTCCTAGTACCTGCACACAGAAGTCCAGGGAAGCTTAAGAAATGTCAATCAACGCGCAGGCGCGCCCCTCGAAGCTGAGGGGCTTCGCCCAACATTGTGTGATTCAGCGCAGAGCGCTCGGGCTATTTCTTTATGCTTCGAAGATAGGCCACGATGTCGGGAGCGGCGCTAGCGGCGCTAGATATGGGCCGCATCTTGCCTTTGCCCTGCGTGATGATCTTTTCCAAATCCGCGTCGCTCATGGATTGGACGTCGGAAGACTTGAGGTCTCGTAACTCGACCTTGAAGGCCTTGGCGATGGCGGGATTCCCTGCGCCGTCCGGGCCATGGCAGGATTTGCACGATTTGTCGTAAGCAGCTTTGCCAGCAGCGACATCTGCGGCAGGAAGGGCGGTCGCCGCGAGGGCAGCGAGACCGAGAACAGCTAAGAAAGAGCGCATGGATCAATCTCCTAGTGGTTTGGGTCGTATCAAATTCGTCTTTTCAGAATATCAGGTGCCGGTGAGGATCAGCGAGCCGCCTCATGGATGTTTCGAATTCAAGTATGCGATCAGGTCCGCCATCTGAGTGCCATCGAAGTGCGGCCAAGCCAGGCCTTTGGCTTTCATACGATCAAGCATAGGAGGACCGT
>Ga0335074_10006115_pt1 | contig 16675 bp, 21 predicted proteins | sample Lox_Sample_23_FD_206715 | JGI IMG/M metagenome (GOLD analysis project Ga0335074, IMG submission 206715) | Soil microbial communities from Loxahatchee National Wildlife Refuge, Florida, United States - Lox_Sample_2.3 | ecosystem: Environmental > Terrestrial > Soil > Wetlands | place: USA...
CACAGCTTCAATGGTCGCGAAGTCGGTGGGATTGATCTAGCCTGTCAATGTACATTCAATAGCGGGCTCGGTTACAAGCGAGAACGTGTAGTCGCACTCTGCTAACGCTGTCGAAACTAGAGCGGAAAGTAATCCTAAGGCAAAAAGCCTCATTGAATACATGGTATTACTCTTTTTCAAAAAGGCGGGGGCCAGTTGATAAGTGCTTTGAAGCGCTTATGGGGACGAAAACAAATGTTCTCGGTTAGTCGCCTAAGGAGTCGGAAGGACAAAGATTGACCTCGCTATTCGGGTGTGATTGAAATGCGAAAGTCGACTCCCAAGATACACAATCGCAGCGACTGGTGCGGAAAACCCTGTTTCGGACTTACTATTAATAGCTTTTTGTTGGCGCGAATCCAATTCTCCGCACGGACCCAATTCCTGTGCAGCCTAGAAAATAAACTTTTTGCTCTTGCGGGACATTCAGGTTTCGGATGGAATTATGCTTTCCCCGACACAACCCGACAAGTCCACAGCCTATGGAACAGAGCAGCCAACAGCAACCAATCAACACATTGTGCAACCACACAAGAGAAAAAGTTTATAACATTCTGCAACGCCCTCTCGGCATTCTGCTACTGATCAGCCCAACATAATTAATACAGCCGCAAATTGCACGATGGTGCGTGAACCCTCTGGATCGGAGGTTCCGGTCCAGGCAGGACAGTAACAGTATATGGATAGGTACCATGCTTAAATTAATTCCAATTGCGACTATTGCACCATACTACAGACTTGGCGCCGCAGCTGCCAAAGCGCCGGTCAGTACTCCAGTCGGACTTACGCTTACTCTGACATCGACCCCGAACTTGTCCTTCGCTTCTCCGAACCAATTGTTCCTGATCTGTGACGTCAGATGGCCACTCAGCGGGGGCTGTGGCAGACAAGTCAACCATCTCTGAGATGCAGCTTGCAAGGTCCTCGGAGGGTCAGCAAGGATGCCATGCGGCGCTGCCTTCGATATAGCTTAGCTGAACAACTAGAATCAATTGACGCAATAATCAGTAATACAGAGCTACATTTTCTTCTACTTATCTTTCTCTTACTCGGTATACCAATATATTTCTCAAACTAGTACAGCGAACGAAATCTCCCACTGCTACTTCGGCAACTTACTTTTTAGCTGGACTTCAACAATCTTTGTTATCACGTCTTCAGCTGTCATCCTGGTTTTCTCGTCATTGAAACATCCCTTGAAGATTGGCAGAAACGGACTAATTTCATCGTCCTTTTGAATCGCCTTCCAGTCTGGCACTCTTGTCTCGACCTGGCACGATTCAGGGTTATAGTGTAAAAACCACTCCTAATGGCAAGTTAGAACTATGTATATCATTTGCCGCGAAACATACGGAAAAACACAGTTATGGTATAGTAGTGACTAGGTTCCTTATGATTCTTCATCAAGCTGAAGAGACGTTTCCCCATTTGTCGCTGCTAGAATTGTCGACGTCATGTACACCCTTATCTCCTTCCTATTTGCTCGGCGCTACAACCATCATCGCCGGCGACTCCAAAGGCACAGTGTCATCGGACGGTCGACCCACCTCGAGAACCTTCCTATCAGAATCCTCCACAAGGCAGCGAGAAATTTCTCCGGTGGAACGCACGGATTCGGAAGCGCTGAGGTATTTCTCGGTGATTGCGATGACATCGTTTAACCACTTGTACTCGCTTAGACCCAGGAAGGGGTCCCCAAAGGCACTCAGCCGGAAGTAGCCTATGCCTTTCTGATTGCAACTTAACCAAACCTCATCGGCAGTTCGCTTGCAATCAACATCGATTTGCCGAAGGGTTTCCGCAGTAAGTTTAGTTCGGAAACGCTTCCTAAGTGCCGTTAAGACTCCCGTTCTGAACTTTGTTGTAGTCTCAATGCCAGACCCGATACTGACTAGACAGCCTATTTTCCGATCAGGCCAAATGCGATGAGCCTCCGCCAGCGCTTCCTTAGCCGGATTGTAAAACCCAAATCCAACCTCTTTAGACGTTGGCAGATTTCCGAGTGTAATAGATTTGGAAAAGGATGGAAATGTCGATGTTGCTCGAGCTGCTTGCCATACTGTCCAATCCGTAGCTTGGTCTGTAGTTGTTCGGGTTCTTGATTGGTCTGTATCTGAATAATATGTTCGGATTCTTGAAGGTTCGGGACCCACGGATCCCTCAGCGACAGCCATGACAAAAGTTCGGCAGCATTCGGGACCCAACGGGTCTTCTAATGGTTCTTCTGCTCCGTCAGCGCTTGGCAGGGTGCCCTCATATTGACGTGACACAATGGTTGAGATCATTTCCTTTAACCCTTTCTCGAATACGGAATCGAATTTCTCTTCCCGAGTTCGTTTAACGATCGATATCGAATTGAGTTCCTTGCAGAGACGAACATACTCGTCGATGCAATTCTGAGCGGACTACAGATATTAGTTCACGGTAATAAAGTCAGTTCACCATTCTTAGTCTCCCCAGCATCAGAGCAATGAAACCACCCATAGATGAGCCACAAATAAGATCAAAATAATCGCAGGGATAAGGAACTGTCGACAAATTTTCTTCACGTTGAACACGCTTCATCAAATAGTTCAAAATGAGAAGCTTCGAAAGATCTCCAAAGCCACCGCCATCCAACGAAAGAATACGGATTCTTCGAGCCGAAGGACCCACTGTACGCTTCTCCAATACACTTTGGGACCTTCCTACCTCATCAGAGAAATTCTTTTAGAAGTATACTTTCAGGATTGTAAATAATTTCCCTCACGAGCTTTTGGCTATCTGTCCACTTTCTGAAGAGATTTGTTGGGAACAGGTATCGGTAGGAGTCATTGGTTGGCTCAGACATTGCAAGGAGCAGGCTCCGCATATTCTCGAAATTGTCGGCCCCCCACCCACGAGCGTATCTTTGAGTGGTGTAGTCTATCAACAAGGAAGCAATACCAGACGCGACCATGACAGCGACGGCCGAACCGTCTCTAGTAGTGTAGTCGGTTTTCGTTCCGCTTTGTGCTCCTCGAACTGCCTCTCCAAGAGCAATGAATGCTGCCGCTCCGTTGGGGGAAGGGTTGAGCGGAGATGGGTTTCCTAACCCATCTGCTGATCCTATGTAGAACACAACCTCTTTGAGCAATGCTGGGAAAGGAGCGCCCTCATACTCAGGAGTCGGCATTAGAACGATGATTTGCTTTGCTTTAGCTTGCTGAAGCGCCTCTTCAACCATTTCATCCGGTTCTGCTATCCACCATCCAAACGCAATGACATCTACTCGACATTCAATGGCCCATTGTATTGCCTATCAGTTAAGGACACGATGAGAAAATTGCAAACCTTGACCGTGGTTGACTGATCTTGGTTTGACCGCATGCTTTCGGCGTCAGAAACCCGAGCAATATAGAGTGCAGCGTTAGGAGCAGTCCTCATCAAAACACTGACCCCGTGAGTTCCACGACCAACCTTATCTTGAAGGGGGTCAAGCGACATTGGGAATCCTTGGTACATGACAATCTTTCTTTTGCTAAGAGCGAAGTGGATTACGTCATGTTCAGCATCCACTCCGGTATCCAGAACTGCGACACGAACGCATGGTTCATGGTTCTGACGGCTCCGATAAATTTGCGGAAGGACAGTTGACTCCAATATCTCAAACCATGCCTCGGCAGACTTTTCCCTTGGATGTCAGCGTGACTCTAAGGGAGACTATACCTGGCGACGAATGGGCGGGCGGCGGTGGTGACTTGAACAAGATCTAGAGCTTGTCTGCAGCGCTCTATTTCAGAAAGGAGTCGTTCATTCTCCTTCAAGTTGAATGGCCAGATAGTCGTGGTGAACTGCGGTTCACACGTGGTTCTTATGGCTGTCACGCGATCAAGCATCTCTTGAAAGGTGTTTTGGAGTGCTTTCAAAGAAGAAAGGACGGCAGCGGAATCTGTGACATGGTGTGCTATTGATGTAGAGTGGTTTAATGTTTCGAGAATAGCCAAGGTAGCTATAACCTGCGTACGAAGTTCTAGAGAGAGTCTTGGGCTGCCGCGTACATTGAGTCGGTCAAGCCATGCTATGGTACTTTGGACCAGGTCGGTGACTGATGCGGCAATACCGGCAACCTCCATTTACGTGGTGAGGATCTTGATTCTTGTTGTATTGAGACTTGGAGAAGGGCGGTCGTGGCAAACAACCAGCGGCTGGTTCGGTGGTTGGTGGCTTTGATCGAGTTGTGATTGTTCACCATTCTTTTTAGTGAATATTTATTTTGCTGCTAATTAGTGCACCCGTGACCCAGACCGAATTTCAAATCAACCCATTGTGTCACAGTGCATTACATACATTACACTGCCAAGCAATTTACGGCAAAGCCTATTTCAATTTCTTTCGGCCGAGGTGGCGAAGCCAAATCTAAGCCAACAGAAAATTGCTCTTGGACCACGTGTGATAATGGGCACACTACCATTCGTGGACTCTCTTGGCCGTGGCTGAACCTCAATCTTTGAACCAATCCCAACTTTTCCCCTCCCACTGCCCCACCAGTAAATTGCGCGCTTTTCATCATCAATAATAATTCCTTTCTGGCAAGAGGGAGCGACATCCTGAGACTGTTCATCGGCTGCCCGCTAAAGCTCCAAGCCCCATTCGTGAAACGCAGTCCTCTACGTACAGTTGAGTTTACCTGAATTGCGATTTGCGAATTGCGATGGCAAAATCATCATTTTCAAAGCGACGGCCAGAAATTTTCGAAAGGGGCGTATTCCTTGACTACGAAATTCCTTCGCTTTTAGGTCGTTTCGTTGTTGATCGAGAAGAGCCACGTAGAGCCTTTACCCCCGTCCGCCCAGACTTGATCCTTTCGCCAGATGACTACGGGGATCAAAGAATTGTCCGCGAGAGCCATTCGAAAAGAGCAATGACACGTCATCATATCAAAGCGGAGGTCAAGCACCTTGTTGGAATCGAATCTACAAACGAGTCATCATATGGGGAACAAGTCAGTAACAACTTCCAAATTATCCGAACTCTCGACAACTTCTCCGAGGCTTTCAGAACACTTTGTGCGCACGATGAAGTAAAGTCAGAATTGCGAACACTCGTTCCGACTAAGGGAAAGGTTTACATGATCACGAGGGTTCGGTCACAAGCCCCCGCGAAGGCAAGAAAAGAACAGCGTGCAACTGAGGAGCGAGACGCGACTCCCTCACCAGAGCTCGCCAAGGATGCTGGCAACTCGAGTGTGGCAAAGAATCAGAAACACAGCAAGAAGAAGGGCAAAGCTCCAGAACAAGTTTCCCCAATTGACCGCCAGACACACAACAAAGCCAAAGCTCCCAAGATCGCTACGACAAGCAAACATGAGGAAGAGGTTCTGTTCAATACCGAGTGGCGCAATAAGAAGAAATTGTCGGTTAAGGCTGAGCTTCCGCTCTCTGATGTCGTAAAACTATTAAACGGTATTCCCATAAATAATCCGCGCTTGGAGCTGGAGAAAGAAGAAATGGAGGAAGAGAAGTCGGAACAGTGTATTCTTGGAGAAGAATCAAAAGACATTCAATACTATGTCATTAAAATCACAAAACGTTACGCGATCTTCGGAGGAGACGCCACAAACTCTGTGTGGAAATCGTGGCTAAGTCAGTGGCGAATTGGAACAGTACGCCTCCCTTTGCCTCCAGCGATTGAGCCACCTTTACATGTCAAACATAATCCAAAAGCAGACAGAGGAATTGTTGACGTTATGTTTGTCAGTACTTCAGATAACTGTTGGAAAAGGAACGACAGTAAATATTGGTGGGAGTGGCTCCCTCAGGAAACAGGACTCGATGCCATCCGTATCTCCGCCTTTCTCTACAAAATCCATCAGGCCTCCACCAATGTTTGCACTGACTTGGATTCATTCGCTCAGAAATTGACCGACAGCTGGAATTACCACTACGACAGACTTCAAAATGTATATCGCTCCACGTTTCCCTCAAGTGCAATCTAATATCCTAGACGCCTACCATATTAGTGGTTCATAGTATAGCTGGAATAATAGTTAAACAGGTACAGTCTTCATCCCTCCTATGCCCCAATTAATTTGCAGGCTATTTTGAAAGCCCAGGTGGCAGTCGCAGAAAATCTGAAGGGAATAATATTCATTGGATGTCCACATGATGGAGCGACTTGTTCCCATAAATTAGAACCCATTATCAAGTTTTGGTGGCCACAGTGGAAACCCCAGGCTACCGCTGCCGACCCAACGACAGTCTCCAAGGGTGTGCAAAGTACTTCCAGTGCGGATGGCATGAATGCCACAGATCCTGCAACATCTTCAACACAACGCACTGATAACTTGGCGGGATCCCAGACCACCCCGGTGGATCCTCTTCGTCAGGATCCGCGAGAAGCAATTTCAGCTATCAATGACAAGTTTCTTGATTACGCTAAGAAATTACCACTCTGCAAAACAATCAAATGTTACTGCGAGAAAGAAGACACCCTAGTCGGCGAAAACACAGAGAAGGTAGTTACCCGGTATAGTTGACTTCAAAGAACTAATCGTTCGCTAGATGCGTGTGGTCAGCTGCGAATCTGCAACATGGAAATCCGGAGACGATGTTGCACGCGATCTGGAGGGTGACCATCTTCGAATCTCCAGATCTTCCATCCGAACCCAAGATTCAAACTATGGAGATTTATTACAAATGATACAGTCAATTGTTCTGGTCATACGAAGGCAACCAAGGGCGGACCGCAAGTTGCCACCGAAGGGAGTAGATGACAATAAACCTGCTAAGGGTTCAGGAGAAGGAACAAGTTATTAAGAGTTTAAGCAGGTAGCCAGAGGACTTTAATTAGATACCCGACATGGCCAGAAGGTCTATATACTTGAGGTCCCGTGATTATGTGACCCAAGTCTCAGTGCGGGAGCCGTGTAAACACCCATTTATATGATTCCTGTAATACACCTTGTTGATATATAAATAAGACAATTATACTTTTGTATGTACAAGAGTAAACACTTCAACTACCATCTAAATAGACTTCGCTTTTCTTTCGATTTCAGTAACTTCACCGTGTCTGCGTCCTTGGCTGTACCCCCGCCGCGATTTGTCGTCTCGACATTCGCACCGTACTCCAGTAACAAGTTCACAATTCCGTTGTACCCGGCTGCCGCAGCTTGGTGCAATGGTGTAAATTTGACGCCAGTTGAAACCGGCTCTCTATCGAGACATTCCTTCAAATATGGATCGGGTCTAAGATCACCTCCGTTTTTTTGAAACTTTAATCTCAAGGACCTGCCTCAAAGGTTTATAAAGACAGTGAGATACTTCCTCGTCAAAGGCCTCTATTTCCTCTGGGGCGCAAGCATTAATGAGATGGAGCCGAAGGGAAACGGGTCGGAGCTGGTGGTGGTTCACGAATAGACTTTTCGGTCGGGTGACGCCTAGCATACGTATATAAATACCACTTATTCTATCCCCGCTTCTGCTTGTCCCGATTACCCCCGTACTTCGCCTTCCGAAGATTCTCAAACATTCAATCGATTTCAACCGAGAGAGTTTATCGGCATACCTTCTTATGGTCACCTTCATCGAATTCTATAACTGCACCGTGCGTTCAGACCCTTTTTCTTTTGCAAGCTCACAGTGTAGTTTGGAAACCTCAGGCTTATGCGGCACCACGTATCCTTGTCGGTACTCTTATATTACTAGGCTTAATTTTTACTGGTAGCCTCCTACAAATGCTTTTTCTCATGGATAAGGTTTTGTGCTTTCAGGTTGCCAATATTCAACGATTGTGAGTTCCGAATTCTTCCTCCTGGAATTAGGATACCAGTGAACTACATTTTGACTCGGTGAAATTCGAATATTCGAATATTCGATGTCGAGTCATAGATCTCTATAGGCTCGTCAAGCTGAATGGGTGACTTATACCTCAAATATTCGAATATTGACATCGAATATTTGAATATTTGATACAATTATCGAGTCCGAGTCAGGATCTCTGAGAACTCGTCGAGTCTGAGTTATCTTTCTGGGAACTCGTCGAGTCCGAGTCATCTTTCTGGGACTCGAATATTTGATTTGTAGTTCACTGTAAGATAGTATTCCTCAGATTATATGCTTCCTCTCACGACTTGCGCCAATTGTACAACTTGTGGCATAAATGATTTCCTTAAGATCCCAGACTGCACACGCCTTGTAGTCATTCTTCGGTTTAACTTCTCATGATGTTAGCTGACTGGCATTAGGTATTTGCTACAAGGACAACACCAGTGACTTTATGTGTTCGTCAAATGCAATCAGCCCTTCTAGTCTCGATCCTCTTATGCTCCTAGAATTTGTGAGAACGCTCACTACTTCCGTCATTTTTCCACCCATACTCACCGTTAGTGTTGTTCTCGGCGGCATCGCCTATTCCCTCCCACTATTCCTCTTTTTTCCTCTCGTATTTAACTGGAAACATGCCCGAAACCTCTATTTTCTCTGCATAACTTGCTCTAGTGCTGTGGCTTTTCTTCTCTTCGTAACTACTGTGATGGCAACTTCTAAGATATCGAGGGTTATGTCGGCAATCCCCACCGTATCACTTCAAGTGATTACCACGCAGAGAGGTATTCTTCTGAAAGCGTTTTTGTTGGCGGCGTTCGGGATATGGTCGTTGAGTAGCATATAGACTGGGTGGAATGTTTAATCCATGTTAAAGCGACGATGAATAATTCCGTCAATGCAACTACTAGGAAATCTCCGAATGAATTGGTCTATGGCTCCCCTTTCTATCTATTCTCCTCCCCTTGAGATCTCACGAAGCCAGTTCAGGACATTCCGTACGTCGCTGAGTTTGTAAAGAAAATTCAGGACAACATTGCCTTCGCCAGAGATCGCAATGCTAAGGCCAAGACTAAGCAGACTACTTACACAAACTCTGGAAACAGCACTCAGAACTCGAATACAAGGTGGGAGATAAAGCATACCTGGAGACCAAAAACCTATGTCTTCGCATCAAACAAGACAGCTGCAGCGTTAAATTGTACCCTCATTATATTGGGCCTTTCGAAATCATGAAGACAGAACCAAAAACCTCGAATTACACACTCAAACTCCTTCCAGAGTATCAGATTCCACCCTAAGGTCCATGCCTGCCATCTCAAACAAGGCCATGAGAATGATCCTACATTGTTCCCTGGCCGAGTTTCCTTCGAAACTGCCTCCCATCAATGCAGAGGATAACCAGTACATCGTTGAAGCCATTCTTAATCACAGAACAATACGTCAAAAGTGTCAATTCTTAGTTCATTGAGAAGGATACTCGGATATAGAGGACTCGTGAGTCAAAGAGGCGGATATTGATGCAGAAATGGTAAAAGTATATTTGGAAGGACTGAAGACAGACTCTGGTGAAATAAGGTGCATAAAGTGAAGAACCAAAACACTACACTATCACCAATTTTGAGGAGAGGGAGGAGTGCAAGGACGCAACACAATCTGAAACACAATCTGTAACTGTCGTCTAGAACATTTGTAATTGTGAGGCGCTGGACGTCTGAGAGCCTGGAAAGCACCTACTTAAAGCATGTATATTTCCTTTAGAAAGGAACTTTCATCCTGTTAAATCTCTCGCGGCCTTGCAACCTTCCATCAGTCTATTCCACCTTCACAGTTTGGCCTAAGGAAATGGTCTTGTCAACCAGGCTTTTGAAATGAGGTCCAACTTTCGAGCCGGCTTGGGCTTCGATGTCCCATTGCTCATTGTGCCCAGCCCACCAGTATGCACTGACCTCTGGCACTTGTTGGTGCCAATAAACGAGTACCAGAAGAACACTGACAATCTGGACAAGCACAGAAGAACCAAACCACGCGAAGCAAGCAACAAATCTGGTTCAAGCAAGTGAAGCGAAGCGGAGGGACAGAGAAATGAACTTGTGAAGGCAACCCAACTTCAAAAAAAGACAAAGCAGACAAAGCAAAGCGAACAGAGCGACAAGTGAACCAAAGCACGGTGTCCAAAGCGAAGAAAAGCAAAGCAAATCGAACTGGCTGAACCTTGAATCTCCAAGGCAATCAAAGTGGAATCCCAAGACTGAAGCTGCTTCAAAGCAAACGGTCGAAATCCAGCGAACTAAAAGACAAGCGGAACAAACTCAAGCCAAGTAACTGAAAGCGGCGATAGCAAAAGCCAAGCAAATCGAAGCGGCTTCGAATGAAGCGAACCAGAGCAACTTTCCGACAGTGAACAAAACTAAATTGACTGCAAGCAAGCCGAAGCCAAGCGAAATGAAGATGAGCCGAGGACAAGCAAAGCAAATCGAACTGAAACAAGCCCAAGCTTGAAGCAAACCTGAGCAGCTTCAAGTCAAGCGAAGCGAAGGACCTTGTCACAAGCGAACAAAAACGAATTGACTTGCAAGCCCACCGAAGCGAAGCGGAATGAAGAGAAGCAAACCCAAGCAGAAGGAAAAAACTCATCTGTTGTAGCAAAGAGAAGCTAGTTTGGGATTCGGCATTATGCTTGGCTACTTTATGTCGATGCTTGGTTTTTGGAACAGACAATCGTGAGAGCGGTGTTATGAAGGTGAGGAGATTGGTGATTTGTTTGCAACGGGTTGAGGGATTGAGAGAATTTGACTGCTTGAGATGTATCCGTCTTTGTAGCATCTGAGCTCGTTAGAAAAGAGGGAAAAGCGAGGAGAACCAGAGTTAAACACAACTTGAACATGAAACAAGCAAACCGACGGCAAAGCCAGGAAACCAAAACAACAAGCAACCAACGCAGTCTGTCACAGGAGCAAACGCAAAGGGAAGCGTGTTGAAAACGTGAATCCAACTTGAAAGCAAAGTAATCCAAACACATTTGAGTCGAAAACGAGTAAAGCAGAGTCAAGGAGGCACCGAGGAAGCCATCGTGTTGGAAGCGGACCAAACAAACCCGAAGCAAAGCCAACTGAAGCACATCACGAAAACCAACTCGAATCCAAAGTCAGCACCAAGCGCACTTGAAAGCTAAGGAAACTGACGTGAAGCCGACCAAAGCGACCAAAGCAAACCCGAAACAGCCTGCCGAAATTCAAGCGAGGTCAAGCGAGGTTGAAAATGAACAAGTAGAAGTGAAGCAACTGGGATTAGACGTCGGATGGAACAGATTGACTGAAATCCATGAAATTCTTGTCCAAATAGGATTAATATCCGTTTTGATGATGGAAAGAATTGAAAGTAACTCGAAGCGAAGTCCAGCCAAGTGAAAAGAAAGAATGCACGGCGACATAACTGCAAAGCAAAGCAAGGCGAGCGGACAGAGTAGACCTGACAGCAGAGCGGAGGGAAGCGATGGGATAGCGCTGAAACAACGCTGATAGCGAAGCCAAGCGAGGTCGAACAACTCAACGGCAAAGCAAGCGAGGGTATTGGGGACAAAGCCGACGAAAGCAGCATGAGATGAGAACAGCGGACTTTGCTTGTTGAAGAAACTGATGTGCTTCAGTTTTGAGGGGTCTTTAATGATCGAATTGATGCAAAGCAGAGCGGTTGAAAGCGTTTTGAGGCGGGACAAATCGGAGGCAAAGCAACTTGAAAACAAGGCAAGCAGACGTATTTGAGTAAAGCAACTTGGAAGCGATGCAAGCAGAGGCGTGGGGGATTTGCTGGTGTACAAACGGATATGCTTCTGTTCTGACGAGGTTTGATGATCGATTTGATGCAACGCAGATTGGATAGAACCTGTTTGGAGATTAGCAGGGTGTATTTGAAGGCGATGGTTGAGACGTGGATGTTTGGGCATGCAAGATCGCGTTGCTTGTGGAAAACTGGACATGCTTTGTTCGAGGGTGTTTGTATAAGGTAAAGCAGACTGGACAGAAGTGATTTGAGGAGAAAGCAGACGAAGCAATGGCAGAGATACTTCGATTTCGGTACGTAAGTGGAGGTTTTGGCGGATTGCTTGCGGAAAACGGATGTGCTTCTGTTCTGACGAGGTTTGATGGTCGATTTCATGCAAAGGCAGGTTGGATAGAACCATTTTCAAGAGAAGCAGAGGGGATTTGAAGGTGACGGTTGACACTTCAGTATGGATTTCGGTAAGAGGACCAGTGAAGGGCATTTTGACTCGGGCGAATCCGAATATTCGACGACGAATCTGCTGATTTTTCTCAAATATTCGAAGATTTGGCCAAATATTCGGCCAAATATTCGGATTCGTCAAATCCGAATCGTGCCTCCGGGGGCTCGTTTTGCCGTTCACTGAAGAGGACGTTGTGGGATGTAACGGGTGCTTGCTTGTGGAAAAAAGGATGTGTTTATGTAGGGAGAACGTCTAGCGACAGGGTTAGATCTGTAATCTCTGTTTTCATATCCGTTCTAGTTGTGGAGATATGCGGTGGTGCATATTGATTGTTAGGTGAAGTTCTGTCGAGTCTTTTTGCTTTCCCTCTATTGCACAAAAGTGATTATATAGCGACCTTGAGGCACCGTCTTATAGAGTCGAATGTGCCCTTTTAGAATCCGCAACACTAATTCCCATCGCTTCTGTGGTTGTGGAGATATGAGGTGATTGAGTTCTGAGGGATTGTTCTGGCGGAGGTTTTTGCTTTCCCTTTGCTGCACTAGTTAGAAGTCTCAATACAGCGAACTTGCGGTACAATTTTATAGAGTCGAATGCGCTCTTTCAGAATCTGCAACCCACGTTGGTATAACTCATGTGGCTGTGGAGATATTCAAGGGTGAAGGTGGTGATTTGCGTTAGGACGGAGCTTTTTTGATTTATCTGTTGCACCACCAAGAATTCAGTAAAGTATATCGTTGTAGATCGAATATAGGTATATCTGATGCGGTCCTTCACCATCTGTACCCCGAGTTAACATAACGCTTCTGGTTGTGGAGATAATCAATGGTGGAGGTGGTGATGTACCTTTGTGCGAGTTTCTTTTGATTTGTGTCTGGCACTATCAAAGATAGAGCAAAGAATATCATTGTAGATCGAACATAGGTATATTTGATATGCTGAATCTGCAGCCCACGTTAGCATAGCTCCCGTGGTTCTGGCGATATTCAAGGGTGAAGGTGGTGATGTACTTTGGGGCGGATTGTTTTGCTTTGCCCGTTGAACCACCAATAATTGAGTAAGGTATGTCGTTCTGAATAGATCCTAGACCTACGATGTGCTCTTCTGCAATTCAAGTCGTGAGCCAACTTGAACTTTGTGGCAACTTGCTCTAGTCGTAAAGGGATTTTGTCTAGCCTGGAGTTCATTGACGGAACAGGAGTTGTGATATGGAACATCTAATCTGGTTGCATCTTGCCGTCTGTGGTTCTCATTAATTGCTCCACGAGGCGGAGAGGATTCGTGATTGCATTGAATGGGTGGGAAACAGGCTGACGCAGGTGAATGTCTTGGGTTGCCTTAGTGCTCGAGAGCCTGAAGGCAATGTCGATGTATGCAAGGAAAGGGTATCGTCCCGTTATGTTTTCTGGGCTAATGGCGTAGAATTTCTCTTGCTTTGTTCAAGCTTTCACCAGACTTCCTCTGACAAAATGGTCACTCGTCGTCGAGGAGGATATTGTATGGAACAAAACCTGGTATTTGCGGCACTTCTCAAATCATTTGGATTCGATTTGTATACAAATGGCGCCAGGGTCGCTCTTCCTTTTGGATTCACGGGATGGCAACGTAATTCTGGAAATCTATGATGCGGTTCAAGTCATGCGTGAAAACGCTGAGACTGAATCGTACATGTGGAGAAGAAAGGCTTCGAGAAACAATTGAGCAGTTGAAATGCACAATTCAAGAGCAAGAAGTTGAGTGGGAGGAGGTACGGAACCAGATTCATGGCAAAATGGCAATTCCAACAATCGCAATCCTACAACCTCCTCCTCAACCTCCAACATCATGCTTTGATGACGACGCCTGTCAATAACGCTACGGACGAGATCTGGAAGAGACTCAAAGCGTCGGAGGATGCCATCCAGCGCCATCTCTTCGAATCGAATATTCAGCAAACCAATTCACCCGCACCCCTCCTCGTTCCAAAATACCAAGAAGTTTAGATTCTCCAACTTCAAATAGTCGAAGCTTCTCATCTACTCTCATAACCCTACCAAGCCAAATCCCACTCCAATCCAACCTCAATGTTAATGTCGTCCAATACCTTCGAAAACGCTTACGTGACATTCGCTCCGATCCCTCCAACACCAACGAAGAAGCCAACTCAATTCGGAGAACACGACAAAGTGACATCGAAAAGGGACGGCGTGTTGCTCTTGATCTTCGAGCTCCATTGTCCTTGCCCTCAGTCGACGAAGAATCTGAAGGACGCGAGATATCAGAATGGCGAGACGTAGCCGACGAACAATCTCGAAAATGAAGAAACCTTTTCAAGCCAAAGTCCAGGTGCCTGAATTGAGATGGGACGAAGTTGATGCATCCAATCTTACCGGCGCAGATGCTTTTCTAGTCGCGCAAGCAAATGCTAGAGTTCCCGGGTTCTGGTGGAGCAGCTTGGGAACAGACAAGTACCCTCCTTTGTATAACGCAACTGACATTAGTAGTGCTGGCGGCAGGAGAACAAAGACCCGTTTATCTCAAGACTGAGAGCATCAATCGATATGTGGGATATGGACAACCCGGTCTGGGAGAGTGATGGAGAAACGGATAATAAATCGAATGTTTACCTGTGAGGTTGAGAGAAAACAATTTCAATCACGGAAAAACAAGAATGTAAGTTGTACCATTGAAGCATCATTGAAGATTAGCTGTGGGTTTCGAGTGCTAAGTGGGAGTATGAAGCACAAGGTCAAGGTGGGAAGGAACTTGAATCATGATGAAGACCAACTGGAAAGACGAATAAGGATTAACTGCCAATCGTTATAAATTGGAATTCAATTATGGAAAGCTCAAGAAAGTATGGACTCTGAGTAACTTTGAGAAAACGAAATGCATTAAATAAAAAACAATGTCCTATGAAACGTCTATAACTCCAGTTCTATATCCTTGATTCGAAACATCAGTTAACTCCAGTATATCCTTCTATCCCATGAATCTCTGTATCTCACTAATATACAATCACATCAATTATCCTTCATCCGAAACATCATTTAACTCCAATATCCTTCTATCCCATCTCTCGCTAACTCAATATACAATCATATCAATTATCAGAAGTCCCGGGAAATTGGACGTTGACTAACTTGGCATTTGCGAGGAGGAATTGGTCGTTTTTGAAGAGAGGGATTTCACATGGCTGTTTCCGTACGAGACAGTGGTCACAAGAGTAACCAAATCCTAGAGAAAATAAACATCCCTTTGGTCTCCTGGCGCGAGCACAGCGGAGACATGCACTAATGTCAGTTGGGTAATAAAAAGAGGGGGTACTTGTCATTTTCCCACGAGGATCCCCCAGAACCCCAAAGTTTAGTATTTTGCCTAGCAACCTTCTTCAGAAAAGGATCTCCCTTCACAAGATCGGATGGATTGCCTTCGTCCCAAGTCAGTTCCGGAACCTGCACTTTGGCCTTGAAAGTTTTCTTGGACCCGGAGACGTTGTTGGTCAGAATCACATCCTCCCATTCTTCACCTCCTTCAGATTCTTCTTCGAGTGACGACAATGGAGCCTGAACCTCAGGGGAAACATGTCTCTCCTTTTCGATGGAGTCCGTTTGTCTTCGAGTTTTTCGGAGTGAGGTCGATTCTTCATCAGTGTTAGATGTATCAGAGAGGATGTCTCGTGATCGTTTTCGACGGTGCTGGACGACGTTGAGATGATTGGAGTTTGATCTGAGGGGGATTCTGCTTGGTGTGATAGATGGCGGATTGACGGGATTGGGGGGAGATGCTGGAGTATTATTTGTTGAAGATGATGAAGGTGTTATTGGTATGGGACGACGAGATGCGTGGGTGGGTTGTGGAATCTTTGATTCTAATCGTTTGGAGATCTCCTCAGCAGTCGTTGTGATGAGGTTTTGCGCATGGTGTTCGAGCTTGTGGAGAATATTGTTGGCGGCAGTGGAATGCGATTGCTCGAGATTGTGGATGGGTTGTGGAGTCTTCGATTCTAGTCGTTTGGAGATCTCCTTGGCAGTCGTCGTTATGAGGTTTTGCGCATGGTGTTCGAGCGTGTGGAAGATATTGTTAGCGGTTGTGGAATGCGATCGCTCGAGATTGTGGAGGATATTGTTGGCGGTAGTTGATTGCGATTCTTCGAGCTTGTGGAGGATGACGTTTGCCGCAGTGGACTGAGATTGTTCGAGCTTCTGGAGGATAGCGTTGGCGGAATTGGACTGTGACTGCTGGAGTTCCCATTTTGCCACCTGTATCTGGTTGCGTACTTCCTCCAACTCCGCTTCTTGCTCTTGGATTGTATACTTCAATTCCTCGATTGTTTCTCGAAGTCTTTCTTCCTCGAAATACAAGTTCAATTCACTCTCAGCACTTTCCCGCATATCTTGAACTGAATCGTAGATTTCCAAAATCAAGTCTTGAATAAAGTACGAAAAACGCTACCACTTTTAGCCCAGAAAACATAACGGGATGATACCATTTCCTTACATAGATCCACGTCCCCTTCATGATCTCGAGAAGTGATGTAACCAAGACATTGTTTGACAACACTCGTTAGCCTGTCTCCGGCGGACTCAATCTCATCCCGAAGCCTCTCCAACTCCTGGAACAATTAGCATCACAGAAGACAAGATAA
>Ga0335074_10006116_pt1 | contig 16674 bp, 14 predicted proteins | sample Lox_Sample_23_FD_206715 | JGI IMG/M metagenome (GOLD analysis project Ga0335074, IMG submission 206715) | Soil microbial communities from Loxahatchee National Wildlife Refuge, Florida, United States - Lox_Sample_2.3 | ecosystem: Environmental > Terrestrial > Soil > Wetlands | place: USA...
TCACCCGCAACTGCGGCTCGCCGCCGGACCCGTCGGGGCTCCCGGGACCCGGGTCGGCGGGTGCCGGGCCGTCCGCGCCAGGGGGTGACGCGCCCAGACCCTCAGCGCCGCTGCCCCCAGGGTCGTCCGTCACTGTGGGGTCCCAGGGTGCACCGTGTTCCCCCGGCCGACCTTACTGAGCCGGTACCGACGCTGCGGCCTGCTCGGCGATGTCCCGCCGGTACCAGCCGCCGCGCATCCGGATCTTCTCTGCCGCCGCATACGCCACTGCTCTGGCGGCAGGCAGGTCCGCGCCGGTCCCGACCACATTGAGCACCCGCCCGCCGGCTGACACCAGGTGACCGGCCCCGGACCGGGCAGTTCCCGCGTGCAGTACATAGGCGCCTGCCACCTGCTCGGCCTCGGTAACCCCGGAGATCTCCTCGCCCGAGGCAGGCGCGGCCGGGTATCCCTCGGCCGCGATCACAACCGTGACTGCCGCGCCGGACGCCCAGCGCAGCGGGCCGGCGCCGGCCAGGCCGCCGGGCACTGAGGCCGCGTGCAGCAGGCCGCTGAGCGGTGTGCCGAGCCGGTCCAGCACCACCTGCGCCTCCGGATCGCCGAAACGGGCATTGAACTCCACCACCCGGATCCCGGCAGAGGTCAGGCTCAGGCCCGCGTACAGCAGCCCGGCGTAAGGAGTCCCGCGCCTGCGCATCTCGTCAACCGCTGGCTGAACGACAGTGGCGTTGATCTCGCCGGCCAGGTCGTCAGGAGCCCAGGGCAGCGGCGTGTACGCACCCATGCCGCCGGTATTCGGCCCGGCGTCACCGTCGAGGGCGCGCTTGAAATCCTGCGCTGGGAGCAGTGGCACCGCCGTCTGGCCGTCGGCCAGCGCGAACAACGACACCTCGGGGCCGTCAAGGAACTCCTCGATCACGACAGTGCCGCAGTGCTCGGCATGCGCCACGGCTTCGGCCCGGTCGTGGGTCACCACGACTCCCTTGCCGGCCGCCAGCCCGTCGGCCTTCACGACGTATGCAGGCCCGAAAGCGTCAAGGGCCGCGCCGACCTCGGCCGCAGTTGTGCAGGTCCGGGCGGCGGCGGTCGGGACTCCGGCAGCGGCCATGACCTGCTTGGCGAAAGACTTCGAGCCCTCGATCATGGCGGCCTCGCGGTCGGGCCCGAAGCAGGCGACCCCGGCGGTGCGCACGGCGTCGGCAACCCCCGCTATCAGCGGGGCCTCCGGGCCGATAACCACCAGGTCGGCCCCGGTCCGCGCGGCGAGCGCGGTCACGCTCCCGGGGTCGGTCGGCGTAACCGCGTGGACCTCAGCGATCGCGGCGATGCCCGGGTTCCCAGGTGCCGCGTGCAGCGCGGTGACATCAGGGTCGCGGGCCAGCGCGCGGGCCAGCGCGTGCTCCCGGCCGCCCGAGCCTATGAGGAGGATCCGCACGCCGGCGAGCCTACCGGCCGCCGCGTGCCGTGGCCGATGCCGGCCAGCCGCTGCGGCTACAGCAGGGGGCGGAGCTGGAGGGTCTGGTCGCGGCGGGGTCCGACGCCTACGCCGGCTAGTGGTGCGCCGATCATGTCCTCGATAGCCCGCACATAGGCCTGGGCATTGGGAGGCAGGTCCGAGAACTCACGGGCCGAGGAGATGTCCTCCCACCAGCCGTCCAGGTACTCGTAGACCGGGACGGCGTGGTGGAACTCGGTCTGCGTCATCGGGACCTCGTCGTGCCTGGTCCCGTCGACGTCGTAGGCCACGCAGACCGGTACCTGCTCCAGCCCGGACAGCACGTCGAGCTTGGTCAGGAAGTAGTCGGTGATCCCGTTGACCCGGGTGGCGTACCGGGCGATCACCGCGTCGAACCAGCCGGTGCGGCGCGGCCTGCCGGTCGTCACGCCGTACTCGTGGCCGTTCTTGCGCAGCCACTCGCCGCTGGCGTCGGTCAGCTCGGTGGGGAACGGGCCGGAGCCCACCCGGGTCGTGTAGGCCTTGACGATGCCGATCACCTTGGTGATCCGCGTCGGCCCGAGCCCGGAGCCCGCGCACGCCCCGCCCGCCGTCGGTGAGGACGAGGTAACGAACGGGTACGTGCCGTGGTCCACGTCGAGCTGAGTGGCCTGGGCGCCTTCGAGCAGGACCGCCTTGCCGTCGTCCAGCGCCTTGTTGAGGATCAGGCCCGTGTCGGCTACGTAGCGCTGCAGCCGTTCGAAATAACCGAGGTACTCCTTGGCCACCGCCTTGGCGTCGATCCCGCGGCGGTTATAGACCTTGGTGAGCACCTGGTTCTTCTCGCGCAGCACCAATTCCAGCTTCTGGTACAGGATTCCCGGGTCGAGCATGTCCTGGACCCGGATGCCCATCCGCGCAGCCTTGTCGCTGTAGGTGGGCCCGATGCCGCGGCCAGTGGTGCCGATCTGGGCGTTGCCCAGGTAGCGTTCGCTGACTTTGTCCAGGGCAATGTGGTGCGGCATGATCAGGTGCGCACTGGCCGAGATCAGCAGCCGGTCGCAGGAGATGCCGCGCGCCGCCAGCCCGTCGATCTCCGAAAGCAGCACGGCCGGGTCGATGACCACGCCGTTGCCGATGACCGGTGTGGCTGTACGGGACAGCACGCCGGCTGGCAGCAGGTGCAGCGCGTAGCTCTCGTCGCCGATCACTACCGTGTGGCCGGCGTTGTTACCTCCCTGGTAGCGGACCACGTAGTCAACGTCGTCGCCGAGCAGGTCGGTCGCCTTGCCCTTGCCCTCGTCACCCCACTGCGCGCCCACGATCACGATGGCGGGCATCGCACCACGCCTTCCCGATGAGCCAAAACCCCTGGCAGGGCTCTTGCGGCTCGCATGCTACCGGAACGGACTTGCTACTAGTTCAGTAGCAGTCCGTAGCCTTGCTCGGCCGCCTGATGGATCCAGGTCAGGCAGTCCGTAAGCCAGGTGCTGGCCAGCGCATTCGTCAGGTACTCGCCGAAGTCGGGGATCCTGGACAGCCGGACGGGCGTCTGAGGCAGTGCCAAGGCCAGGACCTCCTCGCGCACCGCGATCAGCTCCGGCCTGACGGCCCAGGAATTGCCGCGGTCGCGGGCTGCGGCGGCCCGCTCGCGCAAGGCCTGCCATTCGGTTGCCAGAGTTCGGGCCGGTCAACCTGAGCGGCCGGCTCGGCGGCCCCGCCGGTCAGGTGATCGAAGTCATCCCACAGCCCGCGGGCCCGGAACGCCGCTGCCTGCTGGCGGATCAGCGCGGGCAGGTCCACGTCACCAGCACTGGGCCGCAGGGCATCCGGTACCAGTCGGTGCCCAATGCGACCAGTGCTCCTAGCGGCCCAGTGCCTCGGCCGCCTCGGCGCTCGAGTCCTGCAGGAACTGGCGGCACCGGTCGGCCTCGTCGTCCTCGCCGATCGCGGCGGCGGCGGCGCCGAGCAGGTACAGCGAGCGCAGGAACCCGCGGTTCGGCTCGTGTTCCCACGGGATCGGCCCGAATCCCTTCCAGCCCGCCCGGCGCAGCTGGTCCAGGCCGCGGTGGTAGCCGGTCCGGGCATAGGCGTAGGCCGCGACCGGGTCACCGGCGTCGATGGCGCGCTGGGCCAGTGCTGCCCAGGCGGCACTGCAGGACGGGAAGTGGGCTGCCACCTCGGCCGGATCGTCAGCCGCTCGCAGCGCCGCGGTGGCCTCAGGGTCGTCCGGCAGGTAGACCGGCGGCGGCCCACCGAACAGGTTCTCGTGCGTCATGTCAGCCATCTTGCCGTCCTGGACTGCCACGGTGAACGCCGGGTGCGTAACGCACTGGCAGGTAAGTTAGGCCAATGACGGAGGGGGAACTGACCGCTGCGGCAAGCGGTGTGTTCGCGATCGGCCGCAACGTCGCAGTGACCCGCCTGGGGTTCGGCGCCATGCGCATGACCGGGCCCGGCGGCTGGGGAGAGCCCCCCGACCGTGACGCAGCCATCCGGGTCCTGCGCCGCGCGGCGGACCTGGGTGTCGACTTCATCGATACCGCCGACTCGTACGGCCCGAACGCGTCTGAGGAGCTCATCCGGGAGGCCCTGCATCCCTACCGGGGGATCACCGTGGCCACCAAGGGCGGTCTTGTGCGCACCGGGCCCGGCCAGTGGCGGGCAGATGGCAGGCCCGAGCGCCTGCGGGAGTGCGCGGAGATGAGCCTGCGCCGCCTTGGCCTGGACACGATCGACCTCTACCAGCTGCACGGTATCGATCCGCAGGTCCCGGCAGCCGATCAGATCGGTGCTCTGGACGCGCTGCGGAAAGAAGGCAAGATCCGGCACATCGGGCTGTGTGACGTGAGTGCCGACGACCTCAGCGAGGCCAGGCTGACCGCGCCTGTGGCCTCCGTTCAGAATCCCTATCATCTGGCCGACCGCCGGTATGAGGCGGTCGTGGACTACTGCGAGCGCGAGGGCCTCGGGTTCCTGGCCTGCTCCCCGCTCGCGCTGACCGGGGCGGGCCGGCGGGCGCACAACAGCGGGCCGCTGGCGCGGCTGGCCCGGGAGACCGGCAGCACCACAGTCCAGCTCGCGCTGGCGTGGCTGCTGCGCCGGTCGCCGGTCTTGCTGCCGATCCCCGGGACCTGTTCCATCGCGCACCTGGAGGAGAACATCGTCGCGGCCGAGCTTGAGCTGACCGACGAGGAGTTCGGTGCGCTCTGCGAGCTGGCCGGGCCCGGGTCCGGTTAAAGCGTGGTCAGCCGAGTTGCTTGCCTGCTGACATCAGGTCCTGGCAGGCCTGGACCACGCGCGCGGTCATCGACTCCTCGGCCGCCTTGCCCCAGGTGCGCGGGTCGTAGGCCTTCTTGGCGCCAACGTCGCCGTCGACCTTGAGCACGCCGTCGTAGTTCTTGAACATGTGCCCGGCGACCGGCCGGGTGAACGCGTACTGGGTGTCGGTGTCCACGTTCATCTTGACCGTGCCGTACGAGATCGCTTCGCGGATCTCCTCGAGGGCGGAGCCTGAGCCGCCGTGGAAGACCAGGTCGAACGGCCGGTCCTTGCCGTACTTGGCCCCGACAGCGTCCTGAATCTCCTTCAGCACCTCCGGCCGCAGCCTGACGTGACCGGGCTTGTAGACGCCGTGCACGTTGCCGAAGGTGGCAGCCAGGATGTACCGGCCGTTCTCGCCGAGGCCCAGCGCCTCCGCGGTGGCCAGGGCGTCCTCCGGCGTGCTGTACAGCTTCTCGTTCATCTCGCCGGTGACGCCGTCCTCCTCACCGCCGACGACGCCGATCTCCATCTCCATGATCACGTGTGCCTGGGCGCACTTCTCCAGCAGCTCCGTGGCGATCTGCAGGTTCTCGTCGAGCGGCACGGCCGAGCCATCCCACATGTGCGACTGGAACAGCGGCTCCTCGCCCCGCGCCACCAGCTCGCTGGAGATCTGGAGTAGCGGGCGCATGTACCCGTCCAGCTTGTCCTTCGGGCAGTGGTCGGTGTGCAGCGCGATGTGCACGGGGTATTTCGCGGCAACGGTGGCAGCGAAGTGGGCCAGTGCCACCGCCCCGGTCACCATGTCCTTCACCTGCTGGCCCGACAGGTACTCGGCGCCGCCGGTGGACACCTGGATGATCCCGTCGCTGTCGGCCTCGGCGAAGCCACGGAGGGCCGCGTTCAGCGTCTGGCTGGACGATACGTTGATCGCCGGATAGGCAAAGCCGTGCTCCTTGGCACGGTCCAGCATCTGCGCGTACACCTCAGGCGTCGCGATGGGCATGGCGGCCGCTCCCTCTCGTTCTCGTTAGCACTTCCAGTATTCCGCCGCGCAGTATTCCCTCGCGCGGGGTGAATCGCTCTTACCCCCGGAAGCAGCAGCGGTATCCAGGGACGCTCAGGACAGGCTCAGGTCAGCCAGCTCGTAGGCCGCCCGGTAGGGCAGCCCGCGCTCGGTGACCGGTTGGCGTGCGCCGCGTTCGACCACCACGGCCACCCCGACGACCTGCGCGCCCGCCTCGGTCAGCGCATCCACAGCGGTCAGCACGGAGTTCCCGGTGGTCGAGGTGTCCTCGACCGCGAGGACCCGCCGGCCAGCCACGTCGGGACCCTCGACCCTGCGCTGCAGCCCGTGTTCCTTCTCGGTCTTGCGTACCACGAACGCGTCCAGGTGCCGGCCGGCCACAGCGGCAGCGTGCATCATCGCGGTCGCTACCGGGTCGGCGCCCAGCGTCAGCCCGCCGACGGCGTCATAGTCCAGGTCGCCGGTCAGTTCGAGCATCACTCGCCCGGCGAGCGGCGCTGCGCTGCCGTCAAGGAGCACCCGGCGCAGGTCGATGTACCAGCTCGCCCGCTGCCCCGATGACAGCACCACGTCGCCGTGAATCACCGCCTTCGCCTTGATGATGCTCAGCAGGTCGGCACGGTCGCTCACGGCTGCCGAGCTTATCGGGTGCGGGGCCGCCGGGCTCCCTGGTGCCCGGCACCTTGTGATGTGAGCGTTATGTCACGACGGCGCCGCAGCGCTGGTAACGTCTCGCGTCGAAAGGAAGGGGCGGTACCGCGTGGATCGTTGCGCGCTATTCGTGGATGCTGGCTACGTCCTCACGGACGGAGCCATGGCTGTCCACGGAACGCGCCAGCGCTCGTCAGTTTCCTGGAATTACGCGGGCCTGGTCAAGCTGCTGAGCGGCCTGGCGCGGGAGCGCACCGGCCTGCCGGTGCTGCGCTGCTACTGGTACGAGGCACCGGTCGAGGGGCGGTTCATCGCCGAGCATGACACCCTGGCCGATATCCCCGGGCTGAAGCTGCGGCTCGCCCGGATGCGCCCGGGCCGGCAGGATGGCGTTGAGGCCGAGATGCACCGGGACCTGACTACGCTCGCCCGGAACGGCTCGGTGGCCGACGCGGTGATCGCGAGTTCGCACGAAGACCTGGCCGGCGTCGTCGCCGAGGTCCAGGACCTCGGGATGCGGGTCATGCTCGTGCACATCACCGCCGACGGGAACTGGACGGTTTCCAGGCCACTGCGCCAGGAGTGCGATGACATCATCGACATCTCGGGTGCTCATCTGCGGCCGTTCGTCGACCTCATCTCCGGCGCCGAGCCCGCTGGCCACGACCGGCAGTACGCGAACGGCAGCTACCAGCACCAGAGCCTGACGAACGGCCGGGCTGCCAGCATCGCGGCAGTGACCCACCAGGCTCCTGCCGCCCTTCCCGCTCCGTCGTCACTGGCGTTCTACAACCCGCCGCAGACGCCGGAATACCAGCCAGCAGCCAATCAGCAGCAGGGCAACGAGCCGTCCCGGCAGAACTCCGGGCGTGACCCGGGCCAGCCTGCCGCCGCGCTGCCAGCACCGCAGAACCCGCCGCAGGCCCCCATGCCGCAAGCCACTGGCCAGCAGCTCACGAGCCAGGCAGCCATCGGACAGCAGCCCGCAGGCCCACAATCTCCTGGACCGCAGCCCCCCTCCCAGCAGGCTCCAGCCCAGCAACCCCACGTCCAGCAAACTCAAGTCCAGCAACCCCAGGTCCAGCAAGCGCTGGCGCAGGCCCCGCAGGCGTACACCGCGATGGCGCCCGCCCCGGTTGCGCCGGCCGCGCAGCAGCCCGGCCCGGGAAACGCCGCTCAAGCTGCCCAGGCACCGAGTGGTCCGCCGCCCGGTCCTGCTGCCCCGCCGGCTCCGGCACCTCTTGCCCCGTCCCACCAGGGCGCTGCCCAGCCGTCCAGTTCTGGACAGGGCACCGGGCGGAATGCATACCGGCCCCAGGATGGCGCTCCCGACCCCAGTCGGCAGGGTGGGCAGGCGGCCTATGCCGCCGCACCCGTGCAGCAGCAAGCGCCTCAGCCCCCGCCGTCCCATTCGCTGGCACCGCAGCAGCAGCCTGGTACGCCTATGCCGGGCCCGGATGCCCCCAGGCTCGTCGGGCCGGGCAGCCCCTATCAGGAAGCCTCAGAGTCACCCAGGCTGGCCGAGCAGGCAGCCCGGTTCGCGGAGCCCCGGTTCGCTGAGTCGCGCTTCGCCGAGCCGCCAGCCCGGTACCTGGACGCTCAGGCGCCCACGCGCTACGTCGAAAGCCCGGGTCATACCGGCTTTCCCGAGGGTCAGGCGCAGAGCAGGTTCGCCGATGCCCCGGGTCATACCGGCTTTCCCGAGAGCCAGGCGCAGAACCGGTTCGGGGACAGCCCCGCGCAGGCCCGGTTCGCCGACGCAACCGGGCAGGTTCAGTACCCGCCGGCCCAGTTGCCCGGTCCCGGGTACTCCCAGCGCGAGCAGGCGCCGTATGGCGGCCAGCAGTCCGTGCCTGCCCCGGTGCCGCAGCAGCAGGCGATGGGGGTTTCGCTGGCCGAGGCCGTCCAGGCTGCGCACGCCGAAGGCTTCGGATTCGGCGACGCGGTGGCGCGGGACGCCCCGGCCCTGTGGCTTGAGGCCGTGCTGGCCCGCAAGCCACGGATGCCATCCGATCTCGAGGCAAGGCTCATGCAGGGTTCGGCGCTGCCGATCGACTCGCTGCTGCACGACGAAGTGCGGCACTCACTACGGCGGGGGTTCTGGGATGCACTTGAGCGCTCTCGCAGGTAGGCCGTCCCCGGCCGTCCCCTGCGCGGCGGCATTTGATTGCTGTCTTACCGCCGTATTTGGGTACGTTAACTAACGTGGGTGTGCTGAGCCGCGAGGAATTCGACGAGATCGAATTCGAGGCCGCGGGGAGTGGGGATCACGAGACCGCGGCCCGACGGATGATCCAGCTGGCCGAGACGGGCAAGCAGACTGAGTCGATGCCACGCTCCGAAGCGTTCCTGCGCGCAGGGGAGCAGTGGCTGATGGCCGACGACCCGGCGGCAGCCGAGAACGGGTTCCGGCTGGCGATAGCGGACGGCGGCCCGGTCTTCTCCGACCCAAGGGTTCCGCTGGCTCGCGCGCTGTTCCTGCTCGGCCGGTCGGCAGAGGCGCAGACGCTGCTCGATGAGGTCAAGACAGAGTGCCGCAGCGATCCGCGTATCTGTGATCTCGTTGCCGAACTGCTCGTGGAAATCGGCGATCTCAACGGTGCGCTCGACTGGGCGACGACAGGCGTGGACCTGTGCCTGCAGTCCCCGTCGGAGCAGCCAGACACTGCGAAGGCGGAGCTGCAGCTGCTGCTCCGCCTTCGCTTCCGGATCCGCAACGACCTCGGGCTTCCCGAGGACCGCTACGACGCCCTGCTCGACTTCTCCTGACCCGCCCGCGGCGCTCAGACGCGGGCAGCCGCGGGTGCCCGGTCCGGGCGCACGGTCAGCGAGTCCGAGGCCTCGTCCAGGTCGACGATTACCTGATCGCCATCGGTGATCTCGCCGGACAGCAATGCCCGGGCCAGCTGGTCACCGATCGCTGACTGGATCAGCCTGCGCAGCGGCCTGGCCCCGTAGACCGGGTCGAAGCCGGTAACAGCCAGCCACTCCCTGGCAGCCGGGGTGACCCTGAGCGTGAGCCTGCGGTCGCCGAGCCGCTGAGCCAGCCTGGCCACCTGGAGATCCACGATCTCGCTGAGCTCTTCGGTCGTCAGCGCATCGAAGATGATCACGTCGTCAAGCCGGTTGAGGAACTCCGGCTTGAACGTCGTCCGGACAACCGCCATCACCGAGTCCCGCTTCTGCCTCTCGTCGAGAGAGGGGTCGGCGATGAACTGCGAGCCCAGGTTGGAGGTGAGGATCAGGATCGTGTTCCGGAAGTCAACCGTGCGGCCCTGCCCATCGGTGAGCCTGCCGTCGTCCAGGACCTGCAGCAGGATGTCGAAGACTTCCTGGTGCGCCTTCTCCACCTCGTCCAGCAGGATCACGCAGTATGGCCGCCGCCGTACCGCCTCGGTGAGCTGGCCGCCCTCCTCATACCCCACGTATCCGGGCGGCGCTCCGACCAGGCGAGCCACCGTGTGACGTTCGGAATACTCGCTCATATCGATACGAACTATCGCCCGCTCGTCATCGAACAGGAACTCCGCCAGAGCCTTGGCCAATTCGGTCTTGCCGACACCGGTAGGCCCGAGGAACAGGAACGAACCAGAGGGCCGGTCGGGATCAGCGATTCCAGCGCGCGACCTGCGGACAGCGTCCGATACCGCCTGGACCGCCTGGCTCTGGCCGACCAGCCGCTTGCCGAGCTCGAATTCCATCCGCAGCAGCTTGCCGGTCTCGCCCTCGAGCAGGCGCCCGGCCGGAATGCCGGTCCACGAGGAGACCACGTCGGCGACGTCGTCAGGGCCAACTTCCTCTTTCACCATCGGCCCGGTCGCGGGGATTCCCGGCCTGCCATCGCCACCAGCGGCTGCCTCGGCACTGGCGGTCGCTGTGGCCGCCTCGATCTGCTGCTCCAGCACGGGGATCTCCCCGTACCGCAGGCGGGACGCTGTCTCGAAGTCGGCGTCGCGCTCGGCCCGCTCGGCTTGGCCTTTGAGATCGTCCAGGCGCTTCTTCAGCTCGCCAACCCGGTTCAGGCCGGCCTTCTCCCGGTCCCAGCGGGCGATCAGGGCTGTCAGCTGCTCCTGCTTGTCGGCCATGTCGGCCCGGAGCCGCTCAAGCCGCTCCCGGCTGGACGGATCGTTCTCCTTGGCCAGGGCCATCTCTTCCATCTTCATGCGGTCCACGGCGCGCTGCAGCTCGTCGATCTCGACTGGCTGCGAGTCGATCTCCATGCGCAGCCGCGAGGCCGACTCGTCGATCAGGTCGATCGCCTTGTCGGGAAGGAACCTGGCAGTGATGTACCTGTCCGACAGTGTCGCCGCCGCGACCAGCGCGGCGTCAGAGATCTGCACCTGGTGGTGAGCCTCGTAGCGCCCCTTGAGCCCGCGCAGGATCGCGATCGTGTCCTCAACCGAGGGCTCGCCCACGAAGACCTGCTGGAACCGGCGCTCCAGGGCCGGGTCCTTCTCAATCCGCTGGCGGTACTCATCCAGCGTGGTCGCGCCGACCATGCGCAGCTCGCCCCGCGCCAGCATGGGCTTGAGCATGTTGCCGGCGTCCATCGCACCCTCAGCAGCGCCTGCGCCGACGACCGTGTGCAGCTCGTCGATGAACGTGATGATCTGGCCGTCGCTCTTCTTGATCTCGCTGAGGACGGCCTTGAGGCGTTCCTCGAACTCGCCGCGGTACTTGGCGCCGGCCACCATCGCGCCCAGGTCGAGCGCTATGACACGCTTGCCGCGCAGTGACTCGGGCACGTCGCCGGCGACGATCCGCTGGGCCAGCCCCTCGACCACTGCTGTCTTGCCGACGCCGGGTTCCCCGATCAGCACCGGGTTGTTCTTGGTCCGGCGGGACAGCACCTGGATTACCCGCCTGATCTCGGCATCGCGGCCGATGACCGGGTCGAGCTTGCCTTCCCGGGCGCTGCGGGTCAGGTCGATGCCGTACTTCTCGAGGGCCTGGTACGTGCCCTCAGGGTCCGGGCTTGTGACCCTCGCGCTGCCGCGTACCTTCTCGAAGGCGGCGAGCAGCACGTCCGGGCCTGCGCCTGCGTCCCTGAGCACCGTGGCCGCCTGGCCACCATCCGCGGCAAGACCCACGAGCAGGTGCTCGGTCGAGACGTAATCGTCGTTCATTTCCCGGGCCCGCTTGGCCGCGGTCGCCAGTGCCGCGAGCAGCGGCCGCGAGGTCTCGGGCGCGCTCAGCGTGTCACCAGACGCCCGGGGCAGCCTGGCCAGCAGGTTTGTGGTAGTCCGCAGCACAGCTGCGGGATCGGCGCCGACAGCTTGCAGCAGTGGCGCCGCTGTCCCGCCTTCTTGCCCGATCAGCGCGGCGAGCAGGTGCAGCCCGTCCACGTTCGGATTGCCCGCGGCCGCGGCGTTCCGAACTGCTTCGGACACCGCCTCCTGGCTCTTGCGGGTCAGTTTGTCATCAGCCATCGTGTGTTGTCTCCTGCAGCCTTGCGGCTGGCAAAGCAATGGGCGGCCGGCTGGACCCCGGCCGGGTGCCGGTGTGCCCGGCGGCGCCCGGGCCGGCGTCGGCCCGGGCTGCGGGCTGGGACGCTGCGGGCTGGGACCGGGCGGCCGAGCTGTCCGCGTGCCGGACGGGCACCAGCGCCGCTTCCTCGTTCCGCCCCCGGAGCAGGCTGGCCAGCCTGGCGGCCACGGCCCGGGTGGACTCGAGTTCGGCGCGGAGCTGGGTGATCTCGGCGTGCAGTTCGGCCAGCCGCGCCCGGCTGCGTTCCTCGGACCGTTCCAGCTCCAGGATCCGCTTGATCCCGGACAGATTGACGCCCTCCACCTGGGACAGGCGCTGGACCTCCCGCAGCGCGAGCACATCGCGCAGCGAGTAGCGCCGCCCACGGCCGACGGCCCTGCCTGGGGAGACGAGGCCGAGCCGGTCGTAGGCACGCAGGGTCTGCGGGTGCAGCCCGGACAGCTGGGCTGCGACAGAGATCACGTAAACCGGCGCGTCGTCGGTCAGCTCGAAGTTCAACGCCTCGCCTCCTTCCAGGCTCATCCGGAGGCGGCCTGGCGCATCAACTCCGACCGCGGGTCGTCACCGGCGGTGAGCTTGCGGTACGTCTCGAGCGCCTCGCGAGCCTCGCCGTCGACTTTCGTCGGTACCTGGACGTTGACCGTCACTAGCAGGTCGCCCTTTGTAGCGTCGGGACGCCGGACACCCCGGCCGGGAACCCGGAACGTACGGCCGTTCGGGGTGCCCGGCGGAATCCGGAAGTTCACCGGCATCCCGTGGTGGGTCGGCACCTTGATCTCCGCGCCGAGGGTCGCCTCAGCGAACGTGACCGGCACCGTCACGGTCAGGTTGTGACCGGACCGGCCGAACACCGGGTGCGGCTGTACGTGCACGCGCACGTACAGGTCACCCGCCGGGCCGCCCCGCTCACCGGGGAGGCCCTTGCCGGCGATCTTGACCCGCTGGCCGTCGCTGACCCCAGCAGGGATCCGCGCCTGGATCGTCCGCGTGCTCATCGCCCGTCCGCTGCCCATGCACGCCGTGCACGGGTCGTCGACCACGAGACCGCGGCCGCGGCAGGTCTTGCAGGGCTCGGAGAACGCGAACGTGCCCAGGTTCCGGCTGCCCTGCCCGGTGCCCTCGCAGGTCGGGCAGACCTTGGGCACGGTGCCGGCTTTGGCTCCGGTGCCCATGCAGGTCTTGCACGGTCCCTCGCCTGCCAGCTGCAGCGCCACAGTGGTGCCCTCGACGGCATCGCTGAACGTCAGCGTGGCCTCGGTCTCGGCGTCAGTGCCGCGCCGTGGCCGTTGCTGCTGCGTCGTCCGGCCGCCGCCGCCGCCGAACATGCCGCCCAGGATGTCGCCGAGCCGACCGCTGGCTCCCGCCCCAGTGCCAGCGGTCTGCCCGCCGAACAGGTCACCCAGGTCGAACCCGTAGCCGCCACGGCCACCCGACCCCGGCATCCGGACGCCGCCGCCGAACAGCGAGCGGGCATCGTCGTACTCCTTGCGCCGCTTGTCGTCCGACAGGACGTTGTAGGCCTCGGAGATCTCCTTGAAGCGCTCTTCAGCCGACGCGTCGCCCTTGTTGGCGTCCGGATGGTACTTCCGGGCCAGCTTCCTGTACGCCTTCTTGATGTCGTCGGAGCCGGCGCTCTTGCTGACGCCCAGGACCTTGTAGTAGTCCTTCTCGAGGAAGTCCTTGGTGCTCAACGGGCCTCTTCTCGCAGCGTCTTATTTGTTGTTACTGGAACGGCCCGCGGACGGATCGCCCGTCCCGTGCCCGGAACCGTATGCGTAGTCTTGGTCGACTCCCTCGCCCGGCTCACCGTGCTCATCTCCTGCCATTCCCGGGTCGGCGGGCTCGGCGACAGCCACCCGCGCTGGGCGCAGGATCCTGTCGCCGACCTTGTAGCCGGGCTGCAGGATGCGGACGCACGTCGGCTCGGACACGTCCGGTGAGTAGGAGTGCATGAGTGCCTCATGCAGACGGGGATCGAACGGATCCCCGTCCTCGCCGTACATGCCCAGACCAAGCTTGACGACCGCCGATTCCAGAGACTCGGCCACCGACTTAAACCCGCCGGTCAGCTCACCGTGTTCCCGGGCCCGGACGATGTCGTCGAGCACCGGGAGCAGTTCGGTGAGCACATTGGCCAGTGCCTGCTCGCGGACCGCCAGCCGGTCGCGCTCGACGCGCTTGCGGTAGTTCGCGTACTCGGCTTGCAGCCGCTGCAGGTCCGCCGTCCGCTCGGCCAGGGTGGCCGACAGCACCTCGGTCTGGCTGGCCATCCCGTTCTCGGCGCCGGCCTCCTGGCGGGTCACCTCAGGCTCGGACGGCCCGCCGGCGGCCGCGCCTGAGGCGCCGCCGCCGCCGTTCCCGCCAGAACTACCTGGCCTGGACGAAGCGTGCTTGCCCGGCCGGGACCGGGTCGGCCCTTCGTGGGCCGACCCTTGCTGTGAAGCCCCGCCTTGGCCCTGGCCGCCCTGCCCCTCAGCGTCCCGAACCTGGCCTGTGACCGGGTCGATCCGCCTGCGGTCACGGATGACCGGGCCCTGGCTGCCCTCATCTGAAGACCTCATCAGGCCGCGCCGCCCTCCTGGCCTGGCTTGTCCTCGTCCACGATCTCGGCGTCGACGACGTCATCGTCGCTGGTCCCGCCGGACTCGCCGTCTGCGTCCTCGGTGCCGGCCGCGGTGTTGGCCTGCTGTGCCTGGGCGTAGATGGCGGTGCCCATCTTCTGGCTGACCTGCGCCGTGCTCTCGGTCGCCATCCGGATCGCGTCGGTGTCGGTGCCCTCGAGAGCCTTTTTCAGGTCGGCCACCGAAGCCTCGACCTCGGACTTGATGTCGCCGGGGATCTTGTCGTCGTTCTCGTTGAGGAACTTCTCCGTGGTGTACGCGAGCGTCTCGCCACGGTTGCGGACCTCAGCCTCCTCGCGGCGCTGGCGGTCCTCCTCGGCGTACTTCTCGGCGTCCTGCACCATCCGCTCGATGTCATCCTTGGACAGCGCGGAACCACCGGAGATGGTGACCGACTGCTGCTTGCCGGTGCCGAGGTCCTTGGCTGAGACGTTCACGATGCCGTTGGCGTCGATGTCGAACGTGACCTCGATCTGCGGCACGCCGCGCGGCGCCGGGGCGATGCCCGCCAGCTCGAACATGCCGAGCTTCTTGTTGCGCGAAGCGATCTCGCGCTCGCCCTGGAACACCTGGATCTGAACGGACGGCTGGTTGTCGTCGGCCGTGGTGAAGATCTCCGAGCGCTTGGTCGGGATCGTCGTGTTGCGCTCGATCAGCTTGGTGAAGATGCCGCCCTTGGTCTCGATGCCCAGCGAAAGCGGGGTCACATCGAGCAGCAGGACGTCCTTCACCTCGCCCTTGAGCACGCCAGCCTGCAGGCAGGCGCCGACCGCCACGACCTCGTCGGGGTTAACTCCCTTGTTCGGCTCCTTGCCGCCGGTGAGCTCCTTGACCAGGTCGACCACGGCAGGCATACGGGTGGACCCGCCGACAAGCACCACGTGCTGGATGTCGCCGAGCTTGACGCCCGCGTCCTTGATCACCTGCTGGAACGGGCCCTTGCACCGGTCGAGCAGGTCAGAGGTCATCCGCTGGAACTCGGCCCGGGTGAGCTTGGCGTCCAGGTGCAGCGCACCCTGCTCGGAGTGAGTGATGTAGGGGACGTTGATCTGGGACTCGGTCGAGCTCGACAGCTCGATCTTGCTCCGCTCCGCCGTCTCCCGCAGCCGCTGCATCGCCATCTTGTCCTTGGACAGGTCGATGCCGTAGCTGTTCTTGAAGTCCTGGACCAGCCAGTCCACGACCCGCTGGTCCCAGTCGTCGCCACCGAGGTGGTTGTCACCGCTGGTCGCCTTGACCTCGACAACGCCCTCGCCGACCTCGAGCAGGGACACGTCAAAGGTGCCGCCGCCCAGGTCGAAGACCAGGATCGTTGCCTCGTTGTCCTTATCCAGGTGATAGGCCAGAGCGGCCGAGGTGGGCTCGTTGATGATCCGTAGCACGTTCAGGCCGGCGATCTGCCCGGCCTCCTTGGTGGCCTGCCGCTGAGCGTCAGAGAAGTACGCCGGCACGGTGATGACCGCGTCGGTGATGGTCTCGCCCAGGTACGCCTCGGCGTCCCTCTTGAGCTTCTGCAGGATAAATGCGCTGATCTGCTGCGGGGTGAACTTCTTGCCGTCGATCGTGACGGTCCAGTTGGTGCCCATCTGCCGCTTGACCGAGCGGATTGTCCGGTCAACGTTGGTCACCGCCTGCCGCTTGGCGACCTCGCCGACCAGAACCTCCCCGTTCTTCGCGAACGCGACGACAGATGGTGTCGTCCGCGAACCTTCTGCGTTCGCGATGACCGTGGGCTCGCCGCCTTCCAGAACGGCGACGACGGAGTTGGTCGTCCCAAGGTCGATGCCTACCGCTCGTGCCATGACTACAGTCCTTGTTGGGTTGAGTGCCTAAGTTGAGCCTTGCCGACGCAAGTCTGCCATGCTGCGGTTTGCTCGGCAAATGACTTGAGTCTGTCCGGCTCAACTTTCTGGCAGCGAGCAGTATTCCCGGCGGGCGAAGGCAATCTCGGTGTGGTCGCGCAGCGGGCAGCGCTGGACGGCTGTCGCCCGGGTCGTGGGCAACGGCCTGCCACGGCCCCTGGCAGAAGCCGGGCCCAGGCAGCCTGGATTTCCTAGATTGGCCCCGGCGGTGACGGCACCCGGTGATCCCTGGCGCTACAAGTGCCTAGCTCTGCAGGGTGACGGGCACGCCGGTCGAGGTCGAATTGAGGTAGGCGCCGGCAGGATCCACGTACACGGCAAACATCG
>Ga0335074_10006117_pt1 | contig 16674 bp, 9 predicted proteins | sample Lox_Sample_23_FD_206715 | JGI IMG/M metagenome (GOLD analysis project Ga0335074, IMG submission 206715) | Soil microbial communities from Loxahatchee National Wildlife Refuge, Florida, United States - Lox_Sample_2.3 | ecosystem: Environmental > Terrestrial > Soil > Wetlands | place: USA: Florida...
CAACAATTTGTACATTACCGAGGAATACAAGGAGGCGGTGCTGGTGGTGAACCTGAGCGCAAACACCAACACGCTCTTTAGCGGAACCGCGAATGCCGTCGTCATCCCTGCCGGCACGGTGGCAAAGATTGTCGGAGACAGCACGACAGGCGGGTCGACTTGTCCCAATGGCGACAGCGGGACTACCGGCTGCAACTATCCGTCCAATGGCGAGTTTACGGTCGGCGCCTCCGCGAACAGCAGCATGATCGACTCTCCCTATGCCGTGACCGTGGATCCCTCCGGTAACGTCTACTTCTCCAATGAATACCCGTACGACGTTCCCGAAGTCCTGGGAACGGGCAGTTCTGCCGGTAACATCAACCTCTATGCCGGCCAACAGAGCGTTAAAGGCACGATTACAGCGCCGGTGACCACACGCGAGGCCGCGGGCAGCTTCGCCATCGGCAACACCCACGGGGTCACGGTTGACACCAACAGCAACGTGTACATTGCCGACGCGGGCAACGGCGTTGTCTGGCGTGTAGACGGCGCAGGCCAATCGATGTACCCGGTTGCCGGAGGCGCCGCCACGCTGTGCACGTCCTCGATTGTGCCCGGAGTCACAACGATCGACTCCTACGGCGACGGCTGTGCTGCAACCAGCGCCAAATTCGGCACCGGCACCACCGGCGGCGTCTTCGGTCTTTCGTTAGATGCATACTCCGACCTGTTTGTCGGCGATACCGTCACCGGTCTTGTCCGTGAGGTCGCCTCGGGAACGCAGTTTGGCCCCATCGGCGCCAACGAGCCGACGCAGAAAATTGAAATCCACTTTGCCGCTGGTGATTCTCCCGCCAGCTCCTCGCCCTATAGCCTGACCGCGGGCGCAGCGAACTTCATGCTGGGCAGCGCCACATGCACAAAGAATAGCGACAACACAGACGATTGCGTGCTTGCGATTACCGCGACACCTTCAGTTGTGGGGCCATTCACCGGAATGGTGGAGGTGACATCAGCGCTGGGCGCCACCGCCAGTTTCCCGCTGTCGGGCGATTTCGTCGCATCTCCGCTGACCCGCACCGTGGTCACCGCCGCTCAAGCCGCCGAATGCGCCAACACCATGGCCTATAGCAACACCACGCCGGTGATTCTGACGGCGACGATTGTCACTTCCGGAGCCAACCCTCCCGGCGGCACAGTTACCTTTTATGCCAACGGCACGCAGATCGGCACGCCCCAGGACGTGAACGACAATGCCGCTACCCTGACCTACACTTTTTCGACGACCGGCATGTATGCGATCACGGCGACTTATAGCGGCGACAGCTATTACAAAACCTCGACGAGTCCCTCGGATTCGATCACGTCTTCGACACCGAGCCTGGGTGCCACGGCCGAACCTTATCAGCAAAACACCGTGAACCCCGGACAGACAGGACTCTACAGCTTCAATCTCCAGCAAAACGTTTATACCGGTACCATCACCTTCTCGTGCTCGGGTCTTCCGGCGAACTCTTCCTGTGTTTTCAGCCCTTCCTCCTTCACTGCAAACGGCTGCCAAACCTCCAATACCATTGCGATGAGCATTCTCACTCAGCAGGGTTCGACAGTCAGCGCCAGTTCGATTGGTTGGATTGGATCCGGGCCATGGCGGGTGATTGGCATGGTCGCCGGCTTCGGCCTAGCTTTGCTGATTGGGATTCGCCGACGCCGGGCGTATGGGCGCTTCGGCCAACTGTTTTTGGCGCTTGCACTATTGCTCGGCGTCAGCAGCTTCCTGGCCTGCAACTCGATTGCGCTCGCGCCGGCAACGCCAGCGGGAACCTACACAGTGACGGTGACGTCGACCGGCTCAAATGGAGGAACTTCGAGCTTCACGGTTCCCTTTACGGTCAAATAGCGCTCGAGAGGAGGTCGGGAGCGATGGAGTCTCTTCCTTATCTATGGCGAATCATGAGCGCGCCAGCAATTGCAGGCAGAGTACAGGATCAGGAGAATCACCGGATGCATTTGCCTTCTCGAAGATTTTTCCCTTTTGACTTCTCCACCGCATCAGCGCGGTTCGCGGCGATGCCGGTGCTGGCGATTGTCGCGCTTTTTGTCGCGCTGGCGCGTCCGGCCATGGCGCAGTCGGCGACCACAGGCGCTATCGCAGGAACCGTCTCCGACTCCGCGGGCGCGGTGCTACCAAATGCCACGGTCATCGCAACCTCTGTGTCTACGGGCGCAACTCGCACCGTCAGGTCGAACGGATCGGGTGAATTCCTGATTCCAGAACTTGATCCCGGCCAATACAATGTAACTTTTACAGCGGATGGCTTCGAGACCTTTCAGCAAAATTCTATTGTCGTGACGGTTGGCAGCATTTCCTCCGTCACTCCCGCACTGAAACCCGGCGCCGTTGTCAACAAGATCGAGGTAACCGCAGAAGCATCCCCATTGCACACCGAAGACAGCGCTATTTCCACGACGATCGACCGGAGCTCAATTGACAATTTTCCGGTCAACGGCCAGCGCTGGTCCGATTTTGCCCGCCTGACTCCCGGCGTGGTTTCAAATCTTGAAGGCTATGGGCTGCTGAGCTTCCGTGGCATCAGCTTTCTGCTGAACAACAATACGGTTGATGGCGCCGACGACAACCAGGCTTACTATTCTGAAGCGCGCGGCCGCACACGCACCGCATACACTATTCCCATTTCGGCCATTCAGGAATACCAGGTCAATACCTCGAACTATTCGGCGCAATATGGGCGCTCGGCCGGTGGGGTCGTCAATGTCGTGACGCGTTCCGGCAGCAACGAGTTTCACGGAGAGCTGTATTTTTACGATCGCGACATTGACCTTGGCGGCGCCACGAACCCTTACACATTGTTGACTGTAGAAAACCCTAACGACACCTATTCGAGCGTGCCGACCAAGCCAACGGATTGGCGGAAAGAGTGGGGTTTTGGCGCCGGCGGACGGCTTATCCGCAACAAGCTATTCTGGTTTTATTCTTACGATCAGGAACGCCGCAACTTTCCCGGCATCTCGCGGCCGGCGGATCCCAACGACATGTTCGCGCCGTCAAACGCGGCGCTGCCCTCGGGCGAAACCTGCTCCACCTCAGCGTTCACCGCCACCACTCTCAGCCTGAGTACAGAGGGCGACTATAACGCCTGCGCGATTGCGGCTCTTTACGGTGTCAGCTTTCAAGCCGGTTCCGCTTACTACAATCAGGGCCTGAACATCATTCAATCCTTCATCGGAGTTGTTCCTCGCGTTCAGGATCAGGAGGTGAACCTGCCCAAGCTCGACTGGCAGATCAATGAACGTAATCATTTTTCCGCGATGTACAACCGGATGCGCTACTCGTCGCCGAACGGTTTGTACTCTGAAGCTTCCATCGACGACGGCCGCTCCTCGTGGGGAGACGACAACGTCAAAATGGACTACGGAATTGCCCGGTTGACCACTGTCATCTCCAACACGATGGTGAATGAAGGCATCGTCCAGTACGGCAGAGACTTCGAGTTCGATTATCAGCAACCCCCGCTGCCCAACGAGCTTCCCATGGCGCAAAACGCGTTTGGGCACGCGGCCAATACTGAGATTGGGTACTACTTTGACGATGGCATTTATATCGGCGCCAATCCCGATCTGCCCCGCATTGCGGATCCGGACGAGCGGCGCTGGCAACTCATGGATGGCATCACCTGGACGCGCGGGCGCCATGTATTCAAAGTTGGCGTCGAATACAATAAGGCGCTCGATTTCGACAATAATCTCTACGACGGCAACGGCGAGTACAGCTTCAACTACTCCTACGACTTTATTGCGGAGTATTTGAATGCAGTCACCGGAGTCGGCGGCCCTGCCTCCAATACGCCCGCCTGCACGGCCACAACGCCGCACTGTTACAACCAGATCTATTACAGCTTCGAGCAGGAGTTCGGCAGTCCCTCCGGCGAGATCGCAACCCGCGAATATGCCGGCTACGCCAACGACGATTGGCGCGTTTCTCCCGCTCTGACTCTCACGCTGGGGGTGCGATATGAGTACGAGTATGTTCCGCCCAGTCCCTTCGTGAACACTGGAAACCCGGCACTGGCGGCCGATTTGACTGCCGCCGGCATCAGCTACACAACAACAGCTCTTCCTCAAACAGGCGATCGGCCTGACGATCGCGACAATATCGCTCCGCGCATCGGTTTTGCCTGGAATGTCTACGGTAATAACAAGACCATCCTGCGTGGCGGCTATGGAATGTATTTCGGGCGTATTATCAACTCTAATATCTTCCAAACTTACATCGAATCCGGCGCACCCAATGCCCAGATCGAATTTGAGGATTTGTATGGGCCGAATTCCTGCGGGCCGGTCTTCCCCGCATTGGCGACTTCGGCTTCGCAGATCTACCAATGCGCCAGCGGAACGGCGAATACCGGGCTGTATTCCCCGCTGTCTCCCAAATCCCAGACTTCAACGGTGGCATATCTCGATCCTCATATGCGGAATCCTCAGGTACATGAAGCGGATCTGGCCGTCGAGCAGGACATGGGCCACAATTTCACTTTCGGCGCATCGGGCATGATGTCTCTGGGGCGCGAACTGCCCACAGCCATCGATGTGAATGCAGCGCTCGGCAACACCTATAACTACACTTTCACCGTCGGTCCTGCAGCCTCAGCCACAACGCCTCTCAGCTCCTATCCCATCAGCAATTCGGCAGACGCCACCTACGCCGATTACCCTCAACCCCCTGTGAGCGGATACGTGGTGCAGCCGCATGGCGGAAAGAAAATTCCTTTACAGCCCGGTCAGAGCTTCACGACCAAAGTCTTTCTGCAACCGATAAACGTCGCCGCTTCTACTCGGCCCGACCCGGCCTATGGCGAGATTCTCGATGTTCGCAGCAGCGTGAACTCGATCTACACTGCGCTGGCCTTTCAATTGGAGCGCCATTTCACTTCCGGGTTCTCGCTTTTGACCAACTACACGTGGTCGCATGCGTTGGACGACAACCCCTACGAATCTACGGTGGTTCCAAGCTACACCGCCTATGACCCGACCAACCTGAAGCTCGAGCACGGCAACAGCGCCACCGATGTTCGTTCACGCTACGTCGGCGCGCTCATCTTTGAGCCGCAAACACATTTCACAGGGCTTAGGAACGAGTTGTTCGGCGGCTGGCGAATCGCTCCTCTGGCGCAACTTCAGACCGGCCTTCCCTTCACGCCCTATGTCAGCGGATCAGTTTCAGGCCTCACAGTTCCGGTCGGAACCGACGGTTGCACGTCGGTGGCCGGCTCGACCACTTGCGCGGTGAACAGTGCTTATAAGGGCCTGAACGGCTCCGGCTCGAGCGCAGATCGTCTCCCGGTCATCGCGAGGAACTCTTATAACTATCCCAAGACAGCCGTGTATGACATGCGAATGGGCAAGAACTTCGCCGTCACGGGCTTCGGAAAATCCGAACCCATGCGTCTCGAGCTTCTGGCTGATTTATTTAATGTGATGAACCACCAGAACATTACCGATCTCAGCACTGAGGCTTATACCCTGAGCGGAACTTCGCTGACTCCATATACAGCCGGAAATGCATTTGGTTCCTACACGAACGCCAACAGCAATTTCACTTACAGTCCGCGGCAACTGCAGGTAGCTGTTCGCCTGCACTTCTAATGGTTAAACATTGTGATCGCCAATCGGAACGAACAGATTGGGCGATTTCGGCTGCCTGCCTCCTCCGTTTATCCTGAGCAAGCAATCTTTGTGACCGCGGGTGATCGCCCTGGCGAAGTTCGCCGGCGCGCATGTTCGGATACACAAGTTGGCCGACACGCCGACTTTTGGAAAAGAGGGTAAGAATTGCAACCCAGAGCTTCTGTTGACCGGCAAAGCCATGGTATCTTGCTCCTGCTTACCGCAGCTCAGCTGACGGTGGCGGCGATTTCGTCGCGCGCTTTCGCTCAAGATACCAGGGCCGCGCAGAATGCTCCTCAATTTACCGTCAAAGCAAGGCTCGTCGTGCTCGATGTAATCGTCACCGATGCAAGCGGAAAGCCCGTGAACGGCCTTACCGCAAAGGACTTTGAGGTCTTTGAAGATGGCAAACTGCAGCAGATCCGTTCTCTTGAAGGGCCGTCGTATCACAAGTTGCCTGCTGCATCCGACGCAGCCGGAGCATCCCAGGACTTCAACCCAGCGCAACCGGCAAGTTTCGGTCAATCGCCGGTCACGATCCTCCTGCTCGATCAGCTGAACACGCACTTTGCCGACAGTTCCTTCGCGCGGCGGGAGCTTCATGACTACCTTGCGCGGCAGCCGGCACTCCTGCCGCAACCTGCGGCACTGCTTATGCTCTACGACGATCATTTGAAGCAATTGCAAGTTTTCACGCGCGACCGCGACATTTTGCTTCGCGCTCTGGCCGCCGCCCCAACGGAATATGACTGGAAGCTCGAGCTCACCGGCAACGCGGATCTTGGCCCCTTGGAGCGGCTTGACCAGAGCCTGCACGCCATCGAGGAGATCGCACAGAGTTACGCCCGCATTCCCGGCCGCAAGAACCTCGTCTGGGTTGGTGGAGGCTTTCCCAGCATCGACCCGCAGGCCTTTGCCACTGGGGACCTCGACAAGGTGAAGGAGGCTCTGCGGCATCTCACCAACGAGATGCTGGATATGCGAATCACGCTGTACGCCGTGGATCCTACCTCCCTCGCCCCCGGCATGACCGAAATCACCGATCTGTCACAAGCGGACTTCGCACAAGCAGCCGGCGACGGCATGTTGCTGAATTCTTCCACGTTCAACGAGGATGAAGATTTCGACAATCTTGGTCCGGCCACCGGCGGCCGCGTGGTTCGCGGAATGAACGATATTGCCCGGCAGATTGACTCCGCCGTCAGCCTTGGCGCGGATTTCTATGTGCTCTCCTATACGCCCAATACGCCCAGCGAGGCCGCTGCGCAGTACCGGAAGATCAAGGTTGTCTGCCTGCGTCCCGGCCTGACAGTGGCCACCCGCAGCGGTTACTTTTCCGGCCGGTCTGAAGAGATGCAGTCCGACACCGTACGGAATTACGACCTCACGACAGCAGTTGAGAGCTCGATCCCGCTGAATGGGCTGCTGGTGAGAGTAGTCCCCGACGCAGCGCCGGGCGCGTCGCCGGCTACGTATCTGGTCAAGGTGGGTGCGGCCAATCTCACATGGAGCAGAAAGCCAAGCGGCACGTTCACTGCCGCAGTTTCAATTATGTCCGCATCGTTGAATGCGAGAGGCAAAATGATCGGACATACCCTCCGAGGTATGATTGCGACCGCAAAGCCTGGCACTGATCTGCGGGATCCCGCGCGAATGGCTGATTTCGTCTTCGCCGCTCAACCAGCACCCAAAGCCAGTGTTCTACGCTTCATCGTCCGCGACTCTGCATCTGGTCAAATGGGCTCGGTCGATGTCCCTGTTTTGCCCCGTTAGCTGCACCACCGCTCCTCAGTTAACGCTGAGCTATACGGCTGATTTACACTCTTCGGTGTCTGCCGATCGATAAATGATGCATCGCTTTCTGTCCATCCCGTACGTTTTAATGGTGGGCCTTCTTGCCGCCGGTTGTGGTGGCAGCGTGACCACGCCGGCCGGCAATCAAGGCGGCTCTGGCGCGAGCTTTTCCGGCGTGGAGAAAGCGAATGGGAATCCGGTCGCGGGCGCCAGTGTTCAGCTCTATGCCGCGGGCGCCTCGGGAAATGGCTCAATTGCTACAGCTTTGCTTGCGACAGCACTAACCACTGAAACCGATGGCAGCTTTTCTGTACCATCCGGTTATGCGTGCGACGCTTCGACGACTCAGATTTACTTGTTAGCCAAAGGTGGTACCCCGGCCTCCAGCAGCGGAGAGAACAACTCGCTGATACTGATGTCTGCGCTGGGAACTTGCAATGACATAGCTGCTGGTTCGACCATTGTCATTAACGAGGCCACGACCGTAGCTGCCATGGCGGCGCTGGCCGCGTTTTACTCCGTCGGTGCCAACGTTGGAGCTAGCTCCACCAATTCGGTCGGCCTCGCCAACGCTTTTATCACAGCGGCCAATCTCGTCAACGTGAATACTGGCGCTTCTCCCGGGGCCTCGGCGCCAGCTACTCTCAGCGTTTCATCTGCCAAGCTGAACACATTGGCCAACGCGCTCGCTGTATGCGCTGCCGCTTCCTCAGCCTGTGCACCGCTATTCGCCGCCGCCACGCCGCCCCCGGGCCTCGCGCCTGACAATACATTGGACGCGGTCTTTAATATTCTTCGCTATCCGGCGAACAATGTCGCCGCGATCTATCAAGTGTCATCGGGGAAATCGGTCTTTTCGCCGGCGCTTACGGCACCGCCGCCAGACTGGATGCTCTTCACGACCTGGACGGGGGGTGGGATCAATACCCCAACTTCAATTGCCATCGACGCCTCCGGCAACCTGTGGGTAGCCGACTATCCTGGCGTCGTTTCCGCGTGGACTCCCGGAGGAGAGGCTCTGGCTGTCTCTGGATTCACCGGCGGCGGACTCGATGAATCGTGGGGACTCGCGGTCGCGCCGTCTGGGTCGCTTTGGGTCACAAATTATGTGAGCCAGGGAGGAGTGAACAACGGTATCGGCTCGGTAACCGAATTGAATTCCAACGGCACTGTCCAAAGCGGCTCCGATGGCTATTTCGCCGGCGGAATTGAGTGGCCAATCGCCGTCGCCGCGGATACCAATGGAAACATTTGGGTCGTGAACAACTGGGAGACGGTCACGCTGCTCTCGAACTCCGGCGCACCGCTCTCCGGAGCCAATGGCTGGGGCCAGGGACAACTGGATTTCCCCGTTGCCGTGGCCATCGACGCCAATCGCAACGCCTGGATTACAAATCAATCTGGCGATACCGTAACCACAATTTCTGCCGATGGATCGTTAGTGAATAGCTATGCCTGCTGCGATGGACCTGCCGGTATCGCCACGGACCAGTACGGTTATGTGTGGATCGCGAACTACTATGGCAGCAGCGTCAGCGCCGTTTCCACGACAGGGTCGATCGTCTCCAGCAGCTTGACCGGCGGGGGAATCGACTATCCCCAGGGGATTGCAGTTGATGGAGCAGGCACGGTCTGGCTGACAAATTATCGCGGCAATAGTGTCAGCGCACTCTCTGGAGAGGGCGCCGCACCGATGGGAGCGGCACTCTCTCCCGCATCCGGCTTTGGGTCGGATGCCTCTCTTTCCGAACCCTATGCGATCGCCATCGACGCCAGCGGGAACTTGTGGGTGAGCAACCACGGGAACAGCACAATTACGCAGTTTATCGGTGTAGCCACGCCGGTGAAGACACCTCTTGCTGGGCCGCCAAAGGCGCCTTAGCTTCCAGTCCACCAAGGGACATTTTCCTTGAAGGCAGATGGATCCGGTCCTCGCACGTGCAACTCAATGTTGTCTGTGTCGGAGGGGCTGGCAAACTTACTTTTGGAGCTTTGCCGCAAACCCAGGTGCCCGGCCGGCGCTTGTTGCAAGGCTGTAAATTGATGAAAATAAATGGTCGGGGAGAGAGGATTTGAACCTCCGACCCCCTGGTCCCGAACCAGGTGCTCTACCAGGCTGAGCCACTCCCCGATTGATGCTCGAAAACGACGCCACATGCAGCCTCGGGATCGAACGTGCGCTGCAAGCTGGAGCGCGCGGTTCTGAGTTTCAGGACCGGATGCCGTCCCTGGCCGGGCGCGGTATTGAAGAGGCTGCGGTTCCCTATCGAACCGCGCATTCACGACTCCAGATTGATTTTACCGCAGATACGGGGTTTTCGCTGCTCCTCCCTTTCTAGTGTGTGCCGACATACGAGTGGGCAGCGTTGCGAGGGAAAATTGCGCCGGACCAGGCGGAGGCCGACAACGCGGTATGGCGCGATTTGCGCCGCAACTCAAGGCTATCGGTGCTGGCCCGCTCGTATATCTGGCCCGTTTGTATATGTCGATACACCCTGGACGCCGCCTCACCGGCCGCAAGCGAAGTTGGCTCGACGCAGCCCAATGGGACCGTGCGAGAATGGCATTGCCCGGCGCGGAATCTCGAACCGAGCTACACGCCGGTCCGAAACGAGAGAAGATATGAGCGAACTTATTCTTGATCCGCGCCACACCGCTGTGGTTGTGATCGATCTGCAGAAGGGCATCGTAGGATTTCCGGGGAGTCCGCACTCCACGTCCGGCGTGATAGCGAATTGCGTTGAGCTGCTTAGCGCGGCGCGCGGCGTGGGAGCACAGCCGGTTCTGGTGCATGTGGGCCGTTCGCCAGATGGCGGCGACGCACTGGAAGTGACGGCCGATGAGCCTATGCGAAGGCCTGGCGCGATGCCGCCGGATTGGAGCGAGCTGATCCCGGAGCTAAACCGGCAGCCCGGCGACATTGTGATTTTGAAACGCCAATGGGGCGCGTTTTACGGCACCGACCTCGATTTGCAACTGCGCCGCAGAGGGTTGAATACGATCATTCTTTGCGGAATTGCTACCGAGTTTGGCGTGGAAAGCACGGCCCGCGATGCCTACGAGCGCGGCTACGAACAGATATTTGCTGAAGACGCCATGACAGGGCGCAGCGCGGAAAGCCATGCTAACTCGACCACGCGGATTTTCCCGCGCATGGGCCGGGTGCGCAAGACAGCGGAGATTGTTGCTGCGCTCGGCGCAGGCAAAAGCTAGAGGATATAGCGCGAAAGATCCTGGTCCTTCACGATCGACGCGACCATCGCCTTGACGTATTCGTCATCGATGAGAAAAACCTTCTCGGGACCGGAGGCGGTGATGCGCTCCTGGTAAGGCAGCGGCGTGGCCGATTCGTCCTTGATGGTTTGGGAAAGCGCCGCCGCAGCCTTCTCGTCAGGCGTGCGGCGGGCCACATCGGGCGCCAGGAAGCTTACGTCCTCGAGCACGCGCTCCATGATGGTGGACAGGCGGCGCGCGCCGATGTTTTCAGTCTGCTCGTTCACCTTGAAAGCGAACTCGGCCATCTCGCGCAGAGCCTCGGGCGCGAACTCCAGCCGCACACCTTCGGTTTCAAGCAGCGCCGCGTATTGCTTCGTGATGGAGGCCTTGGGCTCGGTGAGAATGCGCAGAAAGTCATCAACGGTGAGCGATTGCAGCTCCACGCGAATGGGAAATCGGCCCTGCAGTTCGGGGATCAGGTCGCTGGGCTTGGAAACGTGAAACGCGCCTGCGGCGATGAAGAGAATGTGGTCGGTGCGTACCATGCCGTAGCGCGTATTCACCGTGGTGCCTTCCACGATGGGGAGAATGTCGCGCTGCACTCCTTCGCGAGACACATCGGGCCCATGCCCGCTCTCACGGCCCGCGATCTTGTCGATCTCATCCAGAAAGACAATGCCGTTCGACTCCACACGCTCCACGGCGACGCGATTCACCGCGTCCATGTCGATGAGCCGGCCCTCTTCTTCCTGCACCAGATAGTCGAATGCATCGGAGACCTTCATCTTTTTCTTTTTCGTGCCGCCTCCAAAGATGTTGGGCAGCATGTCTTTCAGGTTCATCTCCATGTCCTCGAGATTCTGGTTGGAGATGATTCCTAACTGCGGCATGGCGCGCTCGCGCGCGTCAATCTCGACGATGCGGTCGTCGAGCTTGCCTTCGCGGAACTGCTGGCGCAGCTTTTCGCGGGAGCGCTGATGGCTTTCGGCGCCGGGCAGCGCAAGCTGGCTATCCTGGCCGTGCGGCGGCGCGGGCGGCGGCGGCAGCAGCACGTCGAGGAGGCGCTCTTCGGCGTTCATTTCGGCGCGGTCTTCCACTTCTTCAAGGCGCTCTTCGCGCACCATGTCGATGGCGATCTCGACCAGGTCACGGATCATGGATTCGACATCGCGGCCCACGTAACCAACCTCGGTGAATTTCGAGGCTTCAACTTTCAAGAACGGCGAATTGGTGAGCTTGGCCAGGCGGCGTGCGATCTCGGTTTTGCCCACGCCCGTAGGGCCGATCATGATGATGTTCTTGGGCATGATGTCGTCGGCGATATCGGGCGGCAGCTTTTGGCGGCGCTGGCGGTTGCGCAGCGCGATGGCGACGGCGCGCTTGGCGGCGCGCTGACCGACCACGTGCTTGTCCAACTCGGCGACAATCTCTCGCGGCGTGAGTTCGTCGAGCGAGAGGTCCTGTTCTTCGGCGGATGCGGGCAGATAGATAGCCATGGACAATCGAGCGGGCAAACGGCTGCCTCTAGCTCGTCAACTCCTCAATGGTAATGCGGTCGTTGGTGTAGATGCAGATTTCGCCGGCAATCCTCATCGCCTTTTCGGCGATTTCGCGAGCGCCGAGATCGGTGTTCTCCATCAGGGCGCGCGCTGCGGCAGTGGCGTAGCTGCCGCCGGAGCCGATGGCCGCCAGCGGCTCGTCGGGATCGATCACATCGCCCGAACCCGAGATGAGAAAGGTTTGCGCCTTGTCGGCCACCAGAAGCAGCGCCTCGAGATTGCGCAACATCTTATCGGTTCGCCAGTCCTTGGCCAGCTCCACAGCAGCGCGGTTCAGATTGCCAGCGTGCTGTTCGAGCTTGGTTTCGAAGCGCGCAAACAGGTTGAACGCATCGGCCGTGGAACCGGCGAATCCGGCCAAAATCTTGTCCTGAAAAAGGCGGCGGATTTTTTTCGCCGAGTGCTTGAGCACGTGATCGCCGAAGGTCACCTGGCCGTCGGCAGCCATCACCACCTGGCCGTTGCGGCGCACGCAAATCACGGTGGTGGAGTGGAATTTGGGCTGATCTTTCATTTTTTCCCAGGCCTCGGACGAGTGCATCGCAACCCCAAGTATAGGGCATTTGCGCGGAGTCGGAGGCTCGAATGCGTAGGAGCGCCGACGCCGCGGCGCGAGCCTCACCAGCCCTGCGGTATCCTCAAAGTGGGGCTCGCGGCGCGGAGCCCCACCCTGAAATGGCCATCCTGAATAGCGAACAATGGGAAATTGCAGGCTGGTTGAGCGCGGTTGTTGCTGCGGCCGCGCTGGCCGCGTGGCTGGTGCTGCGGCGCCGCCCTACGGCCGAGGAGTTGGAGCGCGCGCGGCGGGATTTCCTGGTGCAGTCGGGCCGGCTGGTGGATGGCATGCTGCTCGACATCTACGAAGTGGATGCGGCAGACGGGCGCAAGCTACCCATGCTGCTGTTCAATTACCGCATCGGCGGGGTGGACTACGAATGTTCGCAGGACATCTCCGCGCTGGGCGGCGTGGTGAACGCGACCGAGGTGCGGGCCGGATTCCCATGCTCGGTGCGTTACCAGCCGGGCAATCCGCAAAACAGCATTGTGATTGCGGAAGCCTGGACCGGGCTTCGGCAAGGACTACCGCATCTACACGCGTTCGAAGATCCGGATCCCCTGGATACGAGCGATCTGGACGGCGGGAACGGCTAATGCGAGGGTTGGCGCGCGATACCCAGCCCCGGTTACACTAGATCCATGCACGTGCACGCTGCGACCGCGGGCAAGGGCGCGAAACGGACAACTCTGGTGCTGCGCATCTCACTGGCGGCGACGCTGGCGTATGTTGTGGTCACTTTTGTCGCCGGGCTGCGCGCCCACTCGCTGGCGCTGCTCTCAGAGTCCGGGCATAACGTCTCTGATTTTCTGGCCCTGCTGCTGAGCTTCGCAGCGGTTTACTTTCAGTCGCGGCCGGCGGACCATGCCAGAACCTTCGGTTACCAGCGCGCCGGAGTGCTGGCGGCGTTTATCAATGCGGCTACGCTCATCGCGATCTCACTTTTGATCGCTGTAGAGGCCGTGCACCGGCTCAGCGTTCCGATCGTGGTTGAGCCCCGGCTCATGATGATCGTGGCCGCGGCGGGCGTGGTGATGAATGGAGTGATCGCTGCGCTGTTGTGGGGCGTGGCCCACGATGTAAACCTGCGCAGCGCATTTCTGCACATGGCCGGGGACACGCTTTCAACCGCCGCGGTGATCGCCGGCGGCGCAGGCATTCTGCTGACCGGCCATAACTGGATCGACCCGGTTCTTTCGCTGCTTATCGCCGCGCTCATCTTCTGGTCGAGCATCGGCATCGTCCGCGAGACGTTGAATATCCTGCTGGAGGGTGCACCGCGCGGTTGCTCGCTCACTGAAATCCGCTTCGGCATGGAGGCTGTGGAAGGCGTGGTGGATGTCCACGATCTGCATGTATGGAGCCTTGGATCGCAATCGCGCGCCATGGCGTGCCATGTGACCATCGCCGACATTCCGCCTTCGGAAAGCGCGTACATTCTGGCCAATCTCAACGGCCTGCTGCGCGAGCAATTTCAAATCAGCCACACGACGATTCAATTCGAACACATCTGCTGCGAGCTTCAGGAGGGTTGCGTGACGCCGCCTCAGGGAATTTCAGAGGGGCATACACATCACCACCATCACGCCCATTAGGAGTCATGTGTTTCGGCCGGTCTGAGAAAATTGTTTGAACGCTGATTCCTCAAGATTATTCATGGCCAATTCCTGGAGGGTTGAGATTTGATCTCCCGACGCGCGCTTCTCACTGCTTTTTGCCTCGCCCTAATTCCGTTTGCGGCCGCAATCGCGTCGCCGGCTGCGCAGTCCAGTGCGGCTGCGCAACAGGCCGGCGGTGCACAGGCCGATACGCAGCTTGAGGCATTTGCCGGCGAGTATACGGATCCAGCCGAACCAGCCGACGCCTACAGCTTCTACGTTCAGGATGGCAAGCTGACCGTGGAATCGGATCGGTGGGTTCCCACCGAGCTCCGACCGATCTCTGCAGCCGTTTTCGGCGGCCTGCACTCTGACCAGACCTTTACGTTTGTACTCGACGCGTCGGGACATGCAGTCGGCGTTTCATATTCACCCGACCCGGACGCGCACTACATGCGCACTGGTCCGCCGGTGCATCATGTTTTCCATGATTACGTGCGCACTGAGCAGATGATTCCCATGCGCGATGGAGTGAAGCTGCACGCGGTGATTCTGAAGCCGGCAGATATCGCCACGCCGCTGCCGTTTCTGATGGAGCGCACTCCCTATGGCGTTGACGACACGAACCGCGCGACGATATTTGCACGACGGCCGGAGCTGGCCCGCGCCGGTTTTATTTTTGTTTCGGAAGATATTCGTGGACGGTACAAGAGCGAAGGCAAATTTGTGATGATGCGGCCGCTGGCCGACCACTCCGATCCGAAAGCAACGGACGAAAGCACCGACACATGGGATACCGTGGCCTGGTTGCTGAAGAATGTTGCCGGCAACAACGGGCGCGTGGGCGTGGTGGGCACGAGCTATGACGGCTTTTTGGCCATGATGGCCGGCATCGATCCGCACCCTGCGGTCAAGGCAATTTCGCCGCAGGCACCGATGATCGACGTCTGGATCGGCGACGATTTTTTTCACAACGGCGCCTTCCGGCAGACCTACGGCTACGATTACGTGCTGGGCATGGAGAGCAGCAAAGAGTTTGCCAGGGAGGGCGACTACGGCAAGGACGCGAACGGTAAGCCCGTCGACGGCTATGACTATTTCCTTGAACGCGGCAGCTTTGCCGGGGACGTGAAACAGTCGGGTTCAAGAATGCTGCCGACATGGAAGCTTTTTCTTGACCACCCCTCGTACGACAACACCTGGTCCTCGCGCGGTGTTGAACATGCGCTCAACTCGGTAACCGTGCCCACGCTCACCGTGGGCGGCTACTACGACCAGGAAGACATGTGGGGACCGCAGGAGGAGTACGCAAAGCTCGAGCCGCATAACACCGGGCACGATAATTTTCTGGCCGAGGGCCCATGGCGGCACGGCTACTGGGCGTCCTCCTCCGTCCGGCTGGGCAATCTCAGTTACGGCGAGCCCATCGGCCAGGAGTTTCGCAGAGACATCGAGGCGCCGTTTTTCGCGCACTATCTCAAGGACGAGCCCGGCTTCGACCTCGAAAATACGGCAAGCTTCCAGACCGGCTCCAACACGTGGAAGCGCTACGCGCAATTTCCGCCGGTGGAGTCGAAGCCTACCAGCCTGCACCTGGCCGCCAACGGCGTGCTGAGCTGGAGCGCGCCATCCGCGGCGACGACGAGCTATACCAGCGATCCCGCAGATCCGGTTCCCTACCGTCACCGGCCCATTCAGGTAACGTATTCGCCGGGCTCGCAGTGGTACGACTGGCTCACCGAGGATCAGCGCTTCGTGACGGATCGCAAAGACGTGGCGGTGTGGAAGCTCCCTGTGCTGACCAGGGATTTGACGCTGACCGGAGAAGTCGTCGCGGACATTTTCGCCTCGACCACGGGCAAAGACAATGACATGGTGGTGAAGCTGATCGACCAGTACCCCAACGACGATCCTGACTTGAAGATGCGCGGCTATCAACTGCTGACCAACGCGGAAATCTTTCGCGGCAGGTACTTATCGGGGTACGATCACCCCACAGCGCTCAAGCCCAGTTCGATCCACGAGTACAAATTCAGCCTGCACGACGTGGACCACGTATTCAAGGCCGGACACACGGTGATGATCGAAATCCAGAGCACATGGTTCCCGCTCTACGATCGCAATCCCCAGACATTTGTATCCAACATCATGAAGGCCAAGCCTGGCGACTACAAACCTGCGACGATCACGATTTATTCGGGTGCGGGGCACGACTCCGCAATCGAAGTACCGCTGATGAGCGCGCCGTAAACGGCTAGCGCGTTGAGGAGGCGCAAGATTTCGC
>Ga0335074_10006119_pt1 | contig 16672 bp, 16 predicted proteins | sample Lox_Sample_23_FD_206715 | JGI IMG/M metagenome (GOLD analysis project Ga0335074, IMG submission 206715) | Soil microbial communities from Loxahatchee National Wildlife Refuge, Florida, United States - Lox_Sample_2.3 | ecosystem: Environmental > Terrestrial > Soil > Wetlands | place: USA...
GAACAGAGGAGAACGCCGCTTTGATTCTCGGGTGACGAGAAGGACAACAGCAAGCATGATGATTGAAGCACCGATTTGGCTTGCATAGTTAATGCTGACTTGAGTGTTGTAAAGAATGAATTGATCGAGTTCAGGAATGCCAACCTGGAACGCTGTGATCCCATCAGCCATCAGAAGCGTAAAGTTTTGGGTGTATGGGTTAAAGGCGGGTGCTTGACTAGTAGTCAGCATCTTGAGAGAGTAGGATGCTGTTCTGATGGTGTTGATGTGGTGTTTGATGGGGACTTGATGTGGGTTGGATATTGCTTGTTTGATGAGAGCTGGTGGAGTGTAATGAGGGCTCCGTTAAGTTGGGGGTTTGATAGAGGGAAGTAATGAAGAAGGAAGCTGAGAGATGATAGATGTTGATGGGTAGAAGTAGTCAAGATTGATCTCCTTAACCTTGAAGACAATGTCTCGCCATAATAAGGAGCTTCGCTTGACTGAAAGCTACGTATCATAGAGTTTTATTGAAGAGAGTCAGACAATCCGTGTGTTTGATGTTGAACAATATATACTGCCGGACATTAATCCTGACAGGGCCACGTGAAGAAATGAGAGAAAGGTAGCATTATATTGTAGCCAACAACACCCATGGCAGAATGCCAGGGAAAGACCAAGTCTGGCATATTAAAAATGAAGAGTGAGATAATAGGAGATGCTCAGACAATCATTCCAGGAACGGATTCATGGCTTGTCATCGCTAAAGTCCTTGATATTGTTCTCTGAACTGACTAGAGCGAAACCATCGATATCGAGGAATGAGATTGCGGAAGTAAAGAGGCGAACCGAAACATGGGAGACATGTGGATTTTATCAGCTATTCTTGTTGGAGATATATTTGGGATCAAGAAGAAGTGATGTACTGTGCTGAAGATGTGTTCAACAAAAGTTTTTGTGGTTGTCAATATTAAAACAATGATACCTTATTTTTGAGGCAAAATTAAGAAGTCGCGCTAAGACGCGCTTCCCGTGACCGTGACTACTACGTCTCCGAGATACACTCATGGAAAAGAGATAACCACGAAATCCCGCTCGAACTGGGTGGAAATATCATGGATCCCCTGTCTGTGGGTCGTAGCTGCTACAAGCAGAAGGATTATGAGGGTGCTCTAAGGGCTTTCACGGAGGCAAGTTTCCTGAACTTTCTCGTTCACAACGTTGTTAGCTGGCTTGATCTTTTTGGCAGAGTCGTTTTAAGATGGAGGAGCTTCGGGAAGCCCCATACTTATTATTCTGCAACAATTGAAAGCGTTAACCACCTTCCAGGGAATCAAAATAAGTTCCGGTCATATCATGCTAACAGCCCTTGATCATCGTGCTGCTACTTTTGAGAAGCTCAACCAGCTTCAACCTGCACTCAAAGATGCGAAAGAAATGATAGAATTGAACCCTGGACTCGCTAAGGTATGTTCATCGTGTTCTACCTGTATAGAATCCATGGAATGCTGTGAACTGTCTGGTGGAGACTCGTAACCTGTCATATTATGCGTTCAAGTCCTCCGAACATGTGTGTCAGGTCCTCGGTTGGAAAGTGTCAGCATAATCATTCACAGGATGGCTGATTATTTTAGGGTTATTTGCGCTGTGCGAAGATTTTGCAGCTCAAGGGCGAGGAGAGCCTCGCTCTCAAGATTTACGAACGTGGTCTTAGGAAAGTTAAAGTAGGCGGAGACCCCGATCGACCTGTAAGCCCTCTCATGCAAAACATCGAAATTTCTACCTGATACCCATATTAGGTTCTTCAAGCTATGTTCAATAAGCTCCAGAGAAAGCAAGTTCAGGGGAAGAACTTTGACCCAATGGTCATGCTTCCTCCAGAACTGGCACAAATAGTCTGTGAGCACTTAGATATGCGAGATCGCGTGTAAGTTCAGTAAATCCTGTTGAAGACATGTAGCACCATCTCTATTGATGTTATTCTTCTATGCTTTACTGCACTGTAATCTTTCGATTGTCATCATGTGTACCTGCCTCTTCTTTGTCGTTCTGCTGGACAGCATAAATTATGACTCCGCATTGATATATGCTAACGTATTCTAGTGTCTGTTTAGCTGTCTCAAGGCCTTGGAAGCGGTTTCTAGAAGCGTCTCACGATCTTTGGACAGTGTTAGACGTGCGATCAGCGCGGCGTTTCGTTCGGCTAGACTCGTTGAAAGCCCATCTGCGTCGATCCAATTACGGATTAGACAAAGCATTCTTGAACATGAATCCTCAGGTCTTCAGCGGCAAATGTCTTGAAGTCCTTACGCGGTTATGCAAGAGGCTTAGTTACCTAGAAATAACGTCCACAGGCTATCTTAGCGACTCTCTTCTGTCAGCGCTACCCAAGGCCCAAAATCTTCGAGTTCTGATAATTAAGGGCACGGAAATACCTCTTTCTTCCGTTGTGAAGGCGCTCAATTCCTGTCCTCAACTTCAAACAGCTGAGTTTCACGTGATCAAATCTTTAACGATGAATACACAGGTTATATGGCCTCAAATGGATTCTTTAATATCTTTAAGGCTTGCACTTCGGAGACATTGCCTTCCAGACCCATTCCATTTAGTACGTACATTTCAGGTTTTGATGACTACCATTCATTATCTCCGGAGACGTCATCCTGAGAATCGCTGACAATATACAGGATCAATTGATCTCATGCACGCCAAACTTGCAATCTGCAAGTTTGGTCCATCAAGAAAACAGTTTCAATCATCATCCTATCTACCGATCTGCAGACTTGTCCTTATGGACCAAACTCAAGCATCTTGAATTTAATCGTGCTTGCTTTCCAAATCTGCCATCATTGCCTCGGACGCTTAAGTATCTCGATATATCGGAAAATTTCATATTGCCGCCACTCTTATCAACAGACGAAAGCGTTACTACGATTGACTTGCCGCTATTGGAGACATTTATCTGTAATAAGATCGATTTTAGCCTAGAAGTTATCTTGACTCTAATTGGTCCATCCGTCAAAGCAGGCAACTTAAAAACGCTGCATATGGGAGATTACGCTCCCAGTGAAAGTTCATGGGAACAATCGACTCCTACAAAGGATCTATTGATGCCAAGCCTTCGAGACCTCTCCCTCAGCAAGTGTCAGATGCGCGAAGACGGAATCATGAGGTTTCTGCGCCTCTGCCCAAATCTTCAAAATGTGGATGTGTCATTTACCCGTGTTACGGGCGTTGCAATTAAAGAGCTCATGACGCGAGAGGTTGGTCCGCTAAAGTGGCTGGGTGCATGTTGGTGCATGTTTCTCTCTTCTGATGCAGTTGAGTGGGCGCGCTCCTTAGGGACTATAGTGGAGTACAGCAATGACCCACTGAAGAGGCCAGTTAGACAAAGATTCTGGCGGGATAGATTGACATGAGTCGGTGTGTCACAGGCACCAATTACACTATGCCAGATCACGAAACATGTATTGTATAAAACCATCACAGGCAGATTACAAGACCATGTGCGGACCATCAAATGTGATGTTTATTCGTCTAAAATAGGACATTCTATGTCTTTTGGTTTTATACAAGTGGTTGAAGTGATGTGAAGTTTCATATCATATCATACAAATCTAGCCTCATCAAATCCAACTTTTCTTAAAATCATAGGCAAAAATAATATGCTCAAAATCCCTCGTTCAAACAAGTACAGGAAGCAAACGGCCAGGTCGATCGGCGAGCACGCAATGCCAGCTCGTCTAGAAGTGAAATGTAGCAGAAAGGCACTTCTGGACGGTAGTGACAATATACAAGTAAGAAGTGAAGTCGCTCGTGAGAGTGGTTCAAATGCGAGAGATTCATATCTTGACAGGGGCTTTCTGTCTTCAAGGGAACCTGTCGTCTTGAGAAGAGCTTCCTGTCAATGACGCCATATTGGTGTGGCGTGCGAATGGATACTCTGGTGGCCCGTACCGGAATGATGGTGGTGTGATGTAGTCGTACCATTATTGCAGGAGTAGGGCGCACTGGCATTGGGAGTTATGAGATTAGGAGCAGCCGACAGCGTCGTAAGGGGACCATCGTCATCTGATGCACTGGTGGTAGGAGCGCCTATCGCTGAGTAGGTCTCGGACATGTTCGCTGTAACGGTCACGGTTGTAATGGCGACTGTTAGAGTAATTATTTGTGGCTCGCCGCACTCCACAGTACAGCAGGAGCTTACCGAAGTGGGCATGCTGGCGAGTGGGATGACTGTTCTAGTCTGAGTGACAATGACGACAGTATCACCATCGTCTGCTACCAAGGCTGAAGTAGACTCAGGGCTCACTCCGACTTCAGAGGATACTGGTGATGATGGTGCGGCGGTCGAAGCCATGAGAGCAACCGATGATGAGCCGGTTCCTGAAGAGGCAGTAGCCCCAGATCCGGAAGTGCTGTTGTTAATTGTGTAAACCACATTCTGACACGTACTTCCACACTTCTGGTAGAGTGAGATCTGACCACCTCCACCACACGTTTCCTTACTATCACCGGAACAAGGCATCGTACAATCACCATAGAGACCCGGAACAGGTTCACGCCCTGCGAGAATAGAGTTCCCACAAAAGCATTGCGTAGTGTATTCTGTACCGGCGATACTGAAGCCTTGGCTAACGCAGTAGTCGACACAGTACTCATTTGTCATATTGTTGGCGGTCAATGAGGCACCACCCAGCGTTCTAGCCTGTCCAGCTATGTCTAAGCCGCAGCCTAGGTACTCAAAGCCTTTTGATATAGTCAGGTCGACAAAGTTATACTCTGGGGTGCCAATTGTGGTGGGAGCGCCGCATCCTGACATTGTTTGGGCCATGCCAGGGCCGTTTTGAATTGGATTGCAACCTGGAAGAGCATCAAGAATTCCATCGACTTGCTCATCTACAGAGGCCGGGATCTTGCAGCCCTGCGTGACCTGATCGCTAAAGAACTCGAAAATGTTGCATTCTTGAATAACTCCGCTATCAGAGGTACACTCGTTGATAGCATTCTGTAGAGTTGGTACATCCCATCCATTTACAAAGTCTCCATGCCCTCCAAAGCCTGTCGGATCCCCAAAAGCCCAAACAAATGGCTGTTGACCGTCATACCACATGTCAGCAAAGTCAGGCGTGTTCCAAATTACTTCATAAAAAATGGAGATAAAGCGTTTGGGATGACTCTGTGGGCAGAATCCCGAATTATATTGTGAAGGATATGACATGTGAGACTTATGATCCGAAGAGTCAAGGTTTACTCCATCCCAGCAAGACGGGAAGAACACTTGAGCACGAAGGCCATCCGGGCAGTTCTGAGTAGGGAACCCAGGAGTCTCTGGGCCACTAACGCCTAAGCACGCATACGAAATAGCCTGTTGTTCAACCGTGTCGGTGTAATTTCGAAGGAGTGGGTTTCCTGCCAACATGCGGAACCCCTCGGGGAATGCCAAAAGGCCATTCGAGTATTCTGGGTCCCTTTCATCTGAGCGTTGACTGGAGAGGAAAGTTAGGGAGTGAGACAGAATCAATGATTGAAGCCTTACAGGTAATAGACTGTAGCTCCACCGCTCTGGCTAACGGCAATGAAAGAACCGTTCTGCGCCTTGTAGTAGAGAGTAGGGACCCAGTAGTTTGAAAAGTCTTTGGTCACCATGCAAGAAGAGCATGTTGACATTTGTGTATCCGCGTAAGTAATGTCAAAGCCAAAGCCATTTCCACCCATTATGGTGTGTACATGCCCTGAGACATTCCCTGGACTTACAATAGGATCCGCGCGCTGAACAACAAGAGGACTGTCCATTGTTAGCATGGCAGCAGATCCCGTGGAACGATTGACTTACGCTGCACACGGGAGGCGCCAGAATGCAGATACTGGTCCGGCCAAGAGTGCAATAGCCGGAAAATAAACTTCAATAAGCATGATTAGCTTAATGTCGAACTGAATTAGAGTAATGATTGTAATTGTTCACTAAAGGCTCCGGATGAGAATAAAATAGTGGTAAAATAAGGCGGAAGATATGCCAGTTCAACCAGGATCGCAATGAGAAAAGCAAAATGAATGTTTGTGCAACTGAAGGAAAGTAAACATGCAAAGAGCCACAGACTCGGGTACGATCAAATCGCGAAGATAGAGGTAGTTCTACTGGAGAAATATATTGGCAAGGAGAGAAGCAGGCAAGTATGAGGGAGGCAAGAATATACATGTACTCTGTTGGATCAGCTCAATCTAGTGGATTACATTAAGAGGCAGCAAACAGGCCGCAGGGTGCGGACATGTTCATTTCAAAGGGGTAATCACAATATGTTTCTAAGTCTATTACTGACTTAGCAATGTAGGAGGGCAGAAGAGATGGATTGTGAACTTGCAGGGTGTAGAAGCGCTTAACTGTTGCTTCACGACAAGACATGGCTGCCATGCGGGCAAAGTAAAGCTTAGACGTCGTCCAAGAGACTGCGATGACAGGCAGAGGCTGTCTGGGTGAGAGATAAACATCAACGGTCAAGTCAAAGATGCTGGCCAAGCAATGTGAATGGGGTTTCTCATCTCGGATCAACGCCACCTCTGTATCGCTGTGGTGTTGTGCCGCTTATCTCGGCACCCTAAGCTCTAGCGCAGACCCCGCATTCAGGGGGAAGCACACCAACACTCCAGAGCCAACCAGCCACTATCAGTCGCTACCGCAAGTGTATCGATGGTGGGATGTGCAGGCCATTTCGTTGGCCTGTACGCCCAGCCAAAAATGACCCACAAACCGGCACAAGGAAACATATCAATAACTCTATTCCAATAGCGAGGAGTCGCTGCTGCGCGCCTGAACCTCTGCGCCGGTACGTGCGACGACGCCAAGTGTATTTCAACCTAATCCGTTGTTGCCCTCAGGATAGAATTCACCTAGTGAGCTGTCCGCGCGAAGGTGAAAATGTAAGATTTTGAACTCAAGAGCCGACTCTTGAAACAGGTGGACCCTTCGGTTCATTTTGTTCTGTTAGTTTACCATAAAGCCCCATCTTTAAAATCACCCGGGCTTGCTGAGTGCTGGGGTACATTGGATGAATGTTTCAGCGGTTTACATGACCTTGTCTCCCTTAGGACATGTCTAGAGCTAACACGTGATTCGATGGTTAATCACTACTCCCATACGGTGAGATTCAGCAATATAGTACCTAGAAGTTCTGCCTCTAGGTAAATTAACGTGGGCCGTGAATCTACCTTGATAACAGTAGGAGGTATGGAAAGTAACCGCAGAAATACGTTGTCAATTGCGGAAGGGACTAAAGAGGAAAGCGGTGTGCTTAGTACGGCACTATTATTCGGCCTCTGCCAATGTCGCTTTTCATAGAACAACGAACACAGTTACATAAATCTCATCTCCTATTACAGAAATGTTCAGAAATAATGACGAGCATTGATGATCTATTCAAGGTATTCCAAGCTTTGTTAATTGTTCTGAAACCCAAATCTAACTTCAATGCGTGGACAGAAGCCAGCTCTCCCAAGCAGCAAGAGGAAGCTAGAAATAACCCGAGACCCAAGTTTGTATCCCTTCTTCCACAGCTGAGGATAACTTCTTATAAGTTCCAGATGAAGTTTATAAGTCAGCAAAGCTCTATAGGAATGGCCAGGCGAATGGTAAAAATCATGCAACGGTAGTTGATGAGGACGATGTCGAGGCCGGCCCCGAAGCACCTCCTGACGATGAAGAATATGGACCGGACATACCAGACGATGAAGAGGGCAGATTCTTTGGCGGTGGGATTACAAAGGACGAGTCTGAGATTCTGGATTACATGGATGGCCAAGAAGGAGCAGATGTAGCGCCAGAGAAGATTGATATAGCATGGGTTCGCAAACTGGCATTGAACTTCGAAAAGCGCATATCCAAGAATGCAGAGTTACGCGCGAAGTTTGAAAATGATCCACAGAAGTTCATGGCGTCAGAAGCAGATCTCGACGCGGATGTCAAGGCGCTTTCAATACTGGCAGAACACTCGGAGCTATACACGGAGTTTGCAAGGCTGGGCTGTGTCAGCTCTTTAGTTAGCCTATTGGCTCACGAAAATACCGACATTGCGATCGACGCTATTGAGATCATCAGCGAGCTCACAGATGAAGATGTTGAGGCCGGGGCAGAGCAATGGAATGCTATAGTGGATGCCATGATCGACTCGGACCTCCTGGATCTCTTGGTATCGAATTTCTCACGCTTCGATGAGACTAATGAATCTGATCGAAGCGGTGTATACTATGCACTTAGTGTATTGGAAAATCTTTCATCCCGAACATCGCTAGCGGAAAAGATTGGTAAAGATACCTCTGTCTTGAAGTGGCTCCTGAACCGAGCCCAGAAAAGAGAATCTCCCGTGAGCCAGAACAAGCAGTATGGAGCCGAAGTACTAGCCATTTTACTACAGTCATCGCCTATAAACCGGCGACTGCTAGCTGAACTCGATGGCGTGGATCTTCTCCTCCAACTCTTGGCGGCTTACAGGAAACGGGACCCTGTAAAGGGAACAGAAGAAGAAGAATTTGTGGAAAATATCTTTGACTGTGTGACTTGCGTGGTGGACGAGGTCGAAGGGAAGCAAAAGTTTGTCGAAGCAGAAGGTGTCGAGCTTTGCTTGATCATGATCCGTGAAGGAAAAATGAGCAAATCTCGCGCTTTAAGACTCCTTGACCATGCGCTAGGTGGGCAGTCAGGAGTCGAAGTCTGCGAAAAGTTAATTGAGGCTGTAGGACTAAAGGTCGTCTTTGGCATGTTCATGAAGAAGCAAGATGCACAAACCACCGAACACCTCCTCGGTATCTTCTCTTCGTTGTTACGCCTATTACCAGCAAATTCGCCAGGTCGAATAAGGACTCTCGCCAAATTCGTCGAGAAGGATTACGAGAAGTTGACAAAGCTTGTTAAGTTACGCAGAGACTATGCGGCGAGGGTAGCACTTGTGGATCAAGAGATACGGAAAGAGCAAGTTCAACTCGATGCCGAAGAGCGTGAAGAGATGGCAGACGAATGGTTGTCAAGGAGGTTGGATGCTGGTCTCTTTTGCTTACAGACGACAGATATCATATTGGCATGGCTTGTTGCAGAGGATGATGGGGCCTCGAGGCGGATACAAGCTCTCCTATCCGATAGGGACGAGTCCTTATCGGTGATCAAGGCTACTATCCAAGGTAAGCTACTTCGTCGATTACAATGACTCTAGCTAACTATCGCCAGAGCAATTAGATTCCATAACAGATGCGGAAACGGAGGAAGAGCAAATAACCCGAGACATGTTGGGTACTCTTGTCCAGTTCCTTACATAATAAACAAATAGGTTACCATAAACTTAGCTAATAGCAAGCGTCTCCATGGATGCCCTCTCTTTCTCAAAGCAACCTACGATTTACCATTCATCAAGCCCTGTGAAAACGTTCTCTTACGAGATATCCATTCCCATGGCAACGGAGAAGCAGCGACACCTCAGACCCTCATAATACACAGATGATGTCTCTTTTCACTGCTCCACGAGGTGCTTCATGTATCCCTTTTCGGTCCCTTTCTTCCTCAATGAACTTGTACTACATTGGGATAGGCAGGGTATCAAGCTCGGTTTTTTTATATAGTATCGTACAAATATTAAATGAAACTAGGTCATGTAATACGACTAATATTGAAAAACGCTCGCTTCCTAACGCATGCCTAGAATTCTAGCCGTCATGGTCAACGCCGTCATCATGGACTTCTTATGAAAAGATTACTTGCGTGCCTTCATCAATGTTCCGTGACCGCCATTGGAATACCCCCGCTCCCCATAATCGACGGCAATTTCTTGTTTTCACTCCTCTCTAAACTCAAGCTTGATTCCCCAGTCCCCTTTCTCGTTTCTAAGGCTTTGGCCCATCTCCTCTTGTTCTTGCCCGAGATTCCTGCGCCATTGAATCCCAGCACTTCTCTGAGTTCGGGGATCTCGGCATGATCTCGTGCGTTGCGCATGCGATGACACCATGTTACCCTCTTCTCCTCGCCGTCCTCATGAATTGGTGTTACCATTGGACTAGCCGTCATATCACCAACAGGCTCAAACAAAAATTCGCCTCCCACTTGCTGTATATCTCCCGCCTTCGATGCGAGACCTCCTTTAATTTGCTTCAGACCTTGGACGAGACTTTTTGCCACTGAATAAAGCATACTTTTGCGTATGTATTCAGGCCGCGGTCCCATTGCTAGGGTCCGCGTCATGCCCAACTCATTATAAAGGCGCTTCGTAGGGTCAGCGTAGATTGGAAACTGGCAGCCAGTGGCTTCTTGATACATTGGGATCAATGCAGGGGAGCCACAACCAACCACTGCAATGAATGTTGGTACGGGGAGCTGGAGAAGGGAGTCGGTCGATATATTCTCGGAAAGTGCTTTAATGTATGCTTGGCAGTTCTGCAAAAGGTCTTAGCAGATGTAAAAGATGCAGGCGAAAGGTAACATAGAGGAGCATAACTTACACCGCAGAAGAAATGCCTTACGAAAATCACAAGGACTCTCCTCGCAACCATGGGACCTGAATAGAGGTTCTTGAAAGGCCTTGATTTGCCATCTTGGCCTAGAACTGGAAAGTCTGCTACTCTATGGAGCAGCGCCTGCGATGGTATAGTGTTGTCGGTGTCAACGTCACCAATAAATTCAGCAGTATGATCTACTCCGTTATTGGTCACAGTCGAGGAAGTGTCAAGGGATATCTTTGGGGGCGGTGTTTGTGTTTTAGTGATCCCATTACGTTGGATTTCTTTTGGTGGCTGGCCATTGCTCTTGACCGCTGCGTCATTCCCCTCCACGGGATCTTTCGTGACAGACATTGCAAGGGTGAATTGTAGCTATTCGAAGGATGTTCGAATTATTGTGTTACCCAAAGGCTGAAAACCCACGGAAAAGATCTGTAGCTCCAATTCTTATTTTCAAGCTGAAAATTGTGTAAGAGTGTGATGATGATCACGGGGAAATGGAGGACATAGGCCACCTAAAGAACTGGACGACTGGAAGATCGTCAGAGCTTGGTTTCAGATACTAGCCACGGCAAACCAAAGGCCCGGAGCGTGGCGTATGTGGCTGACAACACAGGCTACGCTAATTCAAAAATGACTGATAATAGCTGACACGAAGCCTATTTTAGACGAACTCGTCTCAAAACGGATACCTCATCCTTGCTCTAAGGCGGATAACCCCCTTGCCGATGATGCAAGGCCCTGCATAATCTACAAACATCCCGGTATCATGTGTTACGGCAAAAGTTGATGGCAAATTCTACATTCTTGACTGTCCTACCCTGACAGGCTGTGCAACTCATCAGTGGATCTTGCTTTCCTGCCTCTTGATTAAATGCTTCATCTTCATGCAGACAAGCGCACTTAGAATTGTGCCACCTTTTCTTCTCTCGCCCTGCTCTCACATAACAAGTAATCACAAGCTATCAACTCTACAACCCTCAATCCCCCGCCCCGCCTGTCCATATTTCCACTGCTCAGAAGCACATACTGGGAGCGTGCGCTTGCTGGGGCCCCGTGGATATAGGACTGCATCACTTGGACGTCAATCGACTATGGAATCGACAAAACCTCGATCCATGACTGGGCTGCCGTTGATTTGTCGGCGCGTCTCAAGTTATAAATCAACCCTAATGCTTTCCGCGTAACACGTGTCATAATGAATGTCGTATTGATCAGTCGTAGCTTCCACCAACTTGACTTGCAAATGCCGTAGAAACGCTCTTTTCATCATCATCCAGAGCTCGACGACTGCTCAGAAGAGAGCCTCCACCAAATACGCTTCCAGCATCACCAGTCTTATAATCGGCAATGCGTCCGCCGGACTCCAGGTATCGCTTCAGTCGATCAGATTGGCTCAAACTGGTTTGCTTTTGAGCGTCGTTCAGCCCAGCACCTAAGCTGACACCACCTTGACCAATACTTTTCCCATCAATAACACTGCTGGTAGTATCGGTGAGGTCACTGGCAGCTACTGATTCGCCAGCAACGCTCTCTGCTGGGCGACCGCGACTTTTCTGACCGTTGACACGACCACGCCCGTCAAGACCAGGCCAACTGTCAGTAGTGAAGTTGGAAAACATCTGGGGATAGGCAGAGCTGACTCCGAGGCCCCCAAGGGTCGAAGAGTGTACAGAAGAGACATCATCTGGGATGTAGCCCATCATAGAGCCTGTGTCATAATCTTGATTGCCTTTGCCATTTGTGCGTCCATTCTGAAATCCTGACGAGGAGTAGGCCATTTGATAGCGTTGAGGTCCTCGATAGGTAGTCTTTGGTCGACTAAACTGTAGAAGCGACGTCTGCAGATTTGAAAGCGGACCCTCAACAAGGCAATTACGTTCTTTGAAGTGGAGCAACAGATAATGCCACAGAGGATGCTTTGAGAGAACCTTAGGGTTACCAAGAATAACAAGACCGTATTTTGCTCGAGTAAGAGCAACGTTAAGACGGCGAGGATCACTCAAGAAACCAATGCCCTGATGGTCATTTGATCTAACGCAAGAAAGGACGATGAAGTCCTTCTCTCGGCCTTGAAAGGCGTCAACCGAAGCTACCTCGATCTCTTTGTAGTTCTCTTTTTTGAATGTGCCAGTGTTTTGCATAGAGCTGACTACATAGCTGCGTTGACCCTCATACGGCGTGATGACGCCGATATCGACTGGCTGCACACCAGCCTTGAAGAAACGAGTAACAATTTTCTCAACATTCGAGGCTTCAGTTCGATTCAGGTAAGATGTGCCAGAGGCAGATATCTCCTCATTTCCGAGGTTGGACCAAAACATCATGGGAGTATCACTGACGGGCCATGGAAAATCAACATCTCGTCGGAGGCGTTGCTGCATAGTGACACCATTCTGGAGGGAACCCTCATAGAACATGTTTGAAGGAAATTCGGATAGGCAAGGATGCATTCGGTATTGAACATTGAGCCTAATCGGTGCCAAGCCAAGAATGACCAGACGCTCGAACAATGACTGGTTCAAGCCCGCCTTAGCTGCCTTTTTGTTCATAATTACAGGACCTAGTTGTTGATGATCTCCAACAAGCACAACTTGTTTGCAGCCAAGAACCAGAGGTATCATGCATTCAGGCTCGGCAGATTGGGTAGATTCGTCGATGAGTACAGTGCGGAACTTCATCTTGGCCAGTCGAGGATCACCCGCACCCACACAAGTGCAGCAAATAACATCAGCATTGTTCAAGATTTCTCGCTCGGCAGCTCGGGTGAGTGACTTGAACTTCTTCTCGTCCTGGCTGGACAATTCGCCCAACTCACTCTTCAGTTGCGAAAGCTTGGTCAACTCGAGGTTGCTGTCATTCATGCGAACTTGCTCATGAAGGGAAAGAAAGCCCACAGATGACTCGGCATCTTCGCGTGATTTGGCAGTCAAACGTACGACTTTCAAACCAGTCCTATGGATTCGCTCGCACAACTGGTCAACCGCTACGTTGGATGGTGCACAGACCAGAACCTGTCCACCATTGACCTTAGCTAAATGGTAGATCACTGTGGCAGAAGTAACAGTCTTGCCCGTTCCCGGTGGACCTTGGATGAGACTCAGAGGCTTCTGCAGAACGCTTTTGACAGCGTTGACTTGACTGCCATTCAATTCTGGTAGACCTGGCACGCTGAATTTTTTCGGCATCTGTATTTTCATCGGAGCAGCTGCAACCTCATGACCAAGTAGTTTGTGAAAGATATAGCCAGAAACGCTCATTTCATCCACAGCAAATGTCTTCATTGCAAGTTGCATACGATCGTACGAGGTAGCTTTCCACACGTAGTCGGCGGAGAAATTGTGGGTGCATTCTGTCGGTACGGATTTATCACTGCCGACCTTTCTCAATTCAATAGTGACTTCATCTGATTGATTGTTCGGGATCTTGACGACATATCCCACACCTTCCCAAGCTGGGCGTAGCTCGCCTTTGTACTTCAGGCGCATCTCGTCTCCGACGGCTAGCTTGACATCTCCTAGTTCGATCTTTGGCAGCACGAAGCTCGCAAGATGCTTATTGTTCAAACCGTAATCCCATCGAATCACCAATCCATCTTCAGATTGTGCCTCCTTGAGCTTGCGATCGTAGTCGGCTTCAATCTTGACGAGAGGTCCAAAGACATTCTGATATTGATACGCATCATCGTACTTGAGAAGAACGGGGGCTGGATCGTCATCGATGCCAGCAGCCTTTTCAAGATCAGCAATCGTTGCACTTGCATTATCTTTCCACATCTCTTCAAGCTTGGCTATCATTGGCGGAGTCAGGTGTCTCGCACGAAGTTGCTCAGCATCAGTAGGCACAGCCACAAGCCATGGAAGAAATGAGCGATCTTCGATCAGGGGCTGCCAGCGGGATATATCCCAGCTCATATCTTTAGATGATGGCGTTGAAGCACAAGGTTGTCTGCAAAGCAGGACAACAACTGTATCAGACTTTGCAGGAATGAATCCCAGAAGAAATACATTCTTGGTGCCACAGTTGTAGCATTCCAAGACGGTGTCACCGAGTGTTGATTGCGGATGTAATTGGACCTCCTTATGCCTTGCGCGAACCAAATGGTTGACGATGTGGGAGGATGAGGCATTGCCACGCGCACTGCAAAACCATTTACTGCATCCAAGGCATTTGACAACGCTGCTAGGTGAATGAATACCGCAGTATCTATTGAAAGTCAGCTTTCTAACGCAAAAGCTCACATCACGCGGTTTTACTCACGCGCAAGCATGTGCAGGAAGCTCTTTCTCGTCTTCAAGGCCTCGGAGTCCCAATGTCTTCATGCCATCGATAGGCATACTCGCCATGCTCTCCACATCGTCGTCATCATACACCTCAGTCTCATTGTCATCGTCATCATTCCGTCGTCTTGAAGATCCTAGGCCTCCTGCCCCACCATATTGTCCGTACAGTAGACTCTCATCGGGGTCGATGGTTGAAAGATCGTCACCAGCATTGATAGCTGCCGCAGAGTCGGATATCAAATGATTCCCCAAATGCGTAAAAGCCCCTTCCATTCTGGCGGCAGTGGTTGTCTTCTGGCTCACGTATTCCAAGTTAGCTTTGATCAGTCAGAGAAACAGCTCTCAGACAACGAGGGATCCCAGAGAGCACACAGGACACCACATCCGGCGTTTTGACACACTCACCTTCTGGAGAGAATTTTGAGGTAGCCTTGTGGCGTAAGACGCAAAAGTAGAGCTGCTGACATGCGCAGGCGAACACTAAGCCATACTCAATGAGTCATACCACTTCTCAAAGCTCCCACAAGTAACCGATAAGTTACAGAAGTTGCTCCAACAAATGTGGCGGTGTCTAATCTTCTCGAACTTTGTGCAGAGTCCCGCGATTTAGACTCGGTAAAATGTTCCACTTGAAGCTTATGATTGGCGGACTCAATAATTAATCCATTCCACTGCCACAATGCAGTGAACCAGCTCAACATGGAATTTCTAGATTAAGCTGCCAAGCAGATATGAAAGGATGGATTTCTTTCTGTTCTCTGGTGGTTGGGCTATCAACTGGCACCGGAGAGTGCTGCCAGTGCATCTCAGAGAATGATGGGAATCGCTGCGGGGCTTTTCAGGCCCGTCGGACACTAACTTTTCGTTCATTGATAACTGAAAGCTTAGTACACTGTCTCATATTCTTGATGGACTTTGACACAGAGCACGTCATGGCTGCTGATGCCAATACAAGCACGCCATCGTCGGAGCTTTTTCACACAGTCTCTCGACTCTCCTGATTATGACCAAGAGGGTCGTCTTGATCTACATTTCATTCACTGATACAAATCATTCTTCCTACATCTCTAGGTCTCGCTCTCTTATAACTTCCTCGAATATATGATTATATTCGCCAGAAACATTAGTAGGCAGATCTCTTGATGGTGTAAATGCCCATCGTAGGGCTAAGTCAACTGATATCGAAAAGGAAGGGGCCATTGATCCCGCGATTTAGTGTCAAAGGGCATCATATTGTTGCAGACCGCCTGGCGCGCATGATGTCAGCCTACCAAGTGCAAATGATTGACAGGTCTAGACATCGCTGTCCTCAAACTGACCCATTGCTCATTCTGATATTTAGCAATCGGAGAAATAATCGGCACTGATCTCCTCATTTGAACGGAAAAGTCTCTGGCAACAGGTGGCCCTGCACCCATGCTCAGATACTGCCTGATTGTTGGAGTTATTGTCTATCTTACGATGCTGTCACTAGGCGAAATAGCAGTATTCATGCCGATTGCCAGGCACATCCCAGTGATATTAATGTAGCAGGGCAAGTATGCAACAGCAAAGTGCAAACAGTAATTCACTAGCTATTCTGATTACGGTAATCTCATACAACGAAGTGGATGAGATTAGTAAAATCCTTATTACTACAGTTTCACATGTTCTCCGAACAAGCATTTCGTAACAAAATATGCATATCAGCCTCGCATTCTACAGGTAGTTGAAAGAACCCGCAATGTGTCTCATCTTGCGTGCAGAACTGCGATCAGATATAGAGAAAATGAGAAGCAATAGGGATCATAAATAGGATCTTTTAAGATGTGAGAACATAAAATGATAAAACAGCCTGAAATTCTAAAAGCGGTGTCTAGTTTTCTACAGACCTTGATTTGATCATGGCGATACTACACGTGGATCTCTACCTTCCTGTTATATTGGAAGAGGCCAGT
>Ga0335074_10006120_pt1 | contig 16670 bp, 14 predicted proteins | sample Lox_Sample_23_FD_206715 | JGI IMG/M metagenome (GOLD analysis project Ga0335074, IMG submission 206715) | Soil microbial communities from Loxahatchee National Wildlife Refuge, Florida, United States - Lox_Sample_2.3 | ecosystem: Environmental > Terrestrial > Soil > Wetlands | place: USA...
CGCTCGGGCCGTCCGCGCTCGGGCCGTCCGCGCTCGGGCCGTCCGCGCTCGGGCCGTCCGCGCTCGGGCCGTCCGCGCTCGGGCCGTCCGCGCTCGGGCCGTCCGCGCTCGGGCCAGCCGGAGCCATGGCGGGGCCCGCGCTCGGACCTGCCTGAGCCGGCGCAGGGGACGCGGCGGCCGTGGCCCCTCCAGCGGCAGCTGCAGGCACCGGGGTTGCGCCCGGCCCGGCGTCTTCCACTGACGGCAGGTCAGGGGCCAGCTCGTCCATGGTGGCGACCAGCCCCTGCTGCCGGGCGGCCGCGAACCCGTCCTCGCCGAGCGCGGCCCGCACCGCCGCGACCGTCTGCAGGTGCTGAGGTCGCTCGCAGGGCGCGATCACGGTGCCGATCGCCTCCCGGATCGCCTCGGCGGCGCCGAGCAGCCGGGCCGCCTGCCTCGCCTTCCCCAGGGCCAGCGTGATGGCCGCGAGGTCCTCCAGCACGCTGGACATGCGCCACCGGTCCCGCAGCTCGCTGTGCAGTTCAAGGCTGCGCCGCAGCAGCGAGATCGCGGCCGGGTCGCCGTCGACGGCCGCCAGCAGGCCGAGCTGCTCGGCGGACCACGCGATGCCCTCACGGAACCCGATTCCCTCCGACAGGGCGCGGCTCTCCGTCAGCAGCATGGACGCCCGCTCGACCTCGCCCTGGTAGCGGGCGACCGTCCCCAGGTTGATCAGCGACCACGCGGTCCCTTCGACGTCGCCGAGTTCGCGCGAGGCGGCCAGCGCAGTGCTGGCCTCCCTGGTGGCCCGGTTGAAGTCGCGTTGCAGCCAGGCGGCGAAGGCGAGGTACCCGTGCGCGCTGGCCACCCCCCACCGGTCCCCCGCGGCTTCGGCGACGGCCAGGCTCTCCTCGTGCAGCTCCATGGCCCTGGCGTACCGGCCCTGCTCGCGCGCTACGCTGCCGAGCACCTGCAACCCGCTGGCGATGCCCTTGGCGTCATCGAGCTCGCGGTAAAGCCGGAGTGCCGCCTCCAGCCGGCGCACCGCCGGGGCGTAGTCGCACTGCAGCAGGGCCAGCCTGCCGCCGCCAAGCAGCGCCTGGGCCCGCAGCGCGGCAGGCGCGTCGGGGCCTGAGGTTACCGCCGCGTCCATCCACTGCCTGACCTCGTGGTAGCGGCCGCGGAGGTAGGCGTAGCGGTCCAGCGGGCCGACCAGTCGCAGTGCGGCCACGGCGTCGGCCGACTCTTGCGCGAATTCGAACGCCCCGCGGAGGTTCGGCAGCTCGGCGTCCAGGCCGTCGAGCTCAAGCTCCAGGCCGCCGGCTGCGGTCTCGCCGCGTTCGATCCTGGCCGCCGCGCCCTCGGCGAGGTCGATGAAGTAGCTCAGGTGAGCCCGCCGGACCTGGTCCGTTTCCGACGCTTCGGCCAGCCGGTCCCTGGCGTAGTCGCGGATCGTGACCAGCAGGTGGTAGCGCGCGCCGTGTGTGTGCTCCACCCGGAGCAGCGATTTATCCGCGAGCCTGGTCAGCAGCTCAAGCATCGCGTCCGCGCGGATGTCCGGCCCGCTGGCCACCCGCTCGGCCGCCTCGAGCGTGAACCCCCCGTAGAAGGCGGCCAGCCGGCGGAAGACGGCACGCTCGGGTCCGTCGAGCGTGTCGTGGCTCCAGTCCAGGGTGGCGCGCAGCGCCTGGTGCCGGCGCGGCGCCGAGCGCGAGCCGCCGACCAGCACCGCGAAGATGTCGTCCAGCCGCGCCGCCAGCTGCGCCGAGGATAGGACCCGCATCCGCGCCGCCGCCAGCTCGATCGCCAGCGGCAGCCCGTCGAGGCGCTGGCAGATGGACCAGACCGTGGCGGCGTTCTCGTCGTTGACGCGGAACGACGGCCGCACGAGCTGCGCCCGCTGCTCGAACAGCTTGACCGCGTCGGAGCGCTCGACCAGCGACGCGGTCGGCGGCGCGCCTGGCTTCGGCAGCGACAGCGGCGGTACGTGCCAGTTCAGCTCGCCTTCCACGCCGAGGGCCTCACGGCTGGTGGCCAGGATGACCAGGGCCGGGCAGGCGGCGAGCAGGTCCTCAGCGCACCTGGCGGTGGCCTCCGCGAGATGCTCGCAGTTATCGAGCACGACGAGCACCTGGTGGTCGGCGACGTGCTCGGCGACCGCCTCGATGGCTTCCTGCCCGGGAGTATCCGGGACGCCCAGCCGGGAGGCGACCGTCTGCGCGACGATGCCGGGGTCTTCGATCGGGGCTAGTTCCACCCAGCAGGTACCGGCCGCGAACGACGCGCCGACGGCCCTGGCCGTGGCCAGCGCGAGGCGGGTCTTCCCGGTACCGCCGGGCCCGGTGAGGGTGAGGAGCCTGCTGCGGGAAAGGGCGGCCACGACGTCGTTGAGCTCGCTCTCCCGGCCCACCATGGGGGTAAGCCGTACGGGCAGCTGCTCCCTGGTCAGCACGTCATGCTCCCGCTCGCTCGGTCACGCAATTGTTCCCGTATGCGAAGAATCTAGCTCCCGCGTGCCTGCGGGTCACGACGGCGCCCGGCCAACCATCCTTCGATCCTGAGTAGCCTATGCAAATGGACGAGAACCGTGCTCGCCGGGTGACCGACGCGCTGAGGGACCGCGGCATCAACGCTCACCTGAGAAAGCAAGGGGTCGACGCGTACGCGGTGCAGGTGCCCGCGGGCGGCGGGCGCGAGGCCATCTGGGGTGCCGAGGGCACGACGGGCCTGGAGGCCGAGGTCCTGCTCGACGGGGACCTGGTCGGCTTCGTCTCCGAGATCCCCGGCTCGCAGGCCTTTGACGAGGCCCAGATCGTGGACGCCATCGCGCGGGCCGACTACGACGAGCCGGAGGGGCACGAACGCGCCGCGGCGCCGCCGCCGGGCCCGTCACTGCCCAGAGAGGGCGGAGTCTTCCGCCGGTTCATCGAAGGGTTCCGCGAGGACGAGCCGTAGCTGAGAGGCTATCGTCGTGCGGTTGGCGACATGGAACGTGAACTCGGTCAAGGCCCGCCTGCCGCGGCTGCTGCAGTGGCTGGCCGAGACCGAGCCCGACGTGGTCGGCCTGCAGGAGACCAAGGTCGCGGCGGCCGCCTTCCCCGCGGCCGAGGTGGAGGAACTCGGTTACGAGGTCGCCGCGCACGGCGACGGCCGCTGGAACGGGGTCGCCCTGCTGTCCAGGGTCGGCCTGGAGCGGGTCAGCCTGGGCTTTCCCGGCGAGCCCGGGTACGAGGGGGAGCCCGGTGAAGCACTGCTGCTCGACGAGCCCGGCCTGCGCAAGCCGGAGGCCAGGGCGGTCGGCGCCGACTGCGGCGGAATCAGGGTCTGGTCGCTGTACGCGCCCAACGGGCGGACGCCCGCGTCAGCCCACTACGCCTACAAGCTCAGCTGGTACGCGGCGCTGCGCGACGCGCTGGCGGCCGAGCTCAGCACCGCGTCCGCGCTGGTGGCGTGCGGCGACTTCAACGTGGCGCCGACCGACGCGGACGTGTGGGATCCCGCGGTGTTCGCCGGCTCCACGCACGTCACCGTGCCCGAACGGCAGGCGCTCGCGGACCTGCGGGCTCTCGGGCTGCACGACGTGGTACCCGCCCCGATGAAGGGACCGCACCCGTTCACCTACTGGGACTACCGCGCGGGCGCGTTCGGAAAGGACATGGGCATGCGCATCGACCTGGTGTACGCCACCCAGGCCGTCGCCGACCGGGTGCGCGACGCGTACGTGGACCGCGAGGCCCGCAAGGGCCAGGCGCCCTCTGACCACGCCCCGGTCGTGGTCGACCTCAGCTGAGGATGCGCGCGGCGTTGTCGCGCAGCACCGCCTCCGCGACCTCGGCCGGCAGGTCGAGGTCCGCGAGCTCGGACAGGCAGCGCTCGGGGCCGAAGAAGGGGAAGTCGCTGCCCCACAGGAACTGCCCGGACAGCCGGCCGCGCAGCTCACGGATGACCTCGGCCGGGATCCGCCGCGGCGCCCAGCCGGAGATGTCGATGTACACGTTGGTCTTGTGCAGCGCGATGGCGATCAGGTCCATGTGCCAGGGCCAGCCGAAATGCGCGGCGACCACGGTCAGGCCGGGATGCGCCGCGGCCACCGGGTCGAGCTTGAGCGGGTGCGCGTAGTCGATCCTGATCCCCTGGCCGCCCGGCTGGCGCGCGCCGATCCCGCTGGTCCCGGTATGGAACAGCGCGATCAGGCCGTGCCGCTCGCACGCCGCGAAGATGGGCCAGTACCGCGGGTCGTCGGGCGAGAACGCCTGGAGGGACGGGTGGAACTTGACCCCGCGCAGCCCGAGCGAGGCGATGTTCGCCACCTCCGCCACGGCCGCGTCGCCCTTGTGGGGGTCTACGGAACCGAGCCCGGTGAACACGTCGGGGTAGTCACGGCACGCGGCGGCCACGGTCTCGTTCGGGACCCGCGGCCGTGCTGTCGCGGTCTCGGCGTCCCAGGCCAGCAGGACCGCCTTGACCTCGAGCCCGCGGTACAGCGCCGCCAGCTCCCCGAGCGATCCCCGCCTGGCCGGTGAGCGGAAGTAGGCCTCGGCGGCCTCGACATAGCCGGCCATGCTGCCGTCCAGCCAGTCCGGGGTGGGCAGGTGCACATGGAAGTCAATCGCGCGCAGCGGCACCCGACTTACCGTACTCCGGTTCCCGGCCCCTGGCTCTGCAGGTAGCTGGCCGAGACCTTCTTCGGCACCACCATGCACCACGCGTCGGTGAGCAGTTCGCGCAGCTCGTCCGCCTTGAGCACCGGCAGCCTGGCCCGGACCCACTGATACCGCTCGTCGCTGCGCAGCGGCATCATGAACTTGTCCGGCTCGCTGGCCACCAGCGCGGCGCGCTCGTCTTTCGGGAAACCGAAGCCGATCCGCTCCTCATCCGCCGAGACCGAGGCGTACACGATCCTGCCGACCCGGAACTTCGTGTGGTCCCTGATGAGGTGCTCGGACGTGCGGGGCAGCGACATCGCGATCAGCCGCACGTCCTCAAGCGTGGCCACGACCAGTCAGCCGCTGGTCGGCGGCTTGGTCACCTCAGGCACGGACACCCGGCCAGCTTACCGGGGGCGGCCAGCGGCGGGACTAGGCTAGATGTGGCACTTCCGGGTAAAGGGGCTGTCATTGGCGAGGGACGAGTCCTCGATCGGCCGCGTCGGCGTGCTGACCGTGGGGACGCGGGGCGAGGCCGGGCCCGGTGAGGTGCTCATCAAGATCCGCGGCGGCTCCGAGGCCTTCCTGGCCTGGTCGGACCAGCCGCTACCCAAGGGGGCGACAGTCCTGATCGTCGAGTCGCGCGGCAGGCGGGCCGTCGACGTCATCGAGTGGGAGGACGTGCTCGGCGACAGTCCGCGCATTCCAGAGTAAGTTCAGAGCAGGAGGCTGTGATGTTCGGCTACCGTGTTCCAGCGCCCGACGAGGCGATGCTGATTTCCGGCGGGAAGTACGGGACGAAGGGCTCGCCGTTCCGTGTCGTGGTCGGCCACGGCGCCTTCGTCACGCCCATTACCCGCAAGGTCAGGTATCTCACGCTGTCCATGCAGGAGGCCGAGGTCTCCGAGCAGTGCGTGACCCACCAGGGAATCGCGCTGAACGTGCGCGCGGTGATCGCGTTCAAGGTCGGCAACGACGAGGAATCCATCGTCAACGCGGGGCAGCGTTTCCTGTCCGACCAGGACCAGATGTCGGTGCTGACCGGGCGGATCTTCGCCGGCCACCTGCGCTCGATCATCGGCTCGATGACCGTCGAGGAGATCGTCACCGAGCGGCAGAAGCTGGCCAGCGAGGTGCTCGACGGGTCGAAGGCCGAGATGGCCACGATCGGCCTGATCGTGGACTCGCTGCAGATCCAGTCGATCGATGACATGGGCGCCGGGTACATCGCCGCGATGGCCGCGCCGAACAACGCCGCGATCCAGCGGCAGGCCAAGATCGCGCAGGCGCAGGCCGACCAGGCCGCGGCCGAGGCCCAGCAGGCGTCCGCCCGCAAGCAGTCCGAGTTCGCGCGGGAGACCTCCGTCGTCCAGGCCCAGTACAAGGCCGAGATTGACCGGGCGCAGGCGCAGGCCGCGCAGGCGGGCCCGCTGGCCGAGGCCGAGGCTCAGCGGGCGGTCATCGCCGCCCAGGCCGAGCTGGCCAGGCAGCAGGCCGAGCTGCGCCAGCAGCAGCTCGTCTCCGAGGTGATCAAGCCCGCCGAGGCGGAAGCCGAGCGCGTCAAGGTGCTGGCCAAGGCCGACGCCGAGCGCACCAGGATCCAGGCCGAGGCCGCCGCCTCGAACAACCGCGTCGCCCTCGACCAGCTGCTGATCAACCAGCTACCGCTGATCGTCAAGGAGGCCGCGGCCGGGCTGGCCGGGGCGAACGTCAGCGTCCTCAACGGCGCCGACGGGCTGGGCGAGATCGCCGCGGGACTGGTCAGCCAGGGCCTGACCATCCTCGATTCGGTCCGCAAGGGCATGCCGAGCCAGTACCAGGCCAGCGCGCCGGACCGCCAGGTCACCGACGGCCAGTCCGGGACGCAGGCCTAGAAGTGGCGATTTGCTGACGTAGGAATATGCCCCCTGCGTACGCCGCGCCGTGGCGGTTAGGCTCGCAGTCGTGACCGCAGCGTCGACGGCCGTCCAGGTCGGCATCCCCGCCGAGCGCGCGCGGCCGCTCACCGGCCGGCGTACGGTGCTGCTGGCCGGGGTGTACTTCCTGCTGGCGGCGCTGGCGGTCACGCTGTGGCTGTGGCGCGACCCCGCATCGCGGATGCCGGCGGGCAACCCCTACGACACCGACCAGTTCGCCTGGTTCTTCCGGTACGACGCAACCGCGGTCGCGCACGCCAGGCTGCCGGCCCTGGTCACCGCGGCGATGAACGCCCCGCGGGGCGTGAACGTCATGTGGAACACGTTCATGCTCCTGCCCGGGGTGCTGCTCGCGCCCGTGACGCTGCTGTTCGGGCCGCAGACCAGCCTGACGGTCATGCTGACCGCCGGCTTTGCCGGGTCGGCGACGGCCATGTTCGCCGTGCTGCGGCGCTGGCAGGTCAGCGTGCCCGGGGCCGCGCTCGGCGCCGCCGTCTACGGGTTCTCGCCCGCCCTGCTGCACTCGGCGCTCGGCCACTACGACCTGCAGTTCGCCGTGCTGCCGCCGCTGATCATCGACGCGGGCCTGCGCCTGGCGACCGGGCGCGCCCGGCCCGTGCGCGGCGGCGGCTGGCTCGGCCTCCTGGTCACCGCCCAGCTGCTGACCAGCGAGGAGATCCTGCTCGACACCGCGATCGCGGGAGTCCTGCTCGCCGCCGTCCTCGCCGCCAGCCGGCCCCGGCAGGTGGCGGGACGGGTCGCGGCCGTGGCCGGGGGGCTCGGCACCGCGGCCTGCGTGGCGGCCGCGCTGGCCGGTTACGCGCTGTGGGTGCAGTTCTCCGGCCCGCTGACGCAGCACGGCAGCCCGTTCGCCACCGACTTCTTCAAGAACGACCTGACCGGGTTTGTCGTCCCCTCCGCGCTGATGGTGTTCCACACCGCGGGGAGCGCGGCCGAGGCCGCCCAGTACCAGGGCAACCTGCCGGAGTACCTCGGCTACCTGGGCTGGCCGCTGCTCGTGCTGCTGGTGCTGGCCGCGGTCAGGTTCTGGCGGCTGCTGCCGGTCCGGGCGACCGCGGTCACCGCCACGGCGCTCGGGGTGTTCTCGCTGGGCGGCACCCTGCTGGCCAGCGGGCACGACCACTCCTGGCTCAAGCTGCCGTGGTACTGGCTGCAGGGCCTGCCCGTGCTCAATACGGTGCTGCCGGACCGGTTCTCCATCCTCACGGACGGCGCGGCCGGCGCGCTGCTCGCCTTTTCCCTCGACGCGGCCGTGCCCGTGCTCGCCGCGTACGCAGGCCGCCGCCTGCCGCGGCTGGCCTCCGGCCGGCGCCCGGCCGCGGTGGTCATGTCCGCCTGCCTGCTGGCCGTCCTGCCGATCCTGCCGAAGCCCCTGCCGGCCGCCGCCACGACTCCGGTCCCGCCCGGCTGGCCGGCGGTGTTCGCCTCGCTGCGGCTGCCCGCGTCGGCCTCGGTCCTTGTCGTCCCGATCCCGATGTCCACCTTCACCGAGCCGCTGCGCTGGCAGGCCGACACCGGGGAGCCCGGCTCGCTGGTGGGCGGGTACTTCATGGGCCCGGTCTCGGGCGGGCAGGTCTACGTCGACGGGTACGGGACCCCGCAGGCCGGCCGGTACCTGAACTTCCTGTGGGCCGAGTCCGGGGCCGGGATGCCCTCGTGGCTGGACGCCGGCATACCGCCCAGTGCCTACACGCGGCCAGGTATCCTCCAGCCCGTCCAGGCAGTGAGCCTGCAGCAGATGCGCGCGCAGATCGCGGCCTGGGGGGTGTCGGCCGTCGTCGCGGTCGCCCCGCCGGCCTCGCTGCTCGCCGGCTACCTCACCGTGCTGCTCGGTTCGCCGTATGCCGCGTCGGGCGACGTCCTCGCCTGGCGCGTGTAGGCCCGTCCCGCCAGGGCGCCAGGGCTGTGAGAGGCTGCCGGGATGGCGGTTCTGGGGGTCGCGTGCGCGGCGGCCGCGCTGGCGTGGGCGTACCTGCTCCTCGGGCACGGCCGGTACTGGCTGACCGGCGAGCGCCTGCCGCGTGCCGCGGCCGCGCCTGCCCGGTGGCCGAGGGTCGCGGCGGTCATCCCGGCCAGGAACGAGGCCGACATGCTGCCGGTCACCCTGCCGACGCTGCTCGCGCAGGACTACCCGGGCGCGCTCACCGTCATCCTGGTCGACGACTGCAGTGCGGACGGCACCGCCGAGGTCGCGGAGAAGCTCGGCCGCGAGGCGGGCGGCCGGGAGCGGGAGCTTCGAGTGGTGGCCGGCGCTCCGCCGCCCCCCGGGTGGGCCGGGAAGGTGTGGGCCATGGCCCAGGGCCTGCGGGCGGCCGGGGCCTGGCCGGACTACGTGCTGTTCACCGACGCCGACATTGCCTGGGACCCGGGCGCGCTGCGCGGCCTGGTCAGCGCGGCGCAGGGCGATGACCGCGACCTCGTCTCGCAGATGGCGCTGCTGCGCACGGCGACATCGTGGGAGCGCGTCATCGTCCCCGCCTTCGTGTACTTCTTCGCGCAGCTCTACCCGTTCCGGCGGGTCAACGCGCCCGCGTCGCGCACGGCGGCGGCCGCCGGAGGGTGCATGCTGGTCCGCCGCGAGATGCTGGAGCGATCCGGCGGGCTGGCGCCGATCAGCGGCGCCCGCATCGACGACGTGGCCCTGGGCCGGATGATCAAGCGCCAGCGGCGGCGGTCCTGGCTGGGCCTGTCGACCCAGGTGGTGAGCGTTCGCCCCTACCCGAGGCTGGCCAGCCTCTGGCACATGGTCGCCAGGTCCGCCTACATCCAGCTCAACTACTCACCGTTGCTGCTGGCCGGGACGGTGGCCGGGCTGCTCTTCTTGTATGCGCTGCCGCCCGCCGGGGCGATCGCCGGGCTGTTGGCGGGCGCCGCGACCGCACCGGCGGCGCTCGCGGCCGGGGCGGGCCTGACGGGCTGGGCCCTGATGTCGCTGACCTTCCTGCCCATGCTGAGGCTGTACCGGCTGTCGCCGCTGCGCGCGCCCGGGCTGCCGCTGATCGCGATGCTCTACGCGGCGATGACCGTCGACTCCGCGCGCCGGCACTACGCGGGGCGCGGCGCGGAATGGAAGGGCCGGACCGACCGGTTACGCTGCTGCCGTGACAGGCACGCTATGGGCCGACGAGCAGGAACCGGGCCCCTGGCACCGCTTCCTGATCGCCGACACGTTCACCGACACCCCGCTCGAGGGCAACCAGCTAGGGGTGTTTCCGGACGGCCGGGGCCTGGACGATCACGTGATGCAGCGGACCGCCAGGGAGCTGAACTTCTCAGAAACCGTCTTCTTCCTGCCCGCCGAACGCGGCGGCGACGCCCGTCTCCGCATCTTCACGTCCAGCACGGAGCTGCCCTTCGCCGGGCATCCCGTGCTCGGCTCGGCGTTCGTGCTGGGCGAGATGCTCGGCAGCGCCGCGCTGCACCTGGAGACCGGCCTCGGCCCCGTGCTGGTCGAGCTGGACCGTGACGGGGACGCGATCACGTTCGGCCGGATGGAGCAGCACATCCCGGTGCCCGAGCCGTACGAGCGGGCGGCCGGCCTGCTGAAGGCGCTCATGCTGGAGCAGTCTGGATTGCCGGTCGAGGCGTACCTCAACGGCCCTAGGCACGTCTACGTCGAGCTGGCCAGCGAGGCCGACGTGGCGGGACTGCAGCCGGACTTCCGGGCCCTGGGTGACCTGCCCATCATGGTGAGCTGTTTCGCAGGCCGGGGCACGCGTTGGAAGACCCGCGTGTTCGCCCTCTTCCACGGGATGGATGAGGACCCGGCGACCGGTTCGGCGGCCGGCCCGCTCGCGGTTCACCTGGCTCGCCACGGCCGGATCGGCTTCGGCGAGGAGATCGAGATCAGGCAGGGCCAGGAGATCGGCAGGCCGTCGCGGCTCTACGCGCGCGCCGAGGGCTCGGCGGACCGGGTCGAGCGCGTGCTCGTCGGCGGCTCCGCCGTGATCGTCGCCCGCGGCGAGTACCGGCTCCGTTAAGGACAGGGGATGATGGGCGTGGCTCAAGGCAGGCGAATCCAGGGAAGGTGAGCAAGTGACGATCAGCGTTCAGGGCGTGGTGGCGCGCGGCAAGGGCGAGCCGGTGGCGCTGACCACCATCCTCGTGCCCGAACCAGGACCGGGTGAGGCGCTCGTCGCCGTGCAGGCCTGCGGGGTGTGCCACACCGACCTGCACTACAAGCAGGGCGGCATCGGCGACGACTTCCCCTACCTGCTCGGGCACGAGGCGGCCGGCGTGGTGGAGGCCGTCGGCCCGGACGTGACCGACGTGGCACCAGGCGACTTCGTCATCTTCAACTGGCGCGCCGTATGCGGGCGGTGCCGAGCCTGCAGCCGCGGCCGGCCGTGGTACTGCTTCAGCACCCACAACGCGAGCCAGAAGATGACGCTGCAGGACGGCACCCCGCTGTCCCCCGCGCTCGGCATCGGCGCGTTCGCCGCCAAGACGCTCGTCGCCTCGGGGCAGTGCACCAAGGTCAACCCCGCCATCGGCGCGACCACCGCCGGGCTGCTCGGCTGCGGCGTGATGGCCGGCCTCGGCGCGGCGCTCAACACGGGCGGCGTCACCAGGGGCGACAGCGTGGCGGTCATCGGCTGCGGCGGCGTGGGCGACGGCGCGATCCTCGGGGCCCGGCTGGCCGGCGCCCGGACGATCATCGCGGTCGACGTGGACGACCAGAAGCTGGAGTGGGCCCGCGGGTTCGGCGCCACCGACGCGGTCAACTCGCGCACCGCCGACCCGGTCGAGCGGATCCGGGAGCTGACCGGCGGCTTCGGCGCGGACGTGGTCATCGAGGCGATCGGCCGGCCCGAGACCTACCAGCAGGCCTTCTACGCGCGCGACCTGGCCGGGACGGTGGTCCTGGTCGGCGTCCCGACGCCGGAGATGCGGCTGGACCTGCCGCTGCTCGACGTGTTCGGCCGCGGCGGCGCGCTCAAGTCCTCCTGGTACGGGGACTGCCTGCCGAGCCGCGACTTCCCGATGCTCGTGGACCTGCACCTGGCCGGGCGCCTGCCGCTGGACAAGTTCGTCTCGGAGACGATCTCACTCGGCGACGTCGAGGAAGCGTTCGCCAAGATGGGCCGCGGCGAGGTGCTGCGGAGCGTCGTAACTCTGTGAACAGCAGGGTCCCGCGGCATCCCGCCACCCGCATCGCGATGTGGTCGGGGCCGCGGACCGTGTCCACGGCGCTGATGCGGGCCTGGGAGAACCGGCCGGACACGGTGGTCGCCGACGAGCCGCTGTACGCCTTCTACCTGGACCGTACCGGCCTTGACCACCCCGGGCGGGACGAGGTGATCGCGAGCCAGCCCACCGACTGGCGGGTCGTGCTGGCCGGCCTGACCGGCGATCCGCTGCCGGCCGGGGTCAGCATCAGCTACGCCAAGCACATGACGCACCACCTGCTCCCCGAGGTGGACCGCGCCGCGCTCGCCCCGCTGCGGCACGCGCACCTGATCAGGGACCCGCGCGAACTGCTCGCCTCGTACGCCCGGGTCCGCGCCGAGCCGTCCCTGGACGACCTGGGCCTGCGCCAGCAGGCGGAGATCTTCGAGACGTTCGGCGGGCCCGTCGTCGACTCCCGGGACCTGCTCACCGAGCCCGAGGGCACGCTCCGATCCCTGTGCCGCGCCCTGGACGTGCCGTTCGACGCCGCGATGCTGTCCTGGCCGGCCGGCCCGCGGGACAGCGACGGGGTGTGGGCGCCCCACTGGTACGCCAGCGTGCACGCCTCCACGGGCTTCTCGGCCTACCGGCCGCCGGCCGGCCTGCTGCCCGCCCGCCTCGAGCCCCTCGCGCGGCAGTGCGAGCCGTACTTCTCGCGGCTGCACGAGTACCGCATTTCCCCCCTGGGAGGTAAACGTGCTGCAGGCCTTCGATGAGCGCAACCGCGACCTCATCGTCAGCGTGGCCGGCAAGCTCACCCACCGTGACCGGGCGGCGGTGAGCCCGTTCGATTCGGCCGTCCAGGGCGGTGACGCGGTGTGGGAGGGCCTGCGGCTCTACGAAGGGAAGATCTTCCGGCTGGACGCGCACCTGGCCCGGCTGCGCGCCTCCGCCCGGGCCCTGGCGTTCGAGCAGATCCCCTCGGACGAGGAGATCACCGCCGAGATCCGGCGCACGCTGGCCGCGAACGGCATGCGGGACGGCGTCCACATCAGGCTCACCCTCAGCCGCGGGGTCAAGATCACCTCGGGCATGGATCCCAGGCTCAACCGGTCCGGGCCGACGCTGATCGTGCTCGCCGAGTACAAGGAGCCGGTCTACGACGCCTCCGGCATCACGCTGATCACCGCCAGCGTCCGCCGTCCCGCGCCGGACTGCCTGGACCCGAAGATCCACCACAACAACCTGCTGCCGTCGATCCTGGCCAAGATCGAGGCGAACGTGGCCGGCGCGGACGACGCCGTGATGCTCGACCCTCGCGGCTTCATCGCGGAGACCAACGCGACGAACATCTTCATGGTGACCCGCGGGACGCTCGCCACGCCCACCACCGTGTCCTGCCCGGAGGGCATCACCAGGGGAGCCGTCCTGGACCTGGCCGCCTCGGCCGGGATCACCTGCCGGGCCGGCGACTACACGCTGCCCGAGCTGTACACCGCCGACGAGGCCTTCGTGACCGGCACCATGGGCGGGCTGGCGCCCGTCGTCCGCGTGGACGGCCGCGCCATCGGCGACGGCATCCCGGGACCGCTGACCAGGCGCCTGGCCGCCCTGTTCGCCGACCTCACGGCCACCGCCGGCACCCCGGTCGCGTAGGTTGCCCAGGCGGGGCACCACCGTTCGTTCGGCCTAATGGCCCTTGATCTTTCCGTCCTCGAGTTCAAGGACGGAATCGGCGATGTCGATGAGGTTCGGGTCGTGGGTGGCGACCAGGGCGGTCACGCCCTCGGACTGCACCACCGCGCGCAGCAGGCGCATGATCTGCTTGGCGGTCTCGGAATCGAGCTGGCCGGTGGGCTCGTCGGCCAGCAGCACCTGCGGGCTGCCCGCCAGCGCCCGGGCGATCGCGACCCGCTGCTGCTGGCCGCCGGACAGCTCGGCGGGCCGCTGCCTGGCGTGCTCGCCGAGACCCACGATGTCCAGCATGAGCCGCACGCGGTCCTCCCGTTCCCTGGGGGCCACGCCGGCGATCCGCAGCGGCACCCCGACGTTCTCCGCCGCCGACAGGATCGGGATGAGGCCGAACGACTGGAAGATGAACGCCACCGACGTGCGCCGCAGCCGCAGCCGCTCGTGCTCGGACATGGCCGTCACGTCGTGGTCGGCGACCCGGACGCGACCCGCGTCCGGCAGGTCGAGCCCGCCGACGATGTTGAGCAGGGTGGTCTTCCCCGATCCCGACCGGCCGCGCAGCGCCACCAGCTGGCCGGCCTGGACGGTGAACGAGACACCGCGCAGGGCGTGGGTGGCCGTGCGCCCGGTGCCGAACGTGCGGGCGATCCCGTCGACGTCCAGCATGGTCGCGGCCAGCGTCGCGGTCACCGGGACGCCCCGGGGTCCTCGGCGGCCTGGGGTTTCCTGGGTTCTGCGGGGTCACGCCGGTCCGGCCAGACGCCGATATGGTCGGGCTCGGCTTCCAGCCGGACCAGGCCGCGCATGCCGAGCGGCTCGGTCATCTCGCGCGGCAGCTGGAGCCGCCCGGCCCGGTCCAGCACCGCGTACTCGACGGCGTGCTGTGCGGCCTGGCTGCCGAGCACCTGCCGGTGCGTCTCGGTGCTGGTGCGCCCGTCCCTGATCGCGATGGTCCGGCGCACCACCCCCGACACGGCCGGGTCGTGCGTGACGATGAGCACGGTGACGCCGAGCTCGGCGTTGGCCTTCTGCAGCGCGCTGAACACCTCGGCCGCGGTGACGGTGTCGAGCTCGCCGGTGGGCTCGTCGGCCAGCAGCACCTTCGGGTTGTTGACCAGCGCGACCGCGATGGCGGCCCGCTGCTGCTCACCGCCCGACATCTGGTCCGGCCTGCGGTGCCTGCAGTCGCCGAGGCCGAGCAGTTCGAGCAGCTCGGCAGCGTGCGCGCTGCGCGCCCTGGCCCGGCCGCCCGCCAGGCGCATCGGCAGCTCCACGTTCTGCTGCGCGGTCAGGTAGGGGAGCAGGTTGCGCGAGGTCTGCTGCCAGATGAAGCCCACGACCTGCCGCCGGTAGGCCAGCCGCTGCCGCGGGCTCATCGTCGCCAGGTCGTTGCCCGCCACCTTGACCGAGCCCGCGGTGGGGGTGTCCAGCCCGGCCAGGATGTTCATCAGGGTGGACTTGCCGCTGCCCGAGGCGCCCACCAGCGCGACGACCTCGCCCTCGTCCACCAGCAGGTCGAGCCCCTGGAGCGCCTGGACCTCGATGCCCGCCGCGATATAGATGCGCACCAGCCGGTCGCAGACGATCAGTGAGCCCGCGCCGAAGTCACGGTGCTGCCGCGCCGCTTCCGCGCCCAGGTCCGAGATGCTGGTGCTCATTGGATGCCTCCCTGTCTACCTATTGTGCCCGGAGCATGCCGGTGATACCCCGGCGGCGAAGGCCGCGCGCCTGGCCGGTCAGCACGGCCAGGGCGAGGATGCAGATGCCGGCGGCGGGCAGGCCGAGCGCGAGCGCGTCCGGCTGGAACTGGACCGGGGCGTTGGTGCCGGTGAACGCGGACAGGTCGACCGACGAGCCGACCACCTGCGGCAGCACCAGCGCGCAGGCGGCGCCCGCCACGACCGCGGCGATCACGGCCGGCATCGCCTCCGCCATCACGAGCCCGGTGTCGCGCTGAAGGCCCATGACGGTGAGCCTGGCCAGGGTCAGCTCGCGGTCGGCCGACCCGAGCGCCAGGCCCAGGATCACGATGAACAGGCCGAACGCCGCGGCGGTAACCATGGTCAGCGCGATGATCAGCCCGGCGCCGTGCTGGAGCGGCGAGCTGGCCAGCGAGGCGAGCACCGCGGAGCGGAACGTCGTGACGGCCGGCGGGATCATCTTGCCGATGACGGCGGAAAGCTGCGCTTGGTCGATGCCCGACCCGGTGACCAGGACCACGTTGGGCGCGGGCTGGCCGGTCGGGCCGGGCAACCTCGCCAGCGGCATGACCACGAACGTCCCGCCTCCCGGCTCGGCGGGGGTATCGCCGATGGTGCCGGTGACCCGCACGGTGAACGGGCCCACCGGGGAGCTCGAGGCCAGCTGGACGGCCCCGCGGCCCAGGAGGGCGGCGGCCTGCGGCGAGGCGAGCACCGGCACGGGCGGGCCCGCGGACCGGATCCGGCCCGGCGTGCCGCCGACGGCGGCCGGGGGGAACGGGGTGTCCGCGACCAGGGCCGCGTAGCTGGCCGGGTTCACCTGGACCAGGGTTACCGGCTGGCCGGCCGGCGTGGCCCAGGTCGTGGTCCAGACCGCGCTGACGTGCCGGACCCCGCGGACCGCGGCGATCGCGCTCAGCGCGGACGGGGTGACCGGGAACGGCCCGGCGTCGATGAGGACGTCGGCGCCGGTGGCGTGCCAGGAGGCGGCGACCTCGCCGCGGGTGATGCCGTTGCTGGTCATCCCGGCGAAGGTGGCCAGGCTGAGCCCGAGGACCAGGGCGAAGGCGGGCAGGACCCCGGTCAGCGGGGACCGGGCGGCGCGGGACATGGCGACGAACCCGGTGGCGCCGGTGCCGCGGGCGGACAGGCGGAGCAGGCCGCGGACGGCCAGCGGGTACAGCCGCAGCATGATGACCACGACCGGGATGGCGACCAGGACCGGGGTGATGGCCAGGTACAGGTCGATGCCGCCGCCGGCCGGGACGCCCTGGTCGTGCAGGACGACCAGGCCGGCCGCCGCGGCGGCGCAGCCGGTGAGCTCGGCGACGGGCCGGCGCCAGGCGGAGCGGCGGCCGGTTTCGGCGGTGGTGACCTGGGCGGGGTTGGCGGCGGGGGCGGGCTTGCGGTGCTGCCAGGCGGCGACCAGCGGCGGCCCGGCCAGCGCGGCGGCGACCGTGATCCCGGCCAGCCACCAGGCGGCCGGGGACGGCGTGGTGCCGCCCGGGATCAAGACGATGGCCAGCCCGGCGCCGGCCAGCGCACCCGGCACCGCCGCCACCACCGCGGTACGTGCCGCCACCGCCGCGACCTGCCGCAACGAGCCG
>Ga0335074_10006121_pt1 | contig 16670 bp, 14 predicted proteins | sample Lox_Sample_23_FD_206715 | JGI IMG/M metagenome (GOLD analysis project Ga0335074, IMG submission 206715) | Soil microbial communities from Loxahatchee National Wildlife Refuge, Florida, United States - Lox_Sample_2.3 | ecosystem: Environmental > Terrestrial > Soil > Wetlands | place: USA...
GCGGTCAGTAGGTTACCAATAAGTTCGTCGTCTCCGGGGTAGAGCCGCAACCCTTCGGTCGCGGTTTGTGCGGCGGCGCGATATTCGTGTTTTCTGATTTGCGCGAGTGATAAATTGACGAAGTACTCGCCGGGTTTTTCCTTGGCTCTCGCGAGACTTTGTAGGACGGCGATGGCTTCATCAAATCGCCCAAGACTGATCAGGGAACTCGCATAATTGATGGCGACGTGTTGGGTGAGGGGATGACCTGGAACAGATGCCGCAATATCAGGCGAGAATAGACTGGCGTAAATTTCTTCAGCCTTGCGATAATCGCCGATGCCTGCGAGCGCTTGCGCCTCGCGAAGGAACGGTTCGATGTCATCCTGTTCGACGACGCGGTACGTTCCGGCGTTGTTCCAGACGCCCTTTTCGCGCAGGTGCTCGCGGTACTCTCCAGCTCCTACAGTCGGCATCGCATAACGAAGCTTGGGATGAAACGACCGGTATCGGATGCCGTGGTCTGATGCCGCCCGTTCGAGGGCAGCCTCAAGTGCGGCGTAACCCGACGGCCTATTCCCTGGCTCCTTCTCCAGGCATGCATGGATGACGTCTTCTGCGCCGAATGCAGTCTCTTTAAGCAAACCACCGAGTCGTCGGGGCGCGTCGAACAAATGCTTTAGGCAGATTTCGTCAGCCGTTGTACCGACGAATGGACAATTGCCGCTTTCCCATTCATACATAAGACAGCCCAAGCTGTAGATATCCGTTCGGTCATCCAAGTCTGGCCTGCCCAGGAGCTGCTCTGGTGCCGCGTAGGAAACGGTTCCGAGAAAGGTTCCGGCCGCTGTGAGCGCGGGGTGATTGTGGCGGGCCTCGAGAGTCGTCCTCCGATCGCCCGTTACATCAGGCATCGTCAATTGCCTGGCCAACCCCCAATCCGAAACGTAAGCCAGCGTCTCTTCATCCAGGAGTATGTTGTCTGGCTTTATGTCGCGGTGAATGATCTTGTGTTGTTCGTAGGCCCAACGGAGCGTACCGACAACGCGAGCCATCACCGAAAAAAAGACCTCTGGTTCCCGACTTCGGAGGTATCCTCGAAGATTGCCGCCTTGCATCCACCGAGAGCACACGACTGGAATTTCGTTTACGCGAGTCAGGCATAGCGCCTCGACGACACCGTTGCATGCCGAAAGAGTCATCCAAACGCGCATTTCTCGCAGGTATCGCTGCCATGCCTGATCGTCCTCGCTGATTTCGCGCTGGATAAATTTAAGCGCAAACCGATCCGTGCCGTGAACGAGGCAAATGCACTCCCCCATGCCGCCCTTCAGGACTCGTTCAATGTTGAAATCCGAGGAATTCAATTGCAGCCCCTCCGCAAGCTCGGGAAGCCGCAGCATTTGGCCTGGGCGAAAAGTCATTTCAAGGCTGTAAGGTGAACCGCCATCGAAAAGCGATGCAACCAGCGAGCGTCGCTTTTCAATCATTCCCGTATCCATCGTATTCGAATCCCGTCCAGAGAACAAACCTGGCGGACCTGGAGGTGACCAGCACGGTTCGCCGCGACGGTGAACACGCTGTCGCGGGCGATCGTGAGGGCGCCGCGCCAGATGAGCATCTACAACACGCGCGGGATCTTGATGCTGTGAACCGGGACGCAGAACGATGTCGCCGGGAGATCGCCGAGATCGAACGATTGTTGTTGGCCGGACATCCTGACGTCGAAGGGCTCTGTATGTCACTGTCGGATTGGTCGGCGGAGTTGCGGCTGATCGAGCAGGAGAACCAACTGAACAAAGCAAAGCCGCCGCCGGATGGTTGAGTTCCGGCGGCGGCAAAAGGGTACTGCGGCGACTTCTATTTGGCGATCGTGTAGATGCGATCGCCGGCGTCGTTTTTCGACGATTCGATTTTCAGATCATGCTTCTTCTGAGCGGTGGAGATGAATCCGCGCGCGCTGTCGGCCTGCCATTCGGTGGCCTTCATGATCTCGGCGAGGGTGGCGCCTTTCGCGCGTCGGATCATGTCGAGGATTTTGGCGTGCGGCGCGACGGCCTTGCGTTCGGGTTTCGCGGCCTTCTTGGCGACCTTGGCTCCCTTTTTGAGGGCGGCGGCCTTGACGGTTTTCTTGGCCTTGGGCGCGTCCTTTTTCCGGCTGGCTCCTTGCTTCGAGTGAACGGTCTCCGGCGCGACGTGAGCGCCCTGTTCCGCAACGGCGGCGGCATTTTCGTTGGCTTCGGCGTTAGTCATGGTTGGTTTCCTTTTCTGCGCTTCCTTGGCGCATGACGGTTCATCGCTCCGGTCCTTCTGAAACGCAAGGCAATTCGTTGAGCGCTTTTTCGAATTTCCCCAAAAGGCGAATACATGGCGAGTGATTCGGGAACGCTCGTCAACGCTGCTTGTCTCCGCGGCGACGGAGCCGGCGTGATCGGTATTGTACGGCGGACAGCGTCACAACGACGAAGAGAGTGACAACGAAACCGATTAAGGGAGCTGTTCAGATCGACCTTCAGCGTTTGCAGCGCCGGCAACAACGCGAACAGCACGCCGGTGGCGATTGAAATCGCGAACGTGAACGCGAGCACCCGTCCGTCCACCTGCATACCGACGTGTCTGTAAGGGCTCCCAAGGCCAGTCAAGAATCGACCCCTTTCTCAGGTAGCCATCTCTCTTCCGGCAGCGGCGCGCCCGCGCGTTCAAAAACGCGCAAAGCATGCTCACCCTCCGCTGACCGTACGGGACGGCGGCGCAAATGAAAACGACGAAGAGGGTGCATTACTTGGTCAGTGTTCTGACTGCAGCCACGAGAGTTCGAACCTCGCATTCACCGAACATCTACTTCTCCCTCATACTCCATGAGGTTCTCACGTCGGCCATCTTCGATAATCTCGGGCAGCGCAGATTGTCAATTGCGCGCCAGATACCCTACAATATGAAAGCCACGCGATAGCGTCGCCTCCTCCCCGCAGGCTCACCGGCACGACTCTCCCCTAATGACCGCGGCTGTGGTGAATAACCCGCGCGTCGTCGGACGTCGCCGAATCGAGCAAGCGAAGTAGTAGTCATTTAGCCTACGCTAAGTGGCTCCGGCGAAGTATGTGACGCTTGTGACACTAGAGGGTACGTGTGCCAGCCCAAAATCAGTGCTGGTGCGTCACTTTGTGACGGCGGCCGTCACGAACGCGTCACAAAATTGTGAAGTCGATGACTGGCAATGACTTGCAGCCAGTTTTATAGCTATTTCCATTTTTACAAGTTATTGAATCAAAAGAAGTGTGACAGATGTGACACGTTATTTCTAGAAAAAAAGTATATACGCTCATCCCTACTGGAAACTTTATAGAAAACCGTGTCCCACGCGTCACGAGCGTCACAACCGCAGGGAGCACGAAAAACTACGATTTTCGTGCGATATTGAGATCCGAACAATTTTGTCCCACAATGTTTCTGCGGCGTGATAGCGCCGCCTCCAATCTGCACCGCGAATTTTGGAATGGACGCGGAGCCGCAGGCCCGGAGTCTGTTCAAGGAAGAAATCAGTGTCCCGTGCATACGTACGAATCGAAAACCCTCCTCCTGGTCATCGGGATCAAACAACGCTTAACCGCGCCCGCCGCTACGAACGGGCAGGACGAGCAAAGTTCGTTGAGCCGATGGTGATCCGTTTTCTTGATACACCCATTCAACGAAAAATCTTGAAGTCTGCCAAAGACAGAGAGCTCGCTGCTATCTCCGGGGGTAACTATGATCGGGTTAATCGGATGTTCGTAGACGAGGCGCGTAGGCTGCCCTTAATTGATCCGCAGAAGATGATCCGGGAAGAGAAGTCAAAGCGAGATTGGTCGTATCGGGCTGGCGTGCGATCTAACGTCGGTCGTCGTGAACATTCGGGGGCGGAAGTTGCGGCGATGAGAGCGCGCTCGCCCAGTCGCGCTAGACATCCCGAGCCGCAAAGTCAGATTCCAATCACCGACGAGCCCATTGGAAACAATCCCCCCGAGGCTAACCGTCCTGAGGCATAGGTTTCGTACATCCCCGTGCTTCCTGGCGGTGTCCACCTTTCGGTTTCACGTTTGAATCTTATTCGCCACGTATTCGTCCAAGGAGAGCAAAAGTGTCAGAGATGCAGATCCAGATTTGGTCCGTTGATCGCTTGATTCCGTATTGCCGCAACCCTCGCCGGAACGACGCGGCCATCGATCGCATGGTTGCCTCAATTCGGGAATTTGGCTTTAAGCTTCCCGTTCTCGCCCGAAGTGATGGCGAAATTGTCGACGGACACCTTCGGCTTAAGGCGGCGAAGAAGGCGGGTATCACTGAAGTTCCGGTGATTCTCTGCGACGAATGGACGGCAACGCAGGTAAAAGCATTTCGTCTTCTGGTAAATCGCTCGGTCGAATGGGCGGAATGGGACGAATCATTGCTCGCTTTGGAGTTGCAGGACATCCAGGCAGCAGATTTCGACTTGACACTCACCGGGTTCGACGCCCGGGAAATTGACGACCTGCTCGCGCTCGATGACGAGGAGAAGGCGAATGCTGTGCCGCCGCTTCCGGAGTCGCCGGTCACGCGGGCAGGCGATTTGTGGCTGTTGGGACCGCATCGCGTTCTTTGCGGCAGTTCAACCAGCCCGGAAGCCGTCGCGCGACTACTCGGCGAACGACAGCCGCGGTTAATGATCACCGATCCGCCCTACGGTATCGAGCTAGACACAGAGTGGCGCGATCGTGCTGGCCTCAATGGCCTCGGTTCTGCGGAGCCGAGCTACATGAAGCAACGCACGTCGGGGCACACCGAGACTTCGATTTCCGGCGACACCCGCGCCGATTGGTCCGAAGCTTTCTCGCTAGTGCCAAGCCTCGAGGTCGCCTACGTCTGGCACGCGTCGAAGTTCACGCGCGAGGTGCTCGACGGGCTGCTGCGGATCGGATTCGTTCACCACCAGCAGATCATCTGGGACAAGGGGCGGACCGTGTTGACCCGAACGCATTACTGGTTTCAGCATGAGCCGTGCTGGTATGTCCGGAAGAAAAACGCACCGTGGTTCGGCAAGGCCGGCGAGAACTCGACCATTTGGTCGTCGCCCTCGCCGAAGTTCATCATGGGCGGATCGGACGAGGAGAAGTTCGATCACCCCACGCAAAAACCGGTGGATCTGATGCGGCGCCCGATCCTCAATCACCTCCGCCGAGGCGAGCTGGTGTATGAACCGTTCCTCGGCAGCGGGACTACGCTCGCGGCAGCGGAGCTGACGCAGCGCGTGTGCTTCGGGATAGAGCTCGATCCCAAGTACGTTGACGTGGTGGTTGGTCGCTGGCAAGGACTGGCGGGGAAGAGGGCAGTACTTGACGGAGATGGACGCGCGTTCGATGAGATTCGCTCGGAACGCGGCTCTTGAGTCGGGGACCGGGGGTAGCCGGTCGATTTCCTCGGCGCCTTCGATCCCCGCGACCGCGGGGACTTCTGTGAAAATCCGCGAAATTCAAATTGTATTTTCGGGAACGGTCGAAATTCGAGTGGCCAATTTTGAGCATCGGAGGTTGCAATGAGGGGCCGAAAACCAAAGCCAACGGAGCTTCAGCTTGCCGAAGGTGATCCGCGCAAGCATGGTGTTCATCGCCTCGAAAAGAAGCTCGAAGCGGAAACACACGGGTCGCGCGGTTTGCCGCGGTGTCCCGCGCACTTGCAGGGGCTGGCGCGCAAAGCGTGGAAGATGTGGTCGGAGGAGCTGGAACGCATGAACCTCGATTGCCGGCCCGATGGTCCCATGCTCGAAGGTGCGTGCATCGCGTATGAAACCGCGATCGAGTGCTACGAGACGATCAAGAAGCAGGGGAGGATGATTGCCCGGCGAATCTTGGACCCGCAGACGAACACGCTCGTCGTCGGTGGCTTGAAGCCGCATCCGGCGGTTGCGCAAATGAACGCCGCGTGGATGGTGCTTCGTGCGTTCTGTTCGGAATTCGGCCTATCACCCGTGTCGCGGACGCGATTAGCCGTCGAGAAGCCGGCGGACGGTGACGAGGAACTCGCCGCGATTCTCTCGCAGCCTCGCGAGCGCACAAAGCAACCGAAAGAAACGATCAACTAACTACGGTGGCTTTTTCACAGGCGCAAGCTGATGCGGCGTGCAACTTTTTTGAGCACGTTGTCAAGCATACGGCGGACGAGTGGTATGGAAAGCCGTTTCTGCTCGTGCCCTGGCAGGAAGAAGCCTTGAGCGCGATTTTCGGCCAGCTTGACGACGACGGTAATCGCATCATCGAAATGGCGTATTTGGAAGTGCCGAAAAAATCCGGGAAGTCGGAGATGGCGGCGGGCTTGGCGCTGTTCGTGTTGCTGACCACCAACACACCTGGCTGCCAGGTCTACGGTGCGGCAGCGGCGACGCGCCAGGCCCTGAACGTCTTCCGTGCAGCCTGCAAGATGGTCGATCAGTCGCCGGTTCTCAGCAAGCGGCTCCGGGTGCTGCGTGGGACACATCGCATCATCAAGCGCTCCGATCCGGAGTCGTTTTATGCCGCCGTTGCCGCCGATGGTGACTTCGGCGACGGCGTCAACCCGGCTGTCGTCATCGCCGATGAGATCCATCGTTGGAAGACGCGCAAGCAGCTCGACAATTGGGACGTGATCTCAAACGGCGGGATCACGCGCCGGCAGACGCTCACAATCGCGATCACCACCGCCGGCATCCAGAACGAATCGCCGCTCGCCTGGCGGCTGCACGAAAAGGCGCGCAAGATCGAGGCCGGGATCGTCGCCGATCCCAAGTTCTACGGCCGAATCTATGGGGCAGACAAGGAAGACGATCCTGCGGATCCGGCCACGTGGATCAAGGCCAATCCATCGCTCAAAGAAAATGGTGGATTCCTGGATGTCGAGAAGATCCGGGAGAAGTACGTGTCGCACGAGGCCGAGGGGGATCTGACATCGTTTAAACGTTATTACCTGAACATGTGGGACCAGAAGGAGAGCCGCGCGATCGACATGGTGAAGTGGGACACGTCCGCCGGCGACTGGCAGGCCTCGGGATTACTCCCCAAACCCGCCAGCGAAAAGGTGCGCCCGTTACCAGACGCGTTGATCGACCGATTCAAAGGCCGTCAGTGCTGGGCCGGCGTCGATCTTTCGATGACCACCGATCTGTCAGCGGTATCCCTGGTGTTCCCCGACGGTGACGACGCTTTCGATGTGCTGGCGTTCTTCTGGATGCCCGAACAGGCCGTGCGCCAGCGCGAGCGTCGCGACGGGATGCCCTACGCCCGCTGGGCCGAGCAGGGATTCATCGAACTCTCGACCGGCGGCGTGATCGATTATCGCGATATCATGGCGCGCCTCGAATGGGCTTCTGAGATCTTCGATCTGCAGGAGATCGGCTTCGATCCCTGGAACTCGCGCCAGATCTCGGTGCCGATGACGGAGAAAGGGCACACCTGTATCGAGGTCCGCCAGGGCGTCGCTACATTATCGGAGCCGTCGAAAAAGCTGCTAGAACTGATCGCCGCCGGCAAACTGCACCACGGCGGCCATCCGGTGCTGCGCTGGAATGCGAGCTGCGTATCGGCCAAGGAATCGAACGACAATCTGATGTTCTCAAAGCCGGAGCGGTCGAAGAACTCCTCCCGCATCGACGGGATCGCAGCGACTGTGAACGCGCTGTCGCGGGCGATCGTAAGGGCGCCGCGCCAGATGAGCATCTACGAGACGCGCGGGATCTTGAAGATATGAGCGCGGAAGCGGAACGATGCCGCCGGGAGATCGCGGAGATCGAAGCGCTGCTGCTGGTCGGACATCCCGACGTCGAGGGGCTTTGCATGGCGCTTTCGGACTGGTGGACGGAGTTGCGGCTGATCGAGCAGGAAGTCGGTTTGGAATCTGGCGCGGAAAAGCAAAACCGCCGCCGGATCGCTGAACCCGGCGGCGGTGAGGACTGAGGACGTCTTCTACTTGGCGATGCGGTACACGCGGTCGCCAGAATCGTTCTTCGAGGATTCGATCTTGACGCGGTGCTTCTTTTGCGCGGTGGAGATAAACCCGCGCACGCTGTGGGCCTGCCACTCGGCGGCCTTCATGATCTCGGCGAGCGTCGCGCCCTTGGCTCGGCGAATCATGTCGAGGATCTTCGCACCCTTGCTCTCGGCGCGCGGCGCGGCGGCTTTGCGTTTAGGCTTGGTGGCTTTCTTCGCGGCCTTGGCTCCCTTTTTGGACCCGGGCGTCTTAGCGGTTTTGTTGGCCCTGGGCGCGCCCTTCTTCCGGCTGGCGCCCTTCTTCGAAGGGGCGGGCTCCGGCGCGACGTTGGCGCCCTGTTCCGCAACGGCGGCGGCTTTGTCGGTGCTTTCTGCGTGGGTCATGGCTGTTTTTCCTTTTCTGCGCTTCCTTTGCGCATGACGATTCATCACTCCGGTCACCTGGAAATGCAAGGCAATAAGTGAGCGTTTTTCGAGACTCCGCACGAAGCGAACACGTGGCGATGCTAACATCGGCAGCGCTCGCGGATGCTGGTGGTCCACGCGAAAACGCGGGTGACGAAGCTGACGCGGTCGATGTGAGACCGAATCGCTGGGTTGCCGACGACGATTCAGGATGCCTTCTTCAGCCTCAACTGATCACGCGATTTGCTCCCGGCGAACTGGATGCTGAAGACCTGACGGCCGCTATCCGTCATCTCCTTGAACTCGACGATGCCGCGTAATCCACGCCCTGTAAACGGCCGCTCTCGCGGTTGCTTTTCAGGCAACACAGAGGGACTCATGTCGTGGGAGGCGGCCGCCGGCCAGACCGCAAACACGATCATGCCAGTCGCAATTTACTGCCGAGTTTCGACAGAGGAACAACGGGAGCGCCAGACCATTCTGACGCAGCGCGAGTTCGGCGAGCGGTACACCGATCTGCACAAGCAGGCGGTGTTCCGCGTTTACGCCGACGACGGTGTCTCCGGCACCGTTCCGTTCGAGCAACGCCCCGAAGGGCGCCAGGTCATGAAGGACGCCCGCGCCGGGAAATTCGATCAAGTCTTGGTGTACAAGCTGGATCGACTCGGCCGCGACACCCGGCTGATTCTCGACTCTGTTCACGAGCTCGAAAAGCTCGGCGTCCGGGTCCGGTCGATGACGGAGGAGTTCGACACCGGCACCGCGAGCGGCCGATTGATGCTTACCATGCTCAGCGGGTTCGCGGCCCATGAACGCGAGGTCTTCCGGGAGCGGTCCCTCGCCGGGACGCTGCGGCTGGCCCAGGGCGGCGTCTGGCTGGGTGGAATCGTACCCTTTGGCTACCGCAAGGTCGGCGTCAAGCAGGAAGGACGCCTCGTCGTTTCCGACGACGTTATCCCGCACCTGGCGATGTCGGAAGCCGACGTAGTTCGTGAGATGTTCCGTTTGTCCGCCGTCGAGAAGGTCTCCTGCCGCAAGATCGCCGTGCGTTTGAATGAAATGCGAGTCCCCTGCGCCTATACTCGCGATGACAAGCTCATCGTACGCGGGAAGCGCCGGCAACATACGCGTGGAATCTGGCGTGCCGCTCGCGTCCGTTGCATCATTACTAATACGACCTACATGGGCCTTCATTCCTACGGAAAACGCACCGCGACGAAACGACCACCGATCACTCGTCCGATGCCGGCGATCGTCACCGAGGACACGTGGAAGAAAGCCCAGGCGAACCTGAAAGCGCACTTCCTGTTCAGCGCCCGAAGCGCCAAACACAAGTACCTGCTCCGGGGTTTGATCAAGTGCAAACTCTGCGGGCTGACGTATATCGGGATGATGGCAAACCGGCGCAATGGGAAGGAGGAGTTCTACTACAAATGCAACGGCGCGAACACGCCGGAGTTGCTGCAGGTGCGCTGCACCGCGAAGGCAATCCGCGGCGACGATCTGGAGCGGCAGGTGTGGTCGGACGTAGAGACGTTCCTGCGCAATCCCGGCGCAGTGCTCGCCCAGATTCAGGCGCGTCTGGAAGCCGAAGCGCAGTCGACGGGGAAGATTCGCGAACGGCTGAAGCGCCTTGAGGGCTTGCGGGAGCGTAAGTCAGAGGAACGCAGCAGAGTACTGGCGCTCTACCGGCGCGGCCGGCTGAGCGACGCCGAGTTGGACCAGCAGATGGAGGAGATCGGGAAAGAGGAAAACGCTCTCGATGCTCAGATAGAGGAGTTGCGCGCCCAGCTCCGCAGCGCCGATTCCGTGGGCCAGGCCGTGGGTTCGGCAGAGGCACTGCTCACGAAGCTGCGGAAGCGGCTTGACCAGCCGATGTCTTGGGAGCAGAAACGCCAACTCGTCGAGATTCTGGTAGCCGGAATCGAGGTCGAGACGATCGAAGTCTACGGCGTCAGACAGGCACGGACCACCGTGACGTACCGATTCAGCCAACCCGACGAGCCTACACGGGTACTCCTGCCGACTGCGTACAACTCGGTCCGCCGCACTATCCGCATTCCGATCGAGCCCAAGACGATCGGGGACCACATCCGCCGGAAGCGGCTGTCGATGAAGCTGTTTCAGAAGGACGTCGCGGCACGACTCGGTGTCAAGACACCGACGATTTGGAGCTGGGAAAACGATGGAGGGCCAGTCGAGTTCCGGTACATGCCCGCGATCATCGAGTTCCTGGGATATAACCCGCTACCGCCGGCGACGAATTGGGCGGAACGGCTGGTCCGGCACCGGAGGACGCTCGGGATTACGCGGAATGAAGCCGCTCGGCGGATTGGCATTGATCCGTCCACCCTGGCGCGTTGGGAGCGCGGCGAACGCGAACCCACAGGCTCGTTGGGAGTACGTGCGGAACGTTTTCTGCAAGATGAAGGCCACAGGGGAACGATGCTCCGAGCGAGCTGACGGAAGGCGTTTACCGTAAGACACAAATCAAGTCGACTATGGCCCATTCGATGGCTGCCCTCGTCCCTTGCTCATTGACGCCGTTTCAGAAAGAGCGGTCGCAGTTTTCCCTTACCTGGCCCAAAAGTCCGTGCTGCTCAATTCGCTAAGAGTCGTTTTGATGGGGACAATTACGGTGAAATCGTCTACACTTCTTACAAATGAGTTGGAATTCGGCAGGCTTGAGACGGCGTCGGTGGAATCGATATTTCCATCCGCCGGGTCGGTAACGACAAACCGGCATGAATCTGCGAACCCCACATCGGGACGCGATACGGCTCCTGTTTTCGATCCGCGCCGGCGGCGAGCCTGTCGCGGACAACGCGATGCCGGACGTCGTATCTGTTTTCAGGGGGGAGATGCGCTTGCTCGCGTTCGATTTCTGGATTCGCAATCCGGACTACCTCGCCGCCGAACTTCTCGACCTGTTTGACGCCACGGGCGACGCGACGTGGTATGCGGCCGCGAAATCGATTTTCGACGACGAGGAGCCTGATATCCGGCGGGTACCAATGATTCGATACTTGTTCGGCGCTTACGAGCGGTTGGATGATGCGCTGTCCCTGCTTCGCTCGCGGGATCTGATCCGCATAACCGGCCTGAAAACGAAGAGCAAGGTTCAGGAGACCGATTTCCTCCTGACCGGAAAGGGAATGCAGTTGTCCAAGTTATGTGTGACAGCCGCCCCGATACTGATGTGGTACGCGGATCGCGCTGAGTTGGTGGCGAAGGTGGCGGGAGATCGCGGCGGAACAGCCTTGAAGGACAGGCAATACGAACGGGCGTCATACGCGGAGACAAAGTTGGGAGGCATTATTCCGCCGATTGGCCCACAAGTACGACTGCGCCTGGATGAGCTTGAGGAGAGGGTGGGAAGCTGAGATATGGTGAAGCCTCATGGAGACTGGCTTGAAGCGATCGCAGCGCGCGCCAAGGTCGGTATAGCTCGGGTTGAAGCGGTGCTCGCCACGCACGGTATTGTGCCGGCACCGGTGCCGGGTACGCCACGTCGCTTGATGCTGTTGGAAATCTCATTTTCGGGAGTCAAAGACGGTGTGATCGATGGCGGTCCATTCGAGTTTCAGTGGACCGGCTTGGGGCCGGGACTGTGGGGTATGTTGACAGATCAGAACCTTCGCGGAAAGACCTCGATCTTAGAAGTCGTGCGTTGGCTGATACGGGGCAGGCCGTCGAGCAACCTTCAGGACGACGTACGCCGATGGATTCACAAAGCGCGGCTACGTTTCTCTCTCGATGCGATTGCGCATGAGGTCAGCCTGGAAACGAAGGATGGCATCAAAGGAAATCTCATTTGTTTGGGACCTGACGCTAGTGTCGCTGTGCTAGCCAGTTTTGCAACGGAACGCGAATTCGAGGCGATCATGGCTGACTTTTTCTTGCGCGCCTTTAACATGGACATGCTGACAACTTGGCGCGACAGTGGGGAATCGGAGGAATCGGGGCAGGCAGTGACCCACGGCTGGGCGTCGTTTTCCGGGGCCATGTTCATAGGCACCAGCTATGAAGTTCTACTGGGTGACTTGCCAGTTGCGGCTGGCGTCAATCCTCGGCTGATGCAAATGTATCTGGGGGTGCCCTGGGTATCGACGTTGGCGGTGGCTAAAACCGCCCAGCAATCCGTCCAAAAGACAGCTGAATTCAAGATGCGTCGAAGTCGCCATGCAGCGACCGCACGTGAGGCACGAACTGCTCAAATAACGGATCAGCTTCAAGCGAGGCGGCACGAGCTGTCAAGGTTGCCGTCCGATCGCCACTTGCGGGAGCAGTTATCATCATTGACCAAAGATTACGCCGAGATGAAGCGTCGGGAACAGGCTTTTCAGCAACGGATCGAACGCGATTTCTCGGCGCGGACACAGGTCGAAGCAGCATATCAGGAAAATCGGCGAGATTTGCAGGCTCATCTGGATTCTATGGCAGCTGGCGCCGTCTTCCGGATGCTGGATCCGACCTACTGCCCGCGCTGCGATCATTCGATCTCGGAGTCTCGTAAGAAGCAAGAAAAGGCTACACACGCTTGCGCCGTATGCGGCGAGTCCATTGCGACCAGCGAGGACGCGGAGGTTCTCCGCGCCGAGCTGGAAGAACGGGTCAAGGCGTCGAAGACAGCTTACGACAAAGCAACCATAAGCCTCCAGGCTGCCGAACACGCCTTGATCGAAGCGCAAAATGCCGTCGCCGCGATCCAGGACGAGCTTGAGGAGACCACGTCACGACTGGGAACGTTTTCACGACGCCAAGAACTCTTGACAGCAATCGCCACGCTTGAAGGTCGCCTCGAGGAAGCGACATTCGAGGCTGCACCGGAGGACGAGGTCGAGGCGGATGAGCTGCCAATTCTCAACGCTATCGTTGACGAGACCGACGCTCTCGTTAAAGAACATCGAGAGGACCTATTGAAGGATGTCTCATCCCGATTGGTGGAGTTCGCGCGACGATTCGGAATGCACAGTCTTTCTGGGGCGTCGTTGAAGGGAAACGCCACGTTGTCACTTACTAAGGGCGGTGGCGCGACGAGCTACAGCAAAGTCACGGACGGAGAAAAACTGCGGCTGAAAGTCGCAACCGTTCTGGCGATGATTGAGGTCGCTGAAAAACGGAAGGTGGGACGACATCCCGGCCTCCTGATGATCGACTCACCAGGCGCGCAGGAGGTGTCACCCGATGACCTCGACCAACTCGTTGCTGGGCTGGAGTCGGTGTCTGCTACCATTCCGCACATTCAGGTGTTCGTAAGCAGCCGAACGTCTGCCGCTATAACGGAACACATACTGGCCGAGCGTCGCCGAGAAGCTCTGCACGGAGGATTTTTGTGGTGACGGACGATAGCGCATCTCGAGTAAAACACCCGCTCGAAGCGCAGCTTGTGGCTGCCGCCGAGGCGGGTCGGGAAGTGACGATTGCAGAGTTGGGCGGCCCCGAAACCATTTTGGCCGCCGTACCGGACCTCGCGGCATCGCGCATGATGCCTGGGCTTCTGAGCGCGCTCCTACGCAATTGGGCCGAGGCATCGAGCGGACATGAGACAGTCGTGGCACAAGCAGTTACCGATCTCCTGGAAGGTGCGACCACTGATTTCGTGGTCATGGAAGCGGTAGACCTTCTGGAGACGTTTCGGCCTTTGCCAGCTGCCCTTGATGACCGTTGTTTCAGCATATTTCTAGCCAAGGCTGCCCGCACAAATCCCGATGTCAACGGGTTGGCGCGCGGTGCGGCGCTGGACGGCGCATTCCGCTGGGCGGCAGTAAATCGTAGACGGCAGCTGCGCTTGCTCGATTTCCTGCTCGGTGTTTCGCCGCTTGATGATAGAGACTTCGTCTGCCGGGCGGCGAAGATTTCGGGTGTTGCGTACTCGCACTGGCGGGAACGCGAACTGTTGTCGAAACTCACCGAATACGCGACTACCGGCCCAACCGCTGGGGACGCTTGCTTCGAACTGGGCATGGCATATCTGGCGGACGGACTCGATGCTACGTCTGAGCAGGCGGCGCGCGCGCTGCTAAACGATGCAAAGACGTGGTTCGCTCAGGCCGCGAGCGCGCGCGAGTCGAACCCGGAAGCGCGACTTTACCAGGACTGCCTTGAAACCCTCACGGAATTTGCGACTGGACCTAACAAAGCCCGTCTGAAGGAGGTTTTGGATCGAGTCCGTTCACACGCCTTCGAATTAAAAGCTTGGTGGCAAAATGACAACTCACCACGGTGGCTCGGTGCGCGCCACACCGAGGCGGCATGCTGGAACCTGTTAGCGAATACAATTGCAGGACTTACTGAGCATCTTGACGAGATGGCGTGGTGGGAACCGTCCGTTGTGATCGAGCAATATGTACTGGCAACGTATACGGCTGGCCGCAGTATTTTCCGCCGTCGCGCGGACGGAAGTCTTGCCTTCTTGCTGCGGCCTCCTCTGACCGCCACGATTGCCCGGGAGCAGGGGCAGGCTCACCTTCTGAAGAGCTGGCTGAAAAGAAACCTAGATCATGAGTGGGCGCATGAGGCTCGGGAACTCATCGAGGAGGTTGACCGTGTTGTCGCCCGCGGGAAGGGCCAGGTAGACCCTTCTGAGGCGGCGGCCCCTGGCCTGAGGGTCGCCGCCCTGATCGACCAGGCCAGACTTCCAGAGACCGTGAAGACTTCCTTGGGCGCCGCGATCTGCAATGCCTTCGCGCTTCAGCTCTCAAATCTGACTCAGGCTGAAGTTGACGTTGTGGAGACGTGCCGGGCGGCGGTTGAAAAGCATCCCGATCACCAGAGCAATCCGCATGGCCAGGCCCTGTTTGACACGGTGCTGCTGTGGACCGTGCGATTTGTTCACAATCGGCTGGAAGTTACTCAGAACGACGACCCGACAGTAGCATACCTATTTGAGCGCGCGAACGGATCTCTGCCTCGCGAAGACGAACTCCAGGCGGATTATTATCGTTGGCTCACCACGGCTGCGGCAGGTACAGACCTGGAACCGACCAATGTGGGCGGCGGGCGAGCGGACATCCGGCTGAAGTCGAGCGGGGAGCGGCTAGTGATCGAGGTGAAACGCGAACTGGTCGATGCGTCATTCGGCGCGCTTGCCACTTCGTATGCGGCTCAAAGCACCGATTACCAGAACGTGAGCATCAGGATCGGTTTCATGCTTGTGATGGACCTCGTCGAGCCGAAACTCGAGGGCACACCGCACCTTACAACGCTTTTCGAGACGCATGAAGTTCTGAGAGCCGGCGAGAAGCCATGCTGAGCGGAGCGGAGGCGGAGGCGCAGCGCGCGTGAACGCTGCGTGATTATGGGCTTTGTCAGATCAAGTCTCAGCTAGAACACATGAAGTTCTGAGAGCCGGCGAGAGCGTTCCCCGCTCGATCACGATCGTCAAAGTGCCAGGGCGCCGAAGGCGACCCAGCGATTTGACGAGAAATGCATCGTCCGATTCAAGACGTCGGGCCGCGCCCTCGAAGAATCCAAGGCGCGGTCTACCCCGCCCAGCACCCTGAATAGCTGACCTTAGACCAGAACGCGATGTCACATCCTCTGATGTAAGTCCCCCGTTCACGTGGTTTTGTGACGATTTGGGCCTCAAACACGGCAGGGCGGATTCGCCAGACTTGGAAATACTAGCACTCCCGTGTTATTTCTTTCCCCGTTTTCGTCCCCGTTTCGGTAATTCCGGTGGCTCCGTGGTTTCGATCTTCTTAGCCTCGGCAAGGGTCAGGTCGGGGTTCTTCTCGGAGTACCTCGCGAAACGCGGATCGAAGCGTTTCATCTCCTCAAGCCGTCGCTTGTCTTGTTCGAGGTGTTCGGACTTGCGCCGTTTGTACCCGTACGAGCTGATCCGCTTCTCTAACCGGGCGACTTCCGCTCGGTACTTCTCGTAGTTAAGCTGTTCGGCGAGAATCGCCGCACCTTCTGACGTGATGAGCAGCGGCATCGATTCAAGGCCCGGCAGTTGTCGTTGTGCAGGGTCGGCCGCTTTGGCTTGCGTGATCACCCGGTTCACGTAATTCATGACGCCTTGTTGAGCGAAGTGGTCGCGGAGTGTTTGCCACCGCTTGTTGTCGTCTGCCTTGAGGTCTTCGATGACTTGTTTGGCCGCGTCATTGATCGCGAACGGAACACCCTTCTTGGCGAGGTCGTGGCAGACGTTCTCGATGCGTTCTAGCAGCATTCCTCGCAGTTCTTGCGTATTCCGGCGATGTGAATAGAGCGTTCCGACGATCTGAATAAGCCGTCGAAACAAGCTTCGCTGGCATCTGCAATCATGCCGCAAACGTATTCACATCGTCAAGCCTAAACCGTTTGCATGGG
>Ga0335074_10006122_pt1 | contig 16670 bp, 13 predicted proteins | sample Lox_Sample_23_FD_206715 | JGI IMG/M metagenome (GOLD analysis project Ga0335074, IMG submission 206715) | Soil microbial communities from Loxahatchee National Wildlife Refuge, Florida, United States - Lox_Sample_2.3 | ecosystem: Environmental > Terrestrial > Soil > Wetlands | place: USA...
GTGAATGAAACCGATACCGCCCTGCTGCGCTAGGGCGATGGCCAAGTGCGATTCGGTCACCGTGTCCATGGCAGCCGAGACAATCGGGATGTTCAGGGCGATCTGGCGGGTGAGACAGGTGCGGGTTTCCACTTCGGCGGGCAGTACCTCGCTCCAGGCCGGTTCGAGCAAGACATCGTCGAAAGTGAGGCCTTCGGTCAGCACGTCTTGAATCATAGGGTGATTCTTCTCATAATAACGTAGTGTCCATGCAAGCCGTGCGACGTCGTACCAGAGGGATCATAGGCGGGATGTTTCCGGAGCGCCCGGATCCTGGAGCGGCGGCGTTCTCGCGGTTCGCCGTGCCCCACCAGTTCAACCCCAGCCTCGGAATTGTGGAGGGGGTAATCGCGGTGGCGGCGGTGTTTGCCCGCATCCTAACGTTGTGCGTAATCTTTGCTGTGTGGGCGGTGTTGAGCCTGCTCGGGTGGGAATGGATCGCGAGCCCGCTCTGGCGGGGCGTAGCGCTGCTTCCCATGCTCCTGGCGCTGCCGCTGGCGCTGGTTCCGCCGATGCTGGCGATCGCGGCCCTGGAGCGCTGGTGCCGGCCGCGACGGCCCTGATTCCGGGCAGCGAGCGCGCGGGCGCTCCCTCTCGCCCGCCCCGCACGGCCAGACGGGTTTGCCAAGCGGCCCCGGCGGCGTGTTTAATATCTATTGATAACCCAATGATTACACCACTTCTGTTTCTGCTGCTGGCGCATTCCGCGCCTCCCGCTCAGGCCCAGGGCCGAGCCTCCCAAACCAATGCGACGGCGCCAGCCGCACCCCAAGCCGCTCCGCCGGCCATCCCCGGTGGCGGACGCGGGCGCGGCGGCATTGCCGGTCCGGGACCGGCGATCGGGGGCGAAATCGACGAAACACCGGTGGTCACGCACCACTCCATCACCGTCGAGGGCAAGCCGCTCAACTACACCGCTACGGTGGCGCAAATGCCCCTGAAAAACTCCTCCGGCGACACCGAAGCTCATATTTTCTACATGGCCTACACGCAGGATGGCGTGGAGGACTTGGCCAAGCGGCCCCTCACCTTCTGCTTCAACGGCGGCCCCGGCTCGGCCTCCATGTGGGTGCACATGGGCGGCATGGGACCGCGCAGCCCCAAATTGATGCCAGATGACACCTGGCTGGATAAGACCGACCTGGTGTTCATCGACCCGGTAGGCACCGGCTACAGCCGCGCCCGCAACCTCGAGGTGGCGCGCCGCATGAACAGCGTGCAGGGCGACATCCAGTCGGTGGGCGAGTTCATCCGCATGTACATCGTGCGCAACAACCGCGAGGTTTCGCCGCTGTTCATCGCCGGCGAAAGCTACGGCACCTTCCGCGCGGCTGGCCTGGGAGGCTACCTGATCGACCGCGGGATTGCCTTCAACGGCATCGTCCTGATCGGCACTACGCTCAACCTGGAGACCATCTGGAGCCGCAGCGACGACCTGGTGTATCAACTGGAGCTGCCCACCTACGCCGCCGACGCCTATTACCACAAGAAAGTGGCCGCCGATTTGCAGCGCAAGGATCTGAAATCGTTTCTGAAAGAGGTGGAAGCCTTCAGCATGGGCGAATATGCCACCGCGCTGGCCAAGGGCGACGACTTGCCGGCGGCCGAGCGCAAAGCGGTGACCGACAAGCTGGTCCGCTATACCGGAATTGACGCGCACTACATCGCCGAAAGCAACCTGCGCTGGGACGTGAGCCATTTCGCCCGCCAACTGTTGCGCGACCAGGACCTTTCGATCGGCCGCTATGACGGGCGGTTGACCGCGCCGGCCTCCATGAACACCGGCGAAACCGCCGAATTCGATCCGTCCAGCACCCTCATCACGCCGCCCTTCACGGCCATGTTCACCAACTACATCCGCAAGGAGCTGGGCTACAAGACCGACATGTACTACTACCCGAGCGGCGGCATCCAGCCCTGGAACTACGATGTGCAGAACGGCTTTGGCGACACCACCAGCCTGCTGCGCAACGCCATGGCCAAGAACCCCTACATGAAGGTGATGGTAGCGGCCGGCTACTTCGACCTGGCCACCCCGTACTACGCCGTGGAGTATACCTTCAACCACATGGGGCTGAATCCGGCGATGCACAAAAACATCACCTGGGATTTCTACCAGGCCGGCCACATGCTCTATATCGACAGCGACTCGCACGCCAAGCTGAAGCATGACTTCGGGGAGTTCCTGTCGAGCGCGCTGCCGAAACAGGACGTGCAGTAGCCATCCGGACCGCGGCCCAGAATCGATTGCGCTCGTAATCGCACCGGCGGTGGTCGCCAGCCGCGCCGCCGACGGAGCACGAACCGGCAGGCAGCCCGCGGTGTACTCTGGAGCCATGCGCAAAGTGGGAATCGCGATGCTGGCGTGCGCCCTCGGCCTCGCGGGGCAAAGCAATCCGGCGGCCCGCGCGGCGCGCCAGTGGCGGGCTGGGCATGAGCGGGAGATCCTCAACGAATTGATGGGGCTGCTGGCCCATCCGAACCTGGCGCGGGACAGCCCGGCGATCCGCGTAAATGCCGCGGCGGTGGCCGCGATCCTGGAGCGGCGGGGCGTCCGGACGCAACTACTGGAGGTGCCGGGGGCGCCGCCGGTGGTCTTCGGCTCGATCGAGACGCCGGGGGCGAGCCGCACCATCGTCTTTTATGCGCATTACGACGGGCAGCCGGTGGATCCCAAGGAGTGGACCACCCCGCCGTGGCAGCCGGTGGTGCGGGATGGGCCGCTGGCGGCCGGAAGCAAGATCGTGGCGCTGCCGGAGATCGGGCCGGTGAACCCGGAGTGGCGGGTGTATGCGCGCTCGGCATCCGACGATAAGGCGCCGATTGTGGCGCTGGCCGCCGACCTGGACGCGCTGAAAGCGGCGCACATTCCGCTGCACAGCAACGTGAAGTTTGTGTTCGAGGGGGAAGAGGAGGCCGGGTCGCCGCACCTGGCGGAGATCCTCCGCGAATTTAAGGATTTGCTGGCCAGCGACGTGTGGCTGATCTGCGATGGGCCGGTACACCAGAGCCGCCGGCCGCAGATCGTGTTTGGGGCGCGGGGGATTGTGGAGATCGACCTGACGGTGTATGGCCCGGCGCACGAGCTGCACAGCGGGCATTACGGAAACTGGGCGCCCAATCCGGCCATGATGCTGGCGCGGCTGCTGGCCTCCATGAAGGATGACGACGGGCACGTGACCATCGAGCGGTTCTACGACGGGATCGAGCCGCTGAGCGCGACCGAGCGGCAGGCCATTGCGGAGGCGCCGGATGTGGACGCCGGCCTGATGCGCGAACTGTGGCTGGGGCGGACCGAGGGCGGCGGGAAGAAGCTGGTGGAGCTGCTGAATCTGCCGTCGTTGAATGTGCGGGGGATGTCGAGCGCGCGGACCGGGGCGGGGGCCAGCAATGTGATTCCGGCGACCGCCACGGCGTCGATCGATATCCGGCTGGTGAAGGGCATTTCGACCGAGCAGGCGGCGGAGCGGGTGCTGGCGCACATCCGGGCGCAGGGTTATTGGGTGACGGAAAGCGAGCCGGATGCGGCCGCGCGCATGGCGCATCCCAAGGTGGCACGGGTGACGGTGGAGCCGGGCGGTTATAACGCCTCGCGGACGTCGATGGACCTGCCGATTTCGAAGCTGGTGCTGCGCACGGCGGAGGACGCGGTGGGGCCGGTAGTGAAGCTGCCGACCATGGGTGGGAGCGTACCGCTGTTTATGATCGGGGAGATTCTGGGAGCGCCGACGATCACCACGCCGATCGCCAACCACGATAATAATCAGCACAGCTTCAACGAGAACCTGCGGATCCGGAATCTGTGGGATGGCATGGAACTGCTGGGGGCGCTGCTGGCGATGTGACGGGGGACGCGATGGCAGACGACGACTTCGAAGCGGCGGAGCAGGCGGAGCGGTTGGGGGACGCGGCGGAGACCCGCCAGGCCGCTGCGGCGCATTATCGCGAGGCGCAACGGGTGCTGCTGCCCGTGGGCGTGGTGTGGACCGACCGCGAGGCCTACGACCGGCGCAGGGAGGCATTCGAGCGCATCCAGCAGAAGCTGTACGAGCTGGAGGAAAGAGATTATGTTGCACCGCCGGCAGCGATGCCGGCGGCGCTGCCCGAAGCCGAGATTGCCACCGTCGCGGTGCCGGTGCCGATGGCGGCGCCCGATCTGCCGGTGTGGAATTTCACTCCCGGGTTGGTGGTGCGGATCGCCCGGACGTTCAGTGACTTTGACGGACAGGAGATCCGTGCCGGCGAGGTTTTGCACTTCCTGGCACGCACGTATTTTCCGTATGACGGCGGGCACACGCTGTATTTCGCGGAGAAGGTCATCCGCCTGGCCGATATCGCCGACGAGAATGTGCCGGTGATTGCCAACGCGGGGAATGCCTGGTTCGAGCCGGTCGGATAGCCGAGGCGGGAATGTCCCGGTTACGTGTGGATCGGCGCGGGGACGCCTTCATAGGCCGCGATGGCGCACTGATGTGGAGGATCAATGCCGATCCCGCGCGGCCCAAATTGATCGTGACGCAGCCGTGGCGGGCTGCCGGTTTCCAGGCGAATGAGACCGCGAAACGGCGTCCCGGTTAGAGGCCGAGGATGTCGGACTCCGCCGCCAGCATGACGCTGGCCGCCCCATCGATCACGCCGCTGGCGTCGCCAATCGCGAGGCCGATATCGAGCGCCAGGGAGGCCACGGTGTCAGTGTACTTAATCCAGTCCGGGAGACCGTCCGTCATGGCTTTCATGGTGTCCTCAAAAACCGTCTGCCTCGCATTCGCCCGGTTCACCGCCTCGTTCACCTTGGTCACCGCTGGGGCCAGTTTGGCGATGGACTGGTCGATCTTCGCGATCTGAGCCTTGGCTTTGCTGGCTTTGTCGTCCGGCAGCGACTTGAGAGTGGCTGCGTTGGTCTTTTTCCACTGGTCCTGCTCGATCAGCGCGGTGCCCAGTTTCTTCGATAGCGTGTGCGACTCGATATCGAGCTTGGCGATGTTGGTCTTGTGGGTCTTGATATTTTCGTTGCAGTTCTTCAAGCTGGGAATGCCCTTGAACCCGGTGATCCCGGAGAGAATGCCGAGGCCCACAAACTTGGCTCCCTGCTTGATCTGGGCCTTGACCTTCTCGTCGTCCTTGAGGGTCGCGTCGTTAAGGGCTTCGTTCATGAACGTCTTGAGGACGGCGATTTGCATCTTGACGACGCCAGCCGCCTGGTCGGCTGTGGAGGCCAGTTTGGCGCACTCCTGTGCGATGGCGAATCCTCCGCGGGCGATGCCCACCGCGGCGATGGGCGTAAACGCGCCGTGGCTGGCCGCGCTCACGGCGACGGCCGCGACCATGCAGGTACCGGTGATCCCGATCTTGGCGCCGCTTTTGATCCGGGAATGGAGGAGATTCGCCTTGCCTTTTTTGAAATCTTCGAGCTGCTTCTCGACCTCGGCATTGACGTCTTTTCCGGCCTTGTCCAGGGAGCTCTTGAACGTCTCATAGAGCTTCCTGCCCGCCTCCTCGGCAGCCTTCTTATCGGTCGGTCTGGACTTGACGATCGCCTCCATCGCCTTGACCATTTCGTCGAGCGCTCCATCGGCCTTCGCCCTGGCGCTCTCCCGGATACGATCGGCCCGTGACGGGTCCGCTTGCAGTTCCTTGTATAGATCGCCATCCACCTCCGCCGTGATCTCAATCGTCATGGCATCGGGAATCGTCAGAAACGTCGCCTTGTTGTTGGCCTTCAGGTAGGCGGCCACGTTAAACGACACCGGTGTCCATTTGACAGGGGGAAGCGGCTGGTGTTCCTTCGACGCCTTCATGCCGGCGTTGACATCGGAATTGAGCAGCACCTCACACTTCTTCAAGCGGTCGACCATGTCGGCCTTGATCTCTTTGAGCGCGATCAGCATGGGGTTTTTGACCCCGTCGCTCAAGCCGGACTCTTTGACCGCCTTCGAATAGGCATCTAATTTCTTGTCGAGCTCGGTCTTTCCATGTTCGAGCTTGCTCCAGTTGGGATAAAGTTTGGGCCAGTCCTCCAAATCAGGTCCCAGTCTGTCCTTCATTTTGTCTTTGTGCAAAGCGGCGAGTTTAGGGCCCTCTTTGGTGCTCGCGGCCTTTTTTTCTGCGGTTGTTTTGGCGGTTTTCCACTTCGCTCTGAGGGAAGAGGTATCCAGGACAGTTTTTGCGGAGGGTGCTGACATGACCTTTAAAGACTATCAGGTACGGAGGCCTTGGTCAAAGGCCACCCCGACGCAGCCTGTGAGGGACCGTGCCTGGAGGAGCCGGGTTAGGACGGCGGCAGGTTGTAGTGGCTCCGTTGAGCGGAGCGCCAAAATTACGTGTGGATCGGCGCCGGGTGGGACGCTTCGTAGGCGGCGATTTCCGGCGAACGCTGCAGGATGTAGCCGAGTTCGTCGACGCCTTCCAGGAGACAGTGCCTGGAAAAGGCGTCGATGGGGAATTCCACGCTGCGGCCGGAGGGGGTGGTGAGGGTCTGCTGGGCGAGGTCGATTTTCACTTCGGCGGCGGGGTCGGCGGCGACGGCGGCGAATAATTCTTCGTGTACATCGGGCGGAACCACGATGGGCAGCAGCGAATTTTTCAGCGAGTTCTGCTTGAAGATGTCCGCGAAGCTGGTGCTGATGACGGCGCGGAAGCCGAACTGGGTGAGCGCCCAGGGGGCGTGCTCGCGCGAGCTGCCGCAGCCGAAATTGTCGCCGGCCAGCAGGACCTGGGCGCCTTGCGCGCGCGGCTGGTTGAGGATGAAATCGGGGTTGGGGCGGCCTTCGGCGTCGTAGCGCCAGTCATTGAAAAGCTGGCGGTCGAGGCCAAGCTTGGAGGTGGTTTTCAGGAAGCGCGCGGGGATAATCTGGTCGGTATCGACGTTGTTGATGGGCAGCGGCACGAGGCGGCTGGTGAAATTGGTAAACGGCTTCATAGGAGGGTCCTCACGTCGGTAACGACGCCGGTGAGCGCGGCGGCGGCGGCGGTCAGGGGGCTGGCCAGGAAGGTGCGTCCGCCTTTGCCCTGGCGACCTTCGAAGTTGCGGTTGCTGGTGGAAACGCTGTACTGACCGGGCGAAAGCTGGTCGCCATTCATGGCGATGCACATGGAGCAGCCGGGCTCGCGCCAGTCGCATCCGGCGGCGCGGAAGATTTCCGGGAGGCCTTCGGCGATGGCCTGGCGTTTGACTTCCTGGGAGCCGGGGACGACCATCACGCGGACCTTGGGGCTGACCTTGCGGCCCTTCAGCAGGCTGGCGGCGGTGCGCAGGTCGGTGATGCGGGAGTTGGTGCAGCTTCCGATGAAGACCACGTCGACGGGATGGCCCAGCAACGGCTTGCCGCCTTCGAGGCCCATGTATTTGAGCGCCTTGGCGATGGAATCGCGTTGCATGGGGTCGGCCACGGCGGACGGCTCGGGCAGGGCGGAGGTGATGGGCATGCCCATACCGGGGTTGGTGCCGTAAGTGATCATGGGTTCGAGCGCATCGGCATCGATGGAGACGCTGCGGTCGTAGACAGCGCCGTCGTCAGTGGGGAGTTGATCCCAGCGGGCGATGGCGGCGTCCCAGGCGGCGCCCTGCGGGGCATGGGGGCGGCCGGTGAGGTACTGGTAAGTGGTGTGATCGGGGGCCACCAGGCCCGCGCGCGCGCCGCCTTCGATGGACATATTGCAGACGGTCATGCGCTCTTCCATGCCGAGCGCGCGGATGGCGCTGCCGGTGTATTCGAAGACGCTGCCGGTGCCTCCGCCGATGCCGATTTTGGAGATGAGGGCGAGGATGATGTCCTTGGCCGAGACGCCGGGTTTGAGGGCGCCATCCACCTTCACCTGGAAAGTTTTAGAAGGCCGTTGCAGCAGGCACTGGGTGGCCAGCACGTGGCCCACTTCGCTGGTGCCGATGCCGAAGGCCAGCGCGCCGAAAGCGCCGTGGGTGGCGGTGTGGCTGTCGCCGCAGGTGACGGTCATACCTGGCTGGGTGAGGCCGAGTTCGGGGCCGATGACGTGAACGATGCCCTGGCGGTCGCTATGGACGCCGAGGCAGCGGAGGCCGAAATCGGCGCAGTTGGTTTCGAGCTGAGCGAGCTGTTTGGCGGCGATGGGATCGACGATGGGGAGGGTGCGGTCGGTGGTGGGGATGCTGTGGTCGGCGGTGGCGATGGTGAGATCGGGACGGCGGACCGGGAGGCCGCGCTCGCGAAGTTCGTCGAAGGCCTGCGGGGAGGTGACTTCGTGAACCAGGTGCAGATCGATGAAGAGCAGCGTGGGGGCGCCGGGCTGCTGGTGGACTACGTGGGAGTCCCAGAGTTTTTCGATGATGGTGCGTGGCATAGGGCGTCAGTGACCGGAGAACAATCAGCGTTCATCTGCGGCTATTTACTTTCATTATGCAATGTTTGGCCAGGCGGGAGGCGGTAACCTCCCACTCAGCGGACCGCGGCACGCCGGGCGTTTTGATGATCTTAACTCTTATCAGCGTTCATCTGCGTTCATCAGCGGCTATTGAACCTCATTATCCAAAGTTTAGCCGGGCCGGAGCCGGTAAGCTCCTCGCTCAGCCGATCGCCGCGCGCTGGGCGTTTTGGTGATCGTCGGCGGCACGGGGCGTCAGTGACCGGAGAATCATCAGCCGCTGATGAACGCAGATGAACGCTGATAAGACTAAAAATTCCGGTCTTCGTTCCTCAACCGCTATTTGATCTCATTCTCCAAAGTTTTTGGCCGAGCGGGAGCCGGTAAGCTCCCGCTCAGCCGATCGCGGCGCACACCGCGGCGCCTACCTGTGCGGTGGTGGCGGGTGCGCCGGAAGGCCGTAAATCGGCGGTGACAGGGCCATTCGTGAGAACCGCCTGAATGGCCGCATCGACCGCGCAGGATTCTTCTCTTAATCCGAAGCTGTATTCGAGCATGGCGCCCACCGAGCCGATGGCGCCGAGGGGGTTGGCCTTGTCCTGGCCGGCGATATCGGGGGCCGAGCCGTGCACCGGCTCATAGAGGCCCACCCAAGCGCCCGACAGGCGGCGGTCGCCGATCGAGGCCGAGGGCAACATGCCGATCGAGCCGGCCAGCACCGCGCCTTCATCGCTGAGGATGTCGCCGAACATGTTTTCGGTCAGAATCACGTCGAAGCGCCGCGGGTTAAGGATGAGCTGCATGGCGCAGTTATCCACCAGCAGGTGGTCAAGCGCGACATCGGGGAATTCGCGGGCGACTTCGATGACCACGCGGCGCCACAGTTGCGAGTTTTCGAGCACGTTCGATTTATCGACCGAGGTGACTTTTTTGCGGCGCCCCCGCGCCAGGTGGAAGGCCATGCGGGAAACGCGCTCGATTTCCGAACGCGTGTAGGTCATGGTATTGACGGCCCGCGTTTCCGCGCCGTTTTCGTAGATGCCGCGCGGCGTGCCGTAATAGATCCCGCCCGTCAGTTCGCGGACGATGATCATGTCGGCGCCTTCCACCAGGTGGTTTTTCAGGGGAGACGAATCCAGTTGCGAGCGCCAGGCGCGCACGGGACGCAGGTTGGCGTAAACCCCGAGGGCCTGGCGAATGCCCAGAAGGCCCTTTTCGGGGCGCTTGTCGGGCGGAGCGTTATCGAATTCCGGCAGGCCCACCGCGCCCATCAAGGTGGCGTCGGTCTGGGCGGCCAGCCGCAGGGTCTCCTCGGGCAGCGGAGTGCCGGTTTTGTGAATGGCGATGCCGCCGAGCAGGCCTTCGCTGAGCGAAAGCGTGTGATTCCACTTGCTGGCGACGTGCTCGAGGACGCGCACGGCTTCGCGGGTGACTTCGACGCCGATACCATCGCCGGGGAGGACCAGGACGCTGAGGTGCATCAGTCCGCCGCCACTCGCATGGCCTTGCGATCTTCCTGGATGAGAGCGACGATTTCCTCATCCATGAGCCCCTTCTTGCGGTGGTCGGCCACGGCGGTGAACCGGTGGTAGAGGGCGTCGAGCTCGTCGCGGGACAGCTCGTAACCCAGATCGCGGGCGCGCTGGCCCAGGGCGTGACGGCCGCTGTGCTTGCCGAGCACCAGCTTGCCCTCGGGCACGCCGACCGAATGCGGGTCGATGATTTCGTAGGTCGACTTTTCCTTCAGGTAGCCGTCCTGGTGAATGCCGGCTTCATGGGCAAAGGCATTGCGGCCGACGATGGCTTTATTGGGCTGGGGGCCGAAAGTGATGAGGGAAGAGAGCAGCTCGCTGGAGGAAAACAGGTGCTCCGTGTGGATGCCGGTGTGGTAGGGGTAAGCATCCGAGCGGGTCTTGAGGATCATGACGATCTCTTCGAGTGAGCAGTTGCCGGCGCGTTCGCCGATGCCGTTGATGGTGCACTCGATCTGGCGGGCGCCGGCTTCCACGGCGGCCAGCGAGTTAGCCACGGCCAGTCCCAGATCGTCGTGGCAGTGGACGCTGACCACCGCGCAATCGCCCAGCGCGCGGGCGATGCGGCCGATCAGCACGCCGTATTCTTTGGGCGTGGAGTAGCCCACGGTATCGGGGATGTTGACCGTGCGGGCGCCGGCGGCGACCACGGCGCGGGAGATCTGCTCCAGAAAGTCGGGCTCGGTGCGGGCGCCGTCTTCGGCGGAGAACTCGACATCGTCCACGTGGCGGCGGGCCAGTTCCACGGCGGCCACAGCATCGTCGAGCACCTGCTGGCGGGTCTTCTTGAGCTTGTACTTCAGGTGGATGTCGCTGGTGGCGATGAAGGTGTGGATGCGCGGGCGGCGGGCATGAGCCAGAGATTTGGCGGCGCGCTCAATATCCAGCGTGCAGCAGCGGCCCAGGGCGGCCACCTGGGCCCACGGAAACTCGCGGCTGACGGCATCCACGGCGGCGAAATCGCCTTCCGAAGCGATGGGGAAGCCGGCTTCCAGGATGTCCACGCCCAGCTCCACCAGCTTACGGGCCATGCGCAGTTTTTCCGGAACGGTCATGCTGCAGCCGGGAGATTGTTCGCCGTCGCGCAGCGTGGTGTCGAAGATGTATACGCGGTCGCTCATTGCATCACCTTGGTCATTATGCGGTGCGGCGCACGATTTGGCAAATTTATAATTTTGTAGGTGCATATTAGCGCGTGTTATGATGGCGGGGCTGTGGAACTTTACGCGTTACAGGTTTTCCTCACCGTGGCCAACGAAAAAAGCTTTTCGCGGGCCGCCGAGAAGCTGTTGCGGACGCAGCCGGCGGTTTCGCTGGCGGTACAGCGGCTGGAGCAGGAGCTGGGCGAAAAGCTGATCGACCGGTCGGCGAAGGACCTGTTCCTCACGGATGCGGGACGCACGGTGCTGGAGTATGCGCGCCGGTTTCAGAGCCTGCAACTGGAGCTGGACAACTCGCTGGCCGAGCTGCGGGACAATTCGGCGGGGCGGCTGATCATCGGGGCCAACGAATCCACCTCGCTGTATCTGTTGCGGCACATCGAGAGGTACCGGGCGCTCTACCCGCGGGTGAAGGTGCAGGTGCGGCGGAGCCTTTCGAGCAAGCTGCCGGGCGAGCTTCTGGACGGGAATCTGGAGCTGGGGGTGATCAGCTACGATCCCACTGACGAACGGCTGCGGTCGAAGGTGATTTATACCGATGCGCTGGCCTTCGTGGTTTCGCCGAAGCACCGGCTGGCGCACCGCAAGGCGGTTTCGATCGAAGAGCTGGCGGCCGAGAATTTCATCGCCCACAACGTGGTGTCGCCGTACCGGGACGTGGTGATCAAGCAGTTCCAGGCGTACAAGGTGCGGCTGACGATGGACGTGGAGATGCCGACCATCGAGACGATTCGCAAGCTGGTGCAGAGCAACCAGGGCGTAGCCTTTCTGCCGCGGATGTGCGTGGAACAGGAGATTGAGCAGAAGGTGCTGTGCGAGGTGCGGGTGAAGGAGATGCACGTAGAGCGGAAGATCCGGCTGATTTATCCCACGCGGCGGGCGCTGAGCCACGCGGCGCGGGCGTTTCTGGAGGTGGTCGGGTAGGACGCGTAACGGAAACGCAACGGGAGGCTGGTCCGTCAGTTGGCAATGGGGAGATTGGAGCGATGAAGCCGCTGCAGATTGCGCTTCTGGTGGTGGCGGGGGCGTTGTGCGGGGCCGTGGTAATGAAGGTGGCCGACCGGCCCAAGCCGGCGGAGCCGCTGGTGACCGCGGAGGTGCCCCCGGAACCCGCTCCAGCAACGCCCAAGCAGGCCGAGCCAGCGGCAGCCGAGCCCGCTGCTTCTCAGACGGCGCCGGCGGAAGAACCGGCTGCCGCACCGAACGCTCCGGCTACTCCAACCGCCACCGCCGCGGGTGCGGCGGTTTCCGGTGCGACTACGGCCGGCGGACATGAGGGGCCGGTTCCGTCTCGGCATGTGGCTGTGAAGCCGCGGGTGCGCCGGCCCGTTCAACATGAGCCAGTGAAGCTGGCCCGGGTTCGACCGTCGTATGTAGCGCCGTATGTACCGCCGCGGCCGGCGGCCAGCGCGCTGCCGGTTTCGGCTGCGGCGAATCCGCCGGCAGCCATGGCGTCGGCAGCCACCCCGGGTGCGGCGCAGGCCGAGCCGCCCGCATCCACCCTTCCACCCGCGCGCCGCGACCCGGAGAACGTGACTCCGCCAAGCCCGGCGGCAATCCCAGGGGGTGCTCCGGAAGGCGCTCCCGTGGGCACCCCGCAAGCGCCGCCTCCGCCCGAACCGAACAGGGTTACGCTGATCGCCGGTTTGTTGATCCCGGTGCGCCTTGTTGACGGTCTTTCTTCGGAGCGGAATCAGCCCGGCGACACGTTCCACGCCACCCTCGTCAGGGAGTTAGCGGCGGACGGATTCGTGATCGCCGAGCGGGGCGCGCGGGTGGAAGGGCGGGTAGTGGCCGTCGACCGCGGCGGGAAGGTGAGCGGAGTGGCGTCGCTGGCGCTGGCGCTGACAACGGTACACACATCGGATGGGCAGGCGGTGGCCATTCAGACCGACCCGTTCAACCGGCACGCCGAGCAGACGCACCTGCAGGACGCCGAGAAGATCGGCGGCGCGGCGGCTTTCGGGGCCATCATCGGCGCGCTGGCCGGCGGTGGAAAAGGCGCCGCGGCGGGGGCCGGAGTGGGCGGCGGCGCAGGCACCGGCGCGGTGCTCTTGACGCGCGGCGCGGCGGCCACCCTGCCTTCGGAGACGCGGATCACCTTCCGGTTGCGGTCGCCGGTGACGATTACCGAGAGGCAGTGACAGGGCCGCGCTCGCCTGGGCGGACCGCTTGGCCGTTCTTTCAGTTTGTTATGCTCTGAATAGGAAGTCAGGAATCCCGACTTCCTGACTTAGCGTACAAGAAGACCTTTATGAATACCACCGGCAAAATCCAAAACAAAGGCCAGGTGACGATTCCGACCAGTGTGCGACGACGGGCAGGCCTCGCGAAGGGAGACCTGGTGAATTTCGCTTACCAACGGGGCAGAATCGTCATGACGCCCATGCTAGTAGTCGACCGTTCCAAATTCCCGACCGCCGATGACGAGTACACTCCCGAACAACGCCGCGTTGTTGACGCCCTAGTCGCGCAAGGCCGAAAGGGCCCGTATTACGGCCCATTCAAGAACGGCGCCGAGGTCGAAGCTTTCCTCAAGCAGTGGAAAACCAGAGGCAAGGCTGTGAAACTAAAAAAGGCCCGATGAACGTGCGGCTGTCGCAGCCTGCCATTGAGCAGTTGGCGGCAGCGCCAGTGGCTGTACAAAAGACATTTATCAAGCAAATCAGTTTTCTGGCAAGAAACCTCGGGCACCCTTCCCTGCACGCCAAGAAGTACGAGGAGACCAAGGGCCTCTGGCAGGCTCGGGTCAATCATAGATTGGCGATTCTATTTCACCATCGATGGGGGTACATACAACATCGCTTCGATTATCCCCCACCCCAAATGAATTCGCCGCTACTCCAACGAGGTTAGTAACTCGGCTTGTAATGAGCTACGGGCCGCGCCTGAAGCGGGCGGCTATGCGGGACCGGGACCTCGCTCTGGAAATCGCCGGGGACGGTGCTGCCGTAGATCGGGAACAGTGGCAAGCACTCGATATACAAGAAGGACCGGTCACACGGCTACCCGAAAAGTGGCGAAATCTACCTCGTGGCGCTCGACCCGGCGGTAGGGCACGGGATTCGCAAGACCCGGCATGCCCCGATCATTCAGACCTCACCCAAGTTCTTGATGCGCCGGCGCTGGTCGATAGCCCGGATCTGGGTTGAATACCGCCACTGACGGAACCGCCAGGCCGATAGACGGACCGGCCGGCGGCAGCAGTACCTGGAGCGCCAATACCGCAGTAATGATCGAGGTCGAACAGGCCATCCAAACCGCATTCCGATTAGTTAGCAGCATCAGAGCCCAGTCCGACCGGTTGCCGCGAGGCATAGGGGAGTCGGCCCCCGCTCGCCAGCGCACCTTGATCCGATCCTGGCCTTTGCAGTCTCTTACGAGTTTTGCAAGCCTTTGGGCGCCAGCGGCAAGGAGCGGATGCGCTGGCCGGTGGCGTCGAAAATAGCGTTGCCGATGGCTGGGGCGATGCCGACGATGGGCGTTTCGCCGGCTCCGGCGGACGGGATATCCTGGCGGTCGAGCAGGACGCAGTCGATCTTGGGCACGTCCGCGAAGCGCGGCACGCGATACTGCGAGAGGCGCGGGTTCAGGATGCGATTGCCGCCGAACTGGATCTGCTCAAACAGCGCGCCGCCAATCCCCATAGCCAGCGCGCCTTCCACCTGGTTGGAAAGGTGCTCGGGATTGACGATGGCCCCGCATTCAAACGAAGTCGTGGCGCGGAGCACCTTCACCACACCGTTGGTGACGCTCACCTCGGCGCAGGTAGCGATGTAGCCGCCCTTTTCGAAGCCGGCGCCGATGCCGAAGCCGTGGCCGGCGGTTTTGTGGCGCTCCTGCCAGCCGAATTTTCCGGCCGCCGCCTGGATGACCGCGCGCAGGCGCTCGTTCTGGGCGTTTTTCAGGCGGAATTCCAGGGGGTCCATTTTCAGCGAATGGGCCAGTTCGTCCATGTAACATTCGCGGGCGAAGTGGTTGGCGGTGGCTGCCAGGCCGCGGTAGGAGCTTTGCCGCAGAGGCGTCTTGCAAGGGTGATACTGCTCGCGTTTGCCGGCGATGGCGTAAGGGGAATTCAAACCGCTGGGCCCCGAATTGTAGTTGTGGAACTCCCATTCGGCGATGGTGCCATCGGGGTTGACTTTGGCGGCCACGTCGATTACGCCGCCTGGCCGGAAATAGGCCCAGGTCATCTCTTCTTCGCGGCTCCAGTTGCGCTTTACCGGCTGGCCCACGGCCTTGGCCAGGCGGGCGGCCTCCAGGGCGGCATCGCCGGTGTGCTTGCCACCGTAGCCCGAACCGGTGTCCGGCATGATCACGTGCACCTGGTCTTCGGAAATCTGGAAGTGGGTGGAAAGCTCGCTGCGCACGCCGAAGGGCCGCTGCGTTCCGGTCCACACGGTGAGCTTGCCGTCGGCCCATTCGGCCACCGCCGCGCGGGGTTCCAGCGGCACGTGAGCGATGTAAGCGATGGTGTAGGTGACCGGCGAAAGCTCGCTGGCGGCCGGCGCTTCACGCGCGGTGCGGCGGAAATAAGCGTAGACGTCTTTGCTATCGGTTTCGGCGGTCAACTGCTTCCACTCGGCCTTGAGCACGGCCACGGCTGTTTCGGCGGTGAGCGGGTCGGGCGCGGTGACGCCGGCGAAGTTCTCCTCGCGGACCACCTTCACACCGGGCAATTTTTCGGCTGCGGAGGCGTCCAGCGAAACCAGCGTTGCGCCGTAGGAAGGCGGGTACAGCATTTTGCCATATTGCATGCCGGGCCGGTGAATATCGTAGGCATACTTATGGGCGCCGGTGACGATCTCGCGGGCGTTGACTTTGGGCACGGACTTCCCGGAGATTTTCCAATCCTTGGCCGGAGTGAGGGCGGCGCTGGTGGGGATGGTGCGAGTGAGTTGCTGGCCTTGAGTGAGTTCGCCGAATCCGGCCGAGTGGCTGCCAGCGGTGACCCGACCGTTGGCGATGGTGAGGGCGCTGCGATCGACCATCCACTTCTGGGAGGCGAGATCGAGCAGCATTTCGCGGGCGGTGGCGGCGGCCTTGCGAATCTGCGGATTCATCCGCGGGGTAGTCATGCTGCCGAAGGTGCCCATATCGAAGGGAGTGAGCGCGGTGTCGCCCATCACCATGCGGATGGATTCGACCGGGGCGCGCAGTTCCTCGGCGGCTGCCTGGGTGAGGGCGGTGCGGGCGTTCTGGCCCACTTCCACCTTGCCGGTGTAGACGGTGACCAGGCCGGTTTCGCCGATGTGCAGCCAGGCGCTGAGGGCCGTGGGGGCGGGCTCGTTGAAGCCGCGGCGGGCGCCGCCACCGGCTTCCTGGGCGTCGGAATCGTCCACCAGGAGGACCATGATGCCGCCCCCCAAAACCGCAAAAAAGTCGCGCCGCCTCATGCGCGGCCTCCTTTCCCGGCCGCGGCGTGAATCGCGGCGAGCACCCTCGGATAGGTGCCGCAGCGGCAAATGTGGCCGTTCATGCCGCTGATGATTTCGGCGTCGCTCGGATGGGGCGTCCGGCGCAGCAGGCCCACGGCGCCCAGAATCATGCCGGGGGTGCACCAGCCGCACTGCATGGCGTCGGCTTCGATGAAGGCTTCCTG
>Ga0335074_10006123_pt1 | contig 16668 bp, 11 predicted proteins | sample Lox_Sample_23_FD_206715 | JGI IMG/M metagenome (GOLD analysis project Ga0335074, IMG submission 206715) | Soil microbial communities from Loxahatchee National Wildlife Refuge, Florida, United States - Lox_Sample_2.3 | ecosystem: Environmental > Terrestrial > Soil > Wetlands | place: USA...
ATCGACATCAAACTCCGGGTAGTCGAAGGCCTGCTGAATGCGTGCATCGGCAATACCTGGCGTGTGCTGCATTTCAGCAAGGATATGGTCGGCGACTTGTCGATCGCCTTGAGTATCGGTGCCATCGATCTGCACGTCGACAGGCGCGGGCAGGCCGAAGTTGAGTACCTGCGTAATGATGTCGGCCGGCAAGAAGTAAAACGTAGTGCCGGGAAACTCACGCGGCAGAGTCGTGCGCAGGTTGCGGACGTAGTCCTCGGTCGGATGATGCTTTTCCTTAAGGGAAACAAGGATGTCGGCGTCACCCGCGCCGATCAGGCCCGATGTGCTGTGCATGTAATTGATCGTGCTGTACGGCAGACCGATGTTATCGAGAACGTCGTCCATCTCGGACTCCGGGACCTGACGGCGAATTGATGTTTCGACGAGGTCGCAGAGGCGAGCGGTCTCTTCGATGCGCGTCCCGCTCCGGGCACGCACATGCAGGATGAATTGACCGTTGTCGCTCGACGGGAAGAAGTTCTGGCCCAGAAAAGGCGCAAGCAGGAACGCCGCAAGGCAGCATGCCAGAAAGACGGGAATAAACACGAGGCGTCGTTCAACGAGACCGCTTAACAGCCCCTGATACGATTTCCGGGCTCTTTCGAAGCCGCGCTCAAACCCTTTTTGAAACCTAGCGAGAACATTGTGCGAAGCCCTTATCTGGCCTTTGTGTGATTTGAGCAGATACATGGCCAGCGTCGGGACAAGGGTGCGGGATAAGACGTACGACGCGAGCATGGCGAAGACAACAGCCTCAGCCAATGGCACGAACAGGTATCTCGAAACGCCCGTGAGGAAAAACATGGGAAGAAAAACGATACAGATGCAGAGGGTCGAAACGAGAGCCGGCACTGCGATCTGCGCCGCCCCGTCGAGGATCGCTTGGCGCTTCTCGTGCCCGTCTTCGAGATAGCGTTCGATATTCTCGATCGTCACCGTAGCGTCGTCCACCAGAATGCCGACGGCAAGAGCGAGTCCGCCCAGCGTCATGATGTTGATCGTCTCGCCGAGAAAACTGAGAATGATCACCGACGTAAGAATCGATAGCGGAATCGAAACGGCAATGATCAGCGTGCTGCGCCAGCTGCCGAGAAATAGCAGAATCATCAGGGCCGTAAGACACGCCGCGATCACCGCTTCGCGAATCACTCCGCTCACAGCCGCGCTCACAAAAAGCGACTGGTCCGCCAGTGGCTGGATCTTGAGTTCGGGCGGAAGCGTCTGTGCGAGCCGCGGCAGCAGCCCGCGAATGCCTTTGACAACATCGATCGTCGAGGCATTCCCGGCTTTCAGGATGCTGATCAATACGCCGCGATGGCCGTTGTCGCGAACGATGTTAGTTTGCGGAGCAAAGCCGTCCCGAATGTTTGCGACGTCGCGCAGATAGATGGTCGAGTCGCCGACCTGCTTGATAGGGAGATCGTTCAACTCGGCGACTGTTCGCGGGCTCGAGTTGACGTGAACGTCGTACTCGAATTCGTCGATTTTTGCCGTGCCTGACGGCAACACCAGGTTTTCATTGCCGACGGAATTCAGGACGTCCTGCGGGGAGAGCCCTTTTGACTGGAGCAAGCCGGGATTCAAGTCGACCATCACTTGCCGCTGCTTGCCGCCAAACGGCCACGGAATCACTGCGCCTGGCACGGTGACAAGCTGCGGCCGGATGAAGTTTTGGCCCAGGTCGTTCAGTTGCTGCTCGGAGAGTCCTTTGCCGGAGAGCCCCAATTGAAGGATCGGGACGCTCGACGCGCTGTAGTTGATGATCAGCGGCGGCAGCGTTCCCGGAGGGAGCTGCCGCAGCACGGTCTGAGAAATGGCGGTCACCTGCGCGTTCGCTGTCGCGAGGTCCGTATTCGGCTGCAGGAAAATCTTGATGATCGCTTGCCCGTTGACGGTGGTGGATTCGATGTGTTCGATATTGTCGACCGTGGTGGTCAGAACGCGTTCGTAGACGCTCGTCAACCGGCCTTCCATCTCTTCAGGATTAAGGCCTGTGTACTGCCAGGCAACGGCGATCACCGGGATGTCGATATTCGGGAAAATGTCGGTCGGAGTGCGCAGAATCATAATCGGGCTGACGATGAGAATCAGCAACGCCAACACGATGAACGTGTAAGGACGATCGAGAGCAATCTTAACGATCCACATGACGAAACCTCATAAGCAACTTCTGAACGGTTGCGTGACCAAAGGCCGTATATAGAAGCGTGAATCTTGGCGAAAACTCCGGCTGTCGAGGAAGGCCATCAGCGTTCTGCATCGTATGCTCCGAGTTCTGCGGACTTCGTGTGATGTTCTGCCCGACGCGGAAGATTCGTCGTTCGTGACGTTCGCCGACCTCCTCGAATGCGCCCACAGAGCCGGCGGCGGCCTGAGCGGTGCCTTCGTCCTCGCTTGTTTCCAGAAGACTTGTGCGAAACGGCGGCGAAGCGAAGGTCGCCGTTTCGCGCGGCAGTTTCAGCATCATTTTCCGTTTCCCTTAGAGTTTCCGCTGTTCAGGCTTTGCACCACATGCTTCATGTAAGCGCGGCTCGCGATGAATTGAGCGCCTTCTCTCACAATGTCGCGTAACAACTCTTCTCCTCCGGGGTCGACGCACGTGACGTCTTCGAGATTGACGACACACTTTCGTCCGCGGCGCTCACTTCTCTTCTCGTCCCATTGGCGCCTCAGGTCCGCGACCCACTCTCCGCAGAGTTTTCCTTGCAGAACCCAGGTCTGCTCGAAAGGAGCATCGGTGATCATCGTTCGCAACATCGGTGGTCTTCGCCGGATTAGCCGATTGCACCGCAGCGGCCAAACGGGGGAAGGCACCTAAATCGATATAACGCTTTTATTTAGAGAGGATTTTGAGAAACCGCTGCGCAGACCGTCACGATCATGACACTGTCATAAGTGTCATGACACTGTTATCGCTGGCGCGTGACAGTTCGGGAATTGATCCCGAGTCGCTTCATATGGGCGATCAGAGTCGTGCGTTTCAGGCCTAGACGCGCGGCGGCGCCGCTTGGCCCGCCGACGCGGCCATGAGCTGTCCTCAGAGCCTCCACCACTTGATTTCGATCGATCGAACGAAGGAGATCGCGGACATTTTTTGCGGCAGGTCGCTCAGGCCTCGCGTGTGTGACGACCACCTTGGACGGCGCCTTAAGGTCGGCCGCGGGAACGCGAAGCGTCCCTCCCGAGGATAAAATGACAGCGCGCTCGACGACATTCTGGAGTTCGCGAACATTCCCGGGCCACTCGTAACGAACGAGGATCCCCATCGTCTCGGGAGGGATCATCGTAATGGGTTTGTTCATGCGACGGCTGAAAAGCTCGGCGAAGTGTCGGACGAGGAGCGGAACGTCCTCGGGGCGCTCGCGCAAGGGCGGAACTTGAATTGGGAAAACGTTGAGGCGATAGAAGAGGTCGGAGCGGAATTCCTGCGCTTCCACCATCTGCGAGAGGTCCTGGTTTGTCGCAGCGATTAAGCGCGCATCCGTACGCAGAGTGCGTGAACTGCCGAGACGCTCGAATTCTCTTTCTTGAAGCACGCGCAGCAGTTTGGGTTGAAGCTCCAGCGGAATCTCGCCGATTTCGTCGAGGAAAACCGTGCCGCGGTTGGCTAGCTCGAAACGCCCGATACGCTGCGCGATTGCCCCGGTAAAGGCGCCCCTTTCGTGGCCAAACAGCTCGCTTTCAAGAAGGCCCGTAGGGATTGCGGCGCAATTCACTTTTACGAAAGCGTTATCGCGCCGCCCGCTGATATTGTGAATCGCACGAGCGATGAGTTCCTTGCCGGTGCCGGTTTCTCCATGAACCAGCACGGTTGAGTCCGTGGGACCAACGGTTTCGATTTCGCGCAGGACTCTTTGTAGCGCGGCGCTCTTGCCGATGATCTCGTCGAACATCGATGTTTCGTCGATCTCCTGCCGCAGCGCCACGTTTTCCTGGAAAAGCTGCTCCTTCAGCGCGTTGATTTGAGCGAGCGCATCCTCCAGCGCTTTTCGCGACTGCACCTGTTCCGTTACGTCCATGATCGTGCCGACGAACTCCTTCAATTCTCCCGCACCGTTCCTGGCAGGATGGCCAACCACGTGAATGAAGCGAATCGACCCGTCTTCCAAGATCAGCCTGTAATCCGATTCGAAGTCACTCTCTTCGCGGGCGGCCTTGTCGATCATCGTCTGAAACGGCACCCGATCCTCCGGATGGATGCGACTCAGAACGAGATCGAGCGTAATCTTCGTGTTGTCGGGATCGAATCCGTAGATGCGGAAGGTCTCGCGGCTGAAATAGCCTTCTCCGCCAGGCACGCTTCGCGCCCAACTTCCGGTGTGGCTGAGCCGCTGTCCCTCAGCCAAATAGGCTTCACTGCGTTTTAGAGCTTGCTCCGCCTCTTTCTGTCTCGTAATGTCACGATAGATTCCGTAGATCTCTCGCGATCCGCCGTCGATCGACACGGGAGCGGCCACAAAGGACACGGAGAGTTGCGAGCCGTCCTTTCGTTTGCGCACAAGTTCCGCGTCGACGCGCTCTCCCCGATTTAGCGTTTCGCGTAGTCGCTCGGACTCGCCGCGCAAGTCGTCCGGAACGATCAAGTCGGTGATGTTCCGCCCGATGGCTTCTTCGAGCGAAAAACCGAAGAGCTTCGTGAATTCTCTGTTTATCCGCAGCACGCGATTGTCAGCGTCGCGCAGCACGATGGGCACCGGCGCAAGTTCGAAAAGCTTCTCGAAATGAGCTTTTTGCTTGCGCAGTTCGTTCTTGGTTCGCTCCTGCTCCGCGTCGCGAGTCGCATTGTCAACGGCAAGAGCCACCTGATCGGCCACCAACATCAGAAAACGAACTTCCTCAGGAGCGTAGGCGTTCTTCTTGGTCGCTGCGAAGCCCAGTGCGCCCAGCTTCCGATGTGCCGTTGTCAGTGGAAGAACGCAGGCCGATTCGATTCCGTACCGCCGGTAGACCTGCATGATCCGGGGAAAGCGCGTTTCTTCGTCTCGGGATGCCACCACCACAGGCTGCTGGTGCCGATAAACCCACCACGTGATCGTCTCCTCTGTAGGAAAATCCTGTGGAATTCCGAAGCCGGAAACTTTGTCCGTCTGAAGAACGGGATTCTGTATCGTATCGCTGGCCGCATCATACAGAAACAGTCCGATGAGGTCGAAGTCGGCGGCCTGGCGCAATTCGTCAGCGAGCACACGAAACAGCTCCTTGGGGTCGCGGTGCACGTGGATCGCGCGCGAAACCCGGATCAGCGCTTCGTATCTGGCTAGAACTGGTTGCTCTCCCACCGCGATCCTTCCCCCTTTGCTCTCGCGTCTCCGGCCAACGGCGTTGCCCTCATAGCTTAGCCCAAGTGGGAGCGCCTCGCGTCTGCCCGAGACACCGTTAGCCGGAAGGCCGTGGACTCGACTGGTTGCCGCCGGCGGTTCGAAGCCATGGAAACCTTATCAACTGGCTTTGGCTGCCGGCAAACGAGCTGCAGCCGGTCGAGTCGTTCTGAAAGGCAGCCGGGCGTGCCCGACATTTTGAGGCAGCACGTTCGCGGATTACATGAGCGCGCGGATTCATAAGAGGCGATCTTGTGAACTGGAACTCGCGATTCATTCGAAGGCAAGAATTACCGGCATCGAGAATAAACTGCGCACTCGACGCTCGATTTTCGCAAATTCGCCGCCCGCCGCGCTTTCCGGCTTTGTGCGCGCGCACTGCGTTTCATGTGTCTGCAATAGCATCACTTTCTGATTATCCGAGCGAGCGGCCAGATTCTTGCAGGAATACTGTGAATCCTGTAGACGCGCCGCGTCGGCAATCCAAATGCTAAGATTCGCCGGACTGCGAGGGCAGGACTGTACATACACGCGACGGGGCGAATGATTTGATCAACACATCCGATAAACGAATTGCCATGCGCTCAATTCATTTTTTGAGTTTGATTATCGATTGCGGTTTCTGTCAATTTGAATCCGTTGTAGCGGCCATGTTGAACTCTTTCGGTGCGGTACGTTGTAGCCCAGCCGCAACTGAAACGCATCCACAGGTAGTTCACCTTTAGACGTAAGGCGCCTCGTCTTTCTCCCAGTGCTCGCGAAGCCGGGGCAAAGTGTATTTCAACACTCACACATATTGCCCGGCCGGTATCTGAGGCCGGGCCCAAGGTTTGGTGTCCATGCAACGTAACGCTGCAATTGTGCCCGCGGGAGCTGCTGCGATTGTTCCAGCATCGGATTTCTCGTTGCGAACCGGTGTGGAGGGGTTTTTCCGCCAAAGCCGGCTGTTCTTCTCGGTCGCGATGATCGTTCTGTTCGCGACCGCTGCCGTGACTCTTGCGATGCACAAGCAATACGTCTCTGAGATGCAATTCCTCGTCCAGAACACGAGAGAGAACGTGGTCGTTACCCCGGAGCCCACCACCTCGCCGAGCATTGTCAGCGACGTGACGGAAGAGCAGGTGAATTCTGAACTCGAGGTATTGCGGAGTCACGATGTGGTCGACCCCGTTGCCGATCCTGAATGGGCCAGTCTAAGACCCGAGGAAAGAACCCCCGAGGCGATCCGCCACCACGAATCCCTTCTCGCGAAATTCCAGAAGCACTTGACCGCAGAGGTCGTTCGCCGGACCGACATCATCACCGTCAGCTTTCGCGCGGATAGCCCGGAAGCAGCGAAGGACACGCTCGATCGGCTGTCGGCTTCCTATCTTGCGGAGTTAAGGCGCCTTCAGCGGCCTCCGGGAGCATCGGCGTTTTTCGCATCCGAGGCTGAACGCGCGCGACAGGCGTGGGACGACGCGACCAAGCAACTGGTGGATTTTCAGCAGCAGCACGAGGTGATTTCCCTTCCCGATCAAGAGGCGACGTTGGATAACGAGCTCACGCAAGACAACGAAGATCTGTTCGCTACCGATTCGGCTTTGCGCGAGTTGGACGCTCAAATCGCGGCGAGCTCCAGCAAACTTGGTTCAATTCCCTCCCGGCAGGCCTCGCAGGAGCGTGTTTCGCCCAATCAGGGGTTGACGGAGCAACTTTCGACGCTTCTCGTCCAGATGGAAAACAAACGGACGGATCTCGCGACAAACTACAAGGCTAGCGACCGGCAGGTGCAGGATCTCGACCGGCAAATACGCACAACGCAAGCTGCCCTGCAGGACGCCCAGGCGAATCCCTCGAAAGAGCAGACGACGGACGTCGACCCTGCATGGCAGCAGGTGCACACGAACTACATTCAAAACCAGATCGTGCGGCACGCAACAGCCGAGCATCGGGCGATGCTGACTGGCAGGGTCGCCGATCTCAAACAGCAGCTCGCCAGCCTCGAAACCGTAACGGCACAGTTCAACAATTTGCAGTCGCACTCGGACGAGCTCAAGCAGAACTACGAGCTGTACGCGCAAAAACGCGATCAGGCTCAGATCGAGGATGCGATGGACGAGCACAAGTTGCTGAACGTCGCCGTCGCACAGGAGCCGACGATCTCCTACGACCCGGAACGGCCGAAGCCTCTCCTCTACGGAGCGCTCGGCTTTGTGACGGCAATGTTCCTCGGCATCTGCGCGGTCTATCTCGCCGAGACGGGCAGGCGCACGATCGCCACTCCGCGAGAACTGGACGTCGCTTCTCGCTATCCCGTGCTTGCGACCGTGCCACAAATGTCGTGGCGATCCGGACGCTCGTGGCAGGTGGGCCTCCTCGCGCCGGACAATGCTCCCGCCGAAGTGGGGGCGAGAAACGGGAACAACTTACATCTGTAGAACGAGCGAAAGGACAACCGTGAATCCCGTAGCCGGTGAAAGCAGGTATTCATTCCAACAACGGCCTTCCAAATTGGGCGCTGTTTGCGAAGGGCTGCTCTACAAGATTTTCCCTCAGCCGGTGAATGACAACGAACGCGGCTTTGTTGTGGCGTTCGCATCCGCCCACTCCGGCGCCGGCGTCACCGAAGTCACCAGGACGCTGGCCAAGGCGCTGTGCTGCGGCGGCGGCCAGCTGGCGGTCGCAATGGATTATCGCTCTCTCGTTCAGTATGAACTCCGCCCCGCGGGCTGGGACTCGGAGCCCGCTGACGATGAGGGAAGAGCCTGGCACACGATGCACGCAGTTCTCGGAAACGCCCTCGACGGGCTACGCCACCAGCATCGATACGTTCTGATTGATTGCGCGCCGATCGGCGAGAGCCAGGAAGCAATTCGGCTCGCGCCGCTCGTGGACGGGATCGTGCTCGTCGTCGAGGCAAACCGAACGCGCAAGGATCAGATTCTCTACGCGGAACGAAACATAGAAAGCGCGAACGGCCGGATTCTCGGGCATGTGCTGAACAAGCGCACCTACGCGGTGCCTGATCTGTTCCACCGGATCATGGCGGCAGTCGGCATCTAGCAAGTCGATTGATTGACGGAGCGATGAAATGAAGACGTTGGGATGGGCGGTTCTGGTTCTACTTCTTTTCGCGACCGTGGTTCGCGCCGGAGACGACGTGCAGCATCGGCCGCGCTACAAACTGCGAGTCGGGGATGTCCTCGACGTTCAGTACGTATACACGCCTGAACTCAATCAGACGGTGACGGTATCGCCAGACGGGTACGTCAGCCTCAATCTGATCGGCGACGTAAAAGTCAGCGACCTGACTCTCGATGAAGCGCACGACACGATCGTCCGGAAGGCGAGCGAACGCCTGAACGCGCCGGAAGTGAATTTGGTTCTGCAGCAGTTTGAGCCTCCGCATGTGGTGGTGGCCGGCGAAGTCGGAAAGCCTGGCACGATCGATTTCACGGGAAATCTTACGGCGATGCAGGCCATTCTCGTGTCCGGCGGATTCCTGGAGTCGGCTCATACCTCGCAAGTGGTGCTGTTTCGCAAAATCGACGGAGACAACGCCGAGGTGCGCGTCCTCAACCTGAAGAACTTCCGCAAAACGGCGGATTTGGAGCGAGACGTGCAGCTGCAGCCGGGCGACATGTTGTACGTGCCGCGAAACAGGATTCAAAACCTGTCGAGATTCGTAAAGGCGTTCAACTCGGGCGCATATGTGAATCCTTTACAAACTTTGCACTAGGTCTTGCGACGGCGAGGGGCGAAGGCGGCAGCGATCTGAGCGAAACAACGGAGTACACGGGACGGCTACAGCGGATGCAATTCAACGCGAAGCAAAAGAAACCGATGAGTTCGGCGGGCGCAGTGGCCCAGTCCATCGCGGCGAAATTTGCCATCGTGGGAATCAGTGCCGCGACGGGGATCATCAGCGCTCGCGCTCTTCTGCCCGCAGGTCGCGGCGAATTGGCTGCAATGATTCTATGGCCCGTATTTCTCGCCAACACTTTGACGTTTGGATTCCCCAGTGCGCTTACCTTCCAGATGCGGAGCACGCCGCAGAGGGCGTCCGGGCTTCTGGGAACGGGATTCCTGCTGGCGTTTCTCACAAGCGTCGTCGCCATGGCGATCGGCTTTTCCTTCATGCATTCGTGGATACCGCAGTACTCGGCGAAAACCATTCTCTACGCCCAGATTCTGCTGGTCAGCACGCCCCTCACTTCGCTATTGAACGTGGGCAGAGGCGCTTTCCTTGCGAGAGGCGACTTCGGAATCGCCAACGCCCTCCTGGCGTGTTCTCCCGCTCTCACGCTTGTGACCTTGGTCGGTCTCTTCATCGCGCACTCGTTAAACCCCTACACCGCCGCGTTTGCTTACGCGCCGGCGGGCGCGGCGCCGGTGGCCTGGATGACGTGGCGTTTGTGGAAGGTATTTCGCCCCACGCTCAAGGAATTTCGGACCTCGGCTCGGCAGCTGTTCTCATATGGGATCCGCTCCTATGGGATCGACTTGTGCGGAACGATGGCGCTGTACGTCGATCAGGCCGTTGTCGTGCGTTTTCTCATGCCGGACATGATGGGAGTCTATGTCGTCGCTCTGAGCTTGTCGCGAATGCTGAACGCGTTTCACACATCCGTGATTATGGTGCTCTTCCCCAAAGCAGTGAGCCAGCCTCCGGAAATCGTGCGGGCGATGACGGGCCGCGCGATGCGAATGAGCACTTTGCTGACCGGCTGCGCGGCGCTTGGCGTAGCGACTTTCGGTGGCCCCTTACTGGGACTCATTTACGGTGCAGAGTACCGCACCGCCGGACCAGTCCTGCGCGTGCTCGTGGCCGAAGTGGTTTTGGCCGGTGCGACGCTCGTCCTCGGACAGGCGTTCATGGCGCTCGGCCGGCCGGGAATCGTAACGGCGCTCCAAGTGACCGGCTTACTCTTCGTCGTGCCGTTGATGCTTGTGCTTGTGCCGCGTTATGGCATCGTGGGCGCCGGAGTCGCGCTTCTGATTTCGACGACGGTCCGATTCCTTTTCGTCCTTGCCAGCTTCCCGTTGTTCCTGAAAATGCCTCCGCCTCGCATTTGGCCACAGTGGGAGGACGCGTTTTTCATGGCGAAAACGTCTTTCAACGCTGTCTTCATTTTTCCCAAGAAATTGCTGCTTGCGGGGGACGGCGACTAGTGCGCAAACCGTTGACCATTTTCGTCCCTCACTGTTCCGCTCTTCTCACGGATCACCGGCCCTACGGTGACGGCTTGATCGCACACGGCTTCATCGCGCATCTCGCTCGTCGGGGGCATCGATTGCACGTGGCGGCGCAGAAAGTGGCGCTTCGCGAGCCCCTGCCGTCAAACGTCACGATTTATGAAATCCCGTGCGGCTCGTCGGGGAGAATCGCCAAACGCGCAGAGTACATGCTGCGAGTGCGGCGTCTCTTGAAAACGCTGCGGAAGAACACCCGCTTCGATTTGATTCACCAGATGAATCCGGTGTTCACGGGCATCAGTCTTGCGCTGGCCGGGTCCGGGTTACCGCTCGTGCTAGGAACGTACGTCGCGCGCTGGCCGGAGGATCCCGATTCACTGTCGGCAGCAGGTTGGTCGAAACGTGCGGTTCAGGCGGGGCGGAACGCATTGTCCGCAATCCAGCAATGGCAGGCCGACGCGCTATTGCTCACAACGCCGGCGGCGTGGAATCGGATGCCGAATCCGGGGGCAGTCCGCGGGCGAACTCACTTCCTGCCGCATGGAATCGACACGGACCTGTTTTCGCCTGGGGATGATTCGAGGCTTGGCGTTGGCTCGGCCGACGAGCTACCTTCGGTTCTTTTCTTCGCGAACGTTCTGAAGCGTAAGGGCATATTCACGTTGATCGAAGCCTTTCCCGCCGTTCTCAGCGAGTTCCCGACCGCCAGGCTTGTCGTGGCAGGGGACGGTCCTGCGCTCACGGCGGTTACGCGCCGCGTCGACGAACTCGGCTACCGGGACCGCGTCGACTTTCTGGGCCGGCAGGAGCGCTCGGATGCGCCTGCCCTGTATCGGAAATGCAGCATCTATTGCTTCCCTTCTTTCGCGGAACCCTACGGGACCACACTCGTCGAGGCGATGAGTTGCGGCAAGCCCGTCGCGGCAGCGGATTCAGGCGGCCCTGCTCATCTCGTGTCAGAAAAAGGTGGGGCTTTCTTCCGAGCTGGGGATGTGCAAGCGCTGTCGCGCGTTTTGTGCGACTTATTGCGCAATCCCGAACGGCGCGCGGCAATGGGGCGCCACAATCGCCAGGTTGTCGAAGCCACGATGTCTTGGAACCAGGTAGCGGAACGGCTCGAGCACATTTACGAGATCACGCTGTCTCGAAATCGAGGCAGCGCACTTCCGGAGAATACACCGGCGGCGGTAGCGGAGGTCGTGGGCCAGGCCATCCGTACGGGCAATAACGCCTCAGGGTGTCACAAGGTCGTACGGGCCGCGGGGTCGAAATGGTAAATCAATCAAGGAGCTTGCATCAGAGGCTGGCTTGGGCGGATAGCGTTTTTGCTCTGGCGATGGCCCTCGCATCGGTCGTCTATGGCAATAGCTCACGAATTCCTCCCGGGGAACTGCACTTGTTTCTTCAGATGCGCATTACTGTCCTCAATGCGATGTTCGCCGGCCTCTTCATGCTCGCCTGGAATTACAGCTTCACGGCGCTCGATCTTTATCGCCATGAATCTCACGGCGCTTTCCGCAAACTGATTCGAATCGGAGAAGGCTGCGCTCTGATCACTTCCCTGCTGGTTGCCTACTTGTATCTGAGCCATACGAAGGGCCCGATCGGCAAGATCGCGCTGGTCTTCTTTGTCGGCGGCTTTTGCTACGAGGTATTCCGGGTCGTCTCCACCACGTGGATTGCTTCTCGCGATCCGCAGCTCGTCATCATTTTGGGCAGCGGACGCCGCGCCGGGAAAGCCTGGCGTCAGATCCGCACGCAGTATCACTCAAGCGTGAAACTCCTCGGTTTTGTCGACGATCGCCCGGTGAGCGAAATGGGCCCGGACATCGCCGACCGTCATCTGGGGACCACCGATGAGCTGAGCGATCTTTTGTTGCGCAACGTGGTGGACGAGCTGCTCATCGCCGTTCCCATGAAATCCTGCTACGACACCGCCCAAAAGGCGGTGGCCATCGCCGAAAAGGTTGGCGTGCAGATCGTTTACATGCAGGACATGTACGTGACGACCCTGAAGCAGACTTCCTCGTGGGACCACGATCTTTTCACGGAACTGGTGCCGACGCACGAGCACTACGTTACGCGGCAGGCGATTAAACGGGTGATCGACGTGATCGGAGCGGTCATCGGCCTCTGCATGCTGTCACCGCTGTTTCTCGCGGTAGCTGCTGCGATCAAAGCGACCAGCCAAGGGCCCGTGTTTTTCGTACAGCCGCGCTACGGCTACCGGCGGCGCCTTTTCCGAATGTACAAATTTCGAAGCATGGTTGAGAACGCAGCCGACATGATGGAGCAGCTGGAGGAGCAAAACGAGGCGGAGGGTCCGATCTTCAAGATCCGGAGCGACCCGCGCATCACGCGGCTTGGCAAGATCTTGCGAGCGACTTCGCTCGATGAGTTGCCGCAGCTCTGGAACGTGCTGATCGGGAACATGTCGCTTGTCGGCCCTCGTCCGATGAGCGTGCGCGACGTCTCTCTCTTCAGCGAGGCGGCGTTGATGCGCCGTTTTACCGTGAAGCCAGGCATCACCGGACTGTGGCAAGTGAGCGGACGCAGCGATTTGGGATTCGATCGCTGGATTCAACTGGACTACAGCTACATCGATGACTGGTCGCTGACTTTGGACTTCCGGATTCTGGCAAGGACGATCGGTGCCGTGGTGAAGCGAACCGGAGCGGCTTAACCGGTGGGAAGCGGATCGCGAGGAATGATGAGAATCGCAGTCGTGCACGATTATTTTACGCAGCTCGGCGGCGCCGAAAAGGTGGCCGAAGAGCTGTACCTGATGCTCCCCCAGCCGGCGCTTTTTGCAACCGTAGCTCTGCCCGAATGCATGCCCGCTCAATTGCGCGGCGTGCCCGTCCAGGCTTCGTGGATGCAGCGGGCGCCCAAAATCAACAAGTACTACCGCTTCTATTTCTTGCTCTATCCGCTGGCGGTCAGTTCGATGGACCTTTCGGATTACGACTTGGTAGTTTCCAGTTCTTCTTCCTACGCAAAGGGAGTCAGAACGGGCCGAGATTCGATGCATGTGTGCTACTGCCACACCCCGATGCGCTGGGTGTGGAGCTACGAAAGCTACTCCAGCCGGGAAAGTTTCGGACTGGCTCAGCGGACCCTGCTGCCCGCGCTGATCAGAGGACTAAAGCAGTGGGACGAGCGCGCGTCCCGTCAGCCGGATCATTTCGTGGCCAACTCGAAAGTCGTGGCGGAGCGCATCCGGCGCGCCTACGGGCGTTGCGCGGAGGTGATTCACCCGCCAATTGACATCGACCGATTTCATCCGTCGAACGAGCGCGAGGACTACTACGTGGTGTTATCGCGCCTTGTTTCATATAAGCGAATCGACTTGGCCGTGCAAGCGTGCGCCGAGCGCCGGCGAAACTTGCTTGTGATCGGCCATGGCCCGGATCGCCGGCGGCTCGAGGCGGTCGCAGGGCCCTCCGTGAAGTTTCTCGGAAGAGCGTCCGATCGCGATGTCGAATACTACGTTTCGCGCTGCCGGGCGCTCATATTCCCGGGCGAAGAGGACTTCGGCATGGCGCCGCTGGAAGTGGGAGCCGCAGGCCGCCCGACAATCGCATACCGTTCGGGCGGGGCTGTCGAGACGATCGTCGAAAACGCGACCGGCGTTTTCTTCGATCATCAGACCGTCGAATCTCTCGGCGACGCCATCGAGCGATTCGAGCGGCAGGAATGGTGCTCGCATTCCATCCGCCGCCACGCCGAACAGTTCAGCATCGAAGTTTTCCAGGATCGCTTCCAGTCGTTCTTCCGCAGGATCGGAACGCCGGTGGATATGCCGAACCGGCGAACTTCGCTGAGTTTCGCCGAGGCGTTTCAGCGGGAGCGCGCATCATGAGTCCGCACGCAGTGCATTCCGCGGTCACGGTTGATCCGGCGCATGCGGCCTCCACAAAGCCTGGCATTGCCTTGGAATCCGGAAGGTCAGGCCTGGAAAGTTTCGTTGCCGAGGCCATCGTGAGCAACGACGCGCACTGGGCCTGGCGCAACTACAAAGCGGTGGTACTCGGTTTGCAGGCACGGTTTCACTGCGTGTCGCTGATGGAAGTAGGCGCCGGGCGATTCCCTCTTCTGAGCCTGCGGGAATACGAAGACCTGGACGTCCAATATACGGTGAACGATATTTCGCCATCCGAACTCGCGTTAGCACCGGAATGGACGTCAAAAGCTTGCTTCGATATCTCTGCGTCGCTGCCAACCGCGCACTTATCGTACGACCTGATTTTCTCGAAGATGGTTTTCGAACATGTGCGGGACGCGAAGGCAGCCTATCGCGGAATCTACGAACTTCTAAAACCCGGCGGCATTTGCCTCTCGTTCTTCCCTACGCTTTATTGCCTGCCATTTTTGGTGAACTACTTCTCTCCCGAGCGAGTCTCGCATCGACTGCAGGAGGCATTCGCGCCGCGCCGTAACCCGAAGTTTCCGGCCTACTACAACTGGTGCCGCTCGACGATGTCGCTCAAGCGGCGGCTTCAAAGCGTGGGCTTCCGCGAGGTATGCGTCGCGGCTTTCTACGGCCACGCCTACTACCAATCGATTCCGTTCTTGAATGGACTCAACAAACGCTGGACCGAACTTTCCCGGTCCAAGGACTGGCGGCCAACATCGTCGTTTGCCTACGCCTTGGTGCGAAAGTGACGCAGCATGACTGAAGCGGCATATTCCACAGTCGCGTCCGGCGAATCGGCTGCTTCGCGCGGAGGCTTCGGCGCGGTTTTGGCGTTCGCACTGAGCGCCGTCGGACTTGCGGCTCTCACGGTGGCCGGCCAAGCCACGCTTCTGCGCCTGGCGATACCCGGCGCAGCGGTGCTCGTGGGCCTGGTTCTCTACTTCAGTCAACCGGTTCGCTACATCGAGTACTCGCTGTGGCTCTGGTTCCTCACACCACTCGTGAGGCGGCTCGTCGATTGGCGTTTTGGATTTGCCGAGCCGAACATGGTTTTGCTCGCCCCGTTGCTCGTCTCCGGCATTAGCGTGTTGACGTTGGTGCGGCCCAAGACCCGCGCGAACGCGCGCCCTCCCGGTGCTTTCGTTCTTTGTGGCGCGGCAATCTTCTATGGCTTTGCAATCGGCATGATCGCGCATCGCAACGCGGTATCGCCCGCCGAAATGGTGTACGGGCTGGCGAACTGGCTGTGCCCGCTGCTTCTTGGATTGCACACTTACATGAACTGGCCCGCCTACGACGCACATCGCCGGGCGATCACCCGTACTTTTCTTTTCGGCGTCCTGTTTCTTGGTGTGTATGGCGTTTATCAGTTTTTTGCGCCACCGCCTTGGGACTTGTATTGGCTCGAGCGCGTCGTGGAACTCGATCCGTTGGGCGCGACGTTCGGCAAGCCCGAGCCTTTCCTGATCCGCGTCTGGAGCACGATGAATTCGCCCGGCCCCTTTGCCAATGTGATGATAGCCGGGCTCCTGCTTTTTTTCGGGATGCGCTCGCGATGGAAGGTCCCGGCTGCAATTGCGGGATACCTTTCGCTCCTCCTCTCGATGGTGCGCACCGCCTGGCTGAGCTGGTTCGTGGGATTCGTGCTGATTCTCGCGAAGACTAAATCGCGGATGCTCGTTCGCACCTTGCTTTCGGTGATGGCGATCGCTCTCTGTCTGCTTCCGTTCCTCGCCGATCCGCGCGTCGCACCCCTTGTAAAAGACCGCATCCAGACGTTCACCGACCTTGGCCACGACGACAGTTTCGGTTCGAGGGCAGATATGTACAGCGAGCTGATCGAGCAGTCGATCGAAAATCCGGCTGGATTCGGGCTCAGCAACCAGACGGTCTGGCAGAACACACCGATTGATAGCGGGATCATATCGATGCTTTTCTCGCTCGGATGGCTGGGCACCCTGCTCTTCGCCGCCGGGATCCTCAGCGGGTTTTTGGCGCTTCGCGCCGGCCCGGGAACAGATCCGTTTGCGGTGGCCGGTCGCGCTATCGCCGTCGCAATCCTTGCGCAAATCGTCGGCGGAAACACATTTGTTGGCATAAATGCCGTGATTTTCTGGATGTTCGTGGGCATGGGCTTAAGTGGGAATAGAGCATATGAAGCGGAGTACGCGCGACATCCGGCGCGCTACGCAAACGAGGAGCTCTCACTCGCGT
>Ga0335074_10006124_pt1 | contig 16668 bp, 15 predicted proteins | sample Lox_Sample_23_FD_206715 | JGI IMG/M metagenome (GOLD analysis project Ga0335074, IMG submission 206715) | Soil microbial communities from Loxahatchee National Wildlife Refuge, Florida, United States - Lox_Sample_2.3 | ecosystem: Environmental > Terrestrial > Soil > Wetlands | place: USA...
TCCGCATACCAGCTGAGCCTCATGCTCCTGGAATTGCCCCTGACGTCGAAAAACACCTCGCCGAGGCGAGGCAGCGGCGCTGCGTCGGACGCGGACATGATGCCTATGGTGGCCTGAACAAATGGATCTGTCCAGTTAATGATCACTTAGTGTGACCTGGCCCATGGCCAGAATTTGGCGATCCTGGCTGCGCGACTCCCGCTGGCGATGACATGATTGTCCGGCGGTCCGCGCTGGCGGGCAGGCATCCATACCAAAGTCGCAAGCAGACAGCAACTCGCGCCGGGAACACTACGGCAGCGCGGCGCGTTGCACCATGCGACGGGGCAATTGCCACACCGCGCAAAGATTTCTTCGCCTAGAGGCACCTTACCGCGCGCCGCGGGGTCCTCCGGACGACAGCGAGCTTGCACTACTGAGCATGCACCGCCTGGGCACCTAGTGCCTGCTTGTGATGACCGAGTGAGCCTGACCGACCCGCACGAACTGATTTCGACGATAACGGAACCTGTGAGCACTTACCTACCGTGGCCAGCGACGACCACGGTGACCTGGCTGAGGAGAGCTATTCATGTCTGAGGTACGCCGCCAAGCCGCCCTTCTGCAACGGCCGAACTGGGGCTGGCAGGATGAGGCTGCGTGCCGCGGCAAGGAAGTCGTGCTCTTCTTCGGCCCCGACGGAGAACGGCAGCCGGAGCGCGAGATCCGCGAGCGCAAGGCCAAGGCCGTCTGCAACGCATGCCCAGTGCGCGCTGAGTGCCTCACCTATGCCGTCAGCAGGCCGGAGAAGTACGGCACCTGGGGCGGCCTCAACGAGGACGAACGCTCCTCTGAGCGGCGCCGCCGCATGCGCCGGGCCAACGCTGCCTGAGAGGCCTCCGAACGGCCATGGTCTGCCCCGAATGCCGGGCACAGCGGCACGAGAAGTGCCCGCGCGGTAACTGGTGCGATTGCCAGCATCAGCGGCCCGCGCCGCCGACAGAGACCCGGCTGGGCTGGCTACGGCAGGGCTGACGAGCGGCTGCCCGTGTACCGGACGCGGATGAACCGGCCCGAATTGGGCAGGAATACCTCTGGACCGGAACTGGTTGGCGCAGCTGCAGCAAACAGGGAGCGACACGGCTTTGGCGACAGATGTGACTTAGGTTACACAGCGTGCACTTGCCCGCGATAAGCCATAGTGTGTCAGTAATAACTGGTGTGTTACGGACCTGAGTTACAGGCGGGCCGCAGGTTAGCCCGCTAAGCTGCCTGGACCGGATAGGCCACCACGAGGAGGAGCCCAGCGAGATGGAGAGGCTAGCCGCGGAGGCGGCCGATGCACTGGCGGGGGCGCCAGCCGATGAGGTCATCGCGTGGGCTGTGCGTACTTTCGGCCGCCGGATTTGCATTACCTCGTCGATGACCGATGCCGTGCTGGTGAACCTCGTGTCCAAGCACCGTCCAGGCATCGACGTGCTCTTTCTCGATACCGGCTATCACTTCGCAGAGACGATAGGGACCAGGGACGCGGTATCGGTCTCGTACCCGGTCAACGTCGTCAACGTGACGCCGCCGACCACAGTCGAGGAGCAAGACGCGGAACTGGGGCCCAGGCTCTACAGCCGTAACCCGGACCTGTGCTGCTACCTGCGCAAAGTGGTCCCGCTCGAGGAGGCGCTCGGCCCGTACGACGCCTGGTTTACCGGGGTTCGCCGCGAGGAGACCGACGCTCGCAATGACACGAAGGTCGTCCAGTGGGACGCTCGGCGCGAGATGATCAAAGTGAATCCGATCGTCGAGTGGACCCAGCAGCAGGTTGACGACTACATCAGCGCCAACAACATCCTGGTGAACCCGCTGGTCTACGACGGTTACCCGTCCATTGGCTGCCGCACCTGCACCTCGCGTGTGGCCGACGGCGCCGACCCGCGCAGCGGCCGGTGGGCAGGCACCGCGAAGACCGAGTGCGGCATCCACACGTACTAGGCGCGGCAGCGGCAGTGACGCAATCCCGGCGGCACGGCACGCACGAGGTACTGAACCAGGTGCCCCCTCTGGTTGGCTATGACGTGGCCGACGACCCCGCGCTGCTCAGCGCGATCCGCCGCGAGCGCTGCGGATGGGCTGAGCCGGAACTGCACGAGCTTGGCGTGCTCGCGGGGACGGCAGCCACGCAGGAGCTGGCCCGGCAGGCGAACGCCAATAAGCCAGTGCTGCGCACCCATGATTCCCGCGGTTACCGGATCGACGAGGTGGATTTCCACCCATCCTGGCATCAGCTGATGACCACGGCTGTCAGCCACGGCCTGCACGCCGCTCCGTGGGCCGACAAAACGCCGGCGGCGCACGTGGCCAGGGCTGCCAAGTTCCTAGTCTGGACGCAGGCCGAGGCCGGTCACGGCTGCCCGATTTCAATGACGTACGCGTGCGTGCCCGCGCTGCGACATAGCCCGGATCTGGCGGCACGATACGAGCCCCTGCTGACTTCGGCCAGCTACGATCCTGGCCTGCGGCCGCCGGAAGGCAAGGCGGGGTTGCTAGCCGGGATGGCCATGACCGAGAAGCAGGGTGGCTCAGACGTCCGCGCGAACACCACCACCGCAGTCCCGGCAGGCGACGGCAGCTATCTGCTGACCGGTCACAAGTGGTTCTGCTCAGCGCCGATGTGCGATCTGTTCCTGGTGCTGGCGCAGGCGCCAGAGGGCCTGACCTGCTTCCTGCTGCCGCGAGTGCTGCCCGATGGCAGCAGGAACGCCATGTATATCCAGCGGCTTAAGGACAAGCTCGGCAACTGCTCGAATGCCTCCTGCGAAGCCGAGTACGACGCTGCTGTGGCCTGGCCAGTCGGTGAGCCCGGCCGGGGAGTGCCGACCATTATCAACATGGTCAGCGCCACCAGGCTCGACTGCGTGCTCGGCAGCGCGGCAGCAATCCGGCAGTCGGCCGTCATCGCGGCCAGCTACGCCCGCCTTCGCCAGGCTTTCGGCGTACCGCTGATCGACCACCCGGCGATGACCGGCGTCATTGCAGACCTGACCGTGGAATCGGAAGCCGCGACGACACTGGCCATCCGGCTTGCCGGAGCCGCCGACCGTGCGGCCCGCGGCGACGCGGCCGAGGCAGCCCTGCTACGCGTTGCCTTGCCGGCGGCCAAGTACTGGATCTGCAAGCGCACGCCGATGATTGCCGCCGAAGCGCTGGAATGCCTGGGTGGTAACGGATACGTCGAGGATTACTCGCCGATGCCCCGGCTGCTCCGCGATTCGCCGCTCAACTCGATCTGGGAAGGGTCTGGCAATGTCACGGCCCTTGACGTGCTGCGCGCGCTGACGCGGGCGCCGGCTTGCGCCGACGCGCTACTCGCTGAGGTTGACCTGGCTGCAGGCGACCGGCGGGCGGCGGCTGCCGCAGCCAGCCTGCGCGTGCTGCTCAACGAAGCTGAGGGCCCTGACGGCGAGCGGTACGCTCGCCGTCTCGCCGGGCAGATCACTGTCACGCTGCAGGCGTCGCTGCTGGCCCGGCATGCGCCGGCAGCGATCTGGGATGCCTTCAGCAGTTCCCGCCTGGGCACTACCGCCAGTGCTGGCAGTTCGGCTGGATCGGTCACAGGTCCCGGCACCCCGTTCGGCAGCTTGCCGGACGGGCTCGACCTCGCGGCGATCGTAGCCCGGTCCGCTGTCAGCACCGGGTAGGGTCAGCGGATGCAAATCTGGCCGGGCGCTGCCTATCCGCTAGGCGCCACCTGGGATGGCTCAGGCACTAACTTCGCTCTCTTCTCCGAAGTCGCCGATCGGGTGCAGCTGTGCCTGTTCGATGGTGATGACGCCGAGACGCGACTGGACCTGACCGAGGTGGACGGTTTTGTCTGGCACTGCTATCTGCCGTCCGTCGGGCCCGGCCAGCGCTACGCATACCGCATCTCCGGTCCCTACGAACCCAAGCAGGGACATCGCTGCAACCCCGCCAAGCTGCTGCTGGACCCCTACGGCAAGGCCGTCGCGGGCAGCGTTCGGTGGGACCAGGCGCTGTTTGACTACCAGTTGGGCAACCCGGCACAGCGCAACGACGCGGACAGTGCTCCGTTCATGCCGCGCAATGTGGTGATCAACCCCTACTTCGACTGGACAGGCGACCGGCAGCTCCGGACGCCGTACCACCAGACGGTGATCTACGAGGCGCACGTGCGCGGCCTCACCATGCGGCATCCGAAGGTCCCGCCCGAGCTGCGAGGCACCTATTCCGGCCTGGCCTCGCCGCCGGTGATCGACCATCTCACCAAGCTTGGCATCACCGCGATCGAGCTGATGCCGGTGCACCAGTCCGTACCTGAGCATGAGCTCGCCGAGAGAGGCCTGACGAACTACTGGGGTTACAACACCATCGGCTTTTTTGCTCCGCACAACGTCTACTCGAGCTCAGCCGAGCCACACGGCCACGTCGCGGAGTTCAAGTCGATGGTGAAGGTGCTACATGAAGCCGGCATCGAGGTGATCCTCGACGTGGTGTACAACCACACCGCCGAATCGGGCGCCCTCGGCCCTACGCTGTCGTTCCGCGGCATCGACAACGCGGCTTACTACCGGCTGGACGACGGCGACCCGTCGGTTTACCTCGACTACACCGGCTGCGGCAACAGCCTCAATGTCCGGCATCCGCATGCACTTCAGCTGATTATGGACTCGCTGCGGTACTGGATCCTGGACATGCACGTCGACGGGTTCCGCTTCGACCTAGCCGCTGCGCTGGCTCGTGAACTGCACGAGGTGGACCGGCTGTCGGCCTTCTTCGAGCTAGTGCAGCAGGATCCAGTGGTGTCTCAGGTGAAGCTGATCGCCGAGCCGTGGGACGTCGGCGCTGGCGGTTACCAGGTCGGCAAGTTCCCGCCGCTGTGGACTGAGTGGAACGGCAAGTACCGGGATACTGTTCGCGACTTCTGGCGCGGCCAGCCCGCCACGACAGGCGAGTTCGCCTCCAGGCTGAGCGGTTCGTCCGACCTCTATGAGACCAGCGCGCGGCGCCCGGTCGCGTCGGTCAACTTCGTTACCTGCCACGACGGATTCACTCTGGCCGACCTGGTCAGCTATAACGGCAAGCACAACGAGGCCAACGGCGACGGCAACACCGACGGCACGGACGACAACCGGTCCTGGAATTGCGGCACCGAAGGCCCGACGGACGACCAGGCCGTCACGGCACTGCGCGACCGCCAGATGCGCAACTTCCTGGTCACCCTGTTCTGCTCGCAAGGCGTGCCGATGCTGCTGGCCGGCGACGAAATCGGCCGCACGCAGCAGGGTAACAACAACGCCTACTGCCAGGACACTGAGATCTCCTGGGTGGACTGGGAGGCGGCGGACTCCCGCAGTGACCTGTTCGACTTCACCTGCGCGCTGATCGCGCTGCGCAGCGAGCACCCGGTCTTCCGGCGCCGGCGGTTCTTCAGCGGCGAGCTCGCTGGCGCCAGCGGCGCTGAGGTGCGTGACATTAGCTGGCTGACCGCGGCCGGCACTGAAATGACAGTCGAGGACTGGCGCAGCGGCTTCGCCCGCTCGCTCGCGGTGCTGCTGAACGGGGACGCCATCACCGAGCCGGACAGCCGGGGCGAGACCATCACGGACCAGAGCTTCTTGCTGCTGTTCAACGCTGGTGATGAGCCGGTGACCTTTACTTTGCCAGCCGCGGACGCCGCCGCGGGCTGGGAGGTAGTGGCGGACACCGCCGAGCCAGCAGGCGATCTGCCGCCGGCCGGCATTGAGCCCGTGCTGACTGCGCGCGATGTGGCCGCTCGGTCTGTCGTGATCCTGCGCAGGTAGTGGCGGGGCGCGCCGCGGCAGCGCGGCCTCCTTCTGATTGACTGCTTGCCGTGCGCCAGATCTATCCGGTCCAGGGCCCAGATCTGCAAGTCGTGCCGAAGGCCGCGCCAGGCCCGCTGCCGGCCGCGGTCGAGGAGCTCGCGCGGCTGTACCGGGACAACAGCCCTGCCCGTGCCGCAAACAGCGCTGCTGCAAAAACCGCTGCCGTAGACACAGGCACCGCAAATACAGGCCCACCTGACTGGCTGCAGGCAAACATGGTTGCCAGCGCTGATGGTGCCGCATCGCTTGACGGTCGGTCCGGTGGCCTGTCCGGCCCCGGCGACCGGATGGTCTTCACGGTGCTGCGCAGCCTGGCCGATCTGGTACTGGTCGGCGCTGCTACTGCCACGGCGGAGCGCTACCGGCCAGCGCAGGCGGCCGAACTGTGGCAGCAGCTGCGCCCGGCAGGCTCGCCGCAACCCGCTATCGCGGTGGTAACGGCCAGGCTGACCGTGGATCCCGACGGGCAGCTGATCACCGGGGCCGCAGCCGGCGCGGAGACCATCGTGGTAACTACAGCCGACGCCCCGCGCGATCGCAAGGCTGCCATCGCCAGGCACGCCCGGGTGATCGAAGCCGGCGATTACCAGGTCGACCTGACTGCGGCCGTCACGGCGCTCCGCGAGCTCGGTTACGCCCGGATCCTCTGCGAAGGCGGACCCACCTTGCTCGGTCAGCTGGCCGGCGCGGGCCTCATCGATGAGCTCAGCCTGACCACGAGCCCGCTGCTCGCGAACGGCACAGCCGGCCGCATCGTGAGCCAACCCGCCACGGGAATGCCCGCTGCCGCCGCCACGGACATGCCAACCCGACTGTCGCTGGCGCACCTGTTGGCCGATGAGAACTTCCTGTTCAGTCGCTACCTGACTGAGCCGCTACCTGACTGAAAACTGGCAACATCCCCTGACTCGCCACGCCCGTGCCCGCCACGCTGTGTTTGCCACGCTGTGTTTGCCACACTGTGTTGGCCACCCCTGTGTTGGCCACACCGCCGCGGAAAGGATCCACGTCATGCCGCTTCACGCCAAGGTCGACGAGGCTCACGGACCCGCCGTGCTCGACCTCAACCCGGTCTACTGCCGGATCGATCATGCGGTCCCCCGCCACCGGATGCCGGCTCAGCCGATGGACCCAGCCGCGGCGCTCGCGCTGGTCAGGGACGAACTGATTCTCGACGGTAACGCCAGGCTCAACCTGGCCACATTTGTCACCACCTGGATGGAGCCGGAAGCAGAGCAGCTGATGGCCGAGTGCTTCAGCAAAAACATGATCGACAAGGACGAGTACCCGCAGACCGCCGAGCTCGAGCGCCGCTGCGTCAACATCCTTGCCCACCTGTGGCACGCACCGGCGGCGGGCACGAGCGCCGTAGCCGGCGACGACCAGGCAGCTGATGGCAACTCAGCCGGATCGGCTACCGGCTGCTCGACCACCGGGTCAAGCGAGGCTTGCATGCTCGGCGGGCTTGCCCTTCTCTGGCGCTGGCGCGCCCGCCACGGAGTCTCGGCGGAGACGGCCAGCTCCGGAGCCCGACCGAACCTTGTCATGGGCGCTAACGTCCAGGTCTGCTGGGAGAAGTTCTGCCGGTACTGGCAGGTCGAGCCCAGGCTGGTGCCGATGGAGCCGGGCCGCCTGCACCTGACCGGTCCGGAAGCCGCGGCGCGCTGCGACGAGAACACCATAGGCGTGGTCGCGGTTCTCGGCTCCACCATGGACGGCAGCTACGAGCCGGTCGCCGAGATCGCGGCAGCGCTCGACGCGCTCCAGCACAAGACCAGGCTGGACATCCCCGTGCACGTTGACGGGGCTTCCGGCGGCTTCGTCGCGCCATTCCTGCAGCCGGACCTGGAGTGGGACTTCCGGGTCAGGCGGGTCGCCTCGATCAACACCTCCGGCCACAAGTACGGCCTGGTGTATCCGGGCGTGGGCTGGATCATCTGGCGGGACGCAGCGGCATTGCCGGACGACCTGGTCTTCAAGGTGAATTACCTCGGCGGCGAGATGCCGACGTTCGCGCTGAACTTCTCCCGGCCGGGCTCCCAGGTAGCCGCGCAGTACTACAACTTCGTTCGGCTCGGCTTCGAGGGGTACCGGCAGGTCCTGCTCACCTGCCAGCACGTGGCCCACTACCTCGCCGGCGAGATCGCTGGAATGGGTCCGTTCGAACTGCTCTCCGACGGCTCCGACCTGCCGGTGATCGCGTTCAAGCTAGCCGACCCTGCGACGTCCGGCTACACCGTGTTCGACCTGTCCGAGCGCCTCCGCGAGCGCGGCTGGCTCGTTCCCGCCTACACCTTCCCGGAGAACCTGCAGGACACCGCCGTGCTGCGGATGGTCGTCAGGAACGGCTTCAGCCAGGACCTCGCCAGCCTGCTGATTAGCGACCTGCGAACGCAGGTGCAAGTGCTGGAGGCGGCGCCGCACAAGCCAGTGCCACTGCTGCCTAGCGGCCAGCGCAGCGCCTTCGCGCACTGACCCGGCACGCTCCGGACGGGGTCGGTGCAGCGCGTTCGCTCACAACTAAGGCAGCCTCTCCGGACGCGGTCGGCGTCCAGCTCGAGTCGGCCACACGAAACGGCCGACTCGACCTCACGCCACCCGCGCCCGCAGAGCCAGCCCGCCAGTTATGCCCTTTTTGCGAGGCACCCGCTCTACATTTCACTGATTTTTGCGGCGCGAACTAGCATAAAATAGTACATGCTGCGAACAAAATCCGTGAAATGTCAAAGTGACTGCAGTGATCGCGGCCGATTTGCGCCTTATAAACGCTTGCCGGTCGGTGAGTGCCGCGTCGACGCCGCCACGGTTTCGGGTTTCGGGATTCGGGCGTCTGGCGAGTGGGGCGGGGAGGCACGGACCCGAGTCAGCCGTTTCGTGTGGCTGACTCGGCGTCCGTGGCTGCCCGGCCCCGTGTCAGCCGTCCCGAGGGCGACGGCGCCTGATCGCAGCTGGCTCAGGCGCCCTTGCGCAAGCGGTCGAGCGCCTCAGCGAGTATGGCGGCGCCGTCGGTGTCGTTACGCCGCTCCTTCACGTACGCCAGGTGCGTCTTGTATGGCTCGGCGTGCGGCGGAGAAGGCGGGTTGGCCTCGTCCTGACCAGCTGGCAAGCCGCAGCGCGGGCAGTCCCAGAACTCGGGGATGGCAGCATCTGAAGCGAAACTCGGGATGGTCTCGTGCTGGTTGCAGCACCAAAAAGACACCCGCACGCGCGGCGCTGCCTCGCCGCGCTCGGCCTCACCCATCGGCCCGGCCCCAACCCGGCTGCCGCGTATGGCGTTGCCACTACTCACTGCTCACCCCTCGCTCGAATGGCCTGCGGGTCGCTCTGCCGCACCTAGCGCCGCACCAGCCCTCATGCCCTCTGCAGTTAAATGCCTTGCGTCTGGAAACTGTGCATATCAAACACCGCGGTCATCAGTGTCTGTTTCAGCCATGCGAATCAATGCAATACCAAATCGGCGCTGCGGAACCCCGGACCTAAGGCTTGTCGAGGATCCCGAGCGCGACGATGGAAATGAACCAGATGACCCCGGTGACGATGGTGATCCGGTCCAGGTTCCGCTCGACCACCGAGGAGGAACCTAGAGACGAGGAGATACCGCCACCGAACAGGTCTGACAGACCGCCGCCCTTGCCCTTGTGCAGGAGCACAAGCAGCACCATCAGCAGGCTGGTGATGATCAAGATCACGGAGAATGCGACAGTCACTGCGGTTTCTCGTCTCTCCCGGCTGGTTCAGGCCGTGCGCGGGGACCGGTCCCTACGCGGCAGCGGCGTCGTCAGACAGTTGGACCCTGTTCACGATACCGGCAAATCCGTACGAATTCACCGGAATCCAGGCTCGCACCACCAACTAGCGCACCGTCCACGTCCGGCTCGGCCATGATCGCGGGCATGTTGTCGGGCTTTACCGACCCGCCATACAGGATACGCGTGCTTGTACCTGCCGGGTGCCCGTGAACGGCGGAAATCCTCGCCCGGATGGCCCCGCACACCTCCTGGGCATCGGCCGGCGTGGCCACCTGGCCGGTTCCGATGGCCCATATCGGCTCATACGCGACCACCAGGCCAGCCACTTGCTCTGCAGTCACGCCCGCCAGGCCACCGTCAAGCTGGGCCAGGGTGAACTCGATCTGCTGGCCAGCCTCACGCACCTCCAGCGGCTCGCCGATGCACAACACCGGCGTCATGTTCCGCCGCAGCACGGCCCGGACCTTAGCGTTGACCAGGGCATCGTCTTCATGGTGGTAACGCCGCCGCTCCGAGTGCCCGGCCACCACGAACGTGCAGCCGAGCTTGGCGAGCATCCGGGCCGAGATGTCGCCGGTGTAGGCACCGTCCTCGTGCGGCGAGACGTCCTGTGCGCCATACAGCAATCGCAGCTTGTCCCCGTCGATCAGCGTCTGGACGCTGCGCAGCGCGGTGAACGGCGGCAGGATGGCGATATCAGCGGCGGTAAAGTCCTTGTCGGTCAGCGCGAACCCGAGCTTCTGGGTCAGCGCGATGGCCTCCAGGTGATTTTTGTGCATCTTCCAGTTGCCGGCGATGAGCGGCTTCCTGACGGCGGCCATTAGCCGGCCAGGCCAGTATCCGCCGGCCCAGTGTCAGCGAGCCCAGCGTCAGCCAGTGCAGCGAGGCCGGGCAGCGTCGTACCCTCCAGGTACTCCAAGCTGGCTCCGCCGCCAGTGGAGATGTGGCTGAAGCCGTCCTCGGGCACTCCGAGCCGGCGAACGGCGGCCGCCGAGTCGCCGCCGCCAACCACGGTGAAGCCAGGCAGCGCGCTGATCGCCTCGGCCACGGCTTTCGTGCCGACCGCGAAGGCAGGAAACTCGAACACGCCGACAGGACCGTTCCAGAACACCGTCGCTGCATCGGCCAGCTTGGCCGCGAACAGTTCCCTGGTCGCCGGACCCATGTCCACGCCCTCCCGGTCCGCCGGGAAGGCGTCCACCGGATAGACCTCGTACTCGGCGTCCGGCGCAAACCGGGTCGCGCCCACCAGGTCAACCGGCAGCACTAGCTCGACGCCGCGCTGCTGCGCGTCCGCCATTACCTGACGGACATCGTCGATCTTGTCGGCTTCCAGCAGCGAGTTGCCCACCTCGTAGCCCTTGGCCGCCAGGAACGTGTAGGACATCCCGCCGCCGATCAGGATCCGGTCAGCCCGTCCCAGCAGGTTCGCGATCACGGCCAGCTTGTCCGACGGCTTGGCACCGCCCAGGACGACGACGTACGGCCGGGCCGGATGCTCCAGCTGCTCCAGCACCGCTACCTCGGCCTGGACCAGCTCGCCGGCCGCATGCGGCAGCAGGGCCGCCAGGTCGTACACGCTCGCGTGCTTGCGGTGCAGGGCACCGAAGCCGTCTGCTACGTACACCTGGGCCAGCTCCGCCAGCCGGCCGGCCAGTGCCGCCCGCTCCGCCGCGTCCTTGCTCGTCTCAGCAGGCTCGAACCGGATGTTCTCCAGCACGGCCACGTCACCGTCGGCGAGCGCGGCAGCGACCGCCTTCGCCGAATCGCCCGCCACGTCGGTGGCGAGCGGGACCGGTGCGCCCAGCAGCTCCGAGAGCCGGGCCGCCACCGGAGCTAGCGACGGGCCACCCGCGGCCCGGTCTGCGTAACTGTCACCCTTCGGCCGCCCCAGGTGCGCGATGATCAGCACCTTAGCGCCGCGTTCCCGCAGCTTATTGATCGTTGGCAGGCTGGCCCGGATACGGCCGTCGTCGGTGATCGTGGCGCCGTCCAGCGGCACATTCAAGTCAGCCCGCAGCAGCACGACCCGCCCGGCTACGGGAAGCGAATCGAGGCCCTTCACGAATGAAGGCCTTTCACGGCCGCGACTGAAGGCTGGCGCCGACCAGCGCGGCGAGATCGGCGAGCCGGTTGGAGTAGCCCCACTCGTTGTCGTACCAGCCGATCACCTTGACCTGGTCGCCGGCTGCCATCGTCAGCTTGGAGTCGAACGTGCAGGAATACGGCGTGCCGACGATGTCGGAGGACACGATCGGGTCCTCGGTGTAGTGCAGGTAGCCCTTGAGCGGTCCGTCGGCAGCGGCCCGGTAGGCCGCGTTGACCTCCTCGATGGTGGCCTCCCGCTCCAGCTGGACGACAAGGTCGGTCACCGAGCCATCCATCACCGGAACGCGCATGGACAGGCCGTCCAGCTTGCCCTTCAGCTCCGGCAGCACCAGCGCGGTCGCCTTGGCCGCTCCGGTCGTGGTCGGGATGATGTTCTGCGCGGCCGCCCTGGCCCGGCGCAGGTCCTTGTGCGGGAAGTCGAGGATGACCTGGTCGTTGGTGTAGGCGTGGATGGTCGTCATGAAGCCCTTGCTGATGCCGAAGCTGTCGTTCAGCACCTTGGCCATCGGCGCCACGCAGTTCGTAGTGCAGGACGCGTTGGAGATGATGTTGTGCTGCGCGGGGTCATAGCGGTCATCGTTGACGCCCAGCACGATCGTGATGTCCTCGCCCTTGGCGGGCGCCGAGATGATCACCTTGCGGGCGCCGCCAGCCAGGTGCTTCGCGGCATCCGGCGCGCTGGTGAACCGGCCGGTGGACTCGATCACGACATCGACCCCGAGGTCACCCCACGGCAGCGCGGCAGGATCCTTCTCGGCCAGCATCTTGATCGAGTGGCCGCCAACCCTGATGACGTCGCCGTCGGCAACCACGTCTACGTCCAGCGTGCCTAGCACGGTGTCGTATTTGAGCAGGTGCGCACAGGTAGCGAGGTCGCCGAGATCATTCGCGGCCACGATCTCGATGTCGCCCCCGCCACCGGCATGGACGGCCCGCCAGAAGTTCCGCCCGATCCGGCCGAACCCATTGATACCAACCCGGACACTCACGGCAGATGCACCCCTTTGCCCTAGCAGTGCCTTGTTTTAGCTGTACGGTCGTAGCTGTGCGCAGCTAGCGCTCGCAACCCTACCGGACTGGCAGGAGTCCGGGTTCCCGCGTACCCCAGGCGTCACTCGCCTACGCAGGACGCCCTGCACGAGGCGATGAGACACTCAGTGTGAACCGGACCTCAGTGTGAACCGGACCTCAGTGTGAACCGGACCTCAGTGTGAACCGGACCTCAGTGTGAACTGGAGATCAGTGTGAGCTACGGCGCTGGCAGGCTCACGGTCAGCCCCGCCAGCCGGCCGAGCTCGCTCGCCGCGCTGACCATTGCCGCCGGAGCCGCGGTCGCCGGCGCCGCGGCGTGGGGGCTGATCGCACTCCTCGTACACCGGCAACTATCGCTGCTCAGCTTGCTGATCGGGGCCGCTGTCGGCGTCGCCGTCGCCAGGTACCGGCCAGGTCATCTGCCCACCATCGTGGCCGGAGCTGTCATCGCAGTGGCAGGCTGCGCGCTCGGCACCCTGCTGGCAATCGTGTTTACCCTGCTCGACGCCCGGGTCGGCGCGGGCACGATCATCGAGCACGCGAATGTCGTGGCCCGCGCGTACCCGAGCGCCGTGGGCTGGCTCGGCCTTCTGTTCTGGGTTCTCGCCGCGTACCCTGCCGTCCGCCTCCCAGTGCGGGCGGCACGGCAGCCTGCGCAGACCCCGGCTGCTTTAACTAACGGGAACGAGCAGGCCCAGCGAACCAAGCTCAGCGAACAGGCTTAGGGAACCAGCATCTCCGCAGTCAGTGTCGCTTCGGTATTCGGTACCCCGAGTTCCATGGCGCGGCGGTCAGCCAGCGCGAGCAGCCGCCGGATCCGTCCGGCGATCGCGTCCTTGGTGAGGGCGGGCTCGGCAAGCTGGCCCAGTTCCTCCAGGCTTGCCTGCCGGTGCTTGATCCGGAGCTCTCCTGCCACGATCAGGTGATCAGGAGCCTCAGAGCCGAGGATCTCCAGAGCGCGCTCTACCCTGGCGCCGGCCGCGACCGCTGCACGCGCGCTGCGCCGCAGGTTGGCATCGTCGAAGTTCGCCAGCCGGTTCGCGGTAGCCCTGACCTCCCGGCGGATCCGGCGCTCTTCCCAGGCCAGCACGCTGTCGTGGGCACCCAGCCGGGTGAGCAGGGCGCTGATCGAGTCGCCGTCGCGCACGACCACCCGGTCCACGCCACGGACGTCGCGGGCCTTGGCGTGAATCTTGAGCCGCCGGGCGGCGCCGACCATAGCCAGCGCGGCCTCCGGGCCCGGACAGGTCACCTCGAGTGACATGGACCGGCCAGGCTCGGTCAGGCAGCCATGGGCCAGGAACGCTCCGCGCCAGGCGGCCTCACAGTCGCAGGTCGTGCCGGATACCACTTGTCTCGGCAGCCCGCGCACCGGGCGCCCGTGATTGTCGACCAAACCGGACTGCCTGGCCAGGCTCTCGCCGTCGGTGTGCACGCGGACCACGTAGCGGTTGCCCTTGCGCAGGCCGCCGGGCGCAAGCACGACAAGGTCGGACGCATGACCGAAGACCTCGGCAATGTCCTTGCGCAGCCGGCGGGCCGCGGCGCCGGTGTCGAGTTCCGCCTCCACGACGATTCGCCCGGCCGCCAGGTGCAGCCCGCCAGCGAATCGCAGAATGGTCGACACTTCAGCCTTGCGGCAACATGGCTTTAGCACGCTTACCCTGCTGAGCTCGTCCTTGACCAGACCAGTCAGCGCCACGGGCTTCACTCCCCCTCCAGTAGCTGCGCGAACGCGCCTGCCAGGCGCCGCGGGTCGTGCCGTGGTGACCCGTCCCCGACGGCCAGGTCGGCCAGTACGAGGCGGGCACCGAGCAGGCCCGCTGCCTTCTCCAGCTCCGCTGTCGAGCCGGCGGCCGCAGCGCGGTCGGCAAGCACGACGTCAATCGCCAGATCAGGCGCGTGGTCCGCAAGGACCTCCAAGTGGGCGTGCGGCGAGAACCCTTCCGTCTCACCGGGTTGCGGCGCCAGATTCAGCGCTACCAGCCTCCGCGCTCGAGTCCCAACAAGCGCCGCGGCCAGCTCCGGGACCAGCAGGTGCGGTAGCACGCTGGTAAACCATGAGCCAGGCCCGAGCACTACCCAGTCCGCCGCCCCGATTGCTTGCACGGCTTCCGGGCACGCGGGCGGGTCGGCAGGTACCAGTGATACTGACCGTACTCGTCCTGTCGTCGTCGCGCAGGCCACCTGGCCCTTAACCGTACGCACCTCGTCCGGCCTGTCCGGATCTGCACCTTCGACTTCGGCCACCAGATCCAGCGGAACCGCCGACATCGGCAGCACCCGGCCGTGCGCACCGAGGAGCCGAGCCACCCATTCCAGCCCTTGCACGGTGTCCCCGAGTAGTTCCCACAGCGCCACGATGAGCACGTTGCCTACCGCATGACCGGTCAGTCCAGTATCAGGTGCAACGTCGCCGCCGCCGGCAAACCGGTGCTGGATCACCCGGCTCCAGGTGGTGCCCCAGGCGTCGTCGCCGCAGAGTGCGGCCAGTGCCATCCTCAGGTCCCCCGGCGGCAAGACGCCGAACTCGCGACGCAGACGGCCGCTTGAACCGCCGTCGTCGGCGACCGTGACGATCGCGGTCAGGTCCCTGGTGACCCGTCGCAGCCCGGACAGCGAGGCGTGCAGCCCGTGACCACCGCCGAGGGCCACGACCTTACGGTTCTGCGGCCGGCTCGCATCAGTCATGCTTACTCGCGGCCCAGGTCGCGGTGCGTGACCTGGATGCCGGGCCAGGTCTGCGCCAGCCGGACGGCCATTTGCTCTGCCATGACCACGCTGCGGTGCTTGCCCCCGGTGCAGCCCACGGCAAGCAGTACGAAATGACGCCCGGTCCGGTCATAGCCGGCGAGCGCGACCTCCACTGCCCGCACGAACGCGTCCAGGAAATCGGTCGCACCCGGCTGACTGAGGACGTACTTGATGACCGCTTCATCCTGCCCGGTTTGCGGCGCGAGTTCCGGTATCCAGTGCGGGTTCGGCAGGAACCGGCAGTCCGCCACCATGTCAGCGTCGACCGGCAGGCCATATTTGAACCCGAACGAGACCACGCTGACGCGCAGCGCCCTGTCCGCCTCGGTGGCGAACGCGTCGCGCATCCTGGACCGTAGCTCGTGCACGTTCAGTTCGCTGGTATCGAGCACCAGGTCGGCTTCCGCGCGCATGCCCTGGAGCAGTTCGCGCTCCGCGGCGATGCCGTCGACCACCCGGCCGCCTTCCTGCAGCGGATGCGGCCGCGAGACGCTGTCGAACCTGCGTACCAGCGTCGCGTCGGACGCCTCCAGGAACACAACGTAGGGTCGGACTCCGCGCACGTTGAGGTCGTCGATCACCGACTTGAGATCAGTAGAGAACGCGCGGCTGCGGATGTCCACGACCGCGGCAAGCCTGGGCACTGCACCACTGGCGCGCCGGGCCAGGTCGGCCATGGTCGGAAGCAGGTCGGCAGGCAGGTTGTCAGCGACGAACCAGTCCAGGTCCTCCAGCGCCTTGGCCGCCGTGCTGCGCCCTGCGCCGGACAGCCCGGTGATAATCACGATCTCCTGCTCTGCGCCCTCTCCGGTCATGGCCGGCACCTGGTCACGCACTGCAGCCGTTCATGCCCTATACCCGTTCATGCTGTCCTCGCTCGTGCGGTCCGCGTGATTGCCAGTCTCATCCTGATGGCCCGTCCCGTCCCGGTGGCCGACTCCGTCCGGACGGCCCGTCCCGTCCTGACGGCCCGTCCCGTCCTGACGGCCCGTCCCGTCAGAGTGACCGACGCCGTCCTGACGGCTAGCCCCGTGGGAGTGACCGACCCCGTCCTGATGGCCGGCCCGCGCCGCCGGATCGCCGACACTGTCCTGACTGCCAGCACCGTCCTGACTGCCAGCACCGTCCTGACTGCCAGCACCGTCCTGACTGCCAGCACCGTCCTGACTGCCAGCACTGTCGCCATT
>Ga0335074_10006125_pt1 | contig 16668 bp, 12 predicted proteins | sample Lox_Sample_23_FD_206715 | JGI IMG/M metagenome (GOLD analysis project Ga0335074, IMG submission 206715) | Soil microbial communities from Loxahatchee National Wildlife Refuge, Florida, United States - Lox_Sample_2.3 | ecosystem: Environmental > Terrestrial > Soil > Wetlands | place: USA...
CGAGAGGTGCGCGCTGCGCCGCGCGGCCGGCTGCCGTCCTCTGCCGCCACGCGCCACACGCAGCTCGAACCGGACGAGACGCGAGCGGCCAGGCGCTTCGGGCACCACCTGCAGCAGCTGCGCCCCCTGCGGCGCGAGATCGAGCAGTTGATTGGGCGGCAGAAAACGACCCTGCGGCGAGTCGGTCTCGAGCCACTGCTCGATGAGGATCTTCCAGTCCGCCGCGACCGCGACCTCCTCCACCCGCTTCGGCAGCAGCTCGGGCCACTCGGCCGGCCAGCCCGGCGTTTCCGGCAGACGCGCGGTGCCGCGCGCCTCGGGCGTGCGCACGAGGAGAAACGGCCCGAAGCGGCTCGACTCGAGCACGGTCAGATCACCCGGCGTGGCGCCCTCGAGGCGCCGCCCGTCGAGTCCGTAGACGAGATCGTGTGCCGCGCAGCGGATGTTGCCCGCGATGCGGCCTTTGCGCGACTGAAGCAGCGCGTGCGGGTGGCGGCGGCAGGCGTTGCGCAAGGCATGCAGCTCGCCCCGGCCGTCGCGCACGAGCAGCGCCCGCTCCCACGGCCAGCAGGCGGTGAGAAAGTCACCCGTGGCGGCGAGCTCCGCCGTATGACCGATCACCTGCCAGGCCGGTCGCAGCAGATGCTCGCGCTCGAGCGCGAAAAGAGGCGCGCTCGTGTACGCCCATGCGGGCAGCGGCGCGGCGCCGGCGGCGGCCATGCTCGCGGCGGGGCCGGAGGGTGCGGACCCGGAGCGCTCGGCGGGGCTTCGCCAAGCGCCTCTTCCGGGAAAGCTCCCCGGGAACACCGAGCGCAGATAGGCGAGCGAGCGCTCGCGCGCGGCGGCGCGGTCGATGTTGTCTTCGCTCTGGAATGCGAATCCCTGCCACAGGACCTCGAGCACGCCGATAAGCCCGAGGGAGACGCCATCGGCATCGAGATGCCGCGCCCCGCTCTCCTCGATCAGCCGCCCGATGAGCTGCCGCACCAGTGTCGCGAAGTCCTCGTCCTTCTTGCCGCAGATATCCAGGTACTCCTGGCGCGAGCTCGCCTCGCCCCAGAACGAGTACCACACCGAGATCTTGCGCGTGCTCGCGATCTCGGCATCGAAATAAAGGTCGACGAGAAGCCCGAGGGCGCGCACCGGGGAATCCTTGAGACGGGCGACCGGCACGAGCACCCGCTCCTCGAACTCCGCCGCCAGAAAGCCAAGCGAGGCCACCAGCATGGCGTCCTTGGAATCGAAGTAGAAGCGCACGATTCCCGGCGAGAGATCGGCGATGGCGACGACCTTCTCCACGGTCGTGCGCGAGGGCCCATAGAGGTGCAGGGCTGCGATGCATGCATCGATCAGCCGCTGCCGCTGGCGCGAGCGCCGCGACCGGCTGGCGGCCGAGGAGGCTGGGGCGTCCGCGGCGGCGGATTCGCGTTGAGTTGACATGGTGCGAAGTTTAGCCTGCACTATGCCGGAAGGGGGCGACGATTAACACGAGCATCCTCAAACAGTCGGCAAATCCGTGGCGTTGGCTCATCATCCTGCCGCCACTGCTTTTCCTGCTGGTCTTCTTCCTGGTGCCGTTCTTCTTCACCCTGAAGATCAGCTTCGCCGACTCGGTGATCCGCATCCCGCCCTTTACCGACATTCTGACGCGCGGCCCGGACCATCACCTGCATCTCACGTTGAGCCTGGCGAGCTACCGCCGCCTCTTCAGCGACGATCTGTTCGGCCTGGCGTACCTCTTCTCATTGCGCCTCGCGCTATGCTCGACGCTGATTTGCCTGCTGCTCGGCTACCCGATCGCCTACGCGATCGCGCGCAGCAAGCGCTCGACGCAGAACATCCTGCTGCTCATCATCATCCTGCCGTTCTGGACCTCGTTCCTGCTGCGCGTCTACGCGCTCGAAGCCATCATTTCCAATGAAGGTCTGCTCAACACGGTGCTGTTGAAGCTCGGAGTGATCTCCCATCCCCTCATCATCATGTACACCGATCTCGCGATGTACATCGGCATCGTCTATTCCTATCTTCCCTTCATGGTGCTGCCGCTGTTCGCCACGTTGGAGAAGCTCGATCCGACGCTGCTCGAGGCGGCCGCCGATCTCGGCAGCCCGCCGTGGCGCGTGTTCCTCGATGTTACGCTGCCCCTGTCCGTGCCGGGAATCATCGCCGGCTCGATGCTAGTGTTCATTCCCGCCGTCGGGGAGTTCGTCATTCCCTCGCTCCTCGGCGCGCCCGGCAACCTCATGATCGGGCGCGTGCTGTGGGATGAGTTCTTCAGCAATCATGACTGGCCGACGGCCTCCGTCGTGGCCATCGCGTTCCTCGTGCTGCTGGTCGGTCCGATCGCGATCTACCAGCATATGAGCGGGCGGCAACTCGAGACTTGAGCGTGAACGGCGGTAACAACGCATTTCGCGTGACGGCGCTCTGCATCGGCATCGCGCTGCTGTACCTGCCGATCGTAGTGCTCATCGGCTACTCCTTCAACGCCTCGCCGCTGGTGAGCGTCTGGGGCGGCTTCTCCACCGTGTGGTACACCGAGCTGTTGCGCCATCGCAGCCTGCTCGATTCGGCGCTGCTGTCGCTCGAGGTGGCGGCCACCGCCTCTTCCGCCGCGGTCGTGCTGGGTACGCTCGCGGCCATCGCGCTCGTGCGCTTCGCCCGCTTTCGCGGCCGCTTCCTGCTCACCGGCATGGTGACCGCGCCGCTGGTGATGCCCGAGGTCATTACCGGCATCACGCAGCTGCTGCTTTTCGTATCGCTCCTGCAGACCTTCTCCTGGCCGCATCGGGGTTTCGTCACGATCGTGCTGGCGCACGTCACGTTCTGCATCGCCTACGTGACCGTGACCGTCCGCTCGCGCCTTCAGGGCGCGGACCGCTCGCTCGAGGAGGCCGCCATGGACCTGGGTTCCGGTCCCACCCGCGCCTTCCTCGAGATCACCCTGCCGCTCATCGCTCCGGCGATCCTCGCCAGCTGGCTGCTCTCCTTCACGCTCTCGCTGGATGACCTGGTGATTTCCAGCTTCGTCGCGGGACCGGCGACCAACACCCTGCCGATGTTGATCTACTCGACGGTGCGCCTGGGCATCAGTCCGGTCATCAACGCGCTCGCGAGCGTCATCATCGCCATCGTCGGCACGCTCGTGATCGCCGCCGGCTGGCTGATGCGCCGTGCGGACCAGCGCCGCGAGCTCGAGATGCGCGAAGCGGAGCGGGCGAACACGGCACCGGCCGTGTCCGATACCCGTGACCGGCCGCCGCTCGCGCTCAGATCCCCGTCTTGATGCGCATCCAGATGCGGGTGCGCAACCGCTCGAGGTCCGCGGAGACTTCCTTGGACTCGTACAGCCTCGCCTCGATCCGCGGTGTCGGATAGATGATCGGATCGTTGAGGATCGAGGGATCCACGTACGCGTTCGCCGCGAGGTTGTCGTTGCCGTAGTGGATCTGGTTGGTGATGGCGGCGATGACGCGCGGCTCGAGCAGGTAGTTGAGCCATTCGTAGGCGGCGCGCGGATGCGGCGCGCCGACCGGAATGAGCCAGGCGTCGTAGGTCAGGTTCGCGCCCTCGCGCGGCACCGTGAAGGCGAGATCGAGGTGCACGCCGGCGGCGTGCGCACGCGCCTCCGCCACCGAGTAATCGGCCGACCAGGACATGGCGATGCAGAAATTGCCATCGATGAGGCCGTTCATGTATTCGGCGGAGTCGAACGCGCGGATGTAGGGGCGCACCGACAGCAGCAGCTTCTCGGCCTTGAGGTAATCGCTCTCGCGGGTGGTGTTCGGATCGAGATGCAGGTAGTTGAGCGCGAGCTGCAGCACATCCTCCGGCGAGTCGAGAAACGATACGCCGCAGCCCGCGAAGCGCTTGACCACCTCGGGCTTGAAGAGCATGTCGAGGCTGTCGACCGGGGCGTTCGGCATGCGCGCGCGGATCGCCGCGACGTTGTAGGCGAAACCGTTGATGCTGTGCATGTAAGGCACGGCGTAGCGGTTGCCGGGGTCCGCCCGCCCTTCGAAGGCGAGCGCGTGCGGATCGAGATTCTTCCAGTTCGGCAGCTTGGCGCGATCGAGCGGCTCATAGACACCCGCCTTGATCTGGCGGGCGAAATAGTCCGTCGATGCAGTCACCACGTCGTACCCGGATTCGCCCGCAAGCAGCTTCCCCTCCGCCGTCTCATCCGAGTCGTAGGTGTCGTAGATGACGCGAACTCCGGTCTTGGCCTCGAAGTCGCGCACCGTATCGCTGCCGATGTAGTCCGCCCAGTTGTAGACGTATAGCACTCGCTCGTGGTGCGAATGACTCGATGCCGATGACCCACAGGCGCTCACCGCAGCGGCCGTGGCCAGCAGTACGGCGGCAACTCGCGGGGAAATGCGCTTGCCGGTGAGCCCCCGTTCCGGAAGTTCGCGCCGCATCGATCGGCTTTACAGCTTCACCATGATGTGTCGCGCGACGGTGTAGTCCTCGAGCGCGAGCACGGAGAGGTCCTTGCCATATCCGGATCGCTTGAATCCCCCGTGGGGCATCTCGCTGATGGTGGAGAAATGGGTGTTGATCCAGGTGCAGCCGTACTGCAGTCGTGATGCCACCTGCATGGCGCGCCCGACGTCGCGCGTCCACACCGACGAGGCGAGTCCGTATTCGGAGTCATTGGCCCAGCCGATCGCCTCCTCGACAGCGGTGAAACGCGTGATCGAGACCACCGGACCGAACACCTCCCGCTGCACGATCTCATCCCCCTGCCGTGCTCCGGCGATGACGGTCGGCTCGTAGAAAAATCCGCTTCCGGTGCGCGCCCGCCCACCGGTGGTGATCTCGATGTGGGAAACGGCCGTGGCGCGCTCGATGAAGCCCGCCACGCGCTCGCGCTGCGACGAGGAGATGAGCGGCCCCATCTCGACGCCGGCCTCGCGCTGGGCACCGACCTTGATGCTGCGCACGGCGCTGGTGAGATCGGCCACCAGTCGATCGTGGATACCGGCGCCGACGTACACGCGACAGGCCGCCGTGCAATCCTGACCGGAGTTGTAGTAGCCGAAGGTGCGGATGCCCGCGATGACGCTCTCGAGATCGGCGTCATCGAAAACCAGCACCGGCGCTTTGCCGCCGAGCTCGAGGTGGGTGCGCTTGAGGTTGCCGGCGGCGAGCGCCAGCACTTTCTGACCGGTCGACACATCCCCGGTCAAGGACAGCATCCGAACGCGCGGATGCGCGGCCAGCATCCGGCCCACGGGCTCACCGCGGCCGCAGATCACGTTGACCACGCCGGCCGGCAGCAGCTCCGCGAGCGCCCCGGCGAGTTTCAGCGCCGTGAGCGGAGTCTGCTCCGAGGGCTTCAGCACCAGAGTGTTACCCGCCGCGATCGCCGGCGCGATCTTCCACGCGGCCATCATCAAGGGATAGTTCCAGGGGGCGATCGAAGCAACGACGCCGACCGGGTCGCGGCGAATGAGGCTGGTACAGCCCGGCAGGTACTCGCCGGCGGCGGGGCCGACCGGAGCGCGGCACGCCCCGGCGTAGAAGCGAAATACGTCCGCGATCGCGGGAATCTCATCGCTCAGCATCGCCGCGAGCGGCTTGCCGGTATTCTGCGATTCGAGCGCGGCGTAATCGGCACCCTCGCTCTCGAGGTGATCCGCGATCCGCAGCAGCAGGGCCGCCCGGTCCTTCGGCGCGGTAGCCGCCCAGGCGCTAAAGGCCTGCTCCGCGGCCGTCACCGCCGCGTCCACCTGCTCGGGAGCGGCCTCGGCCACGGCCGCGATCTTCGCCCCCGTGGCGGGGTCCAGGATGGCTTCTCGCGGCCCCTGGCCGGTCGTGAGCCGGCCACCGATCAACATTTCAGTCTGCATGATCGTCTCCATTCGTCCAGGGCCGGCGTCGCGGCTACCGCAGGGACAGGGCGCTTGCGACCGCAGCGGCCGTATTTTATTATCATAATCATAATATCAAAAGGCGAGCGAGCAGGCACATGAATTCCGACGTCATCATCACGTGCGCGATTACCGGGGATGATACCAAGGTCACCCGCAATCCCCATTGCCCGATCAGCCCCGCCCAGATCGCCGACTCGGCGCTCGAGGCGGCGCGCGCCGGCGCCTCGATCGTGCACATCCACGTGCGCGATCCGGAGACCGGCGCCTTCAGCATGGCGACCCGCCACTACCGCGAGGTGGTGAAACGCATCCGCGAGAGCGGCGCCGACGTGATCGTCAATCTCACCTGTGGCATGGGCGGCTATATCTGCGTCGGCGAGCGGGGACTCGAGGACACTCCGGCGCCGGGCACGGACTTCGTCAGCCAGGAGGAGCGCATGCGCCATGTCATCGAGCTCTGCGAGGAGGGCCGCTATCGTCCCGACATCGCCACCTTGGACTGCGGCAGCCTCAACTTCGGCGATGGCAACCGCGCCTACGTCTCGACGCCCGACTACCTGCGCCGCGGCGCCGGCATTCTGCGCGACCTGCGCGTGAAAGCGGAGCTCGAGGTGTTCGATACCGGCAATCTCTGGTTCGTCAGGCAGCTCATCAAGGAGGATCTGATCCCGGCGCCCGCCCTCATCCAGCTGTGCACGGGGATCCCCTACGGCGTGCCGGCCGATACCGGGCATCTGCTCGCGATGGTCAACACCCTGCCGACGGACTGCGTATGGACCTCGTTCGCGATCGGTCGCATGCAGATGCCGTGGGTGGCGCAATCGGTGCTCTTGGGCGGCAACGTCCGGGTCGGCTTGGAAGACAACCTGTACTTGAGCCGCGGCGTCTATGCGAGCAATGCCCAGCTGGTCGAGAAGGCGCGCACGATCATCGAGGCGATGGGCGCGCGGGTGCTGAACCCGGCACAGGCGCGCGAGCGCCTGCAGCTGCGCTGACCCCGCGGACCGAAGGCGCGCATCGTGACGGGACTGCCGATCTACCGCACGCGGATTGCGCCCGAGTGGATCGACTACAACGGCCACCTCCGCGATGCATACTATGGGCTCATCGCCAGCCTCGCCGTCGATTCGCTCATGGACCGCATCGGACTCGACGCCCGTTATCGGGCAGAGTCCCGCTGCACGCTCTACACCGTTGAGATGCACATGCATTTCCTACGGGAGATCGGCGCCAGCGACAGCGTGGAGGTGATGGCCCGGATCCTCGGCGCCGATGAGAAACGGATCCATGCCGCGCTCGAGTTGGTTCGTGAGAACGGCGGCGAGACGGCCGCCACCTGCGAGATGATGCTGTTGCACGTGCGCCAGAGCGCTCCGCCACGAACGACCGCGTTTCCGCGGGAAGTGGCGGCCGCGATCGCCGAGCTGAGGCGCACGAGCGCCGCGATGCCCGCCTCCGGACCCGGATCCCGGCGCATGGAGTTGCCGAACCGATGACCTCCGCAGCCCTCCGGCGTCTGCTCGCGCCGCGGCACATTGCGCTGATTGGCGGGCAGTGGGCGGATGCGGCCGCGGCCGCGGCGCACGCCATCGGCTATGCCGGTGAGGTCTGGCGTGTGCACCCGAGCCGGCCGTCGAGCGCGCAGAGTCGTTATTTCCGTTCTGTCGACGAGCTTCCCGAGGCGCCCGATGCGGCCTTCATCGCCGCGCCCAGTCGCGAAGTCCCGGCGATCGCGGCCGCTCTGGCGCGTCGCGGCGCCGGCGGTTTCGTCTGCTTTGCGGCCGGCTTTTCCGAAACGGGAACTGCCGAGGGGCAACGCCTGACCGGCGCGCTCGAGAGCGCCGCGGGCACCCTGCCCTACTTCGGACCGAACTGCTACGGCTTCGTCAATCTCTTCGACGGCGCGGCGCTCTGGCCGGACCAGGTGGTTGGATCCCGCCCGACGCGTGGCGTGGCTCTCATCTGTCAGAGTGGCACCATCGCGTTGAACATTCTCTTCAATCAGCGCTCGCTCCCGATCGGCTACCTCATCACCACCGGCAATCAAACGCGCCTCGCCGTCGAGACCCTGATCGAGGAACTCACCGAGGATCCGCGGGTGAGCGCATTCGGCCTGTACATCGAGGGCGTCCGGGATGCCGAGAGGTTCGCACGCGCGGTCGAGAAGGCGCGTGCCGCGGGCAAGCCGATCGCGTTGGTCAAGGCGGGGCGCACCGAGGCGGCGGCGCGTACGGCGCACAGTCACACCGGCTCGCTCGCCGGCGCGGATGGCGCATTCGAGGCATTCTGTCGGCAAGCCGGAATCGCGCGCTGCGATACGCTCGCGACGCTCTGCGAGACGCTGAAGGTTTTGCATGTCGCCGGACCTCTGAGCGGCCGGCGGATACTCGTCATGGGCGCCTCGGGCGGCGATATGGCCATGACCGCCGATGCCGCGAGACACCTCGCGCTCGAGTTTTCGGCTTTCCCGGCCGACTCCACCGCACTACTGCGCGAACTGCTCTCCGAGCGCGTGACGATCGCCAACCCGTTCGATTTCCATACCCACGTTTGGTTCGACCGGCCGCGCCTGCACTCGCTCTTCTCGATCGTGCACGGCGCCGGATACGACGCGGTGGGTTTCATGGTCGACTGCCCGCCGGCGGATCAGGCGGACCCGGCGAGCTACGTTGCGGTCATCGAGGAGTTCATCGCCACCTATCGGGGCGCACCCGCATGCGCGGCGGTCATCAGCTCGTTGCCGGAATCGCTATCCGCGACCACGCGGGAGCGGTGTCTCGCCGCGGGAGTCATTCCGCTGCAAGGCCAGCGCGAGGCCTTGGAAGCGCTCGATCACGCCGCGGCGATCGGTGCGGCCTGGACGCGAGGCGCGGCCGTGGAGCTGCGGCACCGGCAGGGGCGCAAGGCGAGCGGCGCGGGGCTGGCGAACGGAATCCGCGGGAAGACCCTCTCGGAGCTCGAGGGCAAGACGGCACTCGCCGCACACGGCGTGCCGGTTCCGCGCTCGCAGCTCGTGACACCCGACAAGGCGGTGAGCGCTGCGCGCGCGATTGGATTTCCGGTGGTCATCAAGGCGAGCGGCAACCTCGAGCACAAGTCCGACGTCGGTGGCGTTGTGCTCGATGTACGTACCATCGCCGAGGCCACCGCCGCCGCGGATCGCCTGTCGCGACTATCGGGCACTCTGCTCGTCGAGGAGATGGTGACCGATGGGGTTGCGGAAGTGCTGATCGGCATCACCGCCGATTCGCAGTTCGGTCAGCTCCTGGTATTGGGCGCGGGCGGCGTGCTTGCCGAGCTGCTGCGCGATACGGCCATGCTGCTGCCGCCCTTCACCTCGGCAGCCGTCCAGGGCGCGCTCAGCCGCCTCGCTGTCGGCCGGCTCCTCGGCGGTTATCGCGGCAGGCCGCCGGGAGATCTGCCCGCGCTCGTGCACACGGTGTTGGCCTGCGCCCGCTTCGCGGAGGAGAATGTGGAGCGACTGCTCGAGCTCGACCTGAATCCCGTGATCGTTCGCCCCGCAGGGCTCGGCGCCGTAGCGGTCGATGCGCTGGTCCGACTTGCCGAGGAGTGCTTGAAATGACCGAAGTCAGCGAGCTCGCTGGAATTCGCACGACGGTGATGGGCGCCGTCATCGAAGTGACTCTGGACCGCCCGAAAGCCAACGCCATCGACTTGGCGGCGAGCCGGCGTCTCAACGAGATCTTCAGCGCCTTTCGCGACGATCCGGCATTGCGCGTGTGCATCGTGACCGGCGCCGGCGAGCGCTTCTTCTCGGCCGGTTGGGACCTCAAAGCGGCCGCGGCTGGCGAGGAATCCGACGAGGACTGGGGAAGCGGCGGTTTCGGCGGCCTCAATTACCCGCGCAATCTCGACAAACCTCTCATCGCGGCCGTCAACGGCACCGCCTGCGGGGGCGGTTTCGAGATCGTTCTCGGCTGCGATCTCATCGTCATGGAGGAGCATGCGCGGTTCGCGCTGCCGGAAATCAACGTCGGCGTGCTCGCGGACGCCGGCACCATCAAGCTCCGGCGGCGCATTCCCTACCACGTGGCGGTGGAGTTCCTCATGACCGGCCGCTGGATGGAGGCCGCCGAGGCCAAGCACTGGGGTCTTGCGAACCATGTCGTCCCACGCGGTCAATCCCTCGCGAAGGCCCGCGAGATCGCGAGCCAGCTCGCCTCCGGGCCGCCGCTTCTCTTCCCGGCGATCAAACAGCTCCTGCGCCACACGGAAATGATCCCCGAGCATCAGGCGTTCGAGTTGCACGACAGCCTGGATGCCGTGCAGCGCGTGATCCGCTCGGAGGACCTGAAGGAAGGCGCGCGCGCATTCGCCGCGAAGCGCAAGCCCGAATGGCGGGGACGCTGACGAGGCGGGCGCATGCCTGGAATCCCCCGTCGCGCGTGAAATAGCCGGCCGCCGCACCATACCTGACTCCGAAAAGCGACGGATCTGCCACTAGACATATCGCGTTGGAGCGTCCATGCTCCTCGCGCGCGTTCTCAGGTGGCCTCGTCTCCGACTGGAGACGCTCCGAGGGCGGGCTTGAGCGACAAGGGCAAACCCGCCGAAAGGCGGGGACGCAAAGCTACCGGTCTAAGGACGTAACAGTCTATGACAGCGGGGTTGCCACTCCACGTGCCTCCACGTGTGAGCGCGCAAGCTCTTCTGCATCGGATCTGCCGCCTTCCCGATAGCGACACGTAGGTTCACTCTCGGGAGAACCCATGACAGCGAAATCGGCGGCGTACCCTACCTATCCGAACACCAACATCGTGCATCGGGGCGAGGTCGGCGCGGGCGCATTCATGATCAGGCTGTGCCCGCTGATTGAACCGGTCTCGATCCGGCCGCCGCAATCACCGCACCTCAAGCCCTTCACCTTCTTCACGAGTCGCGCGCGCCAGCCCGATGGCAGCGAGCCGCTGTACCTGCATATGGGCTTCTTCGACACGCTGACGGACGCCGAAAGATGGGCGCGAGCCGTGCGCGGTCGGCATCCCGGCGCGAGGGCGACCATCGCGCCACCCGCTTTCCGGCAATGGCCCGACTCAGACACGTCGGCGTCGCCGTCGGTTGAGCTGACCGACACGCAGGTGCTCGATATCCTCGAGACGCGTCGTCCTGCCGGAGCTCGAGACGACGACAGGCGGCAGAGCGATCAGGTCGAGCTGCTACGCCCGCACGACACCGGCACCCGGCGCGCCTTGAGGGAAGCCGTCGTCGAAGGCGTGTCGGTCTCCTTCGCCGTCCAACTTCACTGGTCAGCGCAGCCGATCGACCCGAGCCAGGTACCGATGCCACCCATACTGCAGGCGTATACGCTCTATGCGGTCGAGAGTCGGCGCGCGAACCGCTCCTGCTTCTTCCTTCGGCTCGGGTTCTTCGCAGATCCGGTCTCGGCGAAGCAAGTCGCCTCCCACCTGCGTTCGAGCTTCGCTTCGGCGGCCGTGGTACCGGTACTCGAGGAAGAGATCGCGCGCGCGCGCGCGCTCTGCACGGAGGGATCGGATATTCCTTGTCTCGTGCAGCAACGTCCGGATCAGGCGCTCGAGGCCACCGGCAACGCGACGAGCTCGAGCTTCAAGAGCGAGAAGCCTCGGCGCGCCGCTGCCGGCGCGACGCTCAAGCAGACTCTGGCGCAGCTTGCCGAACAGGAAATGTGGAACGACCGGGACGCTCTCAGCGATACCGGCGTTCGCCACCTGAAGGTCGAAGTCGAAGAGCGAGAGCCAATGCCCGCCAGGCGGCATTAGCCCCGTGCTTCGCCGGCAGGCTCGGCCTCAAAGCTTCGTGAAGCCGTCCCTGCTCCATCCCTCCGAGCCCACTCCGTGGTGAGCGAAGAAGAGCCCGTCGGGATCGTACTTCTGCTTGATCCCGATGAGCCGCGAATAATTGCCACCCCAAAACGCCTGCTGCCATTGTGTTTCGAAGTAGTTGGTCTCGTTCACGTAGGATCCGCTTTGTCCCGTGACCGCGCGCAGCTGCCCGATACAGCGCTCGATCGCCTCGGCGGCGGCGCGTCCTTTGGCGACATCGGGTGAATGCCCCGGAATTCCGGGGTACGCCGGCCCCTCCCCATCGGCCACGATCGCGAGCGCAAACGAGCTGAGGACCGCCGGATTGGTCGCGGTATCCCTGGCAGCGGCAATCGTCTCGGCTCTGGCGCCGGCGAGACCCTTGTTGAAATGCAATTCCACCCAGGAATGCCGCGACCCGGCGAACAGCGCATCGGCGAGGCGCGCCTGGGAATCGCTCGCCAGCAAGGATGCCGGCATCCACAGGGAGTCGTAGCCCCAGATGAACCAGCCCACCTGGCCGGCGTCGGCGTTCCACCAGAAACTCGACGGCGCGGCGCTCGGCCGTTGGTCGCGGCGAAAGAGTGGCTCCTGAGTCGCATGCGCGAGGATCTCATCCAGGATCGTGTGCAACGGATTGCCGTTGCGCGGGTAGATTATCTCCGGCCAGTGCTCAGCGAGCCATTCGGCGTCCCACATCCGTCGCGCGGGCAGGCTTCCGATCACGACCCGCCCCACCAGGGAATATCCGTACGGCGAGTTCCTCACCCAGTCGAGGAACGGCTGCCAGACTTCATGAGACTGTTCGGCATCGAGCCCCTGCGAAAGCATGTTGATTTCAAGCACGTTATCGCCGCGCACGTGCGCCTGTTCTCCCCAATGCTCGTTGAAGAGCTGCGCGGCGTAGAAGCGCACGAACTCGCGCAGCAGCATCCGATAGGCCTCGTCCGAGGGCGCTTTGACCTTGAAGTTGGTGATACCGAAGTATTCGGGCAGCTCGTGCGTGCGCACGGTGAGCTTGCTCACCGCCGCGAACGTGCCGCCACCGCCGCCCTTCAGGGCCCAGAACAGGTCGGAATGAGTGTATGCGTTCGCGATCCGGGTCCGGCCGTCGGCCGTGACCACCTCGGCTTCGAGCAGACTTGCCGCCGCCGTGCCGTAACGCTTGGAAAAGCTGCCAAAGCCGCCGCCCAGGATGAGTCCGGCGACCCCCACCGTCGTGCAGCCACCGCCCTGGACATACCGGCCCCGCTGAGTCGTGACGGCCTCATACGCCTTCAGCCAGTACGTGCCCGCGCCCATGGTGACGGCGGGTTGCGGCGCGATCTTGCCTTCGCATCCCCGGGGGACGAACGCGGCATGCGTCTCGATGTCGGTCATGTGACGCGTCCAGATCATGAGCGAATCAGGGGCATTCGAGGCGCCGAGGTAGCTGTGCCCGCGACCCTTGATCACCAGGCGCAGATTGTGATCGCGCGCGAAGCTCACCGCCGCGGCGATGTCGGCAGAGTGCCGCGCGACCACCGCATAAGCACTGGGTTGGGTGGCCCAGGCGTCGACCCAGCCGAGAGTCTCGGTGAGCCCCGGCTGGTCGGCGATGTAGTAGGGATTGTGGATATCCTTGCTGAGCTGCCGGGCGGCGGCGCTGTCAGGCGCGGTTTTGACCACATCGATCGGGAAGCTGACCGGGATGAGGTTCCCCTCGAGATCATCGTGCAGTCGCTTCCATGCCGCCTTCGACGGCCACGCGGCGTCCGCCATACGGACCCGGCGGACATCCGTGCCCGCCGCCGTCTTTGCGATCAGGCGAGGCGGCAATATGGGCAGCAGCATGAGCGATCCGGCGGACTTGAGGACCGCTCGTCGATTGGTCATCGGAAAACCTCAGGCCGACACGGCCAGCTTCTCGGAGCCGTAAATGCGCAAGGCGACCGCAAAGGTCACGGCAGCGGCCACCAGGCTACCCAACAGGCAGACTACGATGTCGAGGGCGCTCGGCGTCTCGCCTCGCAACAGGCGCATGATGCCCAACTGCTGACCCAGCAGCGGCACTGCGTACATCCAGGTCTGCGACTTCACGGGGATCACGATGAGCAGCAACGACGGTAACACCGGGATCAGCATCAGCAGTGAAAGGTAGGTCAACGCCTCGCGGTAGCTCTTGGCGAAGGCGGAAACGAGGGTCTGCAGGCAGGTGAGCAACAGCACCAGCGGCAACATCAGCAGCAGAGTGACCGCGAAGAAATGCACTCCCAGGTCGATCACCATGTTCAACCGGCGGACGTCCATGTAGCGGCCGGCGACGGCGAATCCCACCACGCCGAGCGCGAGGCTCACCATGGCGAACAGCGTCGTCGCCGACAGCTTCCCCAGGAGCACGCTCGAGCGCGGCACCGGATTGGCGAGCAGCGGCTCGAGCGACTGCCGCTCGCGTTCGCCGGCGGTGGTGTCGATGGCGAGGTACATGCCGCCGAGGAACGCGGTCAGCACGATGAAGTACGGCAGAAACGCGAACAGCAGCGCGCCCCGTGATTGCGGGGTGGCCTGGTCGCGGTCCTCGGGCACGAGCGGCAGGGCGACACTCGGCGCGAGGCCGCGCGCGATCATCCGCTGGGCGGCCGTGATGAGCGCGTAGCTTTTGAGCATCTTGCGCAGACGCTCCGCCGCTTGGTTGCTCTCCCGGCGCGAGGAGTCATACACCAGCCGTACAGCCGCCGTCTGCCCGCGGCTCCAATGCGCGGCGTAGCCCGGCGGGATCACCAACACCACATCATCGCGCTGGGCCTGCACCGCGCCATCGGGATCTTTCGGCGCGGGCTCGGTCACCATGCCCATCTGCGTCAGCGCCGCCACGAGGTTCGGCGCATTCACCGCACCTGCCACGGGCACCGGCAGTGGTTTGTCGGCATTTTTCAACTGCGCGCTGATCTGCAGATTGAACATGATGAGGAACAGCACCGGAAAGAGGAATGGACCCCGCACCAACGCGTTGATGACGGTGCGGCGATCGCGCAGGTTCTCGCGCACTTCCTTGCGGAATACGGTGATGGCGTCGTGCATGGCTTCTCCGGTATGTCAGCGCCGCTCAGGCCGCGGTGCTCTCGCTCTCGCGGATGATCGCGACGAAGGCGTCCTCGAGGCTGGCGGCGCCGGTGCGCTCGCGCAGGGTCTGCGGCGGCGCGTCGGCCACCACCCGGCCGTGCGCGATCACCACCACGCGATCGCACAGCGCGACCACCTCCTGCATGATGTGGCTGGAGAAAAGCACGCAACGCCCCTCGCCGCGCAGGCGGAAGAGGAATTCGCGCAGCGAGCGGGTGGACATCACGTCGAGGCCGTTCGTGGGCTCATCGAGGATGAGGTTCTTGGGATCGTGTACCAGCGCGCGCGCGATCGCGGTCTTGACCCGTTCGCCCTGAGAGAAGCCCTCGGTGCGCCGGTCCGCGACCTCGCGCATATCCAAAGCGTCGATCAGCGCCTCGCTGCGCGAGCGCAGTGTCGCCTCATCCAGCCGGTGCAGATGGCCGAAGTAGGCGATGTTCTCGCGCGCGCTCAAGCGCTTGTAAAGGCCGCGCGCATCCGGCAGCACGCCCAGCCGGCGCCTGACCGCGAGCGGATCGGCCACGGCGTCGATGCCGTCGACGCGCACGCGGCCGTGATCGGGCTTCATCAGCGTGTAGAGCATGCGTAGCGTTGTCGTCTTGCCGGCACCGTTGGGTCCGAGGAGGCCGGTGATCTCACCGTCACGCGCCACGAAGTTGACGCCATCCACCGCCTTGACCGCTCCAAAGGACTTGCGCAGGTTCTCGACCTCGATCATGGCGCGGCTCCATTGAAGTTGACGAAAGGTGGCGTGGCGCGAAGCTCGTTCAGACATCGGGCATCCAGCGCCTTGGGCTGCGGGTCGGTGACGAACTTGTCCACCAGTTGCGGCATGCAGCCCGCGTCCATCACGTAGTGCCCCTGCCCGCGCGCGATCAGCAGGCGTGCGTCGCCCAAATCCGCCAACACCTCGCGGCCGTAGCGTGGCGGTGTGATCGGATCATACTGGCCTTCGAGAATCAGCGTGGGAATGTCGGTGCGCAGCGGCTGATGAAAATCCGCGGGCATCTGCCCGCGCGGCCAGCTTGCGCACTGCCGCTGCAAATCACCGACGAATCCCGCACCGAGCAGAGTGCCCTTCGCATCGGGGTCGGGTTTGAGGAGCGGCGCGTCCTCGGTGCAGAGCACGGACCATTGCATGCCGCTATCGATCTGACGACCGAGCGTGCCGCCGATCAGCCGCGATTGACCCATCAGCGGCCCGTAGTCGCCCGTCAAAGCCTCATGCAGGCTCAGCGGCAGGAGTGCGGCCGTGAGTGGTGAGTACGAAAAAAGGCGTACCACGACGGCCAGGGTGTTCTCATCGAGGGTGCGCGTGCGCCATTCATCGGTGTCAGGGTCGCGATAGGTAACCACCGGCGGGTGCTGATCGATGCGCGTGCGCAGCTCCGCGAGGTCGGCGTAGGGATCGCCGAAGGCCTCGAGGCAGGCGGGCTCGGTTTCGCACAGGCCCAGATCGGCCTTGAGCGCATCCTGCAGATTGCGCGCGATGTCTTCACCGACGATGGCGCTGTTGGGAAGGACGCCATCGAGGACGATGCTGCGCACTCCAGTGGGATCGCGCATCGCGTACTGCTGAGCCACTCGGGTGCCATACGACACGCCCACGAGGTCGAACTGCGGATCCCCGAGCGCATGGCGCAGAGCGATGAGATCGTCCACCGCGTCGGTGGTGGTGAAATAACGCGGATCGGCGGTCTGCTCGATCTCGGCCAGGCAGGCTTGAATCTCGGCGGCCTGGCGCGCCTGCCGCTGCGCTGGTGTTTGCCGCGGCGCGTGACTCGTAGCGCGCCGCTTGTTTGCGAGCTCGGCGGCGTGCGCTGCCTTCGGGCAGGCGAGTGGCTGGGATCCACCGGTGCCGCGCTGATCCAGCAGCACCACATCGC
>Ga0335074_10006126_pt1 | contig 16665 bp, 13 predicted proteins | sample Lox_Sample_23_FD_206715 | JGI IMG/M metagenome (GOLD analysis project Ga0335074, IMG submission 206715) | Soil microbial communities from Loxahatchee National Wildlife Refuge, Florida, United States - Lox_Sample_2.3 | ecosystem: Environmental > Terrestrial > Soil > Wetlands | place: USA...
CGCCTTTGTCGGCCCGCGGCTCAAGGCCTATGTCGAGCGGCTGGACGGCGGGCTGGGCGAGGCCGGGCTGAGCGCCGATCTTCACGTGATGTGCTCGAACGGCGGGGTGGCGACCGCGGCCACGGTGGCGAAAAGCCCGGTGCTGACGCTTTTGTCGGGACCGGCCGCCGGGGTGCTCGGCGGTGCGTGGTCGGGCGCGCTTTCGGACCGGCGCAACCTGATCACCTTTGATGTCGGCGGCACCTCGGCAGATATCGGCATCGCAATCGACCGGCGGTTTGCCGAGGCCACCGCCCGGGACACCTGGATCGGCGGCTTTCCGGTGCTGGCGCCGATGATCGACATCCACACGATCGGGGCGGGCGGCGGCTCGATCGCCTATGTCGACGAGGGCGGCGCGTTTCGCGTCGGGCCGCGCAGCGCCGGCGCCGATCCGGGGCCCGCGGCCTATGGCAAGGGCGGTCGCGAGCCGACCGTCACCGATGCCAACCTGATCCTCGGGCGGCTCGACCCCGCCAATTTTCTCGGCGGCGCGATGGCGCTCGACGCCGAGGCGGCGCGGCGCGCCGTCGGCCAGCTCGCCGACCGGCTCGGCCTCTCGCCCGAGGCGGCGGCCGAGGGCATCCTGACGATCGTCAATGCCAACATGGCCAATGCGATCAGCAGCCGCACCGTGCAAAAGGGGCTCGACCCGCGCGATTTCGTGCTCGTGGCGTTCGGCGGCGCGGGGCCGCTGCACGGCGCCGAGGTGGCACGCGCGCTCGGCATCCCCGAGATTGTCGTACCGGCCTATCCGGGTATTACCTCCGCCGTCGGCCTGTTGACGACCAACCTCCAATACGACGCGGTGCGTACCGAGTTCCAGATCGGCGCTGAGATCGATCTCGACAGGCTCAACAGCGATTATGCGGCGATGCAGGCGGATCTGGCGCGCCAGCTCGCGGCGGATGGAGTTCCTCCCGAGGACGCGGCGTTCGAGCGCGCCGGCGACCTGCGCTACGTCGGGCAAGGCTACGAGCTTCGCGTGCCGGTTCCTCCAAGAGACCTCGACGCCGCTGGGCTCGCCGCAGTGTGCGAGCGGTTCGAGAGCCTGCATCGGACCGAATACGGTCATGTCTTCGCCGACAGCGCGATTGAGATCGTCAACATCCGCGTCACCGCTGTCGGGCGGATGCCGAAGATCGCGGCGCCGCGTCTGGCGGAAGGCGGCAGCCCGGCGAGCGCGCTCATAAAGACCGCACCGTGCGCGTTCCGGGTCGGCGACCGGCTGAAGGCCGTGGCGACGCCGTTTTACCGGCGCGAGGCGCTGCCGCTCGACGTGCCGATCGCCGGACCGGCGATCGTATTGCAGACCGACGCGACGACCGTCGTGCCGCCCGGCGTCACGCTGCGCGCCGACCGCGGCGGCAACTTGATCCTGCGGCTGGAGACCTAGCGCCATGCCCGAGACGATCGACAGCATCACCGCGAGCGTCATCCAGGGGACGCTCGAAAACATCGCGGTCGAGATGGGCTACAAGCTGATGCGGATGTCGTACTCGTCGATCATCCGCGAGTCGGAGGATTTCGGCGCCGCGCTCGTCGACGCCGAGGGCCGCGGCCTCGCGGAATCGGCGCAGTCGACGCCGCTGCAATCGGGTCCCATCCCCGGCTATGTGCGGGGTATCCTAAAGACGCTGGCGGCACGCGGCGACACCATGCGACCCGGCGATGTCATCATGCACAACGACGCCTATGGCGGCGCGAGCCACGGGCCCGATGTCGGGTTCGCGGTGCCGGTGTTCCATGACGAGAGGCTCGTCGCCTTCGCCGCGACGACGGCGCACCACCTCGATATCGGCGCGCTGAGCCCCGGCAGTTGCGGCATCGTCGACGCGATCGATGCCTTTGCCGAGGGGCTACAATTCAAGGCGATCAAGGTCTACGACCGCGGGGTCCGCAACGACGCCGTCTGGCAGCTCTTGCGCGATAATATCCGGGTTTCCGATCTCGTCGTCGGCGATATGGAGGCGCAGATCGCGGCCGCCCGCATCGGCGCCGAAAGGCTCGCAGCGGTGATTGCGCAGCACGGCTATCCCCGCTTCCAGGCGGCCTGCGCGGCGGTCATGGATTACGCCGAGCGGCTGATGCGTCAGGCTATCGCCGCTGTGCCCGATGGCGAATACCGCGCCGAAACCAGGATCGACGGCTTCGCCGACAGCTCCGACCCAACAAAGCGCCACCTGCCGATCGTCGCCACCGTGCGGGTCAAGGGCGACGAGATCGAGGTCGATCTCACCGGCACCGCTCCGCAAGTCCCCGACCGGCCTATCAACATGCCGCTCGAAGGGACGGTCGATGTCGCGGTGTGGCTGACCATCCGGTCGGTGTTGCTCGATACCGTGCTGCGCGGCCACATCCCGGTCAATCATGGGCTGCTGCGCCCGATCAGGATCACCGCGCCGCTGGGATCGCTCGCCAATCCGGTGTTTCCAGCGCCGACGATCGCCCGGTTCTGCACCGGAAACGCGGTCGCCGACACGGTGATGAAGGCGCTCGCGCAGGCGGTTCCGGGCCAGGTCTCGGCCGGGATAGGCAACCTCAAGGTCATCGCCTTCTCCGGCATGCGCCCGGGGGAGAACGGCGGTGGGCACTGGGTGCATATGGAGATCTTCGAGGGCAGCTACGGCGGACGCAACGGCATCGACGGGATGGATGCCGTCGATACGCTCTATGCGAACACCCGGAACAACCCGATCGAGGACATCGAGACGCATCTGCCGCTGCGCGTGACCCGCTACGAGCTGCGCGAGGAGGCGTCCGGCGCCGGCGAATGGCGTGGGGGGCTCGGCTCGGTGCGCGAGTTCGAGTACCTCGCCGATGGCGGGGCATCGGTCGAGGCCGACGGTCATGAATTCGCGCCCTGGCCGCTTGCCGGCGGCAGCCCCGGCCATCCCGCTGAATTGCACTTCGTTCGCAAGCACGGCTCAGCCGAGCCGCTGCCGTCAAAGGTGCCGCACATGCGCGTGCGGGCCGGCGAGCGCTTCGTCTGCGTCGGTCCCGCCGGCGGCGGCTACGGCAACCCGCTGCGCCGCGACCCGGCGCTGGTGCGCGACGACGTGGCCGACGGCATCATCTCCGCCGCGGCGGCGCGAGACCAATACGGCGTCGCGCTCCTTGCCTCCGGTGAAATCGATGCGGCCGAGACGGCGCGTCTCCGCGACCGGATGCCGGAGGCGCGCGTCTAACCGCGAAGCCCTGCCCGAGATCGCCGCAGCGGCGTGGGAATTCCACACCACCGCAGACGTCTCCGCGCCCAGATGGAGTTATGGCTGCTTCAGGGCAAGAAGAGTAGTTCTGGCCCGCCGCTCACGGTCGTCGGCTAAGCGCCGGTAAGGGGACACTCGTCGGAGGGCTCGGCGTCGGTGCTTTTGCACCAATAGCCGTCATGCGGGTCGCACCCGTTAGCCCAGGAACCGCGTACCCGCCTATCGACAACCGAAAGACGGGTAGGGTGTTCATGAGGCCCGGCTGCTCAGAAGGCTTAGATCGCATGCATCCAAAACGGAGAGGGTTGGTTTAGCCGATTGATGCATCTCCGGAGGTGCTCGGCGACGCATCGCTCGCTTCCACCGCGGCCATCAACAGCCGCAGTCCTTCGGCGAAGTCGTCCATCCGCATCGCCTCGTGCGGGTTGTGACTGCCGTGCTCGTTGCGGACGAAAATCATCGCTGTCGGCACGCCGCTGATTGCGAAAACCGCCGCGTCATGGCCTGCCCCGCTCGGCATCTCCAGTGCGCTGACGCCTAATTCTTCTGCAAGCCGCAACAGCGTGCGCCGCAAGTCTGGGTCGATCGGACCGGGGAGCGCATTGGTGAAGGGCCCGAGGTCTATCGTGACGCCGCGCTCAGCACCGATCCGCTCGGCCTCCTGCCGCAATGTCCGGTCGCACTCGAGGAGAACCGGATTATCCGCGCTTCGGATGTCCATCGTGAACCAGAGTTCGCCTGGCACCTTGGTCATCGTATGCACTTCGGCATCGGTGTGAAATTGACCGACTGTGCAAACTAGGTCCTTGCCGTGGCGCTCGTGGTCGAGCCAGGTGGCTTCGAGGCGTTCGACGAAGGCAGAGCCGGCAAAGACCGCATCGCGGCGGCTCGACCTCGGCTCTGCGCCGGCATGGGCATAGGCGCCCAGAATATGACAATAGCGATACCGGAGATTGCCGCGGATGCCAGTGACGATACCGACTGGAATATCGTGCTGCACGAGCACCGGCCCCTGCTCGATATGAAGCTCGAAGTAGCATCGGATTTCATCGGGAGCCAGCTGCCGCTCGCCGCGCCGGATGGCTTCAGGATCGAACCCGGCCAAGCGCATGTGGTCGCCAAGGCTTTTCCCGGTGTCGTGCCGCAGGCAGCGATCCAATACCTCCGGCTCCAACATTCCGAAGGCCGCGCGGCTGCCGATATACGGGGCCGGAAACCACGACAGCTCCTCGGCGCGGATCCCCATCACGGTGATGTCTCGGTTCGGGACTCTGTTCAGCCGGCGATACCGCGCGGCGACGGCCAACCCTGCAACCACCCCCGCCGCGCCGTCAAAATTGCCGCCCTCGGGCACCGAATCGAGATGAGACCCGATCATGATCCCGGGCAACGCCCGGTTCCGGCCCGGCAGGGTCAGGTACAGATTACCGGCGGCGTCGACCCGATGTTCGAGGCCGAGGCGGCGACCGAGCGCTCGCATCAACGCGTGTGCCCGGTCTTCTCCTTCGCCGTAGGATGCTCGGGTGATGCCGAGCCGGCTCGCTGATGCCGCCTGCAAGTCCGCGAACAATTGGTCCGCAATGACGATTTCAGGCTCTATATCGTGACGCTGCGGTTGCATTGGACTACTTCATGAGGCGGGAGACGCCGAGGACGCCCCTGCATCACGCGCGCCAGTGTCCCGGGATCACCGACCGGTTTTTGCGCCGAATTCCGCGGTATCTTGGCCGTCGCTTCCGCCGAGCACCGGGAGGTCAGGAAATGAGCAGGCTGCTGCTGGTGAATCCCAACAGCTCTGCGGCCGTGAGCAGGGGACTGCTCGCCGCCGCTTTGCCGTTGCTGCCGGCCGGCTCGGAGGTCGTGGTCGTCACCGCGGGCACCGGGCCAGAGTACATCGGCGACCGCGAGACCATGCGGCTCGGCGCTGCAGCGGCGCTGGCCGCCATCTCCGAGAAAATGGCGTCGGATGCGGCGTTCGACGGCATCCTCCTCTGCTGCTTTGCCGATCTCGGCACGGATGCGGTCAGGGAACACTCGGGTCTTCCGGCCAGCAACCTGCTCGATGCGTCGCTCGCACTTGCGCGCTGCTTTGGTCCCCGGTTTTCGATCGTCACCGCTGGCCAGCAGTGGCAAGGCCTACTTCCGGACATGGTCGCCCCGCGGCTAAATGGCGGCTGCCTTGCCGCGATTCACACGCTGCCTGCAACCGGCACCGAGATTGCCGGCGGGATCGACGAGGCGATCGCCGATCTCGGGCTCCGCTCCCATGCCGCCGATCGCGTGCAGAGCATCATCGTCGGCGGGGCCGGTCTCGCGGGGCGTGCCAAGGTCGCGGCTGCGCGCGTCGCCGTGCCCGTCATCGACAGCCTGCACGCCGGGATCCTTGTCTTGCAGGCGTTGATCGCCGCTTACGCCGGCGTCTCCACAGAGTAGGCCGCGGATCGGCGGCCTGCGCGATTCCGCCACGGGCTGGCCGTGGTCCTTCCGCAGAATGCGGCACGTTTCATGCACCTTCGAGAAGGGCCGAGCCCGGCGGCGCAGCAGGCATCCGCCGCGCCGCGACCGGCTCGCAATGAGTGTCCAGGCGTGTTGCCGAGGAGAATATAATGAGTTTCGGGAGGCTTCTTCATCCATCGCGACGCGGCGTCTTGATCGGTGGCGGCGCGGCGATGGCCGGATGGGCATTGCCGCGGCCGGCAGGCGCACAGACGGCGGGGCTACTGAGGATCGGGATGACCGCGGCCGACGTCCCGCTGCTCCACGGGACGCCGGACAATGGGGCCGAAGGGTATCGTTTCTGCGGCTATACCCTCTACGACGCGCTGGTCAACTGGGACCTCTCTTCTGCCACCAAACCAACCGACGTCACCCCGGGGCTCGCTGAAAGCTGGGAGGCCGATCCGACCGACAAGACCAAATGGAAATTCAAATTGCGCCGCGGCGTCTCGTTCCACGACGGCTCACCGTTCAACGCCGATGCGGTCGTATGGAACTACAACAAACTGCTCGACAAGACCGCGCCGCAATACGACCCGCGCCAGGTTGCGCTCGTCGCGTTCCGCATCCCGTCAATCACCTCGGTCAGCAAGATCGACGATTATACGATCGAGTTCCGCGGCAGCTCGCCCGACGCGTTCCTGCCTTACGAGGTCACGTTCATCCTGATCGCAAGTCCTGCCCAATGGGAGACGGTGGGCAAAGATTGGGCAAAGTTTAACGAGAACCCCTCCGGGACCGGTCCCTTCAAATTCGATAAATACATTCCACATCAGCGCGCCGAGTTTGTGCCGAACAAGGGCTACTGGGACAGCAAGCGGGTTCCGAAAACCGACCGCGTGGTGCTACTGCCGCTGCCCGAGCCCAACGCGCGCACCTCGGCGCTGCTCTCGGGCCAGGTCGACTGGATCGAGCAACCCTCGCCGGACGCCGTGCCGCAGCTCAAATCGGCCGGGATGCAGCTCGTCTCCAACCCCTATCCGCATATCTGGCCTTATCATCCCTCGGTGCTCGCGGACAGCCCGTTTCACGACATCCGCGTGCGCAAAGCGCTGAACCTCGCGATCGATCGCGAGGGCGTCGTCGCGCTGATGGGCGGGCTCGCCCTTCCGGCAAAGGGGCACCTGCTGCCCGACAGCCCGTGGTTCGGCAAGCCGAGCTTTGAGTTGAAGCACGATCCGGGCGCAGCCAAACAGCTTTTGGCGGATGCCGGCTATGGTCCGTCAAAGCCGCTTCAGCTCAAGATCGCGATTTCGGCGAGCGGCTCGGGCCAGATGCTGCCGCTGCCGATGAACGAGTACATTCAGCAAAACCTCGCCGATATCGGTGTCAAACTCGATTTTGACGTGACCGAATGGCAGGCGCTCCTCGACCGCTGGCGGGCCGGAGCCGAGGCGCCGGTCAACAAGGGCATCGACGCGGTCAACGTTACTTACACGACCCAGGACCCGTTCAGCGCCTTGACCCGTTTTCTGCGCTCCTCGTTCCACGCCCCGGCCGGGGTCAATTTCGGCTTCTACAATGATCCCGAGATGGACAAGCTGCTCGACGCCGCACAGACAGCATTCGAACCCGAAGGCCGCGACGCCGCGCTTGCCCGCGTGCACGAGAAAATGGTCAACGAGGCGCTGATGATCTGGGTCGTCCACGATGTCGGCCCGCGAGCGATGAGCCCCAAGGTCAAAGGCTTCGTGCAAGCGAAAAACTGGTACCAGGACCTGACGCCGGTCTCGGTGACCGCGTGACGGGGCAACGCCGGACAAGCTGGAAGCCATGTTTGCGTTGATCGCCCGCCGCTGCGTGTACGCGCTGCCGATCGCAATCGGCGTGACGGTCGTGTGCTTCTCGCTGGTGCACTTGGCGCCGGGCGACCCGCTCAACGCGGTCGTCTCGCCCGACGCTCCGGCCGACGTGGTCGCAACGCTGAAGCACGCTTATGGCTTCGACCGCCCGCTGCCGATCCAGTACGTAAGATGGCTGTTCCGGGCTGCGTCGGGCGATCTCGGCCGATCCGTCGCGACCGGCCGGCCGGTCGCCGAGGACATGGATCAAGCGATCGGCAATTCGGTCGTACTGGCGCTGGTCGCCGCCAGTTTCGGCTTCACTCTCGGCTGCCTTTTCGGCGGGATCGCCGGCTATGCCCGCGGCGGTGTCATCGACCGGGTCGCGTCGCTGTGCGCGCTGCTCGGGGTCTCGGTGCCGCATTACTGGCTCGGCATGGTTCTGGTCATCGTCTTTTCGGTCGAGCTCGGCGTGCTGCCGGCGATCGGGATGGGGCCGCACGGTGCGGAGGTCTGGGCGTGGAACGCGAACGACCTGGCGCATGTGCTTCTCCCCGCGATCACCCTCGCGGTGATCCCGCTCGGCATCGTCACGCGTACGGTGCGCGCCGCGGTCGCCGAGGCGCTCAATCAGGAATTCGTCCTGGCCCTGCGCGCCAAGGGCCTGCGTTCCGGCGCGGTGCTGCGCCATGTGATGAAGAATGTCGCGCCGGTCTGCCTCGCGGTGATGGGCATCCAGTTCGGCTACATGCTCGGCGGCTCGATCCTGGTGGAGACCGTGTTCGCGTGGCCGGGCACCGGGTTTCTGATGAACGACGCGATCTTCCGGCGCGACATTCCGGTCTTGCAAGGGGTGATCCTGGTGCTCGCGATGTTCTTCGTCGGGCTCAACCTGGTCGTCGACATCGTGCAGACGCTGATCGACCCGCGAATGCGCCGGGGCACGGCACGATGACCTCGCCGGCGGTTGATATCGACTCCGCGCCGGCAACGCCGGTACGGCCGGTTGCCGCGTCGGCACGGGGGTATTGGCGGCGGGTCGGGCGCCGGCTGTCGCGCGACCCGGTGACGATCGTCTGCGCCGCGATCCTAGCGCTGATCTTTCTGTCGGCGATCTTCGCCGGCCATCTGGCGCCGGCCGATCCCTACAAGACGAGCATGCTTGATCGCCTGAAACCGTTTGGGTTTCGCGGCCATCTACTGGGCACCGACGAACTCGGCCGCGACGTGCTCTCGCGGCTCTTGTATGGCGGCCGGCTGTCGCTGCTGCTCGGTGTGTCTCCCGTTGTCGCCGCGCTCGCCGTCGGCGGTTTCCTCGGGACCGTGGCGGGGTTTTTCGGCGGTGCGATCAACACGATGATCATGCGCACCGTCGATGTGTTCTACGCGTTTCCCTCAGTCCTGCTGGCGATCGCGATATCGGGCTCGTTGGGCGCCGGCATCACCAACGCGATCCTGTCGCTGACGATCGTCTTCATCCCGCCGATCGCGCGGGTTTCGGAGAGCGTGACGGCGGGCGTGCGGAATCTCGACTACGTCGGCGCGGCGCGGGCGAGCGGCGCCGGACTCTTCTCCGTTCTGCGGGTGCATGTGCTGCGCAACGTGCTCGGGCCGGTCTTCGTCTACGCGACGAGCCTGATCAGCGTCAGCATCATCCTCGCGTCGGGGCTGTCTTTTCTCGGGCTCGGGGTCGAGCCGCCGCATGCCGAGTGGGGACTGATGCTGAACACCCTGCGGCCGGCGATTTACATCGATCCCACCGTCGCGGCGGTGCCCGGTGCGGCGATCCTGCTGACGTCGATCAGCTTCAACTTGCTCACCGACGGATTGCGGCACGCGATGGATGTGCGGGCATGAGCGGGGACACGCCGCTTTTGACGGTACGAGGCCTGCGCAAGCACTTTCTGGTGCGGGGTCAGAGCGGGTGGGGCGGCAAGCAGCGGCTGCACGCGGTCGATGGCGTCGATCTCTTTGTCCGCCGGGGCGAGACGCTCGGCGTCGTCGGCGAGTCCGGCTGCGGAAAATCGACGCTGGCACGCCTGCTGGTCCGCCTCATCGAGCCTGACGTTGGCGACGTGATCTTTGACGGAGCCGCGGTCGCGGCGCGCGGCGGCATCTCGGTGCGGGCGTTGCGCCGCGCGGTGCAGATGGTCTTTCAGGACAGCCTGGCCTCCCTCAATCCTCGCTTGACGGTCGAGGCGACGATCGCCTATGCGCCGATCGTGCACGGCGCGCCGGTGGCAGAAGCGAACCGTCGCGCCCGTGCTATGCTGGCGCAGGTCGGGCTCGTCCCCGAACAGTTCGCCGACCGCTATCCGCACGAGCTGTCCGGCGGCCAGCGGCAGCGGGTCAATATCGCTCGGGCGCTGGCCCTGGAGCCGCGCCTGTTGATCCTCGACGAAGCTGTCTCGGCGCTCGACAAATCCGTCGAGGCGCAAGTGCTGAACCTGCTCCTCGACCTCAAGGACGAGCTCGATCTCACCTACCTCTTCATCAGCCACGATCTCAATGTCGTGCAATACCTGAGCGACCGCGTGCTCGTGATGTATCTCGGCCGTGTCGTCGAGGTCGGGCCGGTCGAGGCGATCTACGAGCGACCGGCGCATCCCTATACGCGCGCGCTGCTGGCCGCGATGCCGACGATGGACCCCGACGCACGCGCTGACGAGCCGCCGCTTCAGGGCGACCCGCCCAACCCCATCGACCCGCCGAGCGGCTGTCGTTTCCGCACGCGCTGCGCCTTTGCGGAGGCGGCTTGCGCTGCGGTCGACCCGCCGCTCGCAGCGGTCGACGGCGCGGGCGGCGAGGTGCTCGAACCGGACCACGCGAACGCCGGGGCGCATTACGCCAGCTGCCTGATGAGCGTCGCCGGCTCGGGCCATAGCCGTGCCCCGGCGCGGATCGGCGTGGCGGCGTGACCGAGCCGCTACTGCGCATCGAGGCGTTGCGGATCGCCGTCCGGAACAGCGAGCGAAGCGTCGAGATCCTCCGCGGCGTCAGCCTCGATCTCGCACGCGGCGAGGTCCTGTGCCTGCTCGGGGAGTCCGGCAGCGGCAAGAGCGTTACGCTGCGCAGCGTGCTACGCCTGCTGCCGGACAAAGGCACGACGATCTCCGGCCGCATCGCCTTCGAAGCCGAAGACTTGTTCGAGCTTCCGATGTCGGCGCTGACCGCGCTGCGCGGCCGCCGCATCGCCATGATCTTCCAGGAACCGGCCACGGCCCTTGACCCGGTCTATACGGTCGGCCGGCAGATCGTGGAGACCATCCGGCGCCACGAAGGAGTCAGCAACGCGGAGGCCACCGGACGCGCCCGGGAATTATTGGAACGCGTGCAGATACCCTTGGCCGAGCGCCGCCTCCTTGCCTATCCCCATGAATTGTCCGGCGGGATGCGGCAGCGCGCGATGATCGCGCTGGCGCTAGCCTGCCGCCCGGCTCTGCTGCTGGCGGACGAGCCGACCACCGCCCTCGATACCACGGTGCAAATCCAGATATTGCTGCTCCTGCGCCGGCTGCAGCGCGAGCTGGGTCTTTCCATCATCTTTGTCACCCATGATATCGGTGTCGCTAGCGAGATCGCGGACCGCGTCGCGATCATGTATGCCGGGCGCATTGTCGAGAGCGGGCCAGTGCGCGATGTGCTGCGCCGTCCCGGCCACCCGTACACCGAGGCGCTACTCGCGTCGACGCTGCGTCGCGGCGAGCGCGGACATCGACGCCCAGCCATTCCCGGCGCGCCGCCGGATCCGGCGGAGCTACCCGGAGGCTGCGCCTTCGCTCCGCGCTGCGGCCGCGCGGAAGCCGCTTGCTCAGAAGGGATGCCGCCGCTCGTCCTTTCGGCGCCGGATCACTGCATCCTGTGCCGTCGGCCCGTCAATCTGGGGGCCTGATTCTCCCCGTTGCCGTCGTCGGGAGGGGCGGCTTCCGAGAACGAGTGACGCAGGCTGCGACACGCGATCCGGGGCCGGTCGGGCTGGTGCTGCATTTCGCCGCGCGCGGAGGTGCTGGTACAATTCTCGCAGGAATAGCCGACCGGGGGCGCCCGCCCTCGAACGAGAGGGACGATGCGCGTAGGGCTTTCACCTGTCTTCGCCGCGACCGTGTGCGCGTTGATGTTTTCCGCCACGGCGAGGGCCGAGGACCCGATCCAGATCGGGGCCTCGCTGCCGCTGACCGGTACCGCAGCGTTTTTCGGCCAGCATTCGCGATGGGGCGCCGAGCTGGCGGTCGCCGAGGCGAACGCGGCGGGCGGAGTCCTCGGCCGCCAGATCGCGCTCGACCCTCAGGACAACCGCTGCAACCCGACCGAAGCCGTCAAAAGCGTCAGCCAGATGCTGAGCGACAAAAAGGACGTCGCGATCCTCGACGGGCTGTGCAGTTCGGCGATCCTGGCGATGATGCCGCTGGTCGAGCGCGCGGAAGTACCGCTTGTCGTTGCCAATGGCACCGCGACGGCGATTGTCGACAAATCCGGCGCCGGCGGGAACAAGTGGGTCTTCAAGGTCAACCCGAGCGACGGGAGCCTAGCCGACGCGCTCGTCGGCTATCTCGTCGAGCACGAAAAGGACAAGGCGGCAAAGATCGCGGTGCTCGGCGAGGACACCGATTTCGGCCGCGGCGGCGCGCAGGCCCTCGATGCGGCGCTGGGCAAATTCGGGATGAAGCTCGCTTCCTCCGATTTTTATCAGCAAGGAACGCCCGACTTCACGGCGGTATTCACCAAATTGCGCTCCGAGAAGCCGAGCATGATCGCCGTCTACGCCGTCGGCGCCGATGTCCAGAACATCGCCCGGCAGTATGTGAGCTTCGGCGTCGGCATCCCGTTCACGGGCCGGCTTTTGACCGACCTGGTGCCGCCGGAAATCATGGCGAGCGGGGCGCTCGACGGCTCGGTCGTGGCGCAGGCTTACGCACCCGAGGTCGACACGCCGGCCAATCACGCCTTTGTCGACGCTTTTACGAAGAAATTCGGAAAGCCCCCCAACCTGCTAAGCCGGGAAGGGTACGAAGCCGCCTGCGTCGTGATCGATGCAATCAAGCGGGCGGGGCAGGCCGACCCGGCCGCGATCCGCGATGCGCTGGAGAAGACCGATCTGACCTCGATCCTCGGCGCTCAGATCAAGTTCGACGACCACCACCTTGCGCACGACTATGCCGTGATCCTGACCGTCAAGGGCGGTAAGGTCGTGATCGCTGCGCTCAACAAGACCTGAAGGTCGCGGCAACCGAGGCACTCCGGTGGATTTCGCGACGCTGCTGCAGCTGCTGATCAACGGGCTGGTGCTGGGCGTGATCTACGCCCTGATCGCGATCGGGTTGGCGCTGATTTTCGGCGTCATCGAGATCGTAAATTTCGCGCACGGCGAGCTCTATATGCTGGGCGCCGTCGCTGCCTATTTCCTGACGATGAACCTCGGGATCGGGTTTTGGGCCAGCATCGCGCTGGTCACGATCGGCGCGTTCGGGGTCGGGATCGTGCTGTATGAGCTGCTGCTCGCGCCGCTCGCGGGACAGGGGTTCGAGCGGAGCATCCTGCTGACGCTGGGCCTGTCGATGGTGTTGCAGAACGGGGCGATGTTCCTGTTGACCTCGACCCCGCGTCTCGAGACGACGCCGTACAGCTATCGCTTTCTGGTGCTGGGTGACGCCCGGGTCCCGCTGTTGCGCCTCTTTGCGCTGATCCTGGCGCTGGTCGCCTTTGGCGCGGTTTACGTGACCCTGCATCACACCAGGACCGGCAAGGCCATGCGGGGCGTGGCGCAAAATCGCGCCGCGGCCCTGATGGTCGGGATCGACCCGCGCGCCGCGGCGCGTCTGGCGGTCGCCATCGGGGTCGGGCTGTCGGGGCTGGCCGGAGCCGCGCTGGCGCCGGTGTATTCAGTCCATCCGGTGATGGGCTTTGCCTTTGTCTTCAAGGCTTTCGCGGTCATCATCATCGGCGGGCTCGGCAACATCCTCGGCGCGGCCATCTCGGCGGTGTCGCTCGGCATCGTGGAAAGCATCGCCGGCGGATTTCTGCCGCCGGCTTTTGTCGACGCGATCGCGTTCATTGCGATGATCCTCATTCTGCTACTCCGGCCGCAGGGACTTTTCGGTCGCGGGGTTCGGGTGTGAGCGCGCGGGCGGGACATATTCTGGCGGGAGCGGGCGCACTCGCGGTACTGGCGACTTTGCCCTTGTGGGGCGGCACGCCGTATGGGCTCGAACTCGGCATCACGGCAGCAACCTTCACCGTGCTCAGCACCGGTCTCAATCTCGTTTACGGCTACACCGGCCTCCTGTCATTCGCCCAGGTCGCATTTTTCGGCATCGGCGGCTACACCTCAGCGTTGCTTAGCCACGACGCCGGCTGGCCAGTCTTCGCGGGGGCGCTCGTGGGGGGCGTGCTGGCGCTGCTGCTGGGGCTAGTGATCGGCTACACCTCGCTGCGGCTGTCGCGCCATGCGTTCGCGATCGTGTCTTTGAGCTTTGCGCTGCTGTGCCTGATCATCTCGCGCGACTGGGTGTCGCTGACCCGCGGCCCTATGGGTGTCCCCGGCCTGATCGCACCGACGCTGCAGCTCCCCGGGCTCGGCCGGATCGGCTTCGACCGTCCGGCCGTCTTTTATTGGCTGATGCTGTCCTATGCGGTGCTCGTGGTCGCGGCGACGCATCGCCTCGTGCGATCGCGGATCGGGCGCGCCTTTATCGCGATCAAGCTGAACCAGCCCCTGGCCGAGAGCCAGGGGATCGACCCGCTGCGGCATCGCCTGCTGGCGATCGGCGTTTCGGCGCTGACCAGCGGGATCGCGGGCGGGTTTTACGTATTCCACCTGACGATCGTCGACCCCTCGATCTTCGACTTCTATTACACCGAGACGATGCTGATCATGGTGATCGTCGGCGGGCCTGGCAGCTTTTGGGGCGTTGTCGTGGCGAGTCTGGCGTTTACCGCGATACCCGACATGCTGCGCTTCTCGCACGATCTGCGGATGGTGCTCTACGGAGCGATCTTGATCGGGGCGATGCTGGCCTTTCCGCGCGGCGTCGGCGGCTGGGCCGCGCAACGCCGGCTCGTCCGCCTCCGGCGGCCCATTTTGGCATGACGGAGGGCAGCACCCGGCCCCTCTTTGCGCTGCAAGGACTGACCAAGCGGTATTCCGGGGTCGTCGCCGTAGACGATCTGAGCTTTTCCATCCCAGAAGGTGCGATCGTCGGATTGATCGGGCCGAACGGGTCGGGGAAGAGCACGACGATCGACTGCATCAGCGGGTTCCAAGTGCCGGATGGAGGCCGCTGGTTTCTAGGCGACGCGGAACTGACGGGGCGCAAGCCGCATGAGCATGCGACCCGCGGAATAGCCCGCACATTCCAGACCGTCCGCGCGTTCGACGAAATGTCTCTGACGGACAATCTTCTGACTGCGGCCCAAGCCCATGACGGGCTCGGCTGGAGCGCGGCCTTGCAAGGAGGTCGCGGGTTGCGCGATGCCGAGGCCAAGGCGACGGTGCGCGCCGAGGAGCTGCTCGACACGATTGGTTTGACCGAACACGCGCAGGCGCCGGCCGGGACCCTATCCTACGGACAGCGGAAATTGCTGGCGATCGCCGCGGCGATGATGGCCCGGCCCAAACTGGTCGTGCTCGACGAGCCAGTCGCCGGGGTCAACCCGACGATGATACGCCGGATCGAGGCGGTGATCCGCCGACTCAACGAGGCCGGCATGGCGTTGCTGATCGTCGAGCACAATGTCGAGTTCATCATGGCGCTGTGCGCGACCGTCATCGTGATGGCGCAGGGGCGTAAGGTCGCGGAGGGTTCGCCGAGACGGATCCGCGAAGATCCGCAGGTGCTCGCCGCCTATCTCGGCGCCGATACGGAAGCGCATGACGATGAGTGAGGAGGCCCTGCCGCTCTTGGCTGTCGAGGGCCTCGCCGCCGGTTATACCGACGAGCCGGTGATCTGCGACGTTTCGCTCGCAATACCGTCGGGCAGCATCACGACGATCATCGGGCCGAACGGCGCGGGCAAATCGACATTGCTCGGGGCGCTCTACGGGACCGCCCGCCGGTTCGCCGGCAAGATCCTGTTCGAGGGGGCCGAGATCCAGGCGCTTGCCCCGGCCGCACGGCTGCAGCGCGGCATCGGCCTCGTGCCGCAGGGGCGATGCAATTTTCCGCTAATGAGCGTCCACGAAAACCTGGAATTGGGCACCTACAGCCTGCCGCGCGCCGAAGCGAAGGCGGCGATCGCGCGGATGGTCGCGCTGTTTCCGGTGCTCGCGCAGCGATGGCGGGTCCATGCCGGGAACCTCAGCGGCGGCGAGCAGCAGATCCTCGAAATGGCGATGGTGATGGCGGCCGGCCCAAGGCTCCTGCTGCTCGACGAGCCCTCGCTCGGGCTGTCGCCGGCCAACCAGGGGCTTGTGTTTCGGATGGTCGAGGATATCCGCGCCGGCGGCGTGACCGTGCTGCTGGTGGAACAGAACGCCATCGCGGCGCTGCGCATCTCCGACACGGCGATCGTCATGGAGCTCGGCCGCAAGCGCCTCGAAGGCTGCGCCCGCGACGTCCTCGCCGACCCCTCGCTCCGGGCGGCTTATCTCGGAGGCGCGGCCCAGCCGGACCCGGATCGATGACCCCCGATTGCATCGGTGCCCGTTCGCGATTTACCTATTGGCCCAGCGCTTGCGAGCTGGCCCTCCGGAGAACGCGTTGGATATGAGCCCCCGTTCCCACCACGACATGCCGATCGCGACAGCGTGAGCCCGCAACCCCGCCTCGCCGTGGATATCGGCGGCACCTTCACCGACTGCGTGCTCGAGCACGGTGAGCGGCGATGGAGCCGCAAGGTTCTGACGACGCCGTCCGCGCCCGAGGCAGGTGTACTGTCCGGGATCGAGGCGCTCTTGCGGGACAGCGGCGTCGAGGCGGCAGACCTCGCTCTCGTGATCCACGGCACGACACTCGCGACGAACGCGATCATCGAGCGCAAAGGCGCCAGGACCGCGCTGCTGGTCACGAGCGGGTTTCGCGACTCGATCGAGATGGCCTACGAGAACCGGTTCGAGCAATACGACATCTTCATGGACAAACCCCCGCCTCTGGTTCCGCGAGACTTGCGGCTGGGGGTTCCGGAACGCATCGGCGCGCACGGCC
>Ga0335074_10006127_pt1 | contig 16661 bp, 11 predicted proteins | sample Lox_Sample_23_FD_206715 | JGI IMG/M metagenome (GOLD analysis project Ga0335074, IMG submission 206715) | Soil microbial communities from Loxahatchee National Wildlife Refuge, Florida, United States - Lox_Sample_2.3 | ecosystem: Environmental > Terrestrial > Soil > Wetlands | place: USA...
CCATCCTTCGCTCAGGCGATCTTGAGCTGAACGCGCTCGATCACGTTGCGCATGAAGCCGCCGCCATTCCAATTCGGCTCGGCCGGCTGGACTTCGCCTTTGGTGTTGGTGCAACGGACTTGCAGCGCCAGCGTTCCCGTCTGCGGCGCCGTGACCGTGGTGCTCCACTGACGGAAGCTGTAGGCGCCTTCGTCCTTGCCCAGAGCGGTTTTCTGCCAGCGCTCGCCACTGTTGGTCGACAGCTCCACCTCGGACACGCCGCAATCGCCGCCGAAGGCAATGCCCCTGACCGGCACGGCGGCGCTGGGCTTCACCGTCGTGGCATCGGTGACATTGGTGAAGAAGGAGCGCGGCACCATGCGGTTGATCGGCACGGTCTTGAAGCCGGTCTCGCCGGGTTTCACGCTCGCATAAGGCGTATCGGGAATGCGATAGGCCGTCTTCATCCAGTAATTCTCGTCCGGCGCGTCGAGCACCTCGATGTCGTTCAGCATTTTCACCCAGTAGGTCGAATACCATCCGGGGACGATCAGGCGCAGCGGAAAGCCGTTGAGCAGCGGCAATTGCTCGCCGTTCATGAGATAAGCGAGCATCACCTCGCCGTCGCGCGCGTGATCGATGTCGAGCGACTTCATGAAATCCGGTGCGCCATCCACCACCGGCTCATCGAGACCGTTGAAGCGGACCGCGACGGCGCCGGCCTTGACGCCGGCGCGATCGAGCAGGTCGCGCAAGCGGACGCCCGTCCACCGCGCATTTCCCATGGCCCCGTTCTCCCATTGGCCGCCGGAGACGCGCGGCTGGAACAATCCGCGCGAATTGCCCGAGCACTGGTTGATCGCCGCCAGCTCGACGCGCGGCATCGCCAGCAGCTCCGCCAAGGACAGCGAGAGCACCTGGTTGACGTGGCCGCGCACCGCCAGTTTGAACGTTGCCACGTCGACTTCCGTCGGGATCACCGCCCAGTGCCAGCGTACGAAGAACTGGTCGTTGGGCGTGAACACGCCGCGATCGAATACCTCCAGCGGCGTTTCCAGCAGCGGCGGCCGAGTGCGCTGCAGGATCATCTCGCCTTTCTGTGGAAAGGCTGTCGTCAGCGCGCGCCGGTCCGGGCCGCCCGGCAGGTCAAGATCGACAAAGGGATCGGCCCAGGCCGGGAAGGTCGCCGCCATCGCACCGAGAATGCCGGCGCTCTGAAGCACGCGCCGGCGGCTCCGGCTGCGGTCAGGCTGTTTGGCAATGGTCATGGCCGTGCTCCTCGATGGACATGAAGCTGCGGCGAGAGCGCCGAACGGCGCCTGCCTTGCGGCCCGAGGCGAGCCGCGGCGATCTCTCCGCCGCACGCGGCCGGCGGGTGGAACCGCCGGCCGCGAGATGACAATGACGAAACCGCGACACCTGCGCACGTTAAACGTTGGTAGGACTTGTTAGCCTTGCGGCCGGTCACCGCGCGCTCACTTGCCGGCGCTCTTCGCCGCGGACATGACCGCATGCGAGGCCATCTCGCCGTTCGCCATCCGCTTGTCCGGGACGATGTAGTATTTGCCGTGATACATCAAGACGATGCTGCGCCCGCTCAAGGGTTGCGCACCGGCGGTCAGCGCCGCGGCATCTTTCTCGGAGATGACGCCCTTCGGTGCCTGGTTGGTGTCGCCGACCACCAGCGCCATCCGGTCCGGGAACATCATGAAGTCATAGCCGGGCGGGTCGGCCAAGGCCGCCGCCGACGCAAGCAACAAGACAGCAGATACCAGCATCACCGTCATGCTCGGACGGGTAGTTATGTCGACACGCATGGTCGTCTCCTTTGGGGAATCTGGATAGGCGGAGGGGAAAGCCGGATACATCGGAAGAGTGACGGAGGCGCCCGGTTTTGACGCGTTAAATCTTGCGAGGAATTGTCAGTACCAGCCAGGCTTCACGCGTCGGCGAGCGCGAATCAAATTATTTCGTCATTCCCGCGAAAGCGGGAATCCATACGATCTCAAAGCGCCGCCTTCATCTATTCCGATTTCTTCACACGCTTTCGCGGGCAAGGCGCAACTTGAAACGTGGCATCACGTCACGACGCTAGACTCCGTGGCAATTTGCTCTAGGGAGCCGCCGCACTCCCAAGCTCCTCGAGCAGCTTGCGTGCGGCCTGGAGGTCGGCGGTTTCGAAACCCTCGGTGAACCGCGCATAGACCGGCGCGAGGAGAGCGAGCGCCTCGCCGGCGCGGCCCGCCCTGGACCAAAGCTGGCCGAGGCTCGTGGCGCAGCGCAGCTCCCAGCCCGAAGCGGATTGCTGGCGCGCGCAATCCAGCGACCGGCGCAGGCAGTCCTCGGCCTTGGTGCCGTTCTTCGGCGACAAGCGGTCGAGAACCTGCCCCTTGATGCGCAGCATTTCCGGCAGGTCGGCGCAATCGCCGGTGCTGCCGACCTCGGCGATGGCGCCGTCGACCGCGGCCAGGGCTTCATCCAATTGTCCGGTCATCGCCAGGCCTTCCGCGAGGTGGCTGGCAAACACCGTGGTCAGGATCTGGTGGCGGTTCCGGTACAGCGCTTCGAGGGAAGCGCGGACGATCCCGATGCCTGCTTCCGCATTCCCGCATTTGATCGAGAGCGCGCCTTTGAGGCCGAGTCCGACCGCTTGGTAGGGCGCGAGCGAGTGTTTGGCGGCATGGGCGATGATCCGCTCGATGATCTCCTCGGCGCTCTGCCGGTCGCCGGCCCAGAGAAAGACATAGACCGTCCAGATCATGGAAATGCAGAGCGTCGGCGGGTGCCCTTGCGCTTCCGCTTGCGCGATGGTGTAGCGCGCGACCTTCATCGCGCGATCGGGAAAGCCGCTGAGCCAGAGCGCGCGCGTCAGAGCGACGAGCGCGACAATGCGGCGGTCATAGGCGACCCGCGCCCATGGCGGTATCGGCGCGGGCTTCAGTGCCGTCTCGCAGTTGGCGCGGGCCGCCGCCTGGTTGCCGATCAGGTGCTGGGCGACGCCCACCATCCACTGCGCGACCATGCGGTGTGCGGGATCGGGAAGGCGCTTGGCGATCTCTTCGCTGCGCTCGCCGAGCGTCAGCGCGCCGCGGAAATCGCCGATCCGGGTCAAGTAGATGTGCAGCCCGCTCAGCATCTGCAATTGGTAGGACGCATCATCGAGGGCCTCGGCCAGCTCCAGCCCTCTGGCGAACGCCGTCCGGACTTCCTCCCTGTTGCCGCGCGTGAACATCATCGAGAGACCCAGCATCGCCTGGAGCTCCATCTCGCTGCGGCTGCCGCGCGCGGCCGCATCGAGCGCCGCGACCGCCCGTTCGCTCCAGCGATGGCATTCGGTCAGCAACGAGGCTTGCGCGAAAAAACGCGCCGCCGCGGCGGCAAGGCCGATGCCGAGCACAAGATCGCCCGCGGGCGAGAAGCTCCACTCCAGCGCCGCTTGCACATTGCCGATGAATTCCCGCGGCGGCGCGAAGGCGGCGGCTTGCCCGCCCGGCGCCTCCGCCAGGATGCGCTCGAGCGCTTGCCGATAATGAGCCGCATGCCGCCGCTGGATGGCGTCCGCCTTGTCGCTCTCGATCAGCTTCGCCAGAACATAGGCGCGCGTGGTATCGAGCAGGCGATAGCGTACCGGTGTTGTGCCGATCTCCGACGATACGAGAGATTTGTCGACGAGATCGGCAATCGCTTCGACGAGCTGCGCCGCGTCGATGCCGTCGCCCGCCGCGACGGCCTGGGCCGCTTCGAGGGTGAAAACGCCGACAAACACCGCGAGCCGCTGCAGAATGGCGCGATCGACCTCGGGCAGGAGATCGTAGCTCCAATCCAGCGTCGAGCTCAGCGTCTGGTGCCGCGGCAGCGCCGTGCGTCTGCCCTGCCATAACAGCCCGAACTTGCCATCGAGCAGCGAAGCGATGCCGCGGATCCCGTAGGCGCCGACCCGGCCGGCCGCGATCTCGATCGCCAGCGCGATCCCGTCGAGCCGGAGACAGATCTCGGCAACGGCCGGCGCATCCGCATCGCTCAGCGCGAAGCGGTTCGAGCCGGCGGCGGCGCGCTCGACGAAGAGCTGCACCGCGGGAAAGGCGAGCGCGGCGGAAGCTTTCAGCTTCGCATCCGCCGGCGGGCAGTCCAGCGCCGGCAGAAGATGGATCTGCTCGCCTTCGACCCGCAGCGCTTCCCGGCTGGTCGCCAGGATGTGGAGCTGCGGCGCCGCTGCGACGAGGCGTTCGGCCAAGGGCGCCAAGCTGTCGATGACGCGCTCGCAGCTGTCGAGGATGAGCAGCATGCGTTTGTCCCTGAGCGAGGCAAGCAGGCTCGGAACCGGGTCGTCGGAATGCATCACCAGCCCGAGCGTCGAGGCGAGGACGACGGGGACGAGGCGAGGATCGCTGAGCGCGCCCAGATCGAGGAAATGGATCGCGTCGTCGAAGCTGGGCTGCAGTGCGTGGCCGACGGCGATGGCGACGGTGGTTTTGCCGATGCCGCCGGGACCGACGACGGTGACGAAGCGCCGCGCCGCGATGTCGTCGGCGATCCTTTGGATGGTGTCCTCGCGTCCGACCATCCGCGCCAGCTTTGCCGGCAGCGTCCGTGGCTGAGCCGCGGCGGCTTTTTCCACCGGCGCGGCCGCCGGCGGGATTGCGCGTGACACCGGCGCGACGAGGCAGTAGCCGCGGCCGGGGACGTTCGTCACATAGCGGGCGCCTGACTGGCCGTCGCCGAGCGCTTTGCGCAGCGCCGCGACATGGAAGCGAAGACTGCCTTCATCGACGGTGACATCCGCCCAGACCCGCGCAACGAGCTCGCGTTTGCTGACGACTTCGCCGGCGCGTTCCACCAGCAGAATGAGAATATCCAGGGCACGCCCGCCCAGGTGGAGCGCAATACCGTCCCTCTCGAGCAGTCTTTCCCCCGGGAACAGCCGGAACGGACCGAACGAAACGGCGCCTTCGTCGTCGTGCAGGCTGCTCGGCATTCCCACCCTCTTGGCGATCGAGAAAACCGAAAGTGCGGGCGCTTCGCTCGACGAGCCGGCCGCCACCCGGGTCGCGAACGGCTCACGCCTGAGCGTAACCAGGAGCGGCCCGTCCGCCGCCGCTTCCTGCGCCCAGCTATCATCGCATAGTTGCGCCGCAATTTTATCCCCGATCGGCCGGGTGTGGCCGGCTGCCTTGGCGGGCCGCGCGCGCCTCAAAGCGGGATCTTTGCGAACCATCTATGCTGCTTTCCGCGAGGTGTCCACTGTGGCGTGCGTCGATCGTCGTTGGGGGCGACAATCATTGCCGGCCGTTTTATGAGACTGAGCCGCCGGCCGCAGGCATCCAGCCCAGCCGATCAAATTCCCGTGTGGATCCGCGAGAACTGCCTCTTTTGTCATCACAGGGATCATCGAAATCCGATCCCGGCATGGCGCATCGCTCACCCATGCTCGGTTTTAGCCGGCGGCTGATATCGAATCCTTGGGGCAGTGCTGAATTGTCCTGAAGAATGTGTCTTGCTCTGCGCGAGACGTCGAAGACGTCGACCCGGTTTTTGATTTCTGAAAAAACCTGAAGTCCTGACACCGGGGCACTGCCGTTTTACGGTGCGGCGCGCTTGGCACCCGGCGCAAGCTGCGCCGGCGGGTCACGCAGCAGCAGCATCAGCAGCAGCACGACGATCACCGCGAAACCGACGATCATGAAGCCGTCGATATAGGCCAGGACGTAAGCCTGGGACCGTACGGCATGGGCAAGGAGGGCGGTGGCCCGCGCATTGGCTTCCGGCGGGCCGACGGAGCGCCCCGCCACGACGCCTGCGTAATGCTGCAGCCGCTGGTCGGTGAACGGCGAGCTGGAGGTAACGTGAAGGCCGATCAGGTTCGAATAGGTCTGCTCGCGCTTGCGGATGAAGGTCTCGATGAACGCCGTGCCGAGCTCGGCGCCGAAGAGGCGGCCGGTTTGCAGGATCGCGCCGAAGGTGGTCGCCTCGCTCGGCTGCAAATGCTTCAGGAAGAACCAGACCACCGAGGTCAGCGCGACGGATTGGCCCATTGCTTGCACGATCTGGGAGGGCAGGAAGTCGATACCCACCCAGCTATTGGTGAGCTGCCCCGCCATGAAGCAGGCCACGCCGACGAGCGAAAAGCCCAAGGCCGTCATGATGCGGGGGTCGACGAAGCGCAGGATGGTCGCGATGATCGGTGCAATCAAAAACTGCGGCAGCGCGATCCAGATCAGCACGCTGCCAACCTCGATCGCCCGATAGTTCTGCACCGTGGTCAGATATTGCGGGATGATGTAGGTGGTGGAGAGCAGGACGAAGCGGAAAAACGTGATCAGCAGGAACAACAACGGAATGTTGCCGCTCGTGGCGAAGCGAAGATTGATCCAGGGACGGTCGTGGTGCAGCTCATGCACCACGAAGGCGACGAGAAGGATCGCGCCGCCCAGCAGCAAGCCGGTGATCAGCCCGGAATTGAACCAGTCGACGCGGTTGCCCTGGTCGAGGCCGGCATAAAGGACGCTGAAGCCCGCCGACGCCAAGAGAATCCCTCCCCAATCGGCAGTCTTCAGCAGCTCGCGGTTCACCCTCTGGCGCGGCATGCCGAAATGGATGCAGAGCAGCATCAGCGGCGACAGCAGCGCGGTGTCCCAGAAGATCCACTGCCATACCCCGTTGTCGCTGAAATAGCCTTCCACCGAAGCGGCAATGTTGAGCGACAATTCCAGGTTCATCGCATAGGCCGCGACCCCATAGACGACCAGCCGCTGGGGCAGGTTTTGCACCACGAAGCCGATGGTGAGGGGGATGAACGTGCCCGAGCCGAGGCCGCTGATCGTCTGGAACACGAGGGCGGCGCGGAGGTCGGGCGAGAAGGGCAGGAGCAGGTTGGAGACGCCGAAGACCGTGCAAGAGATCATCAGGACCCGGCGCGGGCCGAACACCATGCCGAGCCAGGCGGAGACCGGCCCGACGACCATCTGGGCCACGGTGTAGGCGGTGGTGAACCAGGCGCCCTGATCGAAGCCGGCATGGACGGCGCCGCGGACATCGGCGAGGCCGAAGGTCGTGATGCGATTGTCCAACGTCGCGATAATTGTGCCCAGGAGCACCGCAAGCACGCCGATGTACGGGCGGGTCGTGATGACCGGCGGATGCTGCGGCGCACGGTTGGCCTCAGGACACAGGGTGTCGGCGGCGCGGCGCGGCGCGGCGGCGGGCGCAGCTTGTGGAACGGTCACCGCGTGGCGGCTCGCGCGTCGCCGCCGGCTTTGGCCGGGGTGCTGTCGGTGTCGATGGTGGCGATCACCGACATGCCCGGTCGCAGCAGGTTGGCGACTTTCGGATCCGGCTCGAGGACGATCTTGACCGGGATGCGCTGCACCACCTTGGTGAAGTTGCCGGTGGCGTTGTCGGGGGGCAGCAAGGAGAAGTCTGCGCCCGAGGCCGGCGACCAGCTGTCGACATGCCCGTGGAGCACGACGCCGGGAAAGGCATCGACCGTGACCCGCGCCGACTGGCCGAGGCGAACATGCGTCATCTGCGTTTCACGGTAATTGGCGATGACCCAGACATGGGGTAGCGGCACCAGTGCGATCACCTGGGTGCCGATGGCGGCATATTGGCCGGCCTGAACCTGGCGCTGGCCGACCATGCCGTCGACAGGCGCGGTGATGCGGGTATAGCCGAGGTTGATGGCGGCGAGGTCGCGCGCCGCCTGCCGGGCCAGCAGCGTCGCCTCGGCTTGCTTCTCCTGGCTGTCCAGCACGTTGATCTGCTGGCGCTGTTGCTGGAGCTGGGCCTCGTTGAGCAGGAGGGTCGCCGCCGTGTGCTTCTCGTTATCGACCGCTTCCTCGGTCCTCTGCGGTGTCCCGGGACCGTGCGCCAGCAGATTCTGCTGCCGTACCGTTTCCAGGTGATAGCGCGTCAGATCGGCCTTGGTCGCCTCGATCGTCGCCTCGGCCTGCTTGATCGTCGCCTGCTGCAAGAGCTTCTGTTGCTTGATGTTTTCGATCGCCGCCTGCGCCGCTACGACGTCCGCCTGGGCCTGATTGAGGGTGGCGCGGTAATCGTCGTCGACGAGCTGTACCAGCAGCTCGCCCGCCTTGACCCTTTGGTAGTCCTGCACCGGCACGCTGCGGACATAGCCCGCGACCCGCGCGGCCAGCGGCGTCATATCCGCGGTGAGATAGGCATCGTCGGTGCTCTGGTCGACCGCCGAGCTGACCCACCAGTCCCATTCGCGCGCCACCACGACAACGAGCCCGCCCACCAGCAGAAGAATGAGCAGCCGAATGCCGTGACTTTTCCAGCGAGAGAGGCGCGACGGCAGCCCAAGATCGCGCGGCGCGCGCGCGATCGGCTCTTCGATGGCGCGGGCGAGCCTACGCTCCGCGTCGACCGGCGGGTCGCTCATGGCATTGCCGTGAACCTCGGTCATCCCTTCGAGTTCCCCTCGCTGCGCGGCCCGGACGCTCCGTAAAGCGGAGTCTGGTGGAACAACCCGGCGACCGGGGCGAGGTCGCGGCAGGCGCGCATCCCCGCGATGGTATCCCCATCGACGCGGCCCACCCAACAACAATGATCGGGGCGGCGCATTCGGTCTCGCCGGGGGCGGGTGGACCGGTGTCAGTAATGCTGCGAGGCCGATCCGATCTTCCCGCGGAAGACGCTGTAACTGACCGCGGTGTAGACCAACATGAGCGGGAAGATGAAGAGACCCTCGCCCCAGAACATGAAGGCAAGGCTGGAGCGCGGCGCTGCCGCCTGGTCGATGGTGATGGTGAACGGGACCATGTAGGGCCAGAACGAGATCGCCAGCGTACAGAAAGCGGCGGCGAACATGACGGCCACCATGTGAAACGGGGCGCCGTCGCGGCGCCGCCGGACGCTCCCCGCCAGGACGATCGCGGCCACGATGCCGATGGCGGGGAAGACGAAGAGATAGGGGCGCTCCAGCCAGCGGCCGATGACCCGAAGATGCTCGGCGAGCGCATAGGCGAAGACGATGATCAGGAAGGCCAGCAAGCCCAGCGCCAGCGCGGGGATGACGCGATAGGCGGCGTCGCGCGGCTCGCCTTCGCATTTTCTGACCAGCCAGCAGGCACCGAGGAGCGCATAGCCGAGGCAGAGGCCGATGCCGCACAACACCGCAAACGGGCTGAGCCAGCCGAAGCTGCCGCCCACATAGTGCCCGTCGACGATCGGCAGCCCCTCGACCAGGGCGCCCACCGTCAGGCCTTGGATGAAGGCGGCCACCAGGGAGCCACCGGCAAAGCCGGCATCCCAGACCCAGCGCATCCGCTCCGCCTTGTAGCGGAATTCGAACGCCACGCCGCGCAGGATAAGGCCGGCGAGCATCAGCATCAGTGGCAGATAGAACGCCGACAGCAAAGTCGCATAGACGATGGGAAAAGCCCCCCAGAGCACCACCCCGACGACGATGAGCCAGGTCTCATTGCCATCCCACATCGGCGACACGGCGCTCAGCATGGCGCGCCGCCGCGTCTCCTGGCGGGTGAAACCGAAGAGAATGCCGACGCCGAGATCGAAGCCGTCGAGCAGCACGTAGAGCAGCGTGGCAAGGGCGAGGACGAACACCCAGAACAGGATCATGGGATCACTCTCCGGCGGCGAGATGATGCGGGTTCGCGGCGAGGGCCTCGTCGGCGACCGACATGGGGCGGTTCGGGATCGCGGCGGCCGGTGGTACGACCAGGCGGCCGGCCGGGCCGATGCGCAGCAGCCGGTGGATATAGACCACGCCGAACGCGAAGATGAAGCTGTAGACCGCGCAGAAGACGACGAGCGAGACCGTCACCGCGCGGCTCGTCAGGAAGGGCGTCACCGCCTGGGCGGTCCGCAAGACCCCATAGACCGTCCAAGGCTGACGCCCGACCTCGGCCGTGAACCAGCCGGTCAGGATGGCGATGAAGGGGAGCGGGAAGCTCAAGAAGACGGCCCAGAGCAGCCGGCGGTACTCCTCGATGCGCCGCGTCAGGCTGACATAGCTGCCCACCCACGCGAGCAGCAGCATGATCAGGCCGCAGCCGACCATGATCCGGAAGGCGAAGAACGGAATCAGCACCGGCGGGCGATCCTGCGGCGGGAAGTCGGTCAAGCCGACCTCCTTGGAATCGAGGCTCATGCTGCCGATCAGGCTGCCGAGAACCGGAATGCTGATGGCATAGCGGTCGGTCTGCGCTGCGGGATCGGGCCAGCCGATCAGCACCTCGCTCGCGGGCTGCTCGTCATGCCAGCGGCCCTCGATCGCGGCGAATTTGGCCGGCTGGTCATCGTGGACGTAGTCGCCGGTTAGATGTCCGAAGAAGAGCTGAACCGGCACGAGGATGGCGGCGAGGCCAAGGCCCATGCGCAGCATGATGCGGCCCTCGGCGGCGAATTCGCCGCGCAGCAGATACCACGCGCCGGTCGCGGCAACGCAGAAGGCGCCGGTCAGGAAGGATGCCAGCAGCATGTGCGGGAAGCGGACCCAAAGCACCGGGCTGAAGATGATCTTCGACCAGTCGCTCGGGACGTAGGCGCCGTTCTCGACGACATAGCCGACCGGAACCTGCATCCAACTGTTGTTGGCCATGATCCAGAAGGCGGAAAGCGTGGTGCCGAGCGCCACCATGGCGGTCGAGAACAAATAGAACCAGGGCGCGACCCGCGGGCGGCCGAAGAGCAGGATGCCGAAAAAGCTGGCTTCGAGGAAAAAGGCGGTGAAGGTCTCGTAGGACAGGAGCACGCCCTGTATCGGCCCCGTCCGCTGCGCCATGACGCTCCAGTTGGTGCCGAACTGGAAGGCCATCACGACGCCGGAAACAACGCCGAGCCCGAAGGCGACGCCGAAGATCTTCAGCCAGAATTCAAAGACCGAGCGGTAGGCCGGTCGCCCGGTCGTGAAATGCAAGGCTTCGAGGATCGTCAGCCACGCCGCCAGGCCGATGCTGAAGGACGGGAAGATGATGTGGAACGAGATGGTGAACGCGAACTGAAGCCGCGACAAGAGCAGTGCTGTCAGGTCCATGGCGACCTCCCGCTAACGCCATAGGTTGGTCTTCGCCAGGTCGATGATCTCGTCGGTCTTCCCGCTCAGCACGGCCTTCACCATGTAGAGCGTGAAGCCTTTCGCCATCTCCGTCGTGATCGCAGGCGGCATCGCGAGCTCCGTCCGGTTCACCACCGCATCGACCAGAACCGGGCCGTTATGGGCGAGCGCCGCGCCGATGCCTTCCTTCACATCGGCCGGATCTTCGATCCGAATGCCGCGGATGCCGACGGCTTCCGCCATCGCCGCAAAATCCGGGTTTTCGAATTCGGTGCCGAACTCGAGGAAGCCGGTCGATTTCTGCTCGAGCTCGATGAAGCCGAGCGCGCCATTGTTGAAGACGACGACCTTCACGGGAAGCTTGAGCTGCACCAGGCTGAGGAGATCGCCCATGAGCATGGTGAACCCGCCATCGCCCGAGAGCGAGACCACCTGACGGCCGGGAAACGCCGCCTGAACGCCGATCGCCTGGGCCATGGCATTGGCCATCGAGCCGTGCCAGAAGGAGCCGACGAGCCGCCGCTTGCCGTTCATGGCGAGATAGCGCGCGGCCCATACCGTCGGCAGGCCGACATCGCAGGTGAACACCGCATCCGCCGATGCTTCATCGCTGATCGCTTTTGCCACCTGCTGCGGGTGTATCAGCCGCTTCCCGCCCGCCGCCAGAGCGTCGAGCCCTTTGCGCGCTTTGGCATAGTGGTTGCGCGCTCGCTCGAGATGCGCGCCGTCGCGCTTTTCCCTAAGCAAGGGCAGCAAGGCAGCGAGGGTCGCCTTCACGTCGCCCACCACGCCGAGATCGACCGCGGCGCGGCGGCCGATGTTTTCGGCGCGGATATCGATTTGCGCGATCCGCACACCCGGACCCTGCGGGTAGAATTGCCGGTAGGGAAAATCGGTTCCCAGCATCAGCAGAACGTCGCAGTCGAGCATCGCATAATAGCCGGAGGCGAAGCCGATCAGCCCGGTCATGCCGACATCGTAGGGATTGTCCCACTCGACATGCTCCTTGCCGCGCATCGCATGCACCATCGGCGCCTTGAGACGGGCGCCCAAGGCCACCAGCTCGTCATGCGCGCCTTGGCAGCCGGAGCCGCAGAGGATCGTGACGCGGCCATCGCCGTTCAGCAGCGCCGCGAGCCGGTCGAGATCGCCTTGCACCGGGGTCACGATCGGTGCCGCCGGCAGCAGGCCGCCGAGCTTGGGAAGCGGCGCGTCGCCAGCGGGTTGCAGCGCCACGTCGCCGGGAATCACGACGACCGAGACGCCGCGCTTGCCAACGGCCGCGCGGATCGCCAGCTCGAGCGTGCGCGGCATCTGATGCGCGCCGGAGATCAGCTCGCAATAATGGCTGCATTCTCGGAACAGCGCCTCCGGATGGGTTTCTTGGAAATAGCCGGCGCCGATCTCGGGCGAGGGAATCTGCGCGGCGATCCCGAGGACCGGTACGCGCGAGCGCTGGCAATCGAAAAGGCCGTTGATGAGGTGCAGATTGCCCGGTCCGCAGCTTCCTGCGCAGACCGCAAGCTCGCCGGTCATATGCGCCTCGGCGCCGGCCGCAAAGGCGGCGACCTCCTCATGCCGGACATGGAGCCACTCGATCTTGCCTTGGCGGCGGATGGCGTCGGTTATGCCGTTGAGGCTGTCGCCGACAATGCCGTAGATGCGCTTGACGCCTGCTGCAGCCAGAATCTCCGCAAACTGATCGGCTACGGTTTTTGCCATCGGATTCCCCTCCAGAGGCGCCACGGTGTGCCGCGGCCGTATGCTCGTTAACGCACCGATCGGCTGGTCGGTGCGCCGCCGAGGCTGACGACAGGATTTATTCCAACCCATAGTACCGTTCCATGGCGCAGTGCTGAATTGTCCTGAAGCAGCGGCTTCGTCTTGGCCGGCGCCTGATGCCGAAAACGGCATCCGCGTCCCATCGGCGGCTGCGCTCGGGCCGGAGACAAACAAACCCCTCGTTTCAGACCGGCCCCGTCGCTCCCCATCGATCGAGTTCTTGCGCCGCCGGGGTCGAGTTTCTAACTAAAGCTGAAAAAAACTGAAGAGGGGTACGCGGGTGTCTGCGCCGGGTGGAAGGCCGGTCTACGAGTCCGGCGACTGGGAGGTCGACCTCGCGCGGCGCGAGCTGCGCGCGCGGGGGGTGCCGGTCGCCATCGGCGGCCGCGCCTTCGAGATCATCGAGGTTCTGGTTCGCTCAGCCGGAGAGGTCGTCAGCAAGCACGCCCTGATGGACCGCGTCTGGCCGGGCTCGATCGTCGAAGAGAACACGCTTCAGGTTCACATCTCGGCGGTGCGCAAGGCGCTGGGCGTGGATCGAGGTTTGCTCAAGACCTCGTCCGGCCGGGGTTATCGTCTCCTCGGGCGGTGGACGATACGGCCGGAAGGCGCATCGGCCGTGATGATGGCGCGCGCGTCGGCGCGGACCCCGGCCGAGCTGTTTCTGACCAATTTGCCGACGCTAGGCTCCGCCTTGATTGGCCGAGCGGCGGCGCTGCAGCAGCTGCGCGATCTGCTCTCCGCTTATCGTACGGTCACGCTGACCGGACCGGGAGGGATCGGCAAGACCACGCTGGCGCTGCAGGCTGCCCGCAGCCTGGTCCCGAATTTTGACGGCGACGTCCGGCTGGTCGAACTGGTGTCGCTGGACCCCCGCCTGGTCCCCTCCGCGGTTGCCGGCGTCCTTGGCTTGAAGCTGGGCGGGAGCCAGATTTCGGCCGAAGCCGTGGCCCGGGCCATCGGCGGGAAGAAACTCCTCCTGGTTCTCGACAATTGCGAGCACGTCATCAACGCGGCGGCCGAATTGGCGGAAACGATCACGCGACTCTGTCCCGACACGACGATTCTGGCGACGAGCCGCGAGGTGCTGCGGATCGAGGGTGAACATGTCTACCGCGTGCCGCCGCTCGACGTGCCGCCGCGGCAAGAGGAGGCGCCGGACACTCTCCTGGGACGCAGCGCCGTGCAGCTTTTCATCGCTCGGACGACGGCGCTGGATGCAAGCTTCTTGCCGCAAGGAGAGAATCTTGCGGCGATCGCCACCATCTGCAGGCGTCTCGACGGCATCCCGCTCGCCATCGAGTTTGCGGCCGCGCGCGCCGCCGCGCTTGGGCTTCAGCAGGTCGCAACCCGCCTCGACGATCGCTTTGCCTTGCTCACCGATGGCCGCCGCACGGCGCTGCCGCGGCACCAGACGCTGCGGGCGACGCTGGATTGGAGCTACGAGCTGTTGCCCGAGGCGGAACGGCGCTTGCTGCGGCGCCTCGCCGTCTTCCCCGCGGGGTTCACGCTCGAAGCGGCGGCTGCGATGTTGGGTGATGCCGATATCGCTGTGTCGGTTGTCCTCGAAGGTATCGCCAATCTCGTCGCCAAATCGCTGGTCGCGCTCGATGCCTCGGCGCCTGCCGGGCGCTGGCGGCTGCTCGAGACGATACGGGCTTATGCCGTCGAGAAGCTTGTCGAGAGCGGCGAAGCCGCCGCCGCCGCGCGCCGCCATGCCGAGTTCTTTCGCGATCTCATCGCCCCGTTGATCGGCTCACCCGCCGGCATCGACGAGATCGCGCGCTACGATCGCGAGATCGACAATATCCGCGCAGCGCTCGACTGGTCGTTTTCGCCGGCGGGCGACCCGGCCATCGGTGCGGCCATCACCGTCGCCGCGGTACCGCTCTGGACCCGCGCGTCGCTGATGGAGGAATGCCGCCGCCGCATCGAGCAGGCGCTGAGCCGCCTTGCCACCCAACCCAGCCCGGATCCGCGGCGCGAGATGCAACTGCTGTGGGCGTTAGGCACGGCGCTGCTGTTGACGCGAGGCGCTGGCCCGGAAAGCACCGCCGCCTGGAGCCGCGCGCTCGCCATCGCCGAACGCCTCGACGATGCCGAATATCGCCTGCGGGGACTCTGGGGATTGTTTGTCGACCACATGAGCCGCGGCGACCACCGGACGGCGCTGCGGCTCGCCGAAAGCTTCCATCGCCTGGCGGCGGGCGCCGATCCCGCCGATCTGCTCGTTGGCGAGCGCATGATCGGCACCGCCTTGCATATGCTGGGAGAGCAGGCCGAGGCGCGGCGGCGCATCGAGTCCATGCTCGGCCGCTATATCGCCCCGGCCCATCGCTCGGATCTTATCCGCTTTCAATTCGATCAGCGCGTGGCGGGGCAGAGCTTTCGCGCCCGGGTCCTGTGGCTGCAGGGATTTCCCGATCAGGCCATGCAGGTCGCGGCGAGCGCGGTCGAGGAGGCCCGCGGCCTCGATCAGCCGGTGTCTTTCTTCTATGCGCTGGCCCTGGCGGCATGCCCCGTCGCGCTGCTCGCCGGCGATCTCGTTGCGGCGCAGGGCTTCGTCGAGATGATTCTCGACCTTTCCGTCCGGCACGCGACGGAAGGTTGGAACATCTGGGGGCGATGTTTCAACGGCGTATTGCTGATCCGGCGTGGTGAGATCGCCGCCGGGCTTCAGCTCTTGCAAACCGCGCGGGCAAGCCTGCCGCCAGCGGCGTTCCATGTGCACTACACGTCTTTCTCGGCCGAGCAGGCGCAAGCGCTCGGCCATATCGGCGAGACCGGCAAAGCGCTGTTGACGATCGACGAGGCCTTGGCGCGATGCGAGCGCAATGAAGAGCGTTGGTGCATCGCCGAGCTGCTGCGCATCAAGGGCGAGCTGCTGCTGCTGGAGGATGCCGAAGGCGACAGCGCCGCGGCCGAAGCGCACTTCCGGCGCGCGCTCGACGAGGCAAACCGGCAACAGGTTCCGTCCTGGGAATTACGGGCCGCGCGCAGCCTCGCCCGCTTGCGGATGGCGCAGGACCGCAAGGAGGAGGCGAGGCAGATCCTCGCGCCGGTCTACGATCGCTTCACCGAGGGCTTCGACACGGCGGATTTGCGCGCGGCCCGGGCGCTGCTCGAGGTGCTGCCACCGCTTCGCGCGCGCTTCGGCTGCTGATGAGGGGCTGTTACTGCCTCACTGTCTCTGTGGTAAATCCCTTCCCTTACGGACCGGTTGCCGTCTTCGCGAGCGCATCGAGCAGGCCGGTCATCGCGCCGATCGCCGCTTCGGCTTCGCCGCTCACCCCGTGACGCTGCGCGATCCAGCGCGGATCATTATAGGAAAGCCAGGTGGTGCCCGACGCGTCCTGCCAGACCAGCGCCTTCAGCGGCAGGTCGATGCCGACCGTCTGCATGGCCTGCATCAGCGGCGTGCCGCCTTTGGCGTTGCCGAAGATCAGCAGGTCGGTCGGCCGCAGCTTCAGGCCCACGGCTTCGGCCCCCGCCGCGTGATCGACATGGGCGAAAATGCTCAGGCCCTTTGCCTTCACCGCGGCCTCGAGCCTCGCCATCGTGTCCTTCGGTCCGTGGCTGCTCCGAAGCGTGATCAACCCGTCTGCCGCCATTGCATGCACTCCCCATAGGAATATCGCTGCGGTCAAGGCGAAGACCCGGCTTCGCCTGAAACAGCCTAGCTCACCCCTCATGACAATCGCGCTCTGCGCCGGCCCCGTCAAAGTCCCAGCTCTGAAAGGCCGGGATGGGCCAGGGGCCGCGCGCCGTGCCGCCAGAAATATTTGCGATGGGCCTCGCCGATCGGCAGATCATTGATGCTGGCGAGGCGCCGCCGCATCAGCCCGTCCGGACCGAACTCCCAGTT
>Ga0335074_10006128_pt1 | contig 16661 bp, 10 predicted proteins | sample Lox_Sample_23_FD_206715 | JGI IMG/M metagenome (GOLD analysis project Ga0335074, IMG submission 206715) | Soil microbial communities from Loxahatchee National Wildlife Refuge, Florida, United States - Lox_Sample_2.3 | ecosystem: Environmental > Terrestrial > Soil > Wetlands | place: USA...
GGTTGGCGCCTTTAAGAATAGTGGCCGGGAACTGCGTCCGGCGGGCCGCCCGGAGCTGGTGCTGCGGTAAACCTTAAGCCGCACACCTTCCACGGAGACTGGAATTACACCATCTCGCCCAGTCAACAGAGATTACGGCGTCGTAAATGAACGAAGTGTATGACTTATTTTTGGACGTCGCCTTAGGGCATGAAAGCGCCTCTCGCCATGCGGCGGAACGCACAATTCCGTCTCAATCAGCGCATGACAAGACCGCTCGTGATAATAGCGACCTTGCCGATTTGCATTGGAGGGACCTTCGAACAGGCCGGTCTCGAGGTCTATCGTTCCGTTCGTTCATCCAACACCTAGGAACGCTGCGCCGGACGTAATATCGCTGTCACCCCGCCGGAAAGATCAGGACAGCCGGCATGTTAGGCTCGGTTCCATCACCTTGTGCTCATCACGTGAAAGGTCTGTGCATATCTGAACGTCCAATCAGGTCTGCCTTCCAGCAACGTTAGGCCGGCACGCCTGTTCTGTTAGATCGCCGAGATACCAAGTAGTTCATCGTCCACCATCCTAGCGGTGGGACCACCGGGTTCACGTAGAAGATGAGTCCCAATACACAGCACTAGAGCGCAAAGTTTCACCGGAGGCGCGTCATGTCGAAGTTGCGGAGGTAGTGTAGGCGGTTGTGGCTGTCGTAGAGGACGCTGGCGATGAGGAGGCCAGACGAGATAAAGAACAGCTCAACGTCACAAGCTCACCGGCACTCCTGAGTCACCCATACGACGCATCGAGCTGTTCACGTTCATCGGTGGTTACCGTGACGATGTATTTCGGTTATGGCAGGTTGTTTCGCGGTCACTTCACATCTCCCGGATTGCCGGATCCATCGATTTAGAGATCACCCGCAAAACCAACGATGCAGGGTACCCAGATTCCGAGACGTAAGATCATCACAACGGCACAGCGTGCAGCCCACGGGCCGGGGGCCTTTGGGAGGGACCGGTGCCGCGCGGGTTTCGCCTCCTCGATCCATAAGCGGTCCTTGCCGATGAAAGAGGTCGAAAGTGTCGACCGATTTCCGCGGCTACTATAACAAACACCACCCACAAAAATTCGAAACCATGCATCCACAGGGTCTCGAGTCCATTATAGATGATAATAAAAAGAACAACTGAGAGGACGAGCCACGCCTTGGCGGGATCACGGTCTGCGACGCGACCGATGGCGTGAAGGGTGGCAGTAATGAAGACAACCAGGCAAGCCAGACCGAGGTATCCCATCTCCAATGTCATATCATAATAGCCATTGTGAGCATTCGGCATCATCTTGACCCAGCCCGGAGCTTCACTACTGGGCGAACCGGGGACAAGCCAAAAGGATTCGTACCCCCATCCCAGAATCGGCCGAAATTTGATCTCGTACTGCACAAAATTCCATATGATCGTACGACCCGTAAAAGTTCCATCTCCGTACAGCTTGAATGCCAATAAGTCCATGTTATAATGTGTTACGCTGGACAAGGCAATGTAGCACAAAGGTATGGACAATAGAATGACCGCTGGAGAGATACCTGCAATCCTTCTGGCACTCACCGTAAGTACGGCCAGTACTGGAGCAATAAGTGCAAGGCCGAGCGCTGTTTTAGAATCGCTCGAGAAGACAAGAAAAATTGCGATAAGGGCAACAATGACGCCTAATACTCTCCGAACGCCACGACAGAGAATTTCATAGAGTGACAGCAGGAAAGTAACCGTGGCGCATTCTCCAAGATAGTTCTTAAAGGAAAAATATCCCGGAGACCCGAGATAGTCACGATATGAACCATGAGAACCTGCATTGATGACGATTGTGGCGGTTCCCCCCAGTACAAAGAACATGTTCAGAATGCAAGCGAAAGCGAAACATAGAAACAGAGCGCGCATGATATCCGACGTACGAGCCGCCAGCAGCGTCGGCAGAACAATGGATATGATAATTATAAATTGCTGAACAAATCTAATGAACGAACTTTCAGGTCGATAAGCCCACAGCACACTTGCGCCGGCAAGCCCCACACATGCGAAAAGGGCTAAAATGTGAGGGGGCCAGGTAAGTTTGGCAAGGCGAGAGCGATATTTTATAGCCAGTAGAACCGAGGTCGCAGCCATAATAGGCCAGAAAACCCTGGGTTCGGGCCGGGCATCCGCTCCGCTCAGCACCGCCTCCATCGAGGGCTTATTGATAAACTCAAGCAACGGGAATGCAATCAAAGCAAACGCACATGCCGAGATCGGCATCATCGCGCAGCCGTCGATCATCGGCGCGACAACCCTGGGACGACCCGATGCGCGGGGGTGAGGTGAGCTTATTGACATCTCGCACTCCATCGGCGTCGACGGTTCGACCGCGCAGCGTCTAACAGGTTGATCTGAGCAGCGGAAAATAATCGAGTACTCCCTATTCGCCTATCAAATCATGCGAGCTAGACGAGTCTTCGATGAAAAGTAGTTAGGGCCTGTGGGCAAACCGGCGGAAGCGCTCGATCGGTTGAGGATGGATTGGGGTGCGGATTGCGTGACACAATGGCGACCGTCTGCCTGGCTGATCCGACGCGGAATTTAAAATTTGGCTATTCAACTTACAGGCCCGGAACTCGGAGGGCAAGTCCAATGTGTCAATGCACGTACCTGGCCAGAACACTAACGTAATGTGCCTGGTAGCCCGTAGATGGTTCCGTTATCTCCCAGGAATTCGCTGGCCATCCTTCGTTGAATTCCAGGTACGACTTTAATGGCGGCTGCCCGAGCGGTGGGGTGTGATTACCCCTGCAGAATGCGAAAGCGACTGATCCATAGCACCGGTATTCCTGTGTTCCGATGGCGGCGGTGCAACACTTATCTATTGAATAATAGGGGTTGGGCCCCCCCGCAAGATAGCCGGGAGCCGGGCCGGGCATGCCACTACTGACCCTTTCCCAGCGCGTGCCGTGAGCGAACCAATTATGAAATATGGTGCTGATGGAATGGCTCGCTCCGGCCAATTCCATGTTGGTGAGATAAACAAGACCGAGCGGGTTGACGCCATGAATATAGTGAAGATATCCCAGTGCTATCGATTCAGCTTCAGCAGCATTGCCATACGACGCCAAGAGCTGGTACAATCTCGCTTGCAACAGCTTCGACTGGTTGCTGCCCCAAGTGTAGTCTTTGATCGGTGCACGATAAGGGTCTTTGCTAGTGATTACCATAGGCAGCTGATCGGGGCTGCGGGTGACGTTCGCCACAAATTTCGTCAAGATTCTGGATTTCACCTCGGCCGAGATACCGCGCAAGCGCGTGTAATAGAGGAGCGCTTCTTGTCTGTCCGCGTCCCACTGCGTTGGACCGTAGTCCGCGACGATCGATGCATAATTCGACTCGACGAAGCTCTTGTAATTTGTGTTTCCAGTTAGTTCGTAAAGGTAGACGGCGGCCTCAAACTTCGCAAACAGTCGCTGCGCATCATTCATCTCCTGCTGGCCCGAAGCAAGTCCACTGGAACCTGGCTGCCTCGCATTATCGTTGTTGTAATAAAGGATCATTGGATTAGCAGTCGCCCAATCCCACGCTCTTTTGGCACGCAATGAAAGATCAGTACCAAAATCCCGCAGACCAGCTTCCGATCGCGCTGAGTAAATCTTGCCAGCGTAGGCAAACGCAGCTGCGCCCATCAGGCTCGCCGCTGTCGTTGCCGGACCATAATAGCTTGGACCTTTAGCAGCAGAAGGTGGGCTCGCTTGTGCCAAACCCTGGACGCAGAGCAGTGAGCCATCGGTGTTTTGCATACGCACGAGCCAATCTAATGCCCACTTGACCTCATCAAGAATATCAGGAACGCCGTTGCCAGACTCTGCTATACCACTGTCGTCTCCAAATGCAGTCGGGTTTTCATCGTAAGCTCGAAGCAAGATGATGATAGTGCGGGCCGCCCAGCTCGTATACTTGTTGTAATCGCCAGCGTCGAACCAACCTCCGTGGAGATCCTTGATCTGCGAGGCTTCGTCGTTGATCGATCCGAGCCTGGCCTGCCACGGGTGTGTTTGAGGATCCTGTCCGGGTCCCATATGGCTTGCAGCATCAGCCCAGTTGGACCCAGCCGTCTCGGGCGTTTTCTCGAAGCCGGCGCGTTGATAAAAGAACATTCTTACGGCGTGCTTGAGGATATTTCGGTAAACCTGATCGTCGATCCGGAATTCAGGGGAACGTAGGCTCTTGTCAAGGTCTACAACCGTGTAGGTGCCGGGAACTGTCACATCAGTGAAGTCAAACCACCATACTCTGTCGCCTGACACGCCATCTGTTGCCCCGCCATTCCAGGCAGTTGGCGATCCCTGCTTGACTATCCTTCCTGTAGACCCATCAACGACGGCATAGACGTCACCTGGCACGAAATGGACAACGTTATCGTAGCCCGCTTTTGGATCACGGATTACGGCGACTTTTGGAGCTTTTGTCGGATAGCCGAATTGATCGACGACGATCACGGGTATAGGTCCATTTACGCCTGTTGTTAGGCCGTGGCTCCAAGTCATGCTAGTGCCTGATTTGTCGCCTCCCGATTTGAACGTCCCAACAACACCGGATTGGCCGCCGGAATTGCCTTCGGCACCGTTTGACGCGGCCGAGAACAAACTATTCTTGAGGACTGTCGGAATAAACAGGATTGCAGTTGAGGCAATTGTCGTCGCCATTCTTATGAGGTCACGGCGCGATCTCCAAATTCCGGCAGACCGGATGTCCGAGTCATGCATGGCTCTTACCCTCCAACTCGTTGCCAGGCGATAAGTCGAACAGTGCCGGACGTAGTCCTCACCAACCATGCTCGGCGGGTGCTGCGTGACAGTTGCGCGCGGTCAGGAGATCCCGATCTGGACGCCGGACACGGCTGCCCTTTGCCTCGGCGAAGGTTTGTCGGCCGTCTCGAACAACCGTTTCAAACGAAGGAATGGCTTCTCGAAGATTTCGTAACTCAGATAGGCAACCGCCAGCGCGGCCAACGCACCAAGCGTAGCTTGCAGCGCTACTGCCGCCACGTGGGAGCCGAGCAAGGCTGCCAGTTTCCGATCTGTGCGGTTGGAGGTCATATAATACGAGATGAAGTGGTGGTACACATACAGGCCATAACTGTAGGTACCCAGGAAGCTCATGGCGCGACTGCAGAAAAAGCGAGAAGTGGCCGACTGCTTTGGAGCGATCAGGGCCCAAACCAAGAGGCAGGCCAGCAGCGCAAGCATCAATGCCGCGCGAATTGGCATAACCAACTCAAGCCCCTCGCGCGACACAAGGCGGGTCCAGACGAGTGTGATCGCTAGCAGCCCCCCGACTACCGTCAACACCAACGGCAAGGCCCTCGCGAGCCGCTGCAAGCCCCCAGGCTGCCTCGCGGCTACCGCCAGGAAGGCTCCCAGCGCGAGACCGTCAAGCCGGAAGGGGGTGAGCGTGTAGGTAGTCCACCAGCTAAGCCCCATAAGCGATCCGATCAGTCGGGCCAGCATAGCGCACAGTGCTGTCGCCAGACTCACCCCAATGAGCGCTTTCGGCCTGCGCGCCAGCACGAAGACCACCAGCGGCCAGAACAAATAGAAGTGCTCCTCGATGGCGAGTGACCAGAAGTGGTTGAGGTAAGAAAAGGACCAATCCCCGTGCATGGCGATATAGATGTTGACGCCGTAGAGCCATGCCCACCGCTGGCGTTCTACCAGGTAGTTAAGCGTCGGCCCCTGGAGCGCTGGGATCAGCGGCGCCACGAAGAAGACGAGCGCCAGCACGCCATAGTAGAGTGGGAAGATACGGAGGACGCGCCTCATGTAGAAGTTGCGGAAATAGTTTGGCTTGTTATGGTTGTCGTAAAGGATGCCGGTGATGAGAAAGCCGGACAAAACGAAGAACAGCTCGACGCCATAAGATCCGTATTTTGTCACAAAGAATATTGCGCGATCGATCTGACTACTTGGCGGCACGTCGCCGACGAAGTGGAGCAGCAGGACCATCAGGATGGCCAGGCCCCGCACCCCGTCCAGCACCGGTAGATGACCGCGGAGGTTTGGTGGAGGGCCGTCACCCACCTCGGGCTCCGCTTTAGCGGTACGGGGCGAGATGCCCTCAACGCAGTGGTTCACGCCATCCATATTGGGGACCTAGTAAATAAGGCCGAAGAAAATCACGGTGCAACCACCCGGCGCCGGGCCCGTGAGGCGCAGTCTGGTAGCATTCGACGTCTGCGGCGTTGGGAATGACACTTGTACGGGCCTTGGGGACCTCGTCGAGCAAGCGCCACTCGTCCATTGCGCTACACAAGTATGTCCCGTCGACGCCCCGAGTACGCAGTCGACCCGGGACGTAGTCGACGTCGTGGGAGTCCAGAACCGGGGCCGGGGGCTTCTCGCCACGCGGAGCTTGGCGCAGGCCGCAGGTGGCCAGGGGAGCGAGAGCTTCAAGCGGCGCAATGCAGCACGCAGTTTTACAGCCTTCATGAGGACAACAGGATGCTCTTAGTCCTCACTTGACAATTGTGGAGTCGTAGCGGGAGAGCATTTCAGGGCTGGGCACCAGGGCTGGATGGGGCCCGGCCCCCATGGCATGGTTCAGCACCGCGGCAAGCAGTTCTGTCTTTTTCTCCCAGGTATAGGCTGACCAGGCTTTGAGGCGGGCAGCCCTACCCAACTGTCTGATCCGATCCGGATTGTTGACCAGTTCTTCCAACGCCCGTTCCAAGTCCTGAACGGTGTCCTGCTCATTGGTCAGAGCCAGGGATATGCCGCACCCCTCTTCCACCAAATCGGACGGGCCGCCATACCGTACAACAATGGGCACAACGCCGCGGGCCATGGCCTCCATGACTACGCCCCCACCGAATTCCTTTATGGAGGGAAATGCCATGATGTGACTTCGTGCAAGTATCTCCATAGCTTGGCGATGAGGCGTTCGGCCATGAAAAGTCACACGTTTCTCCAAACCAAGATCCCTGGTCAGCGCCTCCAGATTGGGCCGGTCCCACCCGTCGCCGACGACGTCCAACTGGATCTTCTTTTCCTTGATTAGCGCCGCGGCACTTCGGATGACGATGTTGCAGTTCTTGTAAGGGACAAGCCGACCGAGGAAACAGACCTTGACAGGCGGCATATCATCGTAACGGCGGTCTTCAACGATATCTTTTTCGGGTATGCCGTTTTCAGGGACGAAGAACAACCTGTTCCACCCTACCCTGCGACCGGTTACCAGGTAGTTATAGGAAGAGCCGACAATGACCGCCTTTGATTTCGTATAGGTCGATCGTGAGAATGGCAGGTAGGTGTAAAGCCACCGAAGAAAGCGGATCCATTCCTTTTCTCGGCTCGCGCTTTTGTAACCTGGCGGCCAAGGCAGACCACCATTGATGGGCCCAAGCGAAAATGGTGTCTTTAGGTTGCGCATAAGCCAGGATAGGGGGCTCGCCAAGACTGGGCTTACTGGATCGAGGCGATGCACCAGTGCGAATTTGCCAGCCCTGATCTCGCCGCGCAGCCGAGACCAGATCACGAATTCGTAAACGATATAATAGAAAACAAGGAACGCTGTAAGCTTCTGGGAGCCGTAATTGTATTTGAGCACTTTTTCCAAGAACAGATCGTGAAGCCGATCCAGAATTGGCACGTTGATATAGATTGCCTCTCCGTCGGGTATCCCGCTCTCGCGCAAATCGCAGGCGTTCCGAGCATGCGTTACCAACGTCGTATCAAAATGCTTCCTTAATTGCTCATATTTCCTGTAGGCCACCAAGGCGCCACTAACGTCATTGGGGTTGTTGAAGTAGGAAAGCAGAAGCAGCTTCTTTCTGGTCTCCCGATTCATTTGCTGTTCCCTGTACGTGGTCGGTTTGAGACGACGTGGCGGTCTGCTTGCCAGGCACCACCATCGGACCGTACGTCCGCACGAGGCACTGCTGGTAGTCGAGCGGAGGGGTCCATCCGAACGTTTCCCTGAGCCTGCGGTTCTCGTAGTGGAGCGGCCTGAACCGCGATTCGAAGCGGCGCGGGATCAGGGTGGCCGGCAACTTGGTGGCGCTTCTGAAGACAGTGATGAAGGCCAGCCGCACCACCCCGATGCCGAGCCAGTAAGGCACGGGCAGGCGCCAGCCGGGCTGGCGGCTACCGCGCATATAGTCGGTGAGGTAGGTCCAGACGCGCTCGCCGGGGCCGTCGACCACGTTCAAAGTCTGGCCTCGAGCGCGTGCGTCCGTCGCAGCCACCGCGAAAACGTCGGCGCAGTTCTCGACGTGGGTCAGCGGTAAACGGCTGAGCGGACCGATGACCAAATAGTGCCGCCCAATCCGCTCACCCAGACCGGCCATGTAGCTGTGATCGCGTCCCCAGATGATGCCAGGCCGGAGAACGGTGAGGTCCCAGCCGTGTTTCTCGGCGAAGCGCCGTGTCACTCGTTCTTGCCACCACTTGGCGATCGTGTAGCCATCGCGGGTGTAGACGTTCGATATTTGGAAGAGCGGCGAGTCTTCATCCAGGGTCCGTCGGATCGAGCCATAATCGTACACTGTAAAGCTGCTGCTCAGCACCAGCCGTCGGCAGGCGCTGTCGGCCATTGCATCGAGCAGCCGCTCGGTGCCCACCACGGTGCCCGCGAATTGCGCGTCCTCTCCGCCGCCGACCATCGCCGCCAGGTGGAGCAGCACGTCGACGCCTTCAAACGCGCGAGTGAGGTTGCGCGACGTGCGCAAATCGCCTCTGAAGACCTCCACCGAGGAGGGCCAGCCGAGCGCTGCCACACGCGCGGCGGGTCGCACCATGGCACGAACTTCGATACCTCGGGCAAGCAGTGCCTCAACCACGTGCCGGCCGAGGAACCCGTTGGCGCCGGTGACGAGCGCCCTCATAGCCGCTGCTCCTTGGGCTTGAGAGCTTCGACCATCCGGTTGACCTCGAGGATGTCGCCCGCCGTGACCGGCAGTGCCGACTGGTCGGCCAGTGCCCGGTAGGTTCGAGCAATGAGTTCCCACAGCCCTTCGTATGCCCCGGGGCCTTTGAATTTGCCGAGCAGCGTCGCCAACGCGGCGCGCCGAATAATCTTGCCCTCCTCCAGGCCGCTGAAGAAGGGGCGTAGCGGCTTTGGTACATCGCGAGGACCGTCAAAGGTGAGCCGGGTCTCGAACAGATTGGCGGTGGCTTGCATTTTCTCCCCGTAGACCCGCAGCCAGAAGGCGTCCGGCTGCGAGCTGGCGCTGAAGCCCATGGAGGCTGTTCCACGCTCCGCGTCCACGAGGGCGCGGAACTCGTCGTATGGCAGCGGCGAGGACTTACGCTTGGTCCAGATTGTCTGGGCGGTCCGGTGTGGACCAACGAACAGGTGTGCCAGCGATGCCAAGTGGGGCAGGAAGTCGGCGATGGCACCGCCGGCCAGGCTGAGTGCTGGGTGCGGCGCGTTGGGATCGGCGAACCCGCCCGGGCCGAGGATGTCGAGGCAAATAAGCACCTCGACGTGTGTCACCGCTCCGAATTCACCGGACTCGATGCGTCGCAGAATCTCCTGCGGGGCACGGTTGAAGAGGTAGTTATGGTCCTCGACGAGATGCCGGCCTGCTTCCTGGGCGCGCTTGACCAACGTCGCCAGTTCCTCGGCGGTCGAGGTGACCGGCTTCTCGACGATGACATGGGCACCAGCGTCGAGCGATTCCAAAGCCAGCCTGAAATGGGAGGTCGGGGGCGTGGTCACATGCACCACGTCAGGTCGGATCTTCTCCAGCATGGCCCGGTGGTCGGTGAACCAAGCCCCGATGTCGTATCTCTCGGCGGCTGCCTCCGCCGTGGCGGGTGAGAGGTCGCAGATGGCCACCAGATCGACGCCCGCTAAGGTCTTCAGGCAGGTGATGTGCTGCCGAGCGATCTGTCCAGCTCCGATAAGTGCTGCTTTCAAAAGGTGTTCTCCAGGATCCGACGGTGGAAGCGCTCCAGAGTCCGGGCCAGCTCCCCAGTCGTGGCGGTCCACCGGCGAGTTGCCTCGCCGACCGACCGATGCGGGCGGGGCCGAGCCGGGTTCCGACAGCTGGCGGTTCACCCCGTCTGTGAAGGCAGCGGGCTCATGCCGATGAGGGTCTCGCTCCGAGGGATCGCCTCGATCCTTCTGGCGCTCAGCGTAGTCGAGACGATGGCTTTATGGCGTTCGCCATCGCTATGGCCTCGACAATCTTGAAGCGAGTACCGCCGCCCGGCCTTGTGCGACATATGTTGGATGATGATCGTTTTGTCATCGCGGCTGACGATCAGGGCATTGGCGAGGGAGATGCGGAAGAAGTAGCAGGGGAGGTAGTCGAGGATAGCCGCGCGCGGGGCCGCCGAGGCGGTAACGTGGAAAATCCGGCGCGTACGCCCCCGGTGGGAGACGATAAGACCAGGACGCTTCCGCGGCAGCGCGGCGGCCCTGAACTTGCCGCGCACCAACTTCGCAAGCGTCTTGATCGGGATCGGGACGTCCGGTCCATGGGTCGAATGTAAATCGCTGAGCCCGAATGTGCCGCATGGCGAGCGCCGCCACGGCACCGCTGACGTAACGGTATCGCTGGCGTGTCCGATGATCGCTGCGGCGCCAGCCTGCATCAATACGGAGGAGCTGTCGCGTCGATTCTCATGTTTCCGGACTTGTGCCAATCCGGTGTCCCGTGACCCCGGGCCACCCGACCCAACCCTTGGCGAAGCCGTTCCGTCTAACCGTTCGCTGTGTTTCCGGTTAGAGTGTTAGACAAACCCGACGCTTCCGCACTTACCCTCCGTGTACAACAGAAAGGGCCGGGCAACATTATCACAATGTTCTGATCACCTTCCGTGCCAGAAGCTGATCAGCCGCCAACATCTTTGCCGCTGCGATCGGGCCAAACCACGGCCTCACGGGCGGCGCGAACGCTCTCATTGCTCCAATCGGATTTAACAGCTTTTATTGAGCAGGGCAATCAATTAATGATCGTCGGCGACGCTCTTTCGTCCAAATAATGAGGTGACGATCATGGGCCGATGGCGCCGCTTGTCAGTGTGGTGGAGAACCGCGCGTAAATGGTGTTGAGCAGTTGAGCATCGCTCCGGCGTGGCTGCGGGCATGACAGCCACTCGTGAGGGCGATTCAGATGGGTGGTGCCTGGCCGCCGACCCACTATGTCCGAGCGGACCGGACCGCACGGTGCGCGTATTTGCCAACGAGGCGCCGCGTCTGTTGCCTCTGCCGGGGCAACCCCATGCGCTGCTCGAACGCGTCGCACTAGGGGCAGCGTCGCGTCGGGTCATCGTGCGGCAGCGGGCGCAACACGATACGACTCCGGGCCAACCAGGCGCACAGTGAACTCCCATCTCAGCGCCAAGAGTGACGACGGGAAGTCGCATACCACAGTTGGTACTTGAGTCGAGTTGACAATGCCTCAGTCAGGGTTGCGTGAACGGCGTCCCGGCGTCGTAGCGTGCCTTGGCCGGCAGCGTATAGACCTGCTGCCCCTGTCCAGTAGGATCCACCCACGGCCATCTGTATCCGCTTCCCGCGTTGAAAAAGGCCGGTTCCGAATTCAGATACATTGAGTTTGGCAGGTTCTGATCGCTGATATTCGGATCCCACGTCACGGCATTGTTCAGATAATCGAAATTGCCGTGCGCGATCGTCGTGCCCCCGTTGGTGTCGAAGCCCGCCTTGGGATCTGGGCCGTTGTTCCCGGACGTGTATCCTACGCCAAGCACAAAGATCGCAGGCCCGCCGGTAGCGTTCTCATAGGTCCAACCATTCGCAGCCGTACTGTAGCCAGGATAGCCAAGCACGTTGCCGACGAAACTCTCCCAATAGGTATAGAGTTGCGTTTCGGCTGGTGACAGCGGACCGGGCGTTCCCTGCGGCGAACCGGTGAGATCGTTCATGGTCGCTCCGTCATACGCGTTGACCCATGATGGTATCCGATAGCCCTGTGACCAGTTGCGGAAAAAGGTATTGTAGACGGAGTTCCCGTGGGTCTCATCCTCCCCCATCTGATGAGTAAGGTTGCCCTCGAACAGGGCGTGGTGACTACCCGGATAATGAGAATTGTTGAGCCCGTTTTCAATCCAGCCATCACTACCTTTAGTTGGGTTCGAGCTGTCGCAGCAGATGAAGGCCTGGTCCATATAATTGTACGCAATTACCGAACCGGCGCCAGCTGCCAGCGATACGATGACCTTATCCGTCCTGACGGAAATACCATTTTCGAACAGGATTTCCGACGACCCACAGCACATCTCCAGGGCATAGCCGCCGCCGCCGGGCTCGGGCCACGCTCCGTCATGGACATAGAACTGTTCCACTTGTACACGGAATGACGAGTCAGCCGCAATACATCCATGCCCGAGCCATTGAGTACACTCTACCCTGTACGCCCAAGAATAAGCTGCATTATTGAATTGCAGCGCCTGATCGTCCGCGCCCTGAAGCGTCAGATCTTCGACGCCGGCATTGGTTGTGAATGGAAGCACATTATAAGAGAGCTGTGCTATATTGCTGACGCGATAGGAGATCATTACCGGCGAGTCGAAGGTAACGGTATTCCCATTAATCGCCGATATCCTCTTGAACTCGCTCGTCGTGCGATCGCATCTCCCAGTTCCGCTTGGTTCTGCTCCCGTGTCGAACCAGCAACCAGCAGTGTTTTGCTGGTACGGATACTGACTGCTCGAAAAGTCGTCTTCGCTTTGTGATGGCGAGTGCTTTTGCCACACGACTCGGTAGTCAGGCGCCGCCCATATTTTGCTATTCCCTCCTACCCCAACGTCAGGCTGATACGCCGCACCCGAAGTCTCATCGAGCAGCACGATCTGCCCAACTGAGAATCCAGACGTGCTGCTAACCTGTATCGAATAGGCTCCCTGCGCGGCGTCGGCCGTGAGATTCGTCGAGTACATCCAGTTGTTGTATTGCTCTGGCCCTACAATGATGAAAGGACTTGGGTTACTGCCGCAGTTGCCGTTGCTGCTCGGACTAAGGGGCGGGCAACCATTGGTTCGAGTTATGAGCGTGCATGTCGTATTCCCCGCGCACGGACCCGCGCCGCGAAGCGTAATCCCCTTATTGATAAGGATGAAGTTACCGTCCTTGATGGTGAATGTGCCCGCGGCGAGCAACACGACGTCGCCGGCGGCACAGTTGTTGATCGCGGCTTGGATGTCGGCGGTATCGTCCTGTCCTGATCCTTTGGGGCTGACAGTAGCGCCGCACTGCGTCGTACGGTTCGGGATTCCACCGACGGAAAGCATCCCGGCCATCTGCCAATTGAGTGAGGCATTACGATCGGCTGGCAGAATGCTTGAGCCAGTTTGTTGCGTGACGGGGGCCTGGCAAGAGGCAGTCCTGCCGCCCATTGAACCTGCGCAAGTCCAAGTCCACGGACCGGTGCCGACGACAGCTGAAGCCTTGCCCGTAGAGCATAAATTTTCGGTGGGAGCGCTCGCCACGGCGCCGCCGCTGGCGCCGCCGCATGCTCCGTTCACAGGAGCAGCAGCGAGGGGAGTTGAACAGCATGCAGCAATCAGGATGGTGGCAAGAACCGTCAAGATCCCGCACGCGATATGTTCCCTGCCCTTTACAATCGGCACCACCTGAACCCTCCCCGGAGATCTGTCTTTGGTCGCGTCAAGTATTCTACCACTCTTCTGCAAACAGTCTATAGAGTGTTGTAAGGCCAATGCGAATCTGTCTCGAACGTCTCTCGATAAGCTGATTTGGTGAAGGTCTTGCGGCATCGACCGCAGCCGTGGTCGTGGCCCGGTCAGATGCCAGAACGACCAACATCTCTCGCCCTTCACGCCTGGTTCCCAATGCCGAGCGCAAAAAAACACACGTAAGCCTCCCACGGACCTGCAGAGTGCGGGTCCGTTGCAGTGGCGTCGCATCGTGCTCAGGATATCCTCCCCAGGATGCGGATGAGGCAACCTTTGTATCGGTAAACCGACATTGTCAACGGTATCGACGAGTCGATATTGTCAACCTCACGCGACCGGTCTGCAGTTCCGATTGTCTTGGATCCGTCCTGCTCAGCAGCTCGCAAGGTCTTGAGTTTGTGTGCATTAATTTGCGTTTACGCAATTCCGACTGACGCCACTAATTTGGATCTGCGAAATTGTGACTTTAAATAGTCATGAACGCCCGGTCCAACAAGCGATGGGGATTTCCAGCCTCGCCGGTCAGCAGCGAGACGGACTAATGCCGTGGCCACCAAAACGCATGCCGCGTCTCGGCGATCGAGTCGCTGAAGGTGGGTTCGTCGCCGTAGTACAAGCCGAAGGCATTAAGCCTCGGAGACGAAACGACATTGCATGCAAGGATCATCTGCCCACAGTTTGACTATAGAGAACGGGCCCAGGAGTGCCGGCATGGCAGGCACAATGGCACGATCCGACCTCTGTCCCCGGGTCTCTATGCAGAGGTGGGCGCGAACCTCCTGGACTGGGCGTGAACGTGCGAGCGAGATACGAGCCCAGCGTAGGCCATGCCGTCAGATCGGTGCGCAGGAACGTTGCCGGCGTGAGCCCGCCAGTGAGATCGCGCACCGGTACCCAGCAGATAAGCATCGGTGGTGGTTCCCACATTGTTCTTACGCTCCAGCACGGTCTTGAGTGATGGCAGGCGACCTTTCTACAGCCGGGTCGGCCGCGCGGTTCCTCAGGGTGTCAGCCACAAGCGGTGCTATCCGCGCTGATGGTTACAAATCGGAACCGAGAGCCATGCTACCCGGACTGAGATCCATGCCGCCTTGTGGCGCGCACGTGCCATGGTGTGCGCGCTAGCCAGTTAGGTTCTGTGCCAAGCCGTAAAGACCGGCGACTGCTCCAGGCAGCCAGTTGCCCTGCCAAGCATGGATAGAAGGTGTCTGCGGCGCAAGGGTGTGAGTGACTCCTTCAGATGTCAGCAAGGCATCGAAGTCCGAAATGTCCTGTTCAAAATCGGAGTACCCCGAAATCCAGATACGGTCTTGCGTAAGAAACGGCGCCTTGAACTGGTCAATAAAACTTGTGTCCAATTCGTAGCCATCCTGGAAATTTGCTTCAGTTCCATAGTTGGTACTCGCGGTCGAAATGGAGTCGTAGCTCGGCATGTCACCAGGGAAATCCCATGCGGCAGCAGCAGAGAATACGCTCGGGTGCTTGAACAACAGATCAAGAGCGCCGTAGCCAGACTTCGAAAAACCAAGCAATAGGTTCTGCTCGGTGCCGGTTGTGGCAAAAGTGCTATCAACCCACTGAGTCAGATATGTCGCCGTGAATGTCTCATAGTCCATGGTTGGATCGTTCGGATTGTCCGCATACCACGAGAAAACAGGAAAGACCGGCTCAATGATCGTCGCGTTGTATTGATTCTGCACATTGAGTTGCTCAAGTTGATCTATCCCGACACCCTGTCCTGCCTCGTCAAGCCCAGGCGAGGGCGGCAGGGCGTAGAGGAAGCTGTGCTGGTAATTTGGTGATGGATCAGACGGGTTAAGCACGTAGACGGCAAACGGATGCGAACCCAGGATGTTCCAATTTACCTGGTACAATTGGATGCCGTTTGCGTCGGTACTGTTATAAATGAAGCTCGGCGTGTCATTAGGATCAGTGATTTGAGGGGTACCGATCGTACCATCACCGTTCAGGTCGTACTGGAAGCTGGTCTCCAGTGATTCCAGCGCGGGGTTGGGACCCATCACGTTTGTAACGGGACTGGAGAGATAATTGCCATCGCCATCTGTATCCCATATCGTATACTCGGCGGCCCCCGGTATGGTTCCTGGCTGCTTCCACGCGACCTCATAGCCACTCGCGGTCTGCTGTGCGGCGATCGGCGTCCACGTGCCATACGTGCCGGCCACAACCGGTGCCCCATTATACATCAATTCTACTGTCGAGCCGCCCGCTGTCCCGATAAGGTAATTGTCCCCACTTTCAAGCAGGGTGGTCGACCCGGCTACCGCGATAACTGTCGGTGGCGGAATCCCGATGATGCCATCACCGTTCAGGTCGTATTGGAAACTGGTCTCCATCGACTCCAACTGGCGGCTCTCACCCGACACGGTGCCAATCGGATCCGAGAGATAATTACCACTGTTGTCGAGATACCATATCGTGTACTGATCGGCACCAGCCAGCTTCAGGGCCACCTCATAACCGCTCGCTGTCTGCTGTGCGGCGATTGGCGCCCACCCGCCTAACTGACCGTCTACAATCGGCGTCCCGCTGTCGCTCAGCTCAACCGTCGAGCCACCGGCTGTCTCAATAAGGTAATTGCTCCCACTCTCAAGCAGGGTGGTCGACCCAGCCACCGCAATCACTGTCGGCGGAGGAAGTCCGATGATGCCATCACCGTTCAGGTCGTATTGGAAACTGCTTTCCATCGACTCCAACTGGCTGCTCTCACCTGACACGTTGCCAATCGGACTTGAGAGATAATTGCCACTGTTATCGAGATACCATACCGTATATTGGTCGGCGCCGGTCAGCTTCAAGGCCACCTCATAGCCGCTTGCCGTCTGCTGCGCGGCGATCGGCGTCCAGCTGCCTAATTGGAGGACGGTAATCGGTGCTCCGCCATAGCTCAACTCAACCGTCGAGCCTCCTGCCGTCTCAATAAGGTAGTTGCTTCCACTGACAAGCAGGGTGGTTGCGCCTGCTACCGCAATCACTGTTGGCGGAG